>JAAGKN010000646.1_pt1 | contig 123835 bp, 179 predicted proteins | sample 6206371 | NCBI WGS metagenome assembly JAAGKN01 (sample SAMN11533720, study PRJNA540317) | gut metagenome | isolation source: fecal pellets from male and female animal of same cohort | host: Peromyscus leucopus | place: USA:CA | collected 2017
GTAAATTTCTTTTTAAAATAGATTTAACAGCATTTTTTCCTTGTGTAACTCGTGAAACAATATATAAATTCTTTAAAAATGATTTAAAAACATCTTCGGATATTGCCAACATTCTTACCAATTTTGTGACCATTGATTTAACTCTATGTGATATTCAAGCTCCAGAGTCTATTGAACAATTCCTGTTATCCAAGGGAATAAAAACTACAAACCATTTAATTTCTGGCTCTCCAGCAAGTCAAATCCTGTCCTATTTAGCGAATCATAATATGTTTGATGAACTACAAAACTTTTGTGACAAAAATGATATAATTATGTCTATATATGTAGATGATATCACTTTTTCTTCACAGTACAAAATTTCGCATAAACACAAGGAAATTATTTATAATATTATTTCTAAATATTTATATAGGCTTTCAAGAACAAAAGTAAAATACTATACAAATAATTACCCAAAATCTGTTACTGGAACTGTTATATTACCTAATGGAAAACTTATTATTCCTAATTCATTAAGCCATAAGATAATAAATGAACTTCGCAATTATAAGGACAATCCACAAGACGAATATTCTCGTAAGAGACTTCAAGGTTTAATTGTAGCTGCACAGCAAACTGAGCCAGCAAAATTTAGCAATATGTATAATTACGTTCGCAATGCTACTATTAAATAATTACATTTTTTTACCTTGAAATCTCGAATCTATTGCTTTTAACTTGCCTTCCTCAAAATATCTCTATAAAATTCCTTATCTCCATCGTGCTGCGTGCAGTCAGTAATACACTCCAAGTTTATTTTCTCAGTATTCACATATGGCAAAAAGTAATCCAACTTCTTCTTACTCCTGTCCCCTAACTTCTCATAACACAACGCAAAATAGTCATTACAATTATTCTTTCTCTCTTGATTCTTACTTCTATTTACATTCGTGATATATTCCTTATCTAACCATCTGCGATTCAGAACATATTTTACAAATTCCAAGCCCTGATATACAGCTCTTGGAACTGGCTTCCTTGCTCCAAAATCATATACAATACACTTATGTCCAAGTGCTAAGTTCATCAGAAAATCATAATCCAAATCCTGAATAAGCCTGTCCCATAATTTTTGCTCACAAATTGTAGACTGTATGCGTATAAATCTATAATCACCTTGTAACTTTGGGATTGCCTCCACTCCGTTTGTTAGATTTATGTAATTATGTGTTATGCAAATCACCTCCTACTTATTTTCCTGTTGAAATGCAAGATTCAAGACTATTAAAACTTCACGATATGTACTTCTAACCCTTTCTTCTCAGCTAAATCAATCATGTGTTTTGTACCCTTACTTTTACCATCCCAAAAAGCAATTAGAACACCATAATTTCCATCATCCACAGCATACTTCGCCATTTCAGCATTTCTCACATAGCCAGCTCTCTTTCCTAAGCCGTTCCAATCAGCGGGAAATCTTGATACTTCATATCCTGCAATCTTTGCATACTGTTCTCCTAACTGATCTGCTCCTCTAGCTGCGCCACTGACAATTCTAATCTTGTCTAAATCATCATTCTTATCAGTAATATTAAATAGTATATCAATACAACTATTCATGAGTTTTAAAAAATCATCAAAATCTCTGCTACCTGCGATAATTACTCTTAATTCTTTCACCATTACTCCCCTTATTAATTCTATATTCACAAAATTCTTCGCTAAAACAAACTATTTCTATCATTGACAGTATCTCTCTAGCTGTTCTCTTTTTAATTACATTTTCATTATCTAAAAACATATCTATTTCCTCCTTTGAAACGTGGGTTCTATTGTGCTAAAATTTTATATTATTTTTTATTCTCTATTATCTTAGTGTTATTATTATAAAAAACATGCAAGGAGATTAAAAAATGTTTGATACAAATAAAATTTATTCTAATATCCCTGGGCGCTTTTTATGTGATTACGTTTTCGATAATGCACAAACATAAATATTTTATAAATATAATATTGCTTTTACTCTTTTATTGATTTATAATGTTTAAGTCTATAGTTGATTTAGATATTCCAGTGGTCATTGGTTCAAACCCAATCATTACAAGATTCTTCTCTCCTTTTTGCTTTTAACAGTTGCATATTATTATTCAATTAAATTACTTGGAATGGAGTTGATGCCAATGCAGATTGCAGGAAGTTTTATATATGTTGTTTTATCTATAGGAATCAGTAATGTAGCTCAGACGGTAGAGCACTGGATTATCTAAGTCAATTATTACATGTTACTTTTAAGGTTCAACACAGAATTAATAAAATTATTTTTTATGTTTATTTCTACATGATATTGAAATGTTTCTTTCATCTATGTATTAAATATATTTTAGATTCGCTTCATCATTTTCAACCCTCTTATAATTTTCTCTTTTTAATTGAAGTTGCCTCTCCAAATAATCAATCTCTTCTTTAATACGCTTTAATACCTTTTCCTTATTTTTCGCCGCACCTTTTCTTACAAAATATTTTCCACCACAATACATTCCACCGCTATCAATTGCTACATGCCACCAGTCACTCTCATTGTATTCATTAATATTTTCTCCAGAATGTTTTTCTACTTTTTCAAAATCAAATAGAAATTCAAATTCGTCAAAATTTTTGTCTGTTAGTTCTATATATTTATCATCAAAATAAGTATCTACCATATACCACTTATCATCTTTTTCATTATGTCTAACTTTAAAAGTCCAATTAAAACAGTGGTACATATTATCCCAATATAGCGATCCTCTATATTTCTTATCTGGTTCATGTTTATATAAGCCTGTCATTACAAGTTTATTAATATTTCCTTGTGATAGCATATCATGTCACCTCCAAATCATCCAAATAAAACCTTCGTTTTATCTAATCCCACAATAGTACATTATCAACCGCATTTTCTCCTTCAAAGTCACTTATATCCCAAGGTTTAACTGTTCTAACAGACCAACTATCATCAATGACTTCTTCTAATAATTCTCCATCACCTTTCTTATTTTGAGACTCTTCCAACCATCTTTCACACTTTTGACATAAAGTTTTATTTCCATCAAAATCCCAAGGACGAATTCTAATTGGTGCACCACAGCAATCGCACATATTCTTTTGTTCACTTTCATAGACCAAAATATATCTTTTATGGTTACGCTCAAAAGTTGTACCTGTTAATACAACTTCGTCAAATGGAGGTGTTAATTCATCTTCATCCTGTGTTGTTCTACGCTGTATTAAATTTGATAAAACATTTAAACTTCTATCATTTTGAAAATCTCTATTTGCGGTTAAATCTTGTACCATATTTTACTTCTTTCTACTGAATACAGTTTTGATTTTTGAGAACAGGTTATTCTTAGATGTAAAATCTGCATCTGCTTTTCTGATAATTTTTGAAATGCTATCTTTTTCTACCTCATAATGAGCATCTATGTATCTTCTTAACTCTTCTATGTCTTTCGGAGTATTTATTGTTCTAACAATATTTCTACCAAGCTTTTCAGTTTCATTTATCATCTTATCAAGAGTCAAGTCACAAAACTCATCAACCCAGTCACCAAGATAATAAAATCTATCAATACATACCTTCTTTTCTCTATTCTGAAAAGTTCCAAAAAGAATAGGATCTTTTTGCTTTCGTTCTGCTTCAATTTTACGTTCCTCTTTTCCAGTATAATCGGTATATACAATATACATCTGGTCAAACAATTCTTTAGTTTTATCAATAACTTCTACAATTTCATCAGGAATTTCTCTTTCATATCGCTCCAACTCTATGATTTTAATTGGTTTCTCATCTCTATTCCTACTATCGGCAACACTATCTATGTAGAAATCAATATCATCCTTATAAATAAAAGTAGTAATACCCATATCTACAAGTTTCTGCTCTTTTTCTATAGACTCCATGCAAAACAAAATCTTTCTCAACCCACGAACTTGTCCAGTAATTCTATACTTATTCGCAAGTTCTAAGCAGTTATCATAAATCTTCTTCAAATCCTCAGAAGTTACAGTATTTTTCTTTTCCTTCATAGAATCAAAATACTGCTGCGGAGTCAACATTGCATTTGGATCGTCTTCTTTTAACTTTTTCATATAATCTTCCATAATACCACCTTTTCTTAAATTAATCTAAAACGGAAATCTCATCCCCAAATTACTCTTTATCCTCTATATTCCAAACTCCATCCTCAACATCAATAACATTAAAATTATCGCTAATATAATTTGCGGACACATTATTCTCAAATGTACATCTATATGTATATCTCCCTGTTTCTGCATAGAACCAAGGAAAATGAATTACAGAAAATATAGCTGTGCCAAGTCCTAAAATATAGAAAAATAAAAATATTTTAGTTCCTATACCCTTCAAACAAATTCTCTTATTTTTTGTTGTAATAAAAAATATTATTGTAGCAACTATTGCTGTACCAATACCAATTCCTACAAGAATGCCAGACAAAGTTGTATAATCTTTAATTGGTGTCTGTTCCAATACATTCATACCTTCTATAATATTTCCCATATTAATCCTCGCTTTCTCCTTTGAAACTCGTGATTTATCCCTATCTTCTAAATTGTGCCACCATATTTTATAATTCTCTCTGCATCTTTCCACTTGTCAGTAACAATACATCCATTTTCTTTTAACTGATTTAAAACTTTAGTTATATCATAGCTAATAGGAATTGACTCAATATTTCTTTCAATAAAATTATTGTATGGATTTCCTGCTATCCTTAAAGTTTCAATTGTTTCTCTTTTGCTAATTAAATCATAGAACATACATAATACTCCTCTAACATTTATACAAAAACTATCTTTTGAGCAATTCTTTTGTATATCTATCCATCTCATAACCTAATTTCACACAATTACCATGAGATATATGGTTCTTCCAAGCATTGTAACTCTCATCAAATTTCTCTTTACTCAATTACCACTTTTCACCAATCCAACCATTTTCTTAAATTTCTTCTTAGCAGCACGCTTATTTTCATTCTTCAGCTTACGGATTACTTTACCATCCAAAGTCACATATGTATGAAAACCACAAAATTTAATTCCATTCTTAAATGGAATAATCTGTGTCTTTCCATTCAATTCCAATCCTAATGTATGTACAAACTCATAAATTGCAGATAAACACCATTTAGCATATTCTTTACTCTGGACTATTAAATAAAAATCATCCATATATCTGCCATAATATTTAACTCCAAGTTCTCCAGTAATAAAATGATCTAATCCAGATAAATACATAAGTGCATATACTTGACTAACTTGATTACCCAGAGGAAGTCCTAGCCCCTCTGTGCTATCAATAAATTTCTCACATAGCCAATACACATCTTTATCTTCTATAAAATATCCAACAATATCTTTCAAAATATCATGGTTTATATTATAAAAGAATTTACTGATATCAGCTTTTACAATCCAACAATCATATCCGTATTTACAATATGCCAAATACATATGTGCCTTTAAACAATCCAATCCATATAGTGTACCTTTGCCAATTTGCCCAGCATAATTTGTTTGAATAAATTCACTTTTTAACCTCGGAATTAATACATTATCACATAAACTATGTTGCACAATTTTATCTACAAACGATCATGATTTAATAATTCTTTCCTTTGGTTCATAAATTACAAATTCATTATATGGTGATACTTTATATGTTTTCGTTTCTAATCTTCTTTTTATTTGATGAATACCATCAAGAGCTGCTACTTGAAATTTTTGACTGCTTTTAGAAAAGCCTTTTCCTGATTTAGATTTTAAATATGCTTGATACAAATTGCCGAAATCTACTACTTTTTCAAAATCTGATTTATCTTCTATCATAATATTTTGTTCCTTTGTATTTATCCTGACTCTTTCGAATCAGGAAAGGTTGTCTATTCTTTTGATATCGGGACTCTAATTTCAGTGTTTCTCTTACTTTCTTTCGTCTTCCGATCCAGAACGGGCGCACACCTTTGTCATAGTTGCAGTCGTTGTAGTTCACGTTGCCATTAGAGTTGACGTACTGAACATAACGAGCCATACAATAGACAACCTAAAATTATCTTTCTTTATCTTTTGAACGCCATGCAATACTCATATATTTCACATCATTTATTTGTTTCTGCCAATATCCTACTGTGTCACTACCAATTAGGTTAAGTTTCATAGATAATTCAACATAACAAGATAACTTATCACAACATGAAATAGCTTTTGTTTGTAATTCCTGGCGTTCTGATTTTGAAGTATCCAATTTCAGTCTATTTGCATCAAGCAAATATTCATATATATCCATACAGCGATTTTGAATACGTTTAACCAATGTTAAATGCTTAACTGGATACCTCTTTCGGTTTGATGTAATTGTCATGGTATATTCCATAAGATTTATTGCTTTTACAATAACATCCAGTTTCGCTTCGCTCACTGGTTTACTCCGCTCCTTTCAGTCGCTCATCGGCCAGCCACGGCAGGGCTTACGCCCTTGCCTGTTTACTGGCTATCCGCTACGTTATCGCAAGATACAAAGATTTAAGATTTAAGGATGAAAAACGGGCGCACACCCCCGTCATAGCAGCAGCCGACGCAGAACACATCGCCATCAGAGCGGACGCACCGAACATAACGAACATCGTCTCTCTTTGGTGTCTGATTAGGATTCGCAAGCCAATACCAATTATCAATCAATGGAATATTCTCGCCAAACTTCATAAGTAACTGAATATTCGGAATTGCTAAAATATCTCCTTCAACACTTCCATAGTCTTTAAATCCATCCATAGATGTTAAATCCAAAGAAATAGGAACAAGTTTGTCTCCAAATTCTTTCTTTAACTCTTCTGCCAATTCACTATTGATAAGATCATTACGCACATAAGACTCTGCATAATTATTTGTTTTACCAAACTCTGATCTTTTAAGGATTCCATTCATGAAATAGTATGTAAGATCTCCATCTCTAACACTTGTCCAATAATATCCACAAACCAATTTAAATTTCCTTTTCCACTCTTCCATATAATTTTCAACTGCATCTCTAAATTCCTGTTCATATTTCTCTGGGTCTTTTTCATACCAATCAGGCACAATATCCTGATCAACCTTATATCGCCAATCTTTTACATCACTCATTTTGTCATCATTCTTTGGAAGCAACTCTGCTCTCACGAATGTCTTAGATGCATTCATATGAGTATCTTCAATTCCCAGACTTTCCAATAAATCCGAATGACTCTCATTTCCTTCTGGTGCTAATACAACTCTGTTCTTTAAAATTAATCCACTCTTAAAATTACACATTTTGGTTTCTCCTTTTCAATTTTATATTTTGTTTATTCTTCTCTTTTTACTTGTTGAAAGTTTCATTCTATTGACTCATCGACAATAATTCCAATACTTCGCATATAATCTTCTTCTAATAGCAACACTTTTTCAATAATGTCCTTGTCAACATCACATCTTTCTGCAATAAAATTTATTGCATCTTCAAATTCATATACTGGTGTATCATTCATTTTTAAAATCCTCCATATTTTAAAATAATTTGATATGTCTGTTGCAAATGAGCAACAGACAAGTTACAATATATATTAATGGTATACCACCTCGGATATGCTTTACTTAAATTTGAAATATACCTCTTGATAGCAGCTACAGATGCTTATTTCCACAAAAGGAGGTGATAAGACATGGGCAATGTACCTATGGTGCATGTCCGTGCTTACTGGCGGTTTCGTCTGAGTAGATGGGAACACGTTCGTAAGCATCTGCGTCATTATCCTCACCGATAATGAGCAGAGGTGGTTATACCAGAAATACCTTTAAATAGACTGTCTTACCATCCAAGTTCTCTAAATTTATTATTTATAAAATTAAATACGTCTTTGTAACTTTATTCACATTTAATCTGGTATTTATGAGAAACATAATCAATTGCACCTATTAAAATATCATTATAAAAATATTTTGTTCCTTGCATATTTTGCAAAACCTTGACACAAAAATGTTCAATAGACACAATATTTTTATTTTCTGAATTTTCAAAGTCGATTTCAGAAATATTGTTACAACTTCTTGATATATACATTTCCCTCCAATAGAATCAAATTTTCATTGTTTTATTCCAAATCTTATACACTCTTTAGCAGCGAACGGAAAATCTGTACACTTATAAACAACAATATATCTTTGATCATTATATTCGTACAAATATGCCTCTCTCCAGTCACCACCACTAGAATCTGCATCATGATATTCATTTTTATATTCTGTTTTTATACTTTTAAGAAGCTTTCCGTCTCTTTCAACTTCCGTCAATGTTGGTGCATTTAGTGCCTCTTCCAATACTTTTTGAAAATCGTCCATAATTTTATTCTCCTGTTAAAATGAATTTTTTATTGTACAAATTTATTCTTCTATTGTTTTCATACCATCTTTAATACAATCTACTACTATATTCTCTGCTTCTTTTAAACTCACTCCTTTTTCGCTTGAAATTCTTTCAGATAAACATTTACTGATTGCAACAAGCAAAGTTAATAAATTAAGTGTTTTACCTACTGCTTTTACCTTTGCTTTTTTATATTTTGTGTATGTAACGATAATTCCCAAAATATATTTCTCCTTTTTATTCCAAATTTCTTTGTTTTGTAGTATAATATGACCAAATATTATTGAAAGGTCGTGATACATCATGCCAGAAGGACTTGATAAACTTGCAGGTGCTATAGGAGACACATTGAAAACCGCTCCCACTCTTTATGAAGATGCTTTGCAACCTACTATTCAAGAAGTGGGTAAATTTGCCGCTCGTATTCCTCGTGCAATTAATGCTGCATTTTCTGGTCTTGACAAATGGATTCTTAATAAAGAATACTCAATAGATGAAACCAAAAAACTTCTTGCACAAAAACTTGAAAATGTTGATCCTGATAAAATTGTAGAACCTGAAGCTTATGTTGCTGTTCCTGCAATTCAAGCTATTTCATATTCTATGAATAGTGAAGAATTACGGAATCTTTATGCTAATTTACTTGCTAAAGCTATGAACTCTGATACAAAAGATTTAGTACATCCTTCTTTTGTTGAAATTATTAAACAAATGTCGCCTATTGATTCTCTTGTATTCAAAACAATTATGGAACGTAAGGCTAATCCAATAATTGATTTAATGTATAATAAATATGAAGCAAACATTCCTATCCCTACCGAAAGCCACACTATTATTACAAATGTAACTGATATAAATATTGCACCTGTTGAAAGTATTTGTATTTCTATTGACAATCTTATTAAGCAAGGCTTAATATCTATACCCAGAGGTAAGGCTTATATAGATACAAGTTTATATGACAGTATATTGCAAACACCATTTTACATGACTCAACAACAAAATTGTCCTGATACATCAGATGGTTTTAAATTTTCTCACACCAATAAGATGATTGATAAAACCCATCTAGGAAATTCATTTTATAATACTTGTGTCGTTGATTTCTAACAATGCTTCAATATCTGGGTAGATGTGTTTAAAATCTATCCAGATATAGTTTCAAATATTAAAATGTTAGATTCATTAGCATCATTCTACTTCTTCCAACATGATAGTTACTTTTACTTTTTTACCTTCTACCTCTCGTAATACAGAATCAGTAAATTCCAATATAGAATTTACGTCATTTGTAACACCAAGTTCATTATCATGAAAAAACCTAATCATTCCACCACTATTTTCTATTCTTTCGAATCTTCCAACCTTACTTTCTATTCTTGCAAATTTACTTGGTTTTTTCATACCTACTTTGCCAAATCCATATCTTCCATTGGTATGACAAAATAAAGGTGTAGAAATATATTCTGTTTTGTCTTTTTCGCTATAGCGTCCATTCGAGTCTATTTCAATGATTTTGAATAATTCACCTTTACTTTCGTCATTATAACAGCTTTCAAATATATCTCCTACATTCCACATAATACTCATCTATTCTTCTCCCACATTAATCAACCGTTCAATATATTCTCTGCCCTCACCTTTGAAAATAGGGATTTCCTTATCAATAACCCATCGACTTCTTTTTATCGTATCATCTGTTCCACCGTTACGATTCAGTATCTCTTGATATTCCTCAGAAAATTCTTCGCCATCATTTTTGTCAACCCAATACTCTTCTTTGACCACACAGCTCCCACGTTTCTGATATGTAGGTAAGTCGTTCCAGTTAATCCCCTTCTGAGTCATAAGCATGTCCTGAATATCATTACAAGATTTATTCTGTAATTCCTTATGGCTGAAATTTGCTTGTCCTACCATCTGAATACTGTTTCTGGAAGCGTCTAATTGTCGCCAGTAAATGCAATTCGTAACTTCCTCTCGTGGAATATTGAATACTCTAGCATCAAACATAGCTCCTGAATAATTAGCTTCAAAATAAGTATCTAATAAATTTTTATCTGTACAAATCCAATCTGATACTGTTTCACCAAATATTCTATTAAATGCCATAGTAGCCATACTTGCAGAAATACTACACATTTTCTGTATTTCATAATCAAACCATGCAGAAGTTTCAAATCTCTGATAATCAATCAGCACCAAAGATATCTCGTCTGACTGCGTATATCCAAGTACACACCCCTGGATATTCTCGCAAAGATACTTTGTAGTTTCTTGCATTGTTTTAATCAAAACATCATCAAATGGTCTTTTGAAGCCTCTGGTGAATGTATGAAACGCCTTGCCATCAATCCTGATAATAACTGGTGTTCTTCTCATCAATTTTGTCTTAGGAATCTGCTCATAGAAATTCTTCATTCGTATTCCTAAATCATCTCTTAATATCTTTTTGTCATTCATAGTTCTCTCCTACTTTGTCCCATTGTGCACCACGTATATGTCCTGTATTATATAGTTCATCCATTTCTGCTTTCATCCATGCTTTAAATTCTTCGTAGTCAAAACTATCATCCACATCTACTTCCCACTCCCACGCACCAAATAATTTACTATATGCTTCTATTGGTTTCACACCAAGTTTTTTAAAAACTCTTTCAGCATATGTATCAGGTCTAATTGCACCAGGAGCGCAATCAATTCCAAAATAAATTTTCACAAATATCCTCCAATCTCCCGTTGAAATGCGGCTTTTATCAACTACACAACATATCCAACAACTCATAAAATGGTGCAATATACGGTCTTTGTTTTACGCCATAATCTTTCTCGTATTCAGAAAGTAACGCCTGTAATTCCTCATACTTTTTATTTATGATGTTGAGTCTATTCTGTCTTTCTATTTCTAACTGCTCTCTTTTTATTCTTTCTGTCTCAATTCTCTGCTCATATTCACAACATTCTTGCTCTGTTTTAAATACTTGTTTTCTATCATTGCTCATGTACAACATTATAAAATCCTCCTTATGCGCTCTTTCTATTTTCTCCTTGCCACTGTTCAAAGTTCTGTCTCATATGTATGAAATTCTTTTTCTGATCAATAAAATATGTATTGTTACTTTTTGCATAATCGGTCATCCACTGTTCCAAATCTTTATCAGCTTTATATGAATATGCCATCATTGCTAACAAAGAAGGTCTGTTTTCTTCATTTCGCAACTTAGAATCAATTCTAACCGTATCTTCCAATAAAGCATCTAAAGACTCATTGTAGAAATCCATATCCTCTTGTACTACTTCTATGTCCACTTCAAGATTATCTGCAATAAATTCTTCTATGCTATCAAAACAAGATTCTTCATCGCCAATATGTAGAAAATCATTCATTACAGTTTCTAAAATATGTAATTTATCCTCAATAACACCTTTATCCTTAGTAGACTTACAACCATCAAGTTCAGTAAAAGAAAGATGATTTGTGTATTCTCCACTGTTCTTAACTAACTCATACTCATGTGCAACATCTACTTTTACCTTTTTCAATTCACTATAATGTTCCAGAAACATCTGGAATTCTTGATCTTTTCTTCCCGTTTTAACAAAATTATTAAAAAGCATGAACCAAATAAGAGCATTTTTTTCTGAAAATAATTTGCCTGTTTGCGGAGTAATTACTTTAAGCAATCTGTCTAAATAAGCTTCTAAATTATTAAACATATCCTCTGTCGCATTATCATTTAAAAATTTACCTATCTTCTGTGCCTGTTTATTCCATGAATCAAAGAAATTTAATGCCATAATGGATTCTGATACCACTTTATCCACAGTTCCATTTCTGTCAGCAGTTTCAGAATAATTAGCACAGTCATTGAAGAAAGGCATGTCCAGATAACTTCTTTACATATTTTGCTGTATTGTACATATATGCTGATATCTTTTGTGCAACTACCATTGGTCTGCCAGAATTATATCTTACAATATGTCTTCCAACTTCTTCATCTGTACAATCCAAATGTTTCACAATATTTACTGGGCAGTTATCAAAATCTTCTCTTAATTTTTCTGGAAGATCCTTATAAGACTTGCCACGCAAATCATATGAAACATTGTTATATTTTGTCTCACCATTTTCATCTTTCGTTGCTTCCTGATATTCAATAAAGCATGGATCAATCTTTCTGCCAAGTGCAAATCTTCCAGCCTTAAAGTTTTCAATAGTAGTGGATCGCTGAAGTCCATCAATCAACCAGAGTACAACTCCTTCATCTGTAAGCTGCTCACAAATCTTAATAGGGTCAAAATCCTCATTTTTAATGACAGTAACAATGAAATTATCACGAGTACTTTTATCCCACTGTCCTGATTTTCTCTGCTGGGGATGATCATTTCTCAACTCATTCCTTGCAATCATTCCGCAAAGTTTAGAAACCATATAAGTATCTCTCTTGATCTTGTCTCTTAATAATTTCATAATATTACATCCTTTCTACTAATGGTCTGAGTGGTTTTATTCTTTCATCCGCTAAAATTCTTTTCAGAGAATTTTCAAAATGTTTTATTGTAATATGTAATTCTTCACATATCTCATCAGGTGTGTTATTATCTGATAGAAGAAAAGCTATTTTTCTTTGTAATGGAGACAGTCCATCCAAATATTCAATAACTTCTTTTCTCCATTCTTCTCTTCTTTCTTTTTCAAACAATTCCTTTTCAATAGAAACTTATCAGCAATCATATCTCCAATAGTAGAATTTTCATCATCACCAATCGGTGTATCAATTGAAATCGACATTCTATCTGCCTTACGCTTTTCACGATTTCTTCTTGTCATTTCTGTCTTAATCTTATTTAACAGACAAGAATACAAAAACGCATCAAATGATTGTGAATTATCATATCGTCTCATAACATCCACAAATACTTCATTTGCCAGTGAATAAAAATCATCTAAATCCTTATCTGATAACCCACCAAATTTCAATAAAATCTTATCAACTACTTTATGAAGTTTTTTCGCATTATTCGCATAATATGTAATTAATATCTGTTCCATATTGATACACCTCTTCAATAATTTATGTATTATTTATTTCTACTTTTCTCTGTTGCTTTGTTCATACACTGTTGAAAATTAGGTTCATTCGTATAAATTTTGTCATGACACCTTTTACACTCATGGAATCTCCTTGCTGAAGATCTTCTGTCTTTTTTCTGTTCATATGAAGTCCCTGGATTCATTACAATCATACATCTTTTACATAACACTTTCCGTTTCCTCCTCTTCTACGATTCTGTATGTAAATTTTCTATTTGCCAGCCCAACTATAACTTTATCAATTCTTTCTCTATCAAGATTTCTAAAATCCATTTTTAAAACATTTGATATTACAAGAAGTTCATCCTTGATATTTCTTCTCTTTTCACGATTCTCTTTTATTCTATTTCTCTCTTGCCACCCTCCATATAAGTCTACTTTTCCTTCAAATTCGATTTCATGAACTAAATTAACAAACTGTTTGTCTACATTAGATAATTCCTTATTCAATTCATCTTTTCGCTTTTGTGCTTCCTTCAAAATATCATCACATATTCCAAATTTTTCAATCCATTGTTGCAAGTTATCTGATACTATATAATTGTTGCTTTCTATAATTCTTTCTTCTGGTTTTTGAATAATATCAGATACAGCTTCAACCCTAAATTTCAATCTCCTTAATGTTTTTGGTAAGCTATCAAGAATGTTTTTTGCTTTCGATTGTTCAAATAATGTTTTTTCATGTTCAGCACAAGTAACTGGCGTTCCATTCTTATTCAGTCTTATGTATACATTCTTATGGTTTTTGATTGCATAATCCAATTTTCTTCATTCCTTTCTCTTAAATTCCCTAAAAATGGGTATAAAAAATACAGTGTGCTTATTTCAATCCACACCCTTACAAGGGAAGTGATTTTAAAACACTGATTTAATGGATCATATGGGATTTGAACCCATGACTTCTCGATTAAAAGTCGAGTACTCTACCATCTGAGCTAATGATCCACATATCTATATTTAATTATTCTCTATTTGAATCTTTGCAGAATACGCTTGAAATCACTTGACTACTTAAAACTATATTATGTAAAATAGTACAATAGCGTTTCTGCTATTCAAATTCTAGCCATTTTGGCATTGAATTTGTATGTATGAAGACCTGTCCGAGGTGCCGCTAACACCGTTTGAGGATGGGTCTTTTGTATGTAACTGTAATAATAGAACATGTGTTCGATTTTGTCAATAGTAAAATTTGTATATTTAGTTTTTAAATCATTTACTTATATAACCATTATACATAATTTTCACATGCCATCTACTGGTAATTGTTTCCACTAATCTACGTGATAAAATATAGTACTTTCTTTACCATATGGTTTTATGTTTGTTAAATCTATTTGTTTTCTGGTAAAAACTTTTAACTGACTGATGAAATCATCATATGCCCTTGCAATTGTTTCTGCGCTTCGAATAATATCCTCACACTCTTTTTTACTTTTCTTTACAAAATCAGATATTTCACTTTTTTTCTCTAGATCTCTTACTGCTACCAACACCACTTGTGCCTTATTTCCTCTGCTATATTCTAAAGCTTCTTCTAGTGTCATTTCTACATACTTCATTATACATCCTCCCCGAAGTTAGCATCATAAACTCTCTTTATCGCTTTTTTCTCTACTGGATTTGAAATCTTTCCAAGAAATTTTTTAATCCTTTTTTCGGAAACCTGCCTCAAGCACTCCCCTAGTACAATAGAATCCTCACTTAACCCCTTTTCTACGCCTTTTAATATTAGAGTATGCGTTGGCTGCTTTACATTTTTTATTTTTGTAGAACATGGCATAACAATAGTTGTTGTACTATGTATATTCCCAACATCATTTTGAATAATAATTGCCGGTCTAATGCCGCCTTGTTCGGAATCAATTACATTATCTCCAAAATCAACAAGCACAACATCAAACCGTTTTAATTCTCTTGTCATATAACGCATCCTCCTTCCCTTCATCTACTTAATATATTCACATTATATACTCAACTATATATATTGTCAACTATTATTACAAATTTTTTTTATATTCCATTTTCTTTATATATATGCTACTATGTATAAAAAAGAAAGGAACAGCCTTAATGAAAATATCCATACAAACTAAACTAAAAGAAAAAGGAATATCTCGATACGAACTAGCAAAACGTATTGGTGTAACTTATCCCACGATAAACAACATTTATAAAGAGACATCAACATCTATCAAATTTGACCTGCTAGAATCACTCTGTAAAGTACTTGAGTGTTCTCCAAATGAGATTTTGACCTCTGATGATCCTCAAATGCAGCACTTACTTACACGATAATACAATCTTCATAACAAAAGCGATACTTTTTAATATATAGTATCGCTTTTATTGTCCTTTAAAAAGGACAGAAAATATCTTTTAAACAGAACAGTTCTTCTATTGACTTAATCACCGCTGGCTTTAAAATTATATATAGGTTTTATAATTTGTACAACACTGACTGTATCGCTAATATTACTTACAATATCATTCATTCCTTTATACGCCATTGGGCATTCATCCAAGGTATCTTTATTAACGGATGTTGTATATATTCCATTCATCTGATTCTTAAACTCTGATACTGTAAATGATTCTTTTGCTACTGATCGACTCATCAATCTTCCTGCGCCATGCGGTGCTGACTGGTTCCAATCATCATTTCCCTTTCCAATACAGACCAGAGAACCATCCCTCATATTTATTGGAATAAGCAGTTTTTCTCCTTTTTTAGCAGATACTGCTCCTTTCCTCAAAATCATAGCATCTGTATCAATATAATTGTGAATTGTTGTAAACTGCTCTACAACATGAATTTTCATCCCTTTTACAATTTCGTCTATCATTGCTTGCCTATTTAATTCTGCATATCTTTGAACAATTTTCATATCATGAATGTACTGATCAAATAACTCTTCAGATACATATGCCAACTGCTTGGGGATGTTTGTTCTTTTGGTATTTTTTAATATCGTGATACTTTTCTGAATTTCATGTTCTCTTCCTTGCGCCTTTAAATTAGCAATCAGTGCATCAATATCTTTTTGCGCAGATCCATTTAATGATTTATAGCCTTCTTCCTGATAAAAATTTGCCACTTCAAGTCCTAAATGGCGACTACCAGAATGTACTACCACATAAATATTACCCTCGTTATCTTTGTTGGCTTCTATAAAATGATTGCCGCCACCTAATGTTCCCAGACTCTTCTCAGCTCTTCTAGGATCAATATGTTTATAACAATACAAATCTTCGAGGCTAATTTCTTCAAAATATCTATGCACTTTCTCCCGTACATTAAATCCAGAAGGAATTTTATCATAAATCAACTTATCTAATTTTTGTAATTCTATATGTTTTTCCTTAATTCTTATCGTTTCCATACCACAGCCAATATCTACACCTACAAGATTAGGAACAATCTTATCTGTAATAGTCATGGTTGTTCCAATTGTACAACCCGCACCGGCATGTATATCAGGCATCAACCTTATTTTACTATCAGCCACAAATTCCTGATTAAGTAAAAGAAGCACCTGTGAAATAGATGCTTCGTCTACTATATCAGTAAATATCTTAGCTTCATTATATTTTCCCTGTAGTTCTATCATATATCCTCCACACAAAATAGTTATTTTATCGGCATTTCTGCCATATAATTCTTATCATTATAGATACTTACTTTATATTCGTACAGTGCATTATACACTTTATCAGGAATCACACTTTTATATTCATCTGCAATTTGTTTTATAATTTGTTCTTTCTTATAAGCATATATTTCAAATGCTTCTTCAATTGATTTATACACTCCTAATTCTATACCACTATATTTCGCCAAATAGCCACTACCATATCTTACAATCCCGTTTGGTAGACCTCTTTTATTAGGCTTATTTGTAAACAACATATTAATTCTTTGCGGAACCAGTAAGCAAGTATATGGAGAATATATTTTATTACCAGGATACAATATATCTTTGTCTAAGTGTAATCTCCCATTACATTCATACTTATTTTTCTCATACCAATCAGCAAATGTATTATAACAAAGCCATTCTTGACATACTGTACAAATGTCATAATACGCAGGAAATGTATCTTTCTTTTTATCTGCATAGCAACGAGCAATTAATTCATGCCAAGCCTTATAAGGTTGAGATTTATCTTTTCCTATTTTTATTACATGATTTCCCAATCCTAAATATCCAATCCCATATACATTTTTATCATATGGATTTTTGATACAGCCATTTTTAAAATTACTATATGTAGCATGTGTCTTAACATAGTTATGATCATCTAAAAACATGACATCTATATTTTGATAATCCACATATTTAATAATTTTCATTGGTGTTCCACTGTTACTATTTCTAATTTCTCCTAGTCTTGATTCCATAGTAATTTACTCCTTCCAAAATTAAAGTTTCAATTACTACTTCTCTGTTTAGATGTAATAACAACTTGGAATATTAATCATATCCCAAGGAAATTTCATTTTCAATACTTTATTCTTTTGCATTGCTCCACTATATTTTTACATACAATGTCTATATTATCTGCAAATAAAGTAGCCTCAGATATTCCCAAAAATTCTAATTTTTTACGAATTTCTTGTTTTCCTTCTTTTTTAACTATTATTTTTTCTTTAATCTGTTTATCGTTTTTATTAATTGGTTTTATTATTTTGCTGAAGCAATAATCATCATTTCCATATTCTGTTATTTCATTTGGAAATAATATATAAAAACCTTGTTGTAATTTCTGCCTTTCAATTTGCTCAGTAGCATTTACAAAAATCAAGTTGTTACAACATTCTTTTATCCATCGTCCACCTGCTTTATCATCTTTACTACTAAGAAAACTTATTTGTTCTGTAAAATATGGTTGTCGAATAGCATTTCCAAAAAATAGGGAAAGAGGATTGGATGTTCCAAATGCAAACTTATATGACTCTGCTATCGCATTTATGATTGGATAATTAGCCCTATCGCTATCATTATACTCAAAAGCAAATATCTCACCATCTTCGCTATCATTCATTGAGGCAAAATATAAAGCCACCAATGGATTTAAAGTGACATCCAATAATCTAGTTGGTATTCCATAATGCTGTAATAAAGATAATAAATCAATTGGTAACAAATCAGATCGAAATATATTTGGCAATTTATATTTTGCCATTTCTATCAAATTACGTTCTTGATTTAAAATAGAAATGTCACAAGAAAATCTCCTATTCCTTCCAATAGAAGGTATTAACTCATAACGTTTGCTTTCTTGTCCCCTAAAAGCCAATCCTCTATGATGAGTAGCTTCCCATCCATTATTATATGTATCTATATCGTCTTGCATCTTAAATGATTCGCTCAAAAATTCTTCAATCGTTTCTATTTCTTTTATCATAATGATCCCTACTCCAAATAAAACTGAACATTCATGTCCATCTTACATAAAATACTTGCATTTCTCCAAATAAAACTGCTGCTCTCTTTCAAATAATTCAATCATCTTATCCAACTTTTTCTCTTCTCTATACTCTTTCAAAGACTCCAGATACTCATTTCTATTAGCATCCTCAATCACAACCGGCACAATTTCATTCTTTAAACATTCTCTAAAAAGAATCAATCTGCCAGTTCTTCCATTTCCGTCTTGGAACGGATGAATACTTTCATACCTTGCATGAAACTCAGCCAATACAGAAATATCTACTGTCTGATTACTATACCAATCCATCAGCAAATACATTTCCTGAGCTACATTCTCTGGTCTTGTTGTTTGATACATACCAATCATATTAGGACGCTGCTTATAATCACCAATAGCATATCCATTAGCACGATCCTCAAATACTCCAGACTTTAATTCATAATGAAACTTCTTTATCAGCTCCTGTGTTAACGGCTCCTCCAAAGTGTCCAACATTTTATTGAACATAAGAAAATGTCCATTCATTTCCTCAACATCTTTTGCTCGATAATAATCATCTGATTTTGGCAGAGTACCATTATCAAACAAAGAAGCTGTTTGTTCCTCAGTAAGTGTGCTTCCTTCAATTTTATTTGAATTATAAGCAAGTAAACGCTGCGTATAAGCATACACACCAGATCTATCAAATTTTTCTCTTTCAATTTTGAATCTTTCTAAAAGAAAACCTAGTAATTCTTTATTTGTAAGATTATCCATATACATACCTCACCTATATATTATTATTCCAATTCCCGAATCATTTTCCTTACTCTTTCAATCTCTTCACTTGTATGTGGAGTACCACCGGCATTCATATCCACATACCATTGTAACACTTCTTTTTCAGTCTTTAAATCATTCACATTAAGATACATTGCCGCATCCGTAATATTTATTCTATCTTCAAATTCAAAAAAATAAGAACCGAATACTTTGATCTCATTATTTATAAATCTTTGTGCTGCAGTTATCCTTTGTAGACCATCTACACATACATAATCTTTATACTCACCGTCTTTGGGTTGCCTATTACTATGCCAAAATGGATTATTCAAATAAATTGTATTCCCAGATTTTCCACCTTTAAGATGATATTCTAGCCAGGCTACTTGTTGTTGATCAGTCCAGACGTGTCCTCGCTGGAACTCTGGATTTAGCTGAAGTCCCATATCTTCTATTTCTTCTGCAATATATTTTACAAGGCTTGGTAGAGGATAACATACATTATAATTCCCATCTGTTGTAAACTGTTGAATATCTTTAAATCTTGTTATTTTTTCCATAATATTATCTCCAAATCGCTACTTAAAACTAGAATTTTATTGAATCATTCCTTATATAGTTCATTGCCACAAAAAGGACAAAACTCCCACCCTTCAGTTTCATCGTGTTCTTTTCCGTCTTCCATATCATAATTACCCAGAAACTTACCACAACAATCACAAATTAAATCACGATGAATCCGCTTAAGATTAATAGAAGTGTATCCTATCGCAATCATTATTTTCCTCCAATCCGGCCAATAAGAACCAACCTTTTATTGACTTTCATATTACACAAAAAGACTTATAATCATCTATTTTCTATTGAAAAAGTCAAAATTCACTCTACATACATTATTATTTTCATTATATTCATTATTAGGTGTATAAGGACTATCTAATAATATTACACTCCAATTTGAATATGGTGTAAAAACGCAGCTTGCAGGAATCATATCTTGAAAATCTGAAATAACAACATATCTTTCGGCATTTTTTTCCTTAATAATCCATTCTTCTAAATATTTATATGCTTCAACTTTTCCATCTAAAATAAAATATACTTTATCTAATACATCGCTAATTGTTGTTGTATGTTCAATTTTAATATATTCCACTATACTTCTATCAAACTTATCCTTATACTCTATTGGCACTTCATATTCTATCTGTGAAGTATCATAGTTTAATTTAGATCTCATTATCATTTCAAAATAATTGTCCAATTTTTTTGATAACATTTCATAAGAATTTTCTTCCTCTGATGCTTTCTGCTTTTGGGAAATAAAACAATTTCTCATGTCATTTAAACTATTTACAATTAAAGTGTGAAAAACCTCTTCATCAAATATAATATCAAAAGCATCAAGAATCTTTTTTATTAATATATTAGCTTCATCAATATTTGAAAACCCAAAAATTTGTTTTTGTTGTAAGGGCGTAGATACTTCTCCAATATTGATTAAAAATTTAACTGGTATCAATTTACTACTATTTAAAGCTTCTGCATATCCACTTTCATACATAATCCATGGTTGATCATTGCTATTAGGAGTAATAAAAGATACAACAGCTTGACTACACTTCAAATTATTTAATATAGTTTCAAACCAATTGTCTCCAGCCATAAAGCCACCTTGTATTCTGGTATCGTTTGAAAACCAAATATGTATTTGATTTAATGAAACCCTCCTTATTAAATTCGCAAATATTTCAACAACATCTTTATCATAACTTGAATGACTTATAAACAAATTTTTATTCATACTTGATCTCCTCTTTTATCTATATAAATTACAAATAAATACAGCATTTCATTTAACATCATCGCAAGGATTCAACCAGTCTCCAGATTCAACATAAAATTTGACATGTAATTCATTATGTGCATCCTTATTAAAAATAGGCTTACCCTCTATATAGAGAAATATTTTTTTCATTAACCATTCTCCGAATCCATCTTTAACAGTTTCATATATTATAGATATAGGATATTCTGCAAGAGATAAAACTCTAGCCTTTTCCATGGCCATCTCCACATCATTAAACAAATAATATCCAGCTTCTGCTTTATTGATTTTTACTAGAAATTTAAACAAAGGCTCTTCTTGTTTATTATTCAGAAAATACTTCATTCCAATATCCTTTCCAGTTTAAATACAGTATCCCTTAAAAGCAACATTTCAAAGATACTAGCAACTTTGTTTACAATGATCTTAACATAGACTGCCTTTCTCTTTCTGCTTCATCCAGATCAATATCAAAGAATTCAGCAAGTAATTTTTCTTTGTTTATATAATCGCCAGCCCCATCCGCATCAACAAATGCCGATTCTCTCCTCTGCTTCCTTTCAAAAACTGTAAACTTGTGCAGAAACCAATCTAAAAATTCTCCACACAATTCTGACTGATCCTGAATTTCTAACATTCTATCTAATGTTGGCGTTTCAGATAATACCTCAAACATTTTTCTTCCCCACGACCAAAAACCCCTGTCAATATCAAGAAAATATGCAGTTCCATTATAATCTACAATTCTTGCTTCTTTGCCCATATATTGTTCCATATCAACGCTAAAATCAATTCCATCATATAACTTATCCATTTTTAAATCTGTTCTTATTTTAACTCTTGTTCCATTTCTCAAACTTGACATATATTTCATTCTCTCCTTATCACACAATGAAAACCGGATTTTAACTAATCTTCTGCTATCTATTAGAATCTTTTAATTTTATCCTTTCACAAATTTTATCTGCAATTAAATCAAGATAAAAATATCTTTGATCTTCATTTTCAAATTCTTCTTGACGATTATATTCAAATTTTTTTGTATAAATCGTCTCTGTTTTAATAGCATTTGATACTGCGTCTCTTCCAATTATAAGATTACATGTTAATTCGCCACTTGTTAATTTAATAAATGCTATACGGTCACTCTCATTATAAACACTCCATGTCTCAGGTGCTCCATAACATGTATTTTCAAATATTAACCCTTTTGTCCACATAAAATTATACCTCCATCACATTACAACTTTCACTACTCTACCACACTTTGGACAAATACAATTATCCTCCGCAGCGAATCAGTGTTTACAGAATACCACCAGTTCCCACACTCAGTATAAAGATAACTGTATTCGTCATCTTTATTAGTTGTTCCTTGCCTTGGATTGCCTTTTTCTGTTTCATTTTTCATTAATATCATGTTAAATATCCTTTACTTCATCATATCTTACTTTTTCGCTTACTTCATCTATAACTTCCTTTAAATAATTAGCACATTCTCTATATGTTTTTCTTGCTTTTTCCTCGGACTCAGCTAAAACATAAGATTCACCGTGAAACATCACCTTATATAAGGTCAGACTACTTGGTATTCCATTCATTTATATATCCTCCCAATGAAAATCGAATTTTAACTAATTAAAAACATCCTTATACTCAATTATGAATTCTTCCAATCCCTTCCCATTATTATATAAATGTCCTAAATAATTATCAAAAATGCTTTCTATAATTTCAGAAATATTTACATCATTATTTTCACAGATTTCCTGTAACACTTTATATCTTTCAATCCTATTAGGATACCAATATATAAAATCTTCAAACGAACTAAAACTCTCTGCGATCTTATATATATTTAAAGCATCCGTTTCATTTTTAAATCTTCCAAGATGATAGGTTTTACCATTTCTTCCTATTCTTGCTCTATATTTTCCTGTTGATATTTCAAACAAAACACCTTTTGACTCTTTATAATTATTAGGGCTTCTCATAGCCTTAAAATTAAAATCATCTATAATACATCCACAACTTTTTGTTGCTCCTGATGTAATTTTATTTGTTGATAAATATATTATCTTCCCACAACGACATTGACATTTCCAGATTTTCTTCTTTCTTCCATAACTATTTTCTATATGATCTAACTTAAGACATTTTATAAAATTAAACTCTTTTCCTGTCAAATTTTCTATAGACATATTTCTTACCTATTTTTATCATATTATTTTCATTACTTGAAATCAGACATTCATTGCTGCTCTGTCAAACTTTCCAACTTTTCTCTTACAGTTTCATAGCCGATCTTAACACCTGAAATATCATCAATCAAATCAGAAATAAACTGCGCCATATCCCCTGTGTTCATTTCCCTTAATGCCTGTGCATATGTCTGAATTCTCCCATATTCGTCCTTCATAATCTGCCCTCCATAAAATCAATCATTTATTCCCATCTCTCTTTTCTTCCATTTCTCATCCAAATACTTATTTGCTTCTTCAGAACCTCTAATATATAATGTTGTGTATATCCCTTTATATAAGCAACCAGGACACAAACATCCATGATATGCCATATTATCTCTGATAGAATACATATTGTGCCCACAATCTGTAAAGAAAAAAGTTCCATCTCCGTGCTTTTCTGGTGTTGTTTGATATGTTGCAATGTTCATCTATGTTTTACCACCTATTTCTCATATTATACCATACACTTCTCTGCCATGCCAATAAGTTTATTAATTCCATCAAACTTATCTTCTCCGCTTTGTGCCATATCCCAACACTTACTAAGGATTTCTCGAAAATCTTCTGCTTTTAATGGAACCACTGGACTATTTTTTATAACTGGTTTCTTTCCGTTAGAAACATCTGTTATAAAATCTCCCATATCATTATATAATTTCATTTCATCTTCTCTTGCAATTCCAATATAATGAAGCGTTGTATTCCGATCCGAATGAGAAAAAATTCCCTGTAATTTATCCACTGTTGTTACATCATATGGATGAAGTTTTACTGACCAGTAGCCGAAGGTTTTACGTGTCGAATGTGTTGATACATCATATCTAATTCCACAAGCATCTGCAGCAAGCTTAAACTGCTTTCGATAAGCTGCCGCCTGGGACTGAGTAGCCTTCCAAAATAAATCATCCCATTCTGTTTCTCCCAAATCATTAATATATTCTTCTTTTTTCTTCCACAATTTTGACTTTTGTGGCGTAGTTATAATAAAGTCATTATAATTTTCCATCGGATCAATGCCAGTCTTCTCAATATACAACTTTAATGCTTCCTTACAAGCTCCACACACATATGGACGTGTAACTTTCCCTGTCTTCTGTTCCTTAATCTCTATTTCATCTTTCATTCTTCCATTTTCATAAAAGAAATCTGACCACTTAAAAGATAATGTATCACTTACACGTCTTCCCAAGAAGCAATCCAAAATTGAAAGCAAGATACCAGTGCCACATTTCTTTCATTTTAAAATAATCCATCATATTTTTAATATCTTCCATATACCAGAACGGATATACTTCTGTTTTTCCTGTCTGTTTTGTTTTATTTCCCATAATCTGTACCCTCCCATCTACTTATTTTCCAAAGTAAATATTGCCCATCTCAATGCTGCCGCCGCTTCAGAATCCTTCTCTTTTTCCGCTCTTTCCAATAATTCATACAATCTTTTCATATATTTATTTTCCATGCTCAATACCTCTCTTCCTTCCGAATTTTCTCTAATTTTACCTTCTTCTGATTCTGATATCTCACTCTTGCTCTCGGCTTATACTTATCGCAATGCTGGCAGTAATGAGCATGATCCGCTTTTCTGCCTTTCTTACATAATCCAGCACATACATAATATAAGCATGGTGTCTGTCTATCCGTTGCCATTAACTGAATCCTCCATATTTTCAATATGTTAAAACAATGATTTTATTGCTTTATTTCATTGCGACTTCTACAATCGTCCCTTCAATCTGAATCAATAAATCTTCCTGAGACACTCCTCCACGAGCCAATAAAGTTCCTCTCTTAGCCATATCTCTAAAAGTAGCAATCAACTCTTTCACATTAATTTCTTCTTTCATATAATTTTTAATCTGCATTAGCATTCCTCCAACCATTAAAATAAACTGCTTCTTTGACTATGAGAAAGCATAGACTCATTTCCAACACTATACAGCGTGGAAGAACCGTCTACTGATCCGCTACATCAGCAACCATAATCTATAACAAACAGAGTGTATGTATTTTAAGCAATATATCTATCTTGCTTTCCAACAACTCCTACAATCGGATCTCCATCACCATTAACAATATCCAACAAGAACAATTTTAACTTCTTACTCTCATCCTTGAACTGAGGATATTTAATAGTTGCATTGATCAGCAAATCATCTGGATTAGTCTTTTCCAAATATTCCTTCAATCTTCGCTGCACAAAGACATTTTCCTCACCAGAGCCTTTTCTGATTTCATATAGAGAATTAACAACTCTATGACAATGCGACTGAGGAAATTCATTCCACTTTGCATTATGTAACAGTTCCAATACCCACTCAAAATATTCTCTATCTTCATCTCCTCTTTTAAAAATTTCTCTTGCAAGTGTAAGACATGATAAATTTCCAGCCCGCTTATTATTTCTGTTGACCAGTAAATCATACTTGTCACACATATCTTTAATAGCTGTATCAATTTCCTCACCAGCACAAACATTAGCTTTAAAAATATCATATGGATCAGGCTTCTTAATTCCAACACCCTGACAACCAAATAAAGCTGCTTCCTGCTCCTGAGTTAATCCAACAACAATATCACACAACAAATATTTGATTCCTCGTATCTTGGCAGCTTCCAACCGGTGTTGCCCATCCCATACATACCAGTTTCCATCTTCGCGAAAATTAATCTTCAGCGGATCACATTTTGTAGGATTCCAATCTCTTGCAATAATCTTTACATGATTCTGTAATGAACGCTGATAAGATTCATCAATGTGCAATTCATCTAATGCTACTGTCGCAAATACTTTTCCGCCCACAGGGAATGCACCCACAAGAGTATTTAATGCACTTCTACGACTTTCCAGATTGTCTTTATGCCCCTTGTTCATCTTCTCCATTGTTTCAATCATCTGGTCTTTTGTCATTCCGCCCACCTCAGTCCTCTTAGTTCCAGTGTCGCTTTGTTTTAATGTCCTCATAAATATCTTCTCCTTTTCCATTTTGAATTTTTGTATAATAAAAAGCATCTGGATTTTTATTTCCAAATGCTTCTCATTTCAACACTATTTATTTTTAACTACTACTCAACTTTTATATTAAATCCCTCATATATTCCTACTGGCATATCACTTCCAAAAGAATATTCTTCCACAGATTCTTTTTCAAAGAAATAAACTGTAACACGTTGCTTAATAGGATCAACAATCCAATATTCCCTGACACCTGCAGTCCGATATTTGAAAAGTTTTGTAAAATAATCCATCGCCTTACTACTTGGTGAAATAATTTCAATTATCCAATCAGGTGCACCACTGCATCCTTTGTCTGTAATTTTATCTTTATCACAAATAACAGAAATATCTGGTTCCACATAATTTATATCATCTTCATTCAAAAACACTGCAAACGGAGCAGGAAAAACCTTGCACTCACCACTATTATGTTTAATATAGTCTTTGATCTGATAAGACATTTCCATTACTAACGTCTGATGTCGAGTATTAGGCGGAGCCATATAATAGATTTTTCCATCAATCAGTTCCGCACGTTCCCCATCTGGCAGCGCATAGATATCGTCTACTGTATAAATCTCTTTTTTTCTCAATGCATCCATAAATTCACCTGCTTTCTAAAGATAAGATATTGTACACTATTTAACTTCCATTTACTACTTAAATATCTAATTTTATTGACAGTCTTTAATAACATCTTCCCAGAAATCATTTATTGATATTCGCTTAATGTTATTATAAAAAAGAATTTCCAAATCACTTTCGCTTACAAAACTATTAATACTCGTAAACTGTATATTAAAATACACTAAGATCTCTTCCAAATTACAACCATGCAACATCAAAAGCATAGGCAATTTTTTTCTTATGTAACTAGGGGTATATCTTTCACTATTTTCCGATATATATCCCCAATCGTTAAATATCCTGTTAATAGTTTGTTCTGCAATTCTTAACTTTCCCTTGTCTTTTCTTTCTTCACTACTTTTTGTTGCACAAAAAACATATTCAGTTTTAATATTATTCTCTTTATAATATTTTTCTAATTCGTTAAGTGCATTCAACAAAAACCCAGGAATAGGTATTTTAGTTGAATAAGTACTATAATTGTGTAACATCTTTTCGCCATTTTTTTCTATAATAAACTGTCTCCACTTTAAATCTTGTAAATCTCCTCTTTTCATTCCATAAACTAAAACAAAATATAATATACATAAATCTCTTATATTATTTTTCGACATTACATGTTTTATCAGTGATTTTATTTCATTAATTGTAAAGTCACTATCAACAATATTACTTGACAACTCTTCTATTTCATCCATAAGATAATCTGCCAATTTTTCTGCATTAAAATCAGCATTATTGTCTTGAAACATATTTATAGCATCTACTAATCTTTCTCGTAGGTTATTCATAAACTACTCCTTAAAACTTAGATTTTCTTGCCTTATTAATTAGGATCAATCTCATTCTTTATCTGCTCGTATTCTGTAGATTCTACAACCGAGTGATTAATTTCAACCACATTTACACCAATTCCGTTAAGCAGTTTTGAAAAACTCTTCTTCTTTCTGTTATCTAAAAATCTATTTATGGTTCCATCAAGAGGTTCAAATCCATAAATAGTAACAGTACTTAGTCCCTTTTCATTTTCTGAAATATAACTCCAAGCAGATTCTATATCTTCATCCCACAGGAAATCAAAGGCTTTTCCATCTTGTTTATCAAATGCTTCTTTGACATTTCCATTACATATAATTACTAATTTATCCATCATCTGCATACTGTCGTTCTCCTTTTTACGCACTATAAATCTTAGAGCCTATTTAAAAATATATAACAATTCCATGATAAAGAACTTTCAAATTATCTTGTACATTTTTCTTTTTAAAAGTAACTCATTCAATTCTTTTAATGTCATTATTACTACTTCTCACATCTCGCTACCATCATCTTTTTGTATCTCCCAATTTATTGTCTTCATACCACAATTGAGCTAAAACTTGAAACAAATCAAATACAACCACCTTTACTGGATTCATATATTGTTTACGATATTCTTCTATAATCTTCCCAAATTCATCATTTTGTATGTTTTTTGTTTCGCTGAATTTTAAGAATTGACTATACAGCAAAACCAATTCATCATGTGTTTTTGTCTTAAATATATTATTTTCCATATATTTTCCCTCCATAAATCTATTATTTCAACTCTTCTATACAATAAAACTTTTCATATTTATACGAAGTATACCTGGAAATAAAATTTAATAAACTATCTTTCACACTATCCAAGGTTATTGGTTCTCTGAAACTATCTATTGCTATTCTGTTAATATCCCATAATGGTTGTTGTAACCAGCTCCCTTCATATTCTGTAAAAAGATAAATATAATCACCCATTTGCGGAAACGAATTTTTAAAACGATTAGAAATGCCATTCTCAGTTTTTACCAAAAAACTAAACCCACTCTCAGTCTTTATAAATCCAAAGACTTTCTCTAAAAAAATATTTTCGTCAACAAAAGATTTCTCAATCATATTATTTTCTCCAAATAAATCAATCATTTTAAGTCATCTTTATTCTCAATAGTTTCAACAATTGGATTATATCCTAATTGTTCCCACGATTCTATACATATTTTTAGAATATCACTATCATACTCCATTGGTACAATCCGACATAATTGTTTTCCGACACTTGTTAATGTAACATTTCCCGTTGCAATTGATCTATTGTCTGTATTTAATTTTATTCGCTTATCTCCATATTCAAATGACTTATTTTTGATTGCTAAACTATGAAAATCCGCATATCTATATTGAATAATTCCCAAACTATCTAGTTCTTTAAAATCACTAATATACAAAGATAAATCTTGATATCTATTGATATTTTTAATTTCCTTTCCATTTGTTCTATAAATAAAAACATATAAATAAGGTTTCGAGTAAAAACAACTGCTTCTTATTTTCTGAAATCTTTTAGCAATTTTGCTATCCATAATTGATATAGTATGTAAAAGTTGCTTTGTATATGTGTTTGGTTTATTAAACTCTCCAGCTAAAATTTTACCCCAAATCTCTTTCATATAATCTTCCGTTACATCTTTAACTTTATCAAAGAAAAATGTAATCCAATCATTATTTACTTCTTCTGGTTTAAAATCTGGTTCTAAGTGTTCAACTGCTATTCTCATTATATCCGCTTGGTTTTTATACTCTTTCACCACCTTCTTATAATTACTTACAATGGCAGCCCGTTCAATCGGGTTTATGTCCTGCCTTTTTGATATTTCTTCAATTATAGACTTATTTGCTTCAATTATAGTTGGTTTAATATCTTTTGGTGTAACCATCCAGCCTAACGCACCTGAAATTTTATCTATAAAATTATTAACGACCCCTGCCGCTGGTTCACTTATATTTCCAAGATCTACTAAACTATACTTATCACTCACAATTATACCTCCAAACAATGGAATAATCCTTTTGTCTCTATGATACTCTTCTATTATTCTTTACTCATCTTCCATTTTTCCACATCTCTGGATGTATTTTTCCATATACAGATTTCCACTCATCATATGGCATTACATGCGTTCCATGTTCCAATTCTACAATGACCATGTATTTACCACGGCAAATAAAATCTCCAATCACTTCTTTGCTCATAATTATTCTTTCCCCAGATTATATCATTTTTTCATTATAAAAGCCACCAGATTATTTTCCAGTGGCTTCCATCTATTCTCTATTTATTTCTTCTTAACATCATAACCGCCGTTATTGCATTTCCTCATAACATCCATCTGAGATTTTCCCATTGCAAGATCACGGCTCATGGCTCCGTGATCTACTCTATATCCCTCAGGTGGTAGGCGATTATCAAATTTCACATTTGTAAGAATCCCTGGCAAATAACAAATTGCTAAAACAACAATAATTCCAATTAACGTTCCCATAATATTTTCCCTTCTGCCTACTATGTAGGACTTTAACTTTATTTTGTTTATGTTTCCATTATATTACTATTTGTGTCCAATTAAAAGGACTTAGAAGGTACATTTCAAGACTTCTTATATCTTTCCAATACACTTCTTATTTCTCCAACGCTATGATCGTGATTTCCAATTCCTCCAAAGTGTTGAAAATTGAGTCTATTATTCATCCAATCTGAAAAGACTTCAAAACCAATACGGTTTAATCCGTTGTAGTGTTTTTTAATTTCTTCCTCATCACGCGATAAAAAAGATACTGCTGAAATCAACGGATACGTTTTATCACCATATTCTGTAAACGGAACACAGAATGTTCCATTGTCTGCAATATACGAATCTCCAAACTGTTCTACAGAATACCCAAACTCCTTAAATAATTCTACAAATAGACTCATAATTTTCCTCCAACCTTCCTTGAAATGCGAATTTTATTGATTAATAATTTCAAAATCTTCTTCAAAACTTTCCATATCACAAGTAAAACCTGTTCTTTGTTCATCAATAAGGATTGCTGTATCATTCCCTCTTAACATACATCTATACTCATTTCCTTCTCTAAAGTCAGAAAATCTTCCGTCTTCCATGAGAATTTTTACATCATGCTTTGCTTTTGCTTTCATATTATTCCTCCAATCCTATCTCTAAATATAGATTTATCCAATAAATTTGCCCATCATTTTCCCATATCTATCTTCGATAAGTTCCAATAACCTTTGGAGTTCTTGATATCCTCTATTTTCTATATCGTTTCCCAAATCATTTTGAATTCCAATAATATGTGCAATAACATTGTCCCGCATGTTTGCAGCTCCCTTTTTCCATTCGCTTTGCATATATCTTTCCTCCGTTCTTGTCTTGAAATACGAGATTCATTGTTTCACTAAGACTTAAATTTATAAGCAATCATATAATTTATATCCTGTTCAGTCAGTTTATATTTTTCTACAACTTTCTTTTTCTGTTCAAATTCATCTTCTGTCATCCAATATTTAACACATTCATCAGGACGGTTAATCACATCGCGTAAACTGTGTAAGTAACTGTCATCAATACAAGATAACTCTTTTGAATTATCAATAATGTCTCTTAATTTGAGTATTCTTTTATATTGATCCGATTCCTCCCCTAATCTTATTTTCTCGAATCTATCATTCCGATTAGGTACACACCTGCTCCATAATGTTTCCATATTCCTTTCAAAATCCAATAAGGAATCATTCATCTTATTAAATTCTGTCTGCTGGTAATAAAAAGAAGTTTCTCTACACATAGCAACCGTTTCCTCTGACATATTTAATAATTTACTAAATTCTTCTGTAATCTTATCCATCCTCATTTCAAGTCTTTCAAGATTGGTACAAATTCCTTCTGGTATTTCAGGATTTTTCAATCTGTGACAAGCAAATAATAAATCTCTTGTTATTTCCATTGAATGATGCAACATTACATCAAACGGATTATCATTTACTTCATTTTTCTCTAATTCTAAACTCATTTCTCTTTCTGTCATTATATTATTCCTCTCTTTCCTATTTTCTGGATGAAATCCTGATTTTAATTCAATAATACAAAATAGAATCCGTCAATTTGTTCAAATTTTCCTGGATAAAAATCTGATTTACGATATTCGTTAAACGAATTGAATGATACAAAAGCTTTTAATAACCCTCTTTTAGTTTTATAACAATAATAATCATTTTCATCAATAAATACCGTATCTTTATTCTGACCTTTTCGTTCTACCAAATGTTCAAATGCCTTTTTTTTATTTTTAATAATCTGTTCTAAAAACATATTATCCTCCATTTTTATAATTGAGCCGTGTTTTTACTTTTAAATTTTTCGCCTCTATATGTTTCATTTTCCCTTTATGAATACCAAAATTCTGTATCCTCTTCACTATCACGTGATACAGAATACTCTTTCCCAGCAATACTTATATACTCTCTATCAAGCACTTTCAAACTTAATTCTTCAACATTTATAGGTTCAATATCAAAAACTTCTTTTGACTCGGTATCTACCTTACAATTGCTTGTTACTTCATACCCATCATCCCATACAGATGTAAATGTCACATTTTTAATCATTATATTATTTCCTCCTATCTGAAATTGTGTTTTATTTATAACGAATCATTTGTTCCCATAAAATTATCAAGACTTGAGTATTATCATAACTTCATTTCTTTTGAAAGTTGGGACTCCAATTCTTTCCTCTCCTCCTCTAATTCATGCTCTTCTTTTTCATCTACATAAAGATCATTTTCTAAGATAGCGGTAATTTCTGTAATTCTTATCATTCCTTCTTCTGTACTTGTATATTCCAGTCTCATATTATTGTCCTCACTTTCTCCACTTAGAATCATTATTTCAAGACAGCAATAATACTCAATGTATCATTTTTCAAATAGTTTTTTATGCGCCTTATACTTTTTCTATCTTCTTTTAGATCTTCTCCATAATTAACTTCAAGAACTCGTGCTAACGCATCTGCTCCACCAATATAGAAAATACATTCAGCAATATCTTCCACTAATTGAGTTCTACAGGCATTCGCATAATGCATATCTACTTCTTTTTTCAAAAAATCATAAGATTTTCTTATTGATTCATACATTTTTATACCTCCATATAATCTGTGATTTTCCTCGCAAGGTTCCAACTATCTTTTGCTCTATCCGACAATCCATGCATATGTCCCAAGCCATTTATTGCAAATGATTCATTCGGAATACTCTTTACAATTTCCGATAACTTATTTCCATAACTCATACAAGCAGCATAAAGTAACTGCAGTTCTTCCTGGGTAAAGCTATTCTTATCCTCCATGATTTTTCTTCTCCTTCTGTCTACTTGAAACCATTGTTTCTTTGCCTTATATAGCTTTCTCCATTCTTCTCTCAATGCATCCTTGACACCTGCATTCATCAGCAACAATCATTTCCAGATCGTTTTCTTTATCACAAACAAAACTATCAATGTTATATATCCAGCCGTGACTTCTGACTGTTCTATCCTTCTTTCCCCAATATCCAAGATTTTTCATTCCTGAGACACTTCCAGAAGAATGAATATTAGCATGAACACTGATTCCAAGTCCTGTTCTTCCGTCCTCAATCCATGCAATACCCGTTCTGTCATCTCTGTAAAGATTTACATAATTTTCAATACTTCTAATAAACTGTTTCATATTATCAACCATCCTTTCCACTCTCTATTTCTCCATTTACTCAGCGTTTATAGCCACTATAAAAGGCACTAACGAATATTTTCCGCTAATGCCTTCTAACTGGTTATAAATTATTCAATTCAACTTAAAAATTCCGTTGTACATTAAGTACATTCATCAATGCTTCCTGTAAAACTCTTGAAATATTGATCCCGGCATGTTCAGCTTCATAATTGAGCCAACTAGGAATAGTGACATTTTTTCTAACGGCTTTTGTATCAATTTTCCTTCTATACTCCCCGGAATCAATATCAACATAAGACAAAATAGTTTCCCCATCTTCCGAAAAAGTTCCTTTTGTAATATCTAATGTATTAGACGGTTCAGGAATTTCCTTTTTATGATCCTCTAATGTCACACACATCAATTCCATTGCATCTCTTGCCATATCAATAGCGTTTTTCATATCTTTTCCTTCGGTCAAAACTTCTAAATCCGGAACTTCAACCAAAATACATTCTTTTGTTTTCGTAAACAGAACCGGGTATACTGCTTGCATACTCTTTCCCTCCTTATCACCTATTTCTATATATTAATGATGAATGAGACAGAGGATTATTTCAATCCTCGCCTCTTCAAAATAGCTTGTGCCAATCTCTCTGGTACTTCTTTATGTCTTTCAACTGATTCAAATTCATCTTTGCCACGCCTGTAAATATCATGATTGCTTCCATGATGGTCAAAAACAAATCCTCCAGCTTCAAGTTTCTTTATTAGATCCCTTTGTTTCAATAGTATTTCCTCCTTATATAAGGATTATACACACTCTATGCGTATATGTCAACGATTATTTATACTTGTTTTATGCGCATAAAACGATTCTTTCATTGCCTCTATGCTACTTCTATAACAGTGACATTGCATTTCTCTTTATCATAATTAAAAGGAAGGACAACACAAACTCCCAAGCTATTTTTAATAATAATCGGTGAAACTCTTTTATTGTTTCCAGGATGCCAAACTCTAGCCTTTTCTCCATCATTTATAATACTGTATGTAGCATCCAACAGACCAATTTTAAAATATGCATCATCATAATAGAATACATACTTAAAGTTTCCATTTTGTTCTATTTCTGATCTTTTTAACTTATAGCCTTTACTTTTAGCTTCCGCTATGATTTTATTAAAATCAATTTCTTTTTCTTCTCCGTCAAATACTATCATCTTTTCAACATTTAAGTACTTGTTCGGATCTTTAAAAAGTTCCATTTCTCCGCTTGTTTCCGTTGTCAAAGCTATTGAATATCCATTGACAAAAGAAGTATATTTTTCTCCCATAAAATCAATTACACATGGCATTGTACACGCTTTATTTCCATTCCCTTTGATATAAGAAAAATATTTCTTCATAGCTGCATATCGTTGTTTTGCGCCTGGCTTAATTTTTAAACCTTCTGTAAATATTTCTTCCTGAATTAGTGTCTTAAGTTCTTCAACCTGTCCATTGTTGAGCATCTCTAATATTTTTGCGTTTTGCATTCTGATTCCCTCCATTTCCCAATAATAAAAGCAAGTAACATTTTCCGCTTGTCACCTGCTTATTACTTCTCTTTCTATGTTGTTTATTTGCCTTATTTAAGGACTTAATGCAACGCACATGAATATTTCCATATGCGCTGTGTTTAAGGCTTTAAATGGGCTTGTATGGGCTTGAAGCAGTAGTTTCATTGATTACATGCTAATTACAATAGTATCAAACAAGGAGTCTCCGTCCAACGGAGCAACCTGCCATGTATTATTCCGGACACAAAATCCAATATCCGACTTACCCTTATCATAAAGATCAAAAAATTTTTCTTTGTCCAAGTTTTCCAGTTTCATTTCCGTGAATTTGTTAAATAAATTCTTTGCAGCCTTTAAACTGTTGCATCTGTAAAGTGTGATTTTTTCTTTTTCCATTTTCAATCCTCCATCTTCTCTAAAAATAATAGAACATTTGTTCTGTTTTGTCAAGTGCCAATAAAATACACGATTTATAGCCTCCTTTAAACATGTTGTTCTATTTTTGTTTGCAATGTCTTCATGCAGTCATTGCATAGTGATATAGAAGTAATCTGTATACTTCCATCACTAGACGGAATACCAACTTTAATTGCCCATACTGGAAGCATTTCATTGTCCTGGCTTCCGCATGAATGACAACAATAACGTGGATAAGTTCTTTCTATTTTTACCATTTTTATAATCCCCCTTCTTAAAAAGTCATAACTTTTTCTTTCGTCAACAACAAAAATATTCCAAGTGGTAGCACAACAAGTGAAAATGTCGCATCTCCATCCAATAGAAACGGTGTTACAATTCCAATAGCTGTCATTATTGCGCCAGACAAACGTTGCTTTATATAATATAGACGTTCCGTCCTCTGTCGGATTTTCCGATTTCCTTCCCGGCGGTTATACTCTTTGAGCCATCCTTCATATGTATACACTGTTTCGATTGCTGTTGATCCACTGTTATAAATTATTGATGACATTGTTTTCTATCTCCCTTCTATATGTATTTTCCTTTAAAACGCAATTTATAAGCATTACAAAACGGCTATAGCCTTGTATTCTCCATAGCCGTTCTAACTGCCTACAAAATTACAAATTCATTACCTACACTTCTACAATGAATCGCCGGTCTAAATACCCTGCATCAATCCGTTTTTTCTCCTCAACGTTGATACATACTATCAATTTCCCATTTTCGATATAGTAACTTGTATTGTCATATTTCTGATCGAATAGAGTACAAAACTCTTTTTTCATTTCCTCAACTTTTGCCCGTCTCCGTGCTGTTAAGTCTGCATTATATTCAAATATATCGCCAAAATTATACCGCTCAGGTGTATTATATTTTCCGCTATCGTTATGTACCCTATAGCCTGCAAGATTATCCAACACAGCGATTTCATCAAAATCGGCGTTACAATTTTCGTTTACAAAAGCAAGTATGTTTTCTTTTGTATACTTTACTTTTCCCATTTCTGAATTGCATTCGCAACTTAGTCTTGAATAATTGCAGTCGTCAATTTCTGGATCATCTGTTATATAGCAGCAATGGTCACAATATAAATATCCAGGCTCTGAAAGTATTTTTCCGTTTTTCTGTCTTGTATTTCTACATCCGCTCGAAAATTCAATATAAACCCTCTCCCCTTGTGTATTGGTAAATGCCGTTCTGATTCTGCAATTTTCTACATCGTTACAAGGAACACAACCTGCGCCTTCAAAATATAATATTTTCTTCTTCATAATTTCCACCGTTTAACCTTTCTTTGATTGTCTATATATAACTACTTCTCCATTAGTTTCTTGTTACCCTCTGCATTTCCAGGCTTGGGACTGGCTGAAAGTTGATCAGGCTTTCAGGCTGCATTATAACAATGACTACCACTCTTTGCAGTCGTTCGTCACATCGACTTAGATATTATTTTGTGGGACAGATAGTCAAACTCTACTCTTTCACTCTTCTATCTTCCTTAACTTGTCTCATCTGGCCTATTGGCTTCCATGTACACCTTGGGGATTAGTCGGAATGATTTTTCAAGTTATCTTGTCAATGTACGAATGCCCAAACGGGAAGTCGAATCCCGTGTATGTTGCTTGCTCCTGCTGGGCTGAGTGATTTTTAGATCATGTCCTCTATCATATCAAGTTCTTTTTGTGCTCTTTCGCCCATCTTGATATATGCTTGTAAGTCGGTCTTTGCATCATTAACAAAAAATATGTAAGAGTTTTTCAAGTCTTCCATTTCTCTAAGTTTGTACATATCCGCCATATTTAAGGCAACCTTAAAAGCGTTTACCATTTCAACATAGTTACCATTGTTTAGCTGTTCTTCTGCATATTGTGCGATTGCCTTTACTGCTATACCCATTTCTTTTTTACCTGAAATACCTACAATCATTGTCTTTACCTCCGTTTTTTTGCTCGCGATTACTATTTAGTTGTTTTTAATTCTTTTATCGTTATATTCACTATATCATAACCGTTTAGTTATGTCAATCCTATTTTGTAATTTTCCATAACTTTTTAGTTATGCTTATAGGCATAGAAAAAGCATCTTGCAAAATATGCAAAATGCTTTATTCTACCTTGTTACCGTCTGGGAAATAAAAGCCTGATTTATATTGTGCTCCTAATGCCTTTCCCATGGCTTCAAGTTCTTCTTGTGTAAACTTTCCAACTTTCAATCTTTTTGAAATATTAGCTTGCGACATTCCAACACGCCGCCCTAGCTCAGTAACCGTTATTCCAGCCATAGCACAAGCCGATTCAATTTTTTGTTTTACTGTAATTTTTACCGCCTCCCCGTCATCCTATTTTCTGTAATTTCTCGCTATGTTCTGCTACTACCTTCTTTATGATAGATATATCTTGCTTCATTGATTCATATGTTTCAACATTATCTTTGTATCTATCATAGGTTGATGTATAACAAGATTCTATTGTATTCAAGCGAGGCAATACTATATTTTCTTGTGTCAATTCAATCTTTTTTACCCGGTCTTTGATTTCTTGTATATCATCCTTAATTGGATCAAGCATATTAGATATTGCAAGTAGCAATTCATTATCAGTCATATTCTAACATCTCCATTTTCATTTTTTCGTTCATGATTGTTATCACTACCGCTTATGTTCCTATTATATCAGATTTCACCATATTTTCAAGGTTTATTCTGCCCCTACTATTTTCTTTTATCTCTTTTCCACGCCCAGATTCTTCCTTTTGGCTTTTCTTCAAATATATACTTGATGACCTTTTCTAATTCTGCATAATGTGCAAATCGCCTTTTGTTATTTATAATTTCTGCATATGCTTCATCTTGACTATATTTTAGCCTTTCGATTTCTTTCAAAAAATAATGTTGCCGGTTGTTTAATATTAAAACATCGTCTATTTCTGATTTTTCCTTCATTTTTATATCTTCCTCAAAATACTTTACATCATCGCTCCAATCATCCAGGCTAACAAATAGTTTTCCCGTTTCTTTATCTTTGAGTACAAGTAAATGATAATATGTATTTTCAGCTTCAGCCCATACAATAATTCCACACCCAAGCAGAAAAGAACCCGACAGCAGCTTCAGTTTCTCCTTTGTCTGTTCAAACACTCCACTTTTTAACATGTCGTGAAACCATATATCAAAACTTGGATATTCTGTTTTATCTGCCATTTTTTTATAGACTTTTTTCATTTGCTTTTCTGTAAAAAGTTTTCCCTTTAATGGCTCTTCATAGGTTGTATATATCTTCACAATTAAGCGTCCCCTTCATATAATCCATTACTGTTGCTGCCAAAAATATATTGGTCTACATGATCCTCAAGATAATTTAATTTTGCAAGCAATTTTTCTATTTTTCCGTGTTCCTCTTCGCTGATTGGTTTTGCTTCTTGGTGTTCATCTTCTCCCAACTCATTTTCACACACCATCACATAATTTATTAACAGCTCAGTGGCTTCTTTTACTTCTTTAATTGACATGTTGTTTCTCTCCCCTCGTTGCTCTTCCAGAATTTAATCAATGTTATACCATCTTCCATAATAAAACCGGCTTTATATCCATGTTGTGCCGCTATGTCAAGCAATTCTCTGTTTGTTTTGCTGTTATCATAAGATTCCATATAAAAAGAATCTGCTGTTACCTTATGTAATGGTACACAATGTAAAGGATAGCAATCCGTTTGCCGTGTTTCATCATTAATACAGTTTGCGCAATTATTAACTGTCATACAAATGTCAGTTATAATCTTCCTATGTGCTTCTAATCTTTTTTGTTTTGCATATGCTTTAAAATCCATTTTGTTTTCTCCCTTCAAATAATTGTTTTATTGCTCTATTCATTGTGCCATGATTCAATGTGATCCAGAGTCATGAACTCCCGCCGGACTGGATGACCGTCTACCGATGAATCACACAAAGCATAATAGCAAGCGGTTTCTGACTTTGTTTAGAATCTTGCTGACTTCTAACAGTGAATCAGGCGTTGCTTGCGTTCTGCTTTTAATTATATTTCTCTTTTTATCTGTCTGTTCTTTTTGTAAAAGAAAAGAGTGCCAAAAGATCTTGACACTCTCTAAAAGTTCTGTATGTATTTGTTAATCGCCCCTACAGCGATTTGAAGACGTATTTCTCAGCCTTCCAAGTGCCACGGTTTACAACTACCAATGTTATTTACAAGGATTTATCTTGTGAACGCTTGCAAATAATATGGTCTATCATTTTGTGTTTTCTCCCTGTTCCACACTCTACAGCGATAAATTATCATCAAAAGAGCTATCCATATTATAGTAGATTGTCTCTCGCTCCCGTTACGGCTACCACACCCCACAGGCCACGGTTTCAGAATCAGTCCCCGCAAAACTCTTGCTTACGCCTTCTCGCGCTTACTCATATTTATAGATTTTCTGGTTTGGGATGGTATTCCCTGCCACGTCTGATAGTATTTCCCTTTGTTCGCCCCGTACAAGTAGGATTTTTACTAAAAGATTTCTTTTAGCTTGTACAGTTCCCAACTCCCATTGGATACCGTCCCCGATGTGGTCAGCGTGTCCAGTCAACACGGATAGCATTTTCACGCTGCTATCTGTCACGTTTTCCCGTTAGGTTGCGGAATTTTACTGAATCAATTATCTTTTCTTTAACCTCGCTTGCAATCTCTTGTTGCTTTGCCCTGGGTTCTATCCTGTTAGCACTCCACTTGACAGGATGTTTTGCAAGTACACGCTGCCTTTGTGGCATCTTTCAGGTGTAAATGCTGTTACTTATAAGAAAATAAAGGGAACTGATTTTCAGACTTGAAAATCTTCTTGAAATGATGTATACTCAAATTGTCAAGTAAGAGTAACACATTTCATGTGTTCCGGCTTCATTCCTATTAGCGTAGGTAATGGAGCCATTACTTTATTTATCCTCTTTTTTGATTGATATACCAGACTTTGAAACATTGATTGAATAATTACCGGATGAAAAATCTTGCATTAAAGCCTCAAGAACTATATTCATTTTCAATCCGTATTCATCACATGCTTTTTTAAAACTATCTGATATTTCTGAATCAATAGAGGTTGCAAAGTTTTTTTTCATTTTGCTTTCCTCCTTTGATTTAACTATATCTTACCACGTTGCAATCTAGTTGTCAACAAGTTTTTATATTTTTTTGAGGTGTTTTTTATGTCAAGACGTTATCAGGATATAAACCGCGCTAGTGCCGATTTAGAAGGTATTCAGGGCTGGAAAATTGAAAACCATCCTGAATCACTACCACCTAAACCACGAAAACATAAAAAATGTAAATATTGTAATGATGCAGGCACTTGTAAAAGTCCTTTTTCTTTAAATAATGGTAGACTTTGCAAAGGAAAGAGCTATTGTACATCATATACAAAATCTTGAACAAATTAAAAAAGTGCAAAGCCCTTAATAATTCAATAGACTTTACACTCACATATGACACATATTTGATTGTGTGGTTATTAAATTAACGTGGTATCAACTCGTTTATTTTAAGAATTTCTTCCACCGTATCCAGCCCATCTTGTAATCTGGCAAGCTTCTTATTAGTGTTCAGCTCAAAAAGTTTTTGTGAAAGCTGCAATTCTGTCAGCTGATCTGACATTTTGTTTTGCTTAAGTTCTATAACGTCTAAGCGGTTATCTATTTTGTCAATCTTGTCAAAAAGCTTTTGAAACATTTCTTTACTTTCATTATCCATTAGCTTGTACCTCCTATATAAAGAAGTATATCACAATCTGGATGCAAAGTCTATTCAATTATCAAGATGCTTTGTGGGGTTGTGGTACTATCCCGACCGCCTTTTGTGGCGGTTTCGTCTTAATTTTCAAAGACTAAAGCTTTAAAACTCTTTACAATATCTAATTTGTTTTAGATACTGTAAACGGTTCTAAAACCGTTTAATTATAATCAGGATTATTTAACCATTTGTAAATCTGACTTTTGGAAATACCTGTTATATCTGCTATTTGCTGATACGTTTTTCCTTGCTGCCTTAACTCAATAGCTTGTGTATACCTATGGTCTTTTTTATATGGTTTTGGCTTACCTTGATTGTTATAGCCTTTTCTGATGTATTGCTTTTGTGGCTTGTATTGAAATCCGTTTTCAATTCGCTTTTGTTTATGTAATTTGCTATGACATGTAGAGCATAACCATATAATTTCAAGTGGCTTTTCATAGTCTTCATTATGTGCTTGCACTTCTTTTTCAAGATTACAGCAAGAACATTTTGAAGGTTTTACAAGTTTACCAGTTCTAATTGCTTCATTTACTATTGAATGAGCCTTTACTTTTTGCGGATTGTTTTCGCGCCATTTTTTATTATTTTTTGTATGATTCTTTTCTATGTGTATCAACCAACTTTCATATTTTATATATAATACACTTCTCTTTTAATTACTTCTTTGTTTGCTGCGATTGCCTTACCTTTATCTTGATATAAATAAGTATACACCAATTATTAGTGGTTGTTTTGTTTATTTTATGCACTGATTCTTAGTGATTATTGACAATATAAATTTCATTAGATATAATCACTAGAAATAAGTGTTTATTAAAAAGGAATTATAGAGATGATTAAATATAAGATAGATATAATGGAAGCACTGAAAGAAAAAGGATATACCAGTTACAAGCTGAGGCAAGATAAGATTTTTGGTGAAGCCACCATGACGAAATTTAGGAAGAAAGAATATATCAATTTTGATAATCTTAATTTATTGTGTGAATTGTTAGAGTGTCAACCTGAAGACATAATAGAATATGTAGACGAAAAAGAAATATAATATATGGCACTGACTGAAGCAGAAAAAAGGGCACAAAAGAAATACAATCAAGAGACTATTACAGTCGCAGCAAGCTATAAACCAGGAACAGATTTAAAAGAAGGTCTACGAGTAAAAGCATACTTAGAGCAATCAGGACAAAGCGCAAATAGCTATATTAAAGGATTGATTAAAGCGGATCTGGATAGTAAAGGGTACATGATGAAAACGGATTCATGATGGAGATGTCTTAAGATAAGGCTAGGTATGCCCATATAACGTATTGTGAGGCGATTTAAGACGGTTTATGGGTTTTTGTGGTAGATTGTGCTATGATGGGATAAAAGGGCTTGAATGGACTTGTGAGGAATTGCCGATATATAACTTGTAGTTATGCGTGTTGAGTTACTATAACTTTTATTTATGGTGTTATATGTAGGCGATCTATATATCGAACCTCGATATATCTTTCAATGCAGCACATGTTTTCTGACACCTGGCATTATTATATATCATGTAAAGTATATTCGCTTGACAGAATATACGTTTGTATTTAGTTGCAAAAATGGACTACTTATAACTAAAATGCTCTAATTCTACACAATTATATTACTTTGATAAATGGGGGGGTATGTTTACATTCTGAAAAAGATCGCCAAGAACCAGAAAGCCCCTATCTGTTCTATTCACGCATTTTGGTAAAATCATGAACTATTCGAGGTAAAATTAGTTCGATAGATAGTTCGGTAGACCCCTACTTTTCCTGGCTTTTTGCCATTTCTAATTTCTAAAAAATCTTAAAAATTATCACTAAAACTCCAGAATCACTTGAAAAATCAATGTTTTCCCGAACTCGCCGAAAAATCTCCCATTTAACAAAATAACAATTCAGTAAATTCATTCAAAAATCATCTTCAAAAATCTCAAAATATCCAATAAAATCAATACTTTTCCAAATCTAGCACACTCCCAAAACCACTCTCCCACCGAACTCATAATAAAATTTATATTTATCCATATGTCAGGTGAGAAATCATCTGTCTTATTTTTATGTCCAAAATTCAGAAAATCTCCTCAGCCAAACAGAGAATTATTAAATATCCATCCTAAAATCAACCACTACAGATAGGGGGCATATTTTACATATTTCAATATTTATCACCTATCTACTATTCTACCCATTTAAAATATAGGTTGAATTTTTTCAAGAAATTATCAGATCAGAATGTAGAAGTAATAATCAGCAAATTATAACAACACAAATCGTAAAGGAGACAAATAAACTATGAGAACAACTAAAACATCTAAATACCAAACAACAAAAATTACTACTACTTTATCTGAATCCAATCCTAAAACAAACTCTTCATCACAGACACCAATAGAAATAGCTCTGAAGATTGATGAGAACGGAATGACCTCATTAAGAAACTTATATTCGTTCTTAGAACTAGAGCCAAAGAACTACTCAAGATGGTGTAAGAGAAATATTATTGTAAATCCATTCGCCAGTGTAGGTATTGATTATATTCCCGTTCGTCAAATGGAAGAACGACCAAATCCAAAACCTACATATGAATATAAACTTACATCAGATTTTGCAAAGCAACTTTCCATGACAGTAAAAAATGAACGTGGACAAGAAGCACGTAAATATTTCATAGCCTGTGAACAAGGATTAAAAGTAGCTGCACAAAAATTACAATCTATTCCCAATAATGGCATTAACGAAAAACTTATTGAATTACTAACCTCTATGGATAACCTTATTATCAAAACTAGAAGAACAATCCAATAAGAAAAAATTACCAGAGAAGAAATATTCTCGTTGGAAAACTAATATATTTAAGAAACTTAATACTCTTCTATCCTATGTAAATGAAAATTCAGATGAGAACTTTAAACTTTCAGAGATAATTCATCTTGTCATCGGAGAAACAGAAGATACATATAGCATTGAACTAAATGATTATGTAGATGCTTATAAGTCAGAATTTGATTTAGATAATACTCCCTATGCAATAGATGTAATCAATCACTACAAGGATATACGGGATATGTTTACATTAACATTGGATTCTATTATGGAGAAATTACATATAGCTGAGGGTGTGGATGGTAATAGCGCAAGAAATATATTTGATGAATTAGCAGCTAAGATTGAAAACAATTTAGAGAAGCAGTATATAACACTATTCCTATCATCATTACATCAATAACCACCAACAATCAAAAAAGTTTTAAAAGAGTAATTTATGAGCGATAGCGAATAAATTACGAATGCTTTATCTTTTTTATATTATTATGCTTTTTTACTTAATTCTTTATGCTTTTTACTATATCCCATTATTTGGGGGAATTTTCCCAAAGAAATAAAAGGGTTATGGGGGAATTTTCCCATAAAAATGCAAGGACATGTAATTTTTATGGGAAAACTTTCCCATTGACTAAATTTAAGGAGGGAAAATATATTAACGAAACAATTTTTATACCAAATACAGAAAAGGAAAGCATAACTGTTGGCTTTTCAAAAAAAGACTTTAAGAATCATAAAGGTATATCAGGACTTAAATTTTATCTCATAATTATGTATTTGCGAAAACATTTACAAGCATTTGGAGAAGTTTTTCTTACGCTAAATAATCTTTTAGAGGAATGTGGATATTCTACCAAATCGCATAACAAATCAATTTACTCTGATTTTAGAGAAATTATAAAAACAGAGCTAATAAATAAAGGTTATGTAACTTGTAATATAGATATTCTTACCATTAATCCAACTGAAATGTTTAGTTTACAACTTTCAGAAAAGAAAAATATTTTTTACACAAAAGACAATTTCGTACAGTTTAGTGTTTCAGAATATGAAAAAATTATAAAATCTGATAGCAAAATAAATAAGTCTGTTTTAGTAGGGGTGTATTTATTTATTAAACAATATATTATGGATTATCCAGATGATACCATTTCACCACCAAGAATATCATTTCCTTCTAAGCAACAAATAAAAAAAGGAATTGGCATATCCTCTTTTACTACAATTGAGAACGCAATTTCATTTTTGCTAAAAATGAAATTGATTTATATACGAACTGATATGTTTGTAGAAAATACAGAAGAAGAAAATATTTATATCCCTACACGAAATGTTTTCGCTTTAGACGTAGAAGAATTAAATGGAGATGTTGTCTTGATAGAACTTGAAAGAATTTATGGTAAAAAGGTTTATAACAAAAAGGATGTACCTGGTAAAATTAAATATTTAGAAAAACAGAAAGGATGATGAATTATTGGAATTTGCAAATGGAAAACATTTAGCTAACTACTTATTAAAAATTTTTAAGAATAACGATATAGATGTGCCAAAAGAATGTGTTGAAAACATTAAAGAATTAGAAAATATATTTACTTTTATAACAAATTTACCATCTTCCATCAAAAGAAATATTGATTTTTCAGATGGATATTACTCTTGGATTGCTTTAGCACAAGGTAATAAATATCGGAAACTTTCAGATATATCAAAAATTGGAAATGAATATATGATGAAATTTGTAAACAATCCTTTTATTATTTCATTTGACACAGTTTTTAAGTCATTTGAATTAGGAATTAAATATGATCTTAATTATCTGAGAACAAAACCAGAACAAGATGATATTTATTATCCCCATTTATTTCAAATATTAGATGGTAGCCCACAAAATTTTCAATGGAATATAGCATATTACACTAAACCAAATATTCCAAAAAAAGAAAATATAGGATGTTACTTTATCTACGACAATGATGGAAAATTGGTCTATATAGGTAAAAGCAATTCCAATTTATATGAGCGTTCTTATACATCTGCACAAGATAGAACTAAAGGAGATTTTTCAAAAATAGAATTATATTCTATGCCAACACATGCTGATACAAATATTTATGAATTGTATTTCATTGCAAAATATAATCCTAAATTTAATAGCGATTCACGTTGTATAGATAATCCTACTTTTGAATTACCTGAAATAAAACCAAAATATATTCTTGAAAGAGTTGGTGTAATTCCATTTGATGTAGAACAAATTGATGTAAAACCTAGATACATCTCTTCTACTGAGTACTGGAAAGAACCTCAAAAATATTATTTACAAATTGGAGAAAAGTATAATTGGGAAGCATTTCATAAATTTCATTCGCAAAACAGGGATGGAATTATAAATGTAGATGATTTTAGATCAAAAGTTCAAGAATTACAAAATGAAGGCTATGCAACTTTTGTATTTAATAATAAGAACAGTTGTTTCAGGCAATTTACATAATTAAAACAGAAAATTGAATGGTCTTTGAATAAGATATATAAAGTAGATGAATTTTATCCGCCTAAGAGCAGAAATTACAGATTTGGAAATTAAAAGGCATAAAATTCTGTGAACCAAAAAAATCTATCAAGAATAAATCAAAATGTAGAAATACATATTGCTTCTACTACACAGCCATCGCACAGCCAACTACTATCCTATCCCAAAAAGGAGAAATAAAAACTATGACACAAAAATCAACAAACAAAAATTTATTAAAAAGTAAAGGAGAAAAATCGTAACTAATGACAGACACATTTTACAGCACAAGGAATTATAGAACAGATCACACAAAATTCGGAGGCATTATTTGCCCTTCAGATTTCAATACAGATTATAGAGGTAAAGACAACAATAATGGTTCAACTATTGCTAAACGGATAGTAGCTGATGCTAAATTTGATAAGCAATGTAAAAAATATATAGAAGATAGAGAAAGGAATAAACAATATGGCAAGTAAATCTGGATATATAGAAACTTATGAAATTATTGAAGAATCAAAACTATCCAATTCAGTATCCATTTCAGAACAAGAAGTATGTATCAATTTTATGAGAGATGAGGATTTTGCAACTATCTACACCTCAGATACTACATATATGACAAAGTTAGATAAGTTATGTAAGACAAGCCCAGATATGTACTCTCTCATCGCTGATACTGGCAGAGGAAAGACATATCGTGTTGAAGATAAAACTTTGATCAGCTTCAGAGCAAAAAAGAAAAGAGAATTAAGTGATGAACAGAAAATAGCTGCAGGTGAGCGTATGCGTCAGTACCAGGCCAGTAAGCGGAGCTAGGATACCCTTATTTGTCAGAAATCAAATGATGTAGATTAGCGTAGAAAATTTTAAAGTGGTTACTGAGGAAATTATCACCTACGAAAAATAAATTTGAAAATCAAATGTACAACTTAAAATATGGAGGATGTTAAAAATGTTAAGAGAAATGATGAAACCAAAATTTAAAGGACAGACAATTAAGTTCAATTTAACAAGATGGGGATATGAAAATTATTTTGCAGAATGTGCATATCATTTTGATAAGTATAAAGGAAAATATTCACTTTCAATGTGGTTAAATCGTAATGATGTTGAAGATCGAATGAGATTATCTTCTAAGAAAGTAGATACACAGTACATATCGGGAACTAAGGAAACCATTATAGAGAACATTTGCAGAGTTGTTCATCAGGCTTGCATGTCCAAATATTTTAATTACTTTATTGAGAGATATGAGTACGAGTTAAAATGTTTCGAGCGTGGAAACGAATTGTTTGAGCAGGAAAGATTGAATAAAACAAATGATAACAAGAACTGACTATAAATACTTTAACAAGGCGAGACAGGCTGCCATGGTGTCTGATTACTACAAAACACATATTGGATGCGTAGCAGTCTATCAAGGAACCATTATAGGGGTTGGATGCAACTGTAATAAAACTCATCCAACACAAAAGTTTTACAACAGATATCGTAAGCAGTCAGATATAATGCTGCCAAAATTACATGCCGAAATTAGTTGCCTTAATTCTATAAGGCATCTAGAGGTTAATTTTTCAAAGGTAAGACTATATATATATCGTATCAGGAAAGATCGGCCATTTGGTTTGTCCAGGCCGTGTCCTTCCTGCATGGCAGCAATTAAAGATATTGGCATTCGTGATATTTATTATACTACCAATGATGGATATGCTTTTGAAAGAATAGAGAAATATGAGGGGAGTGTTGCGTAATCTGCGAAATATGTAGACGGCACCCTTGCAATTGTAGGTGCCCCAATTACTCACCCAAGGAAGCAATACACTACTGCTCTTCTTGCGGCGATGGGATATATGAGGGTGAAGAATATATTGAAAACATGGATGGTGAATATAGGCACTATGAATGTTTTCATGGGATGAGAGATCTGTTAGAGTGGCTAGGATTTGAAATAAAAACTATGGAGAAAACGAATGAAAAATATTATTAGATGCGTAAAGAGATTATTTGGTATATATGAAACTGGATACGAATATTGGGTTTACACAAAATATATCAATGTGAATCCTGAATGGCGTAAAACCAAGATTGGTAGAATTAAATTCGCAAGTAAATTGAGATACTGGTATGAAACTGGTGAGTTTGAATCAAAAATTATTTTAGATAGGAATTTTAATCTGATTGATGGATATAGTTCAGTACGCATAGCTGAGATTAAAGGAATTGATAGGGTTCCTGTATATTTTGTGGATTAAATTATACTTTTGGTGCATTCCGCAGTTCTCAGCATCTGTGGGTGCGTTTTAGAGCAGCTGCCTTGCAGGATAAAGCAGCCATTAGAAGTCGCAATATTTATTTTAGGGAGTGCTATGATGTATTACATTTTAATTAACAATAAACGACCCATAAAAACAAAAACGCCTATAGTAAACAATCAGCAAGCGCAGACACTTATAAAAAACTTAATTGTAACACAAATTAGACATATATCATTATGGCAATATATTTATTATAGTATTAAGTACGAATTACATGGATAAATTAGAAATTTCGTAGGCGAATCAAGAAAGGATAAATTTATGAAAAGCAATTATTCCGAAAGTGAATTAGTACATATGTCAGATTTGATTTCTGATTATATTTCAAAGGAAGAATGCGAATATGATTTGAATTGCAAAAATTGTAATTTTATAGACGATTGTTATATAAAAGCTAATAACAGATGCAACAGTGAATTTGCTGAGAGTATTAATTATGGCGGTTATAGTACAGAAGAAGAATTCTGGGAACAACTATTTGATTAAGGTGGTGATGAAAAATAAGTACAACTCAGTATACGCTTGTAAAACTTCCAATAAAGGAAATTATTAGCCAAAACTATAATGTAAAAATAGATAGAATCACAGAAATTGAAAAAGAATATCTTATTGCTCAAGGGAACTCACCTTTATTTGATCAGATTGAAAGACTCCGTGGACATTTTTCGTCACATATCAAGGAAATTGTACTGGTGGTTGCAAAGAAAAATTCCAAACAGGAAGAATATTTGCGACATATTCTTGACGTTGGTTTTACATATAATGGTATTCATTATCAGAGATTTGGTAAATCTGCTTCTCAGGGCAAAGATGGTATTACTGCTTTTGTATGTGACGATATTTTTGATGAACTTTATATGATTACACAAATGGATATTGAAATTGATGAGTGCGTAATATCAAAGTATGAAGCACAAAGGTGTTTGCCTTTTAGTTCTTGTACTCTAATTAAAGATTATATGCCCCGTATCATAATTATCGGAGAATATGAAAAAACTCTCCAGAACCAGCTAATCAAATATGTTGTCGAAAGAGAAAAAGAATATATAGATAAAAAAACTGGCAAAAAGAAGAAATATAAGTCACGAGAAATTGAAGAGGGATATAAAGATTTAAAACTATCCCCTTTTGATGGCTGTGGTTGTCATGAGCATGGTTTTATGGAAAATGTAAGTGCGCAACTTGGTCTTGATTATAATGTAATTGGTACACAGGTACGACTACCCTTTATTAAAGGATATTCTGTTTATGTACCATTTAGGCAGATATTAAAAGAGTGGGGATATGAATACATTACAGATATATATGGTAAGAAACACTATATTGGTGATATTGACTGTATTTGGAATATTTCTATGTTCAAGGGGCACAAGATTTTCAAAGAAAAATATGGAAATGATGCTTGGAATGAATATATGAATACTGTTAGAAAATATGAGTTTAAACTTGGTATTAGTAAATATAGTCATCATATCAAACATTTGAATAAGTATACCAGAATGAATTTTCAGTATTTACAGTGTTTAGATTTATGGAACCAAAAATATATTGATTGTTATGAGAATAAAGAAATTGCTCAATATGATGTGCTTGATAGTGACAATGATGGGAAAATAATCAAATTAGCAAGATACACCACTTCACTTTTTGAAAAGATAATCAAAGGTGAAAAATTTTATACTTATAAGTTCATGGGAATTATGGACACAGATGGGTATGAACCAGAAAGCAAATATCTTGAAGCTGCTTTAATAAATGATGTGATGCTGAAAGATCCGGCTGTAAAGCAATTTATATACAGAAAATTAAAAAAATCCATTGATGAATCTAAGGTTGGCAAAATTTATTGTTCAGGATTTTATCATACTGGTGTTGGTGATATGATTGGATATTTACAATATGCTGTTGGAGAAGAACCCGTTGGATGTTTAAAAGAAAGAGAATTATATAGCGGAAATTTTGATTATGGAAATATTATATCTTTCCGTTCCCCGCTGGTAGACCCATCTGAAGTAAATAAGATAAAGATTGTTAGAAATGATATTATAAACAGATGGTTTGGATATTTTAAAGATCAAGATGTTGTAATGTTTAACATGTATGACATATCGGCTCCCCAACAAGGCGGTGCAGATTTTGATGGAGATATTTTCTTATTATGTGATGAATCTATAATTATTGATTCTAAAATCGACAAAAAAATTATTCTTGATATTGAGGATAAAGTAACGGCACAGTCAAAGCCTTATACAAAAGAAAATCTCATAGAATACGAGGTTATGACAAGAGATAACAGAATTGGAGAAATAACAAATGTGGCAACAAGTATTGAGAACAGATATACTACTAATGAAGATATTAAAAAGTTATATTCCGACTACTCTTCTCTCCTACGAATTTTTCAAGGAAAAGAAATCGACTTTTTGAAAACGGGATTTCGTTGGCACATGAACTCAGGATTAAGGAAGCATTTAAAACAACTGCCATATTTCTTACTTTATAATTATCCATCAAAGTTAAAAACATATAAAAACTTATTTGCTAAAAATAAGGATATTGAAAATAAAGAGGATAAGGTCAAATTAAATGCTTACCACTCTCCCTCTCCTATGAATGAATTATGTGATTATATTTGTGCATGGGAAAAGAAAAATATTCTTTGGGATAATGATATAAATAATTTGGTAGACACCAGATGTTTGATTATAGATAATGATTTGGATTTATCAGACAAAAGAATTATGAGGATTTGCCGTAAGTATGTAAATCAGTATGCCTCTGAAATTAAGCAGCATATAAATCTTCATAGAGAAAAATCTGATGATGAAAACCATAAGTTTAATATGGAAGCTGTTGTAGATGTCTATAAAAATAGAATATTAGAGGAACTTAAAATTGATGAAACTATCATAGCAAATTATGTAATTAAGGTTTCATATGCTTCTATTTCTATCAGTAAATCATTTGCATGGTCAGCATATGGTGACTATATTATTGATAATTTGAGAAATAATACAAATCCCAAAAAGAATATATCTATAAGAGAAGTTCCATACCAAACAAATGACTCTTATGAATATCTCGGAAAATATTATGAGTTTGAGGTAGGTGATACATATATACGAATGTAATGATAATTTTTTATATGAAATTATCGAAGACTATAAAGAAGCAAGTACACAGGAAGAAAAGAACGAGATTTTCAACTCGTTCTGCTCTTCTATCTGGTCTTCAGATAATAAGCGCAGAACATATACAAAGTCTATTAGATTTAATGTTAGAAAAGATTTACTAGATACTGACATAGGACAAGTATTTGACACTTGGTCAGACATAGAATATAAGTATTACAAAACCATGACCAAAGATGAAAACTGGTGTTCAATTATTAGGCAGAAAATAAATAATATCTATACCAGATATTTTGATAAAGAAGTTATTCTTGGAAAAGAATATATGGATTTGTTGAAAACGCCTAAACGATTATACTATGAATGGATTTCTGGAATTGATATGAACATTTCTACTGTTACAGAAATTATTGATGATGTGATAGATAAAGCATTAAATGTGAAACAACGGTTACAAATGGAGAAAATGTCTTTATCATGGAATGAATATAAAAAGGTTGTAGAAGGATTTTTAAGAAAGAGTTTTGATAATTGTAAACTTATTGATGAGTACGAAGATAAGTCAAAGATTATTACCAGGCTTGATTTTTTAACTGAAGATCATTTCTATGTTGGATATATTTGTAAGTCATTAGAAGGTGAGTTTTTAAAATGGCAAAAGAAATATTATGGCATAAGAGATCATAAAAAATACAAACGCTGTAAGCAATGTGGGGCAATAATAGAAAAAACAGGGAATAGACGATTATATTGCGATGAATGTGCAAAAGAAAGAGAATTAGAAAGCAAGAGAAATTGGTGGCATAAAAATAACTAGAAAAATAGAAAATTTCTATTTTGTTTATAATATCAAGGTTTATTGACATTTTTTACCTTCGTATATATCAATTATGGAAAGAAAAGTAATCTATTAATAAAATTTATCTTTTCTCGGAACATACTACGAGGATCTTCGAGCTTGTGGTCTAAATAAAGCAGAACAATGATTTATCCTATACGATATGGAGAAATAAAGGTCGTAATTCAAATTATTTAGGTTGTAATTACCTATCAAAAGTACATCGGTACTAATTCATTGCCGGTTCTGATATTTTATAACAATTGATATTCGGAAACGCTTTGTTTCATAATTTTATCTCTTCTCTTTTCTTACACAGGTGGCGGTGCTGCTATTCTAGCGGTATCGCCATTTGTTCTTGTGTCCATAGCTCAGTTCGGTAGAGCAACTGACTTCTAATCAGTGGGTCGTAGGTTCAAATCCTACTAGGCACATTTTTGTTTGTTTATTAAAACATTCCTCCGTTGCTAGGCTCATCGTCAATAGCCCACAATTTGTAAATATATCACAGTTTAAATAAAAAATATATGCATGAAAGGAAAATTCTATCGTTATGGTAAGTATAAAAGAGACAGAAAGTAAGATCACTTCTGCTAAGAAAAATATTACAATCAAGGATGCTCTTGTGAGCGAATTAAGATTTGTTGATGAAACTGGGGATGTAACAGAGCAGGTATTATCTGCTATTCCACCAGAGTTTAAAACAATCAATGTTAAAATTACATTAGAACTTCCTGAAGAAGTTGACACAGATTGAAAGTAGGTGGCTACTATTTATAATTTCACAGAGGAATTACAAAAATATGGTTTAACTACTGAAACATATGAAGCTGCATGTAAAGATATTGATATGAAACAAGATGGAGCTATTGATTTAGATTGGTCTGAGATAAAGGACAAATATGGTATCGACTTGTCTAACGACTCTATTAGAAAAGCCAATGGTACGATTTTCGGAGGTTCCTTCAGAACAGCATATTTGAAAAATCAAATATATACAAATCCGGAAGAATTTTCTAAAGAGAAAGAATTAGATAAAAAATTAGCTGATATTCGTAAGGAAAAGCAAAAATTATTTGATCAGCGCAGAGAATATAATAAACTTCTTACTTCTGACGCAAGAGCAGAACACCTCAATGATGAACTACTTCGCATAGCCGAAAATCTAAATCGAGAATTTCCATTATTACAACCAGACGGATACAAACCAGTTAATTCAAAGCGAGAAGCTCTTCTCGCTTTTTCTGATTGGCATTATGGAATGGTTACGGATAATATATGGAATACCTACAATACCAGTATTTGTAGAAAACGTGTTGAGAAGTTAATATCAAAAGTTATTGAATATTTAGAACTTAATCATATTGATATGTTACATATTGCTTTACTTGGAGATGCAGCACATGGTGGATGCCACGTTTCATGTCGGGTAAAATCTGAAGAAGATGTATGCGATCAGATTATGCATGTGTCCGAAATTATGGCAGAGGCTATAAATAAGTTATCTGCTCATGTAAATCATATCACCGTTTATTCTTGTTATGGGAATCATTTGAGAACAATTCAAAACAAACAAGATTCTGTTGATTCAGACAATCTTGAAAAATTAATTCCCTGGTGGTTAAAACAGCGTTTAAAAGAAAATATAAAAATTGATATTGTCGAATCAGAGTATAAAGAATTCACGAGAATTGATGTATGTGGATATCATATATGTTGTGTTCACGGAAATTTAGATACATTTAAAAATCTGGGTAGTACAGTAAATACTATTTTCTCTCGAAAATTTGGAGAAACAATAGACTATACGGTATCTGGAGATAAACATCACCTTGAAGAATTTGAACAATTTGATATTGAAAGTATTCTTATCAGATCACTTTGCGGAACTGATGATTATGCAAACGAAAAACGCTTATATTCTAAGCCAGGACAAACACTAATGATTTTTAATTTAGAAGATGGGAGAGAATCTACATATCATATTCCACTGAATTAACAAATGAATTACTAATTTCATGACAAAGTAGACTGTGTACGAGTGACACAGTTTTATATTATATGTGCATAAGTGACTATGAAGAATAGGACTACTCTTCTACTTTTGAGTAGTCCTCTTTAATTGGACGGTATGGTGTCACTACTATATCGCATCACATTTCAAAACATTTATAGATTGAAAGGAATTAAAAATATATGAACAAGATAGAATTGGTAAGAAAAATTGCAGAGGTGTCAACCGAGGAAGTAAATCAGAAACAGGTAATGCTGTTCTTGCAGCTCTTGAAGCAGTGGCCAGAGATGCTGTTGTAGCTGGCGATGAAGTTACTGTCCCAGGAATTTGTAAGGTAAAAGCAAAGGATGTAAAGGAAAGAACTGGCACTATTATGATGGGTTCTAATAAAGGAGAAAAATATACAAAACCAGCTCACAAAGAAGGCTCTGTTAAGATCGTGAAGTCTCTTAAAACAGTTTTCGAGTAATTCGATTGGTAGGTGATATACATGGAACGATTAGAATTTGACTGTGATTATGACATAAGTGATGAAATTGAATCTATTATTGAAAATACAAAAGACAAAAATTATCTTATTTCTGTGTATGGGAAGTATGATGTAATTAAGACAATTCTTGAGAATTTGATTATAGATGATTTTTCTATCTCTAATGAAATTGAATTGGAAGATTATGATATATCTCATTATGACAAAGAATTTGTTTTGTATGTTTCAGAATACGGAATCAATGTAGAAAAGGTATATCGTAATGATAGTTATTTGTATGGCAGTGGAGATATTTCATTTGTTCATGAAGATTGCTCTTCTACTCTTTTGAAATATATTGATAGCGATAGGGTTTACGAATTTGGATATATTAATGAAGAAGATTCTGATGAGAAAGAAAATTCAGAATTAGTACACGAATATATAGTAAATGGCAAATCTGTAGACAAAGAAATCTTTGATGATTATGTCTCTAAGTTTGCTCCTGATTTGGTAGATAAAGATAATGACACATCAAATAATAACGACTATTCTATCTGCGTTAAACGCAATCTTAATGCATATAAAGCCTCAAAAATTATTAAAGATATGGAATATCGAATGATGCATATGAATGATATGTTACGTAAAATGGATTGCTTTAGGCGATTATTTAATTGGTAAGGCATTTTTAAAAGTATTTTGTGTGATAAGACTTGCGTTCAAAAATTGAGCGTAAGTCTTATTTATTTGGAGAAGTATTAAATAGGTCAGATGGATAATCTGGTAAAGAGTAATGTAGGACGGTTTTATACTCTCCTATCTCTGCCTCTAATTTATAAATAAAAATTGGAGGAAATAAAATGCGAAAAACACACGATCAATTTGTATTAGAATTAAAAGACAAAAATCCAAATGTAATAGTTTCGGGTAAATATATTAAGAGTTCTATAAAAATAGAATGTAAATGTAGAGTATGCGGATATGAATTTAGTTCAAGACCAAATGATTTACTAAATGGGCATGGATGTCCGCAATGTAAAAAACAAAATTTGTCAAAGCTATATAAACATACTCACGAAGATTTCATACATAAATTAAAAAACAAAAATATAGATGTTAATATTATTAGCGTTTATACTGGATGTCACCAAAATATACATTGTAAATGTAATATTTGTAATAATAATTTTGATATTATTGCTGGTAATTTGTTAAAACATGGATGTCCTATATGTGGAATTAAACGAAGAATTTTAGCACGTACTAAATCTCATGAGGATTTTGTAAAAGAGTTATATATGCAAAATAAAAATATTGAGGTTATAGGAAAATATATAAATTCTAAAAAGCCAATCAAATGTTTGTGTAAAATATGTGGTAATAAATGGTTTGCTATACCTGATGGATTATTGGGTGACAAGGGTACTGGTTGTCCACATTGCAGAGTCTATAAAGGCGAAAAGCAAATAACTGATTATCTTGAAGAAAATAAAATAGTTTTTGAAAGGCAGAAAACATATGAGGACTTAGTTGGAATTGGTGGTAAAAAATTATCTTATGATTTTTATCTCCCAAGAAAAAATTTATTCATAGAATACAATGGAGAACAGCATTACTCTCCTATTGATTTTTTTGGCGGAAAAGATAAATTCATAGTACAGCAAGAACATGATAAGCGAAAGAAAGAATATATAAATAAAATGAATGCAAGATTATTGGTAATTCCATATTGGGATTTTAATAGTATTAAAGATATTTTAGACAAGGAATTAAAGGAAGTTGCTTGATATAGTCACTTCCTATTTTATTTTTAAGGAAGTGATAAAATGGACGGTAAGAATGCAAAACGCAGCGATGATATTACAGATGAAATGTGGTCTGAGGTTCTTGAATTTAACAGAAATATGGTTCAAGAATATTTAGACAATCAGACGGAACTTGCAATAAAAACAAAAATTGCTTATAAATCAGGATTAAGAATATTCTTTTATTGGGTAAAACAGAATCTAAATAATAAAAGTTTTCTTGATATAAAGAAAAAAGAATACGCAAGATATTTAAATTGGATTACTAATAGAGGATTATCTGACTCGGCTATTAAATTCAAAAAATCAAGTGTTAGCTCTTTTTGTAATTATATAATGATGATGTATGAAGACGAATATCCTACCTTTCGCAATTTTACAGTTGGGTTAAAAGTTGTGAAAACAGGTAATGTATATCCGAAAGAACCTCTTACTCCTGACGAATATATAATGCTTTGTGAAGAATTGGAAAAACGTGAAGAATGGCAAAAATTAGCCTACTTAGTTTTTACATATTCCACAGGCTGCAGACGTGCTGAAGCTAGACAGTTGCTTAAAGAAGTTGTTGATTATCCTGCAAAAGAAAGAAAAATTAAAATAATTGATGAAGATGGTAATGAAAAAGAAGCAATTTCTAAATCATATCAAACTCATACTATTCGTTGTAAGGGAGCATCAATTGTTGGTAAACCAAGAAAATTAAAATTTGGTGAAGATGCTATGCAATGGATGAAAAAATGGTTAGAAGTACGTGGTGAAGATGATTGTCCATATATGTTTGTTATAAAGCAAAAGAAAAATGGTGTAACTCGTCAAGTTGGTGAAGATACTTTTAATGGTTGGTGTGAGAAATTATTTGCTAAAATCATTGGCAGGAGGTGTCATCCTCACCAGTTCCGGGAGTCACGGGCAACTAACCTTGTTGTATACGAGCACAGATCAGCAGAGGTTGCACAAAAATTATTAGGGCATAACGATGTAAGTACCACCAAAAATCACTACATTATTCGTAATGACGAAATTGATGAATCTGATGAGGCTTTTGTATAATCCAATAAATCTCCAATTTCAACCATGTGTCAAAAAAATAATAAGAAAATCGACAAATAGGGAAATATAAGGCATCTTGCGATATATTTCGACATTTTTTGTTGACATTAGGTGTGATTTGATTTAATATAATAAACATAGAAATAAATATAATATAACAAACAGAACCCGCTGGACGGTTGAGTCATAATTTGGTAGGTTATGGCTAATAAATTTTTAAAGGTGCCACCTGTATTGCAGAACGGTTTGCCTTGAATTTCAATTAAATCTAGTAAGAGCTAGAAAGTAATCGATTTCCTTTGGCGAGGGCGGTTACTTTCTTGCATTCTTACCATGTTCGTATCCAATCTTATATGCGGCTCCGCAGATAATACTTGCGATTACTACAATATAATATATCGTTTCTATAGTTATCATATACAATAAGTCCTCCTTTCGTAGATTCCTCGAAAGGTTTCTATGTAAACAGAGCTTGTACTCTCTGGTGGAAGACAAACCGTCCTACCGTACTTAGGTAGCACCCTTTTATCATTCTACATAATATCTTATATATTGTCAAATAATTTATATATTGTAATACAAATTTCTCATAATAGTCCTGTTAAGAGAGTGAAATTATCATCACTGCCCTTTGCAGAGTTTGTAGCGTTAATGTGCTACCCTAGCAGTCTAAGCAAAGATAGCGGCTAACCTGGTAACAGGGATGGAAATAAGCAGAATAATGACGATTATTCTAAACTGGACATCCGGAGTCCTTACGGTTAGTTAGTGCTTCATACCGTATTACACACCTTATTATTTTGTCGGTTGTTTGATAATCAATCGACTGTAGGAATTATCAACTTGTTAATAATGGTGTGACTCCCGTGCCAAGTGAATTCCAATATATGCTATTGGTACGTATATATAATGCAGATAAATGACCTAATCACCTGTGGAACATGGCACGTTTGTTTAGGAGAGTTTTCAATACTCTCCTATTTCTATGGATGTATGAGCGGAATTGGAATCGCAGCGGTCTATAAAACCGTAGCTTCGGCATTTCTGGTTCGAGTCCAGAGACATCCATTATATAAAAACGAAAACAACAAAGAAAGTTGGTGAAAATGAATGTCAAAATCATTAGATATTATAGATAGACAATTAGAATTAGGACAAACTAAAGTAATTAGTCGTGATGGGGGAAGAATTATAGATTATGTGGAATTACTCTTCTCTCCTACTACCAAAGTACAGTTTGCTCCTTCTGCAGATAGAAAATTTGTTAGGCTATCTGTTTCAGATAACACTCTGGAACTTCCACAGCTTGATTGCTTGGTTACGAAAGATGTATTGCGCGATTATATTATTAGTCTTAAAAATATATATAACGAATTAGAAGATGAGGAGGAAAATACATAATGAAAATTTTACCAGAAAGAAGTATTTCTAACGACACATACAGCACAACCCTTAAACCTTCTGAGTGGGGAACTGCGTCAGTAACTGCGGAAAAGGAACTTGCAATGTTAGAAGATACTCCACAGCTACTTAGATATGCAGATATTGAATTTAAGGATAAATTTATTGTATCTGATGGGATGCCCGTTTTGTCTACCGAAGCAAATGCGGTTGAAGTTAATCTAGATTTAAACAACAAAGAATTTATGTTGGACGAAAATTTTGAAGTGTCTCTTTCTATTGATGCTAAGAAAATTCTTGATTCAGAAATAGATGGCACTGTCTTTACATGTAAACATACCTTAGCTCAAGCAAAAATCATTCTTTTTGAGACTAAAGTCATTGCAAGAATTAGAGAACTTTTAGAAATTGCCAGGAGTCACGTAAATAGCTTTGAAGAAACTATTGAACAGACACTATAGGAGGTTATTATGTATTCTATACTAATTCAAGATAAGAAAAATAATGGCCACTTTTCTTTTTTGCAAGTGAAGAAAGAAATTATGAAAGAAACAATAGAAAAAGTTGATGATGGTTCTGGTAACATGGTTGATAAAACTGTTTATACCCCTACTGGGCAGTTTGAAAATGTGATCTATGAGGAGGAAAGTAAAGACGAGTTTGAGCAAAAATGTACAGAACTTTTGAAAACATACAATCTTAGTGAATTGAGATTTATTGACAATTTACAGTATGGTGTAGATTTAATTTGGGAAAGTTCGCATTAACTATTTTACGGAGGGCAATTATTACTGCCCTCCTATTTTATTGGAGAGATGTCAGAGTCCGGTTTATTGTATCTACCTTGAAAGTAGATATACAGAAATGTATCGTAGGTTCAAATCCTACTCTCTCCCTCATATTTTACCGACTTCTTATATTAGTCGGTTCATTTATAATCGACAAAAAAGAAGGAGAATCAGCTATGGATAATACAAATTTTTTAGATTTAGAAGGACATATAATTAAGTCTTCACTTATGGAAGATGAACATCAAATTATTAAGATAACAGAAAAAACTCCGGAACCAAAGAATATCGGTAAGATTGTATGCGGTGATACAAACTCAAATATTCTCACGTTCGAAATGAATAGATATTATGACAATGTAGATTTGCTTACTAAAAATATTAAATTTATTGTTAAAAACGAGTTGGGTATGTTTACTGAAGATGCTGTAAACATGCAGTATAATGATACCCTTATTAGATTTTCCTGGATATTATCGGATTCTGTTACATATAAGAGCGGAACCGTCACTGCCACTATTGCATTTATCGGAAATGAGGAAGGGAAGAAATATGCTTTAAAGACTCTTCCTTTCAGTATTAAGGTTGAAAACTCTCTTGACTTCGTGGAATATGAAATAACATATAAAAATTGGTTTGCAGATGTAGAAGTACGGCTGTTGAATTTGGAAAATAGAGATATCACGTTAGAAACAGATCTTATTGATTTTAATGCGGAATTCAGCTCGCTTTTTGAAAGTAATATCACAAGTGTAAAGGGAGGAATGGACTAAAATGTTAAAGTTGATAAATAAAGAATATTTAATTTCCTCTTTAAAAGATTTCAATGAAAAAGTATTAAGCAAGATTTATGCCAAAATACCTTGGAATAAATCTGTATTAGATAAACTGAGTGAATCAGATGGGGAATTAACATATGATGGGGAAAAAGTTGGAAGCACTGGTGACTCTGGGCAGACTGGCGCAGATGGAAAATCAGCCTATGAGATTGCCATGGATAATGGATTTATTGGATCAGAAACAGATTGGTTGAAATCCCTTCGTGGTGATAAAGGAGAGCCCGGCGATAATGGAGACATTGGTATATCGATTGAAAAAGTTGAACAAACCACCATTTCTACTGAAGATATGGGAGAAAATATTATTACAGTTACGTTGTCAGATGGTAGCTCTAGCACATTTCAAGTTAAAAATGGAAGCAAAGGCAGCACCGGTGAGGCTGGTTCTAAAGGCGAAAAAGGCGATATTGGTTTAACCGGCAAAGATGGTGAATCAGCTTACCAAATCGCCGTAAATAATGGTTTTGCGGGAACAGAAATAGAATGGTTAGAATCTCTGAAAGGCATTAAGGGAGAACCGGGTGAAAGCGCCGCAGATGTTGAGCATTACCATGGGGACATGATGAAGATAACACTTTCTACCACTGAGCCAGATGCTGTTGCTGTTGGGGAAATTGTTATGGTATATGAGGAGTAAACTATGTCCATTTGTGTAAAAAATAAAAACAAAGTGTCAAATATATTTGCCAACGTAAATGGTGAGAAAAAGAAAATTGTTTCAGGTTGGGCAAATAAAGATGGGATTCCAACAAAAGTGTTTGAAGTTAAAGACCCTTATGCAGTATCGCCTACTTCTGCCTATAATAATTGGAATTATACATTAGGGGATGAAAACGATGTAATTACACTTAATTACTATATCGGTTCCGAAACTAATGTAATCGTGTATGGGAATTATATAGTTAATGGAAAGACATATAAAACACAAATTGCAAGCTATGGGGAAAATGGTACAAAACCATCTAAATACATGTTTTATAGCAAGGGCAATATCAAAACAATTAAATTTAGTAAGGATATTAATACAAGCAATGTAACCAATATGAGCGGTATGTTCTATGGTTGCGGTTCTTTAACAAGTCTTGACGTAAGCGGCTTTAATACAAGCAATGTAACCAATATGGGCAGTATGTTCTATGATTGCGGTTCTTTAACAAGTCTTGACGTAAGTGGCTTTAATACAAGCAATGTAACCAATATGAGCGGTATGTTCTTAAGATGCGGTTCTTTAACAAGTCTTGACGTAAGCGGCTTTAATACAAGCAATGTAACCAATATGGGCAATATGTTTGAATGGTGTTCATCGTTAGTAAGCCTTCATGTTGGTAATTTCGATACAAGCAACACAGCGTACATGAATTTTATGTTTTCCATGTGTTCGTCATTACACTCACTTGATTTAATTAATTTTGATACAGGTAGGATAATAAGTCTACATGGTATGTTTTATGGTTGTTCGTCCTTATTAAATCTTGATTTAACCAACTTTACTACATATAATACAACGAATATGACTAGCATGTTTGGGCAATGCACAAAATTAGAGATAGTATATGTAGCAAGCGGTAAGTGGGTAATGCCATCGGCATCTGCAAACAAGCAGAATATGTTTACAGGTTGTGGAGTATCGTCAGTAACATATATATAAATCATTTATTAGGTTAATATAAAAGAAAGCTGCTACTATTTTCCTATTATATGTAAAGCGAACCTATAAGACATAATTATCCACAGCGACAAATTGGATATGATAAAATGAACTTTGAAGATTCTGCTTCTATATATATATATTGGTTTTATACTTAGTAATGCATTTTCTGATACATTTCATTTACGAACTCAACCAAAATTGTTCTGGAGTGTTTGTTGGGGTTATTATTATAATTTTTCTTATAAATATAATAATCCCGCAATTCTCCCCAGTATCCATTACGTTTTAACCATGAAATTTTGTTATCTAAATTTTTAAAACCGTTACGCTGAAACTCCCAAGTGTAATTATTGTTCTTTTTGTTATATCGTATGTATTGTTTGTTCCCATCTCTGCAATAATATACAATAGCAAAATCACAGCTATGTAGAATTTGACAAGTGAATGTATTTACCTTTTTAATTGTTAATACACTGGTTGAATCCTCGCAGTGCTTATAACCATAACGAGGTGCGACACGGTCTATTGCATTTTTCATTATATGACGTATTTCGTCAGGCGTATAATTTTCGTCATCATCATTAATTTCCAGTTCAAAATCAAAGTCAAACCCTATGTTGGAATTTCTATCAAAAGTAATCATATTTCTGCTAGAGCTACCGACGGGCCTATGTTGAAACGTAAAGTAATTGTTCACCATACTATGCACTTCGCGGATAATTTGATACAATTCGTCTCTTATATGCCTTGCTTCTGCCCTGGTTACATATTGAAAATCATGCATACTATTTTCCTCCGACAGTAGAATTAAATAGTTTGTTAAATATAAATTACTATAGAATAACACATATTTTAATTCTGTCAAGAGAAATTTTAAAATAAGCATTTCATTGGGTTTTACACTCTTCGATATATCATCGGAACAATTGGAGGAGCCATATCTTCTATTGGTTTCATAAAGTCACTATGTTCTTTTGATAATTGAATATATTTTTTAGTGGTCTCATAATATATAGCAAATTTGTCATCAATATTCATTTTATCTATATATAATGTTAGATCTTCATTTTCAGTTTTGCGGAAATATCTCGCCCAGTCTAATACTATAATACTGAGAAAATCTTCTTTATCTTTCTTTATATGTTCTTCAAAAGGAAATAAATATCTTGCTTCAGTAGGATATATATCTTCGCAAGATTTTGCAATGCCAATACCCAACCATTGTTGTGCGGATTCAGCCTTTGCTGCTTCTGCGAGCGGTTTTCCTAAAAATAATTTATTTTCCTCATCCATTATTGCCGTTCCTCTGGCAATAGAACCACGTAATGGGATTCCTTTCTTAATTGCTTCAATAAAAATAGTTGAACATTTTTCATAAAATCCACCCATTCGTGGTTGTAATAATTCGTCATATTCAACCCAAATAATAAACGTATCACTAAAAAATGCATGGTGCAATGAATGAAGAATGCATACTTCCACATCGGGTACATTATGTAAAATTCCAGGATGAGATAATGGTACTTTTGTTTCTGAACATAATTTTACCATATATTGATAAAACTCATATACTTTTTGATATTCATTATTCATAAGTCTTTTAGAAGATCCAAGAATATCAAAAAATGCTAATATTATTTCTTTTTCATCTGGAATTTTATTTTGAATATCGTCCATGGTATAATCTCCTGCTATATAATTATAAAAATATAGACACCGTTATTTCCTTGGTCTTGAAAGAATTGTTTCATTGGATAATTTAAATTTTTAATTGTAATAAAAGAGTTATTGTTGTAACAACAAATGCCAAAGCAGCAACTACACATGATAAAATTGATACTAATTTTGAAATGGAATTATTTTGTAAATTTGTGCGTATTTCAATATATTTGTAATAAGTATTATATAAATCAATAAATTCTTTTATTCTTTTATTAAACACTTTTGATAATTTATACATCCTATTACCATTTTGTTTATACACTAAATCTTTGTTCATGTCATGGCTATATCCTGTAGATTTGTAAATGTGATATTGCGGATTATCATTTTCCTGCAATGTAGTTATTTTATTTATAAGCCAGTCATAATCTTTTTGCTTGATATTTCTTTTACTAGAAAAATATTTTTCTATTCTTTCATTTATTTCTTGTTTCTCAATAAAGTAAAACAAGAAATAATGCAGACCATTACCATATTGTTCAAATACTGTAGAAATGTCTATAATTTTATCAGAATTTTCTTCCATGACATAAATAGTAACTTCAATTCCATGTGCTATTGTGAAATCATTTAACATGAAAAATTGTAATTTGTGTGATAAATCTTCACTCTTATATAACCATTTTAATTCATTATATTCACATTTATCCACTATACAATATTTAAAATTGGGTAAACTATATTTTTTACCTAAATATGTATAGCAGTTTACAAAAATAAATGTTTGTAATATATTGTTTAAAACATTTTCAAAAGTATGTTTTAAGAAAAATTTGTAATCAATTTTTCCTTTCTCTTTTTGATATTCTATGCTAATTTTATACCACCCTAAAATATATCTTAATTTATATGAATATTTTACAAATCTCATTACAAATTTTATTGCATTTTCTATATTTTCAATATAATGAACTTCATATAATATTGAGAACATGTAACTATTTATTTGTATAACTTCTATATCCATATTAGCAATAAAAAAATCCGGATTAAATTGTATATTACAAATAGCAAAGTGTTTTAAGGGGTTTCCCATTATGGGCATTATTTGCTGTATATTAGAATGTATTTTTATATTTTTTACGAAATCTTTACGTTTAAATTTATTTAGCGATTTTACTAGCTTTTTAAGTTCCTTATAATTCAATGCATCACAAAAAACTATTTTCTTATTTTCGTTACTTAGATCAAATTTATTATCTTCAATCTCACTCATTAATGATTTAATATAGTTTTTTCTTTGTTTCTTATTATATACAGAAATATTAGTTCTTTTCTTTTTATTCATTATTCAACCTCTGTCGTTCAGTTATCATGGCAGTCTTTCTATTTGCATTATAACACAAAACTACAAAACCTGAAAGGATGGTGGCAACTTGCCTCAGAAAATAAGAGCTAAAGTCCCAACTGGAGAAAAAGAATGTGGCAATTGCCACAAGACAAAATCTTTTTCTAATTTTTATCAAATAACAAATCCTCAAGCATCTAGTGATGGAAAATTTTCAAATGTTTGTAAATCATGTATAAAGAAAGAATCTTTAAACGCAGATGGTTCTTTAAACGTTGAGGGATTTAAGAAAATGTTACAACTTATGGATAGAGCTTATGCCCCATCCGTTTTAGAAAGTGCAATCAACGAGACAAAAGAAGCTATTGAAACTGGAAAAGGACGGAAAGATTTAATTGGAAATTATATAAAAAATCTAAATTTATCTCAGTATGCCAAGATTACTTTTCTACAATCAATTCAGATGCAGGAAGGTGGTATACTTTCAAACGCAATTACTTCTACCTCTAAGTCTGCTAAAACCGATAAAGACGATGAAGTATATATAACTCAAATTGATGATTTTGAAGTTACTCCAGAAATGGTAGAAAAGTTTGGTGAAGGTTATACAAAGAAAATGTATCGCCTTATGGATAAAAAATATAAAAAACTCGAAAAAAACTATAATATGAAAACTGCTATGCATGAGGAAGCACTTGCAACTTACGTAAGTAGAAAAGTACGTGAGGAAATTGCTACAGCGGAAGGAAATGTTGTAGATGCAGACAAATGGTCTAAGGCGGCAGCTCAAGCTGCTATTGATGGAAAATTAACTCCTAAGCAACTATCTGAAACAGACTTACAAGGAGGACTCGCTAATTTTAGCGATATTTTTCGTGCAGTTGAAGAAGCAAAAGACAGAATAAAGATATTTCCAGAATTTAAGTATAGACCTATTGACGCTGCTGATTTTATTATATGGAATTATGTTAATTATGAGCGAGATTTAAATAATCTTCCCAAAGTATCATATGAGGACATATATAAATTTTATGATGAAAAGAAAAAAGAATATATTGAACAATATGGAGATCCATATGGGATTTTTAAAGATGATCCATCAGAAACAAATAGAGAGTCTATCAAAAAATTCATAACTGTTCCTGTGGAGTTTAGGGATGGTGATTCTGGTGGATAAGAATGAACATGGTATTAACCTTGATAATTGGGAATATTTTTGTAGTTTCTCACGTTTCTATCCAGATAAGTTCCTTGATCTAATAAAACCAGAAAAAGGCGGTATTAATCTTGATTTAGACCAGCGAGTATATCTCCGCTCTATGATGAGATTTTTTAGTCTTTATGGTGTTTTCCCTAGAGGTTACGGAAAAACCTTTCTTGAAATTCTAGCAAGTATTCTTGCTTGTGTATTTTTCCCTGAAATTACGATAGCACTCACTGCTCAGACAAAAGAAAATGCATCAGAACTCCTTGAAGATAAATATAACGAGATTATGCGTTTTTATCCATTATTGAAAAATGAAGTTATTAAAGCAAACTTTGCAAAAGGAAAAGCTGAGATATTTTTTAGAAGTGGTGCTGTATTGAATAACCTTGCAAATGCTCAAACATCAAAAGGTCAAAGGCGTAAACGCATTAATGTGGAAGAGTCTGCTTTGTTAAATAATGAATTATTTGATGATGCTCTTGCTCCTATTGTTGAAGTGCCTCGTGTGTGTATTGGCAAATATTCTGTAATTGATCCAGAAGAACTGAATCAGCAGATTAATTTCTTTACTACTGCTGGTTTTAAAGGCACTGATGAATATGCGCGTTCTATTGATATGGTCAATGATATGGTAAATCTCAAAGGCAAAATGGTTCTCGGTTCAAGCTTCTGGCTTGCATCTTGGTATGGGCGTGGATCTACAAAAAGTCAGATATTTCAGAAAAAAAAGGATATGTCTATCGTATCTTTCGCCCAAAACTATGAATCAAAATGGGTAGGGGCAAGTACAGGTGCTTTAGTAAATATCAATAAATTACAAGAGTGTAGGAATCTAACCAAACCAATTTTGTCAAATGATGATATAACAGAAGAGTTTTATATTGGAATAGACGTTGCTCGTAGTGAAAGTACAGCAAACAACCAATCTTCTGCTGCTGTTATTCGAGTAGTTAGAAATCAGCGAACTAATAGGGTTAAAAGTCTTGAAGTAGTTAATGCAGTAAATATATCAAATACCAAAAATTTCACAGCTCAGGCAATCGAAGTAAAAAGGTTAAGAAAAGCATATTCAGCTTTAATGGTTATTGTTGATGGTAATGGACTTGGCAGCGGCTTAGTTGATGAACTTTTAAAAGAAACATATGATCCTGTCACAGACGAAACATATCCTTGTTGGAATACAATCAATACGGATAATCAGCCTGAAACAAATGATTATGATACATGCTTATTTGATATGAAAGCACAGACATATCAAAGTAAAGTAATCTCTCACTTTATAGATGCTGTTGATAGTGGAAAATTAAGATTATTAGAAAAGCGAAAAGATAGCACGTTTTCACAGTCAGAAATGGATCATTATATTGAAAAAGTTTTACCATATGTACAGACGGATTTTATGTTTGAAGAAATAGCCAACTTAAAATTGAAGGTTCTTAACAATGGCAACTTGACCGTTGAAAAGACAGTTGCAAAGCTAAACAAAGACCGATTTAGCTGTTTATCATATTGTATTTTTTACATTATGGAATTCTGTAACAGTAATACATATGAAGATAAATCAGATTTAGAAGTATTACAGCAATATACATACCTATGAGGAAGGAGGTAACATTTGAGTCAATCCACAGATTATGAATCATCTTATTTTGCCGAATACATAAAGGCATTTAATTCGCAGCATTATTATGGAAATACATTTATGTTATCTCCTCAGATGCTTAATACAAACTTAAAAGATATAAACATGTTTTCTTCGTTTTTCTCAACAGAACAAATACGAAGAATGGTCATGCAGCCACATGAATATGAAGAAGAACTAAGGAAACTGTCATTTTTCAATTTTAATACTGTTGGTTTATATAAACAGATAATCAATCTATGGTCAAAGATGCTTACTTTTGACTGGAATCCAATCCCTTACAAAGAGGATGGAAAACCTATCACAGCTACAGAGTTTCGCAGTAAGGAATATAAAGAGGACTATGCGGAATTAACGAAGTTCTTCAATAATTTCAAAGCAAAGGAAGAATTCTCTAAAGTATTATGGAATTTATGTATGTATGATACATACTTTACATCTTACAGGGAATTTGACGGACATATTTATTTACAGGAACTTCCACACTCGCATTGTATGATTGATGCAGATTCGTATTTGGGATATTTATTCTCATTTGATATGTCCTACTTTATGAACAGCGGTGTTGATATTAACGCTTACTCTCCTGCTGTTAAGAAATTATACAGCAAAGCATTAAGTAATCGAAAATTAAATTACCGTCCTAACATGCCTAACCGCAATGGTAAATGGGTACACTGGACACCTATGATGCCGGATGATGCTTTTGTGTTTAAGTTTAATAGACAGTTTGCAGGATCAGTACCTCCACTGCTCTCTTCCATGATTGATTATAGCAAAATAGATAAATATAAAGAGCTGGAAGATGTCAAAAAAGAATTAGAAGCATACAAAGTTATTTTTGCGACTGTTCCACGTCTAACAGGAAATAAGACTGGAAATAAATCAGATGACTTTGCTATTTCTGCAACGGAATTAGGAAAATTTGTTGCGGCTGTTAAAGAAACACTCGGATGTAAAGTAGATTTTAAAGCAGCTCCGCTTGAAGATTTTAAAGCATTTGATTTTTCGCCATCTGCAAATGAAGCTAATTTGTTAGAAACTGAACTAAGAAATATTATGCTGCAATCAGGCGTAACAGACGCACTAAGCATGACATCGACAGTAAATATGGCTTCAGCAAGCATATATAAATTATTTAATTCTGCAAACATATCTGATCTCTATGGTCAGTTTTCCAATTTTTGTGAATACCACATTAACAAAAAATGTAAGAAATATAAATGGAAAATACAATTTGAGGGAACTATTTTTGACCGTGAAGATAGGGTTAAACAATCCAATACCGATATGCAGAATGGGTTGATTACACCACGTATATTTACTTCAAGGGGGATTCAGATAACGGACGCTCAGAATATGACAAATATGATGTATACTATGGGATTCCCAGATAATCTTAGACCTGTCCAAACCGCATCTACCCTATCAAAAATAGATAAGAAAAATAGTGGCGGACGGAATCAGAAAGATGAATCTGAATTATCTGATGCTGGTGCAGCTACACGAAATGCAGATGTCAATGCAAATACAAAAGGAACGGAGGTTAAAGAGGAATAATGTTTATTAGAAACTTTTCTTCTATTCCGTCAGATTCAATTGTATTAGTTAGTACTGATGCAAAACAATATTTGGAATCTATTGGATTTTGTGTTCTATCAAGTAGTAATGGGAAATTCGCCTTCACAAAATCTGATGATTTATTAATTAAATTATCATTGTGGGAAGGAGGTAAGACGGACAATGGATAAGAAACTTATCTCCTTTTCAATTGACGAAATAGAAACAGTTAAAACATTGGAAGAAATAAATGATTCTCAGTTTACGAAAATCAGAATACGCGCTTTTAGTGATGGAGTAACTCGTCATGGCTACGGATTCTCATTAGATACTATTAAAGAATCTGCATTTACCATATTGGGCAAACCTATTCTGTTTAAATATGATATGTGGACAGATGATGCAGGTTCTCATGAATCAGGTGAAGTCCAGTGTGGTTTTGTGCCTAAAGATGAAAAAGATGCTGATATTCAATTTAAGTATGATGAAGTTTTAGACAAAACATTTCTTACAGTAAATGCTTATCTATGGAATGTGTATCAGGAAGATTTAATCCGGATATTACAGCGTGATGATGGGTATAAAAATGTTTCTGTAGAAATGTGGCTAATTGAATATGATGAAAGCACCAAGGAAGAAAAAGGTTATATTACAGTAAATCAGTTTGTATATAATGGCATAACTATTCTTGGCTCTGCTGTAACAGAAGCATGTGAAGGTGCTGATATGCAAGTTGTTAAATTTTCTTATGAGGATTATCAAAAAGCACAACTTCAATTTGAAGCAAAATTAAATAACTCAATTAATCAGGAATCCGATGAGGATTCTTTTTTAATAGAAAAAAATAGTGAAAATAAGGAGGAAACTATGGCAAAAGAAGTAACTAACGCTGCTACGGAAACTCCGGAAGTATTAGAGAATGGTACAAAATACACTACAACAAGTGTAGGTGTTTCTGAGTATACAGATACTTATGATGACAATGGAAATTTTGTTGAAAGCACCAGCGAATATCATTCAGGATCTAAAACAACGGTTGAACATGTTGAAGATACTCCGGCAGAAGTAAACAATGCAGCAACGATAGAGGAAAAGACTGAGGAAGTTGATAATGCTATTTCTGAAAATAATTCCTGTGAAACGGTAGAAGAAAAATGCAGCGCATTGGAAGTAAAATGCTCTGCTTTGGAAGTAGAACTGACTACATTGAAGAATAACTATTCTGCACTTGAAGTGAAGTGTGCATCTTTAGAACAGTATAAAAACAATAAGGAAAACGAAGAGAAAACTGTTGCTATTGAATTTGCTTTGAATGACGTGGCGGATATTTTGTCTGCTGATGAAATTTCACAGTGGCGTGAAAAATCACTGACATGTTCCAGTGTTGATGGTTTCAAAAATGAGTTAAAAGCATTTGCTTTTGATATTCAGAAAAAGAATGGTGTAAAGCCAGTAGAAACTTTAAGAAATTCTATCCCCGTAGTTCATGAAGAGGAGTCTACTAATGTTTGGGATAGGTTAGCAAAAACAGTATAAGGAGGGCTATCTAAATGGCTGAAACAAAAAATGTATATATTTTACGTGATGTATCTGCAAGCAAGGTAAGAACTGGTAAGGCAGATATTGAATTGAGAAATGGTGATATTGTTGCGATTGGCGAGAAGGCTGATGGAGTTTATACACTGACTGCTCCTACTGCTGATACAAAGAGATTCGGTATTGTATATAACGCTGATGTAGTTACTGAAACAGGTAAATATAGAGGGTTGTCTGATGATCCCAGAGACGTTGTGTTTACGACCGGTACTGTTGTGAACTTCTATATTCCAGAAAAAGAAGACGAAATTGCAATTACTGTTGCAGATGGTTATGTAAAAGATACGTCTAAAGTATTAGTTCCTACTGCTGATAAGACTGGTTATACAGCAAAGGCAACCGCAGCAGAAACAGACGGTCTTGTTTATGAAATTACTCATGAGTCTTTTGTTTCTATCGGAAATGAAAGAGTAAAAACTATTGAAGCTGTATGCACATTAGCATAAATAAAGGAGGATATACATAATGGCATTTAAGACAATTACTTTTTCCCAGGAAGGCGAAAAGGCTTTAATTCCTGCATGGAAAGATTATGTAAATAATTACAGAGCAGTTAATTTTTCTGTAAAGAAAAGTTACGACACAAGCAAAACATTAGATGAAAAGGAAGTATTAATTAATTCTGCTATTGATAAAGAAATTGCAAATCTTATGAAGATTGACTGCTCTTTCTTAGATAAGGATGCTTATGCTGCAAATCCTACATATCAGTGGGCTACCTTTGCAGTAATCAACAAATTGGTGGATATGGTAATCCCTGATATTGTCAAGGAAGACTTCATGCAGGTAGCAAATACACAGACTATCGGTTATGGAGATTCTGCTGTCTTTGACATTAAATCTGGAGATCTTTTCACAGTTGTTAAGAATGGTAATTCTCGTAGACACGTAGAAGCGCAGAGACAGTTTACTGGTCAGAAAGCACTTGTACCTACTAATCATACTGTTACAACTGAAGTGGATCTGTATCGTGTATTAGCTGGTAAGGAAAACCATGCAGATTATGCAATGAAGGTTGTTCTGTCTATTGAATCCGAAATTGCAACTGATATCATGGCTGCGGTTAAGGATAGTTTTAATACACTTACTGCTAATTTTAAGGAAAATGCATATAGCGAAACTGCATTTAAGAAACTTGCCGCAAGGGTAGGTGCTGCAAATGGCGGTGCAAAAGCAGTTGCTCTTGGTACTGAACTTGGTCTTGGTACCATTATGCCTACTAACGATTATCTGAAGATGGGGCTTGGTGAAACATATTCTAAAATTGGCTATCTGCCAGTATTTAAGAATGTTCCACTTATTGCGCTTGCTCAGAAAATTGATTGGAGTTCTGCGGATTATGACTTTGCGTTAGATGATTCTTACATCTACATGATTTCTCCTCAGACCCAGAAACTTGTGCAGGTTGTATTTGAGGGTGGTTCCCTTGCTATTGCTGATGGACAGTTTGGAAATAGTAACCTTACCCAGAAGGTTTCTCTGCATAAGAGATGGGTTGTTGGGTTAATTACGAATAGTAAATACGGAATCATGAAAACTACTGTATAATAACTTAAATATCAACAGGGTCATCTTTTATTAGATGGCTCTGTTTTAGTGGAAAAACGGAGGAAATAATATGGCTGGATTGACGAAGGAAGAAAGAGCCAAAAGAGAAGCCGCTGAAAAGGAACGTATCAGAAAGGAAATTGAAGAACAGGTTCGTTCTGAAATGGCAGCTACTATTAATAATGACAATGACGATACATTGAAGAAGGAAAATGAAGAACTTAAAAATCAGCTTGCAGAAATGATAGATATGATTAAGGATTTGCAGTCCAAGAAATATGAGTCCGAAAATGTAAAAGTTGAAAATAAAGATGCAGATAAATCAGAAAATATCGAAGATGTAGAAATGAATGCTAGGATTTTGGTAACTTCAATTACTACTGGTGGAGTAAACCTTAAAACTTCTAATGATGGTTCTGCAAGGCATTTCAGGTTTGAAAAACTTGGTCAGACAATTCCAATTATTTATGAACATCTGATCAACTGTATCAATACTGATAGATGGCTGTTTGAAGATGGTTTGGTTTATATCAGTGATCCGAATGTTATCAGGGAACAGTGCCTAGAAGAAGCATATAAGAAATTCCTTACACCTGATACAATCGAAAATATCTTGGATTTTGATATGAATGTAATTATGGAAATGATTACTTCTACCACTCCTGCCATTCAGGAAACTATTATAGACCTTGTTGTTGGAAAATTGAATCATGGTGGTTCTATTGACATGAATAAGGTAAATGCTATTGGCACTGCATGTAATGTAAATATTATGGAACTTGCAAGTAAACTAAAATAACGGAGGTGCTTATGGTTACAACATACTCCGATATTTACGAATTGGTTCTTTCTTTGATTAGTTCATATAAAATTAATGATATATATGTGAATGATGGCGAAGACGGTATTGAGACTTTCTTTATGCCATATTTAAAAATTGCTTCTGGAGAATTAGAAAATAGTGCTGGTATAGATATATCAGATAGGGATGATTCGTTACGACAATTTAACTATAAGCTATCTGATGGTAAACAACTGATTATTGCAAAATACATTATGATTGGATATTTGTCAAAAGAAACTCATGATATTATGCAAATGCAGTTACATTTACAGGATGGAGACTTTAAAACATATGCAGAAAAGAACAATTTAGAGGGTAAACTAGATGCTTTATACAAAATAAAAGAAGAAGTCGGATATGATGTAAAACGCTCTGGATATAGTGGGTTTAATTGGTAATGAATACGATTTATCAAACGACTATTTCAGATAAATTAACGTGCGACTATCTTGATTTCTTAATAAATAAAGTTTTTGCTTTACTTCCGATGTTTGAAGAATCTTCCAACTCAGAATCACAAAGAAAATCATTTCATATATATCAGAAAAACTTGATACAAACCATCAACGGAAATGTACAACTAATAAATTATGATAGTTATATTGTTGTAGATATATTATCGCATCTTCAATCTTTATTTGATATCTCAGAGCATGACGAATATAAAAGACATATTTTGAAAGTTTGTAATTTACTCACATTGCTAAAACAGGAGGTGACTGATAATGGCTTATGAGTCATATAAAATATCACTCCCCTCTTCCACTTCTGTAAGAAAGCAAATGTTAAACCAGAAAGAACGACAGATACGGTTTTTATACGATCAAGCTATGGATAGAGAAGATGATGTTCTTCTTAATGGCAAACCATTCATTGAATCACCTAGAATATTTGATAGAAAGTTTATTGATACAATTCATCATAAGATTATTGTTGAAACTATTCTTGATAAAGATTGTATTGAATGTGGCGATTATTTAGAATATGAAAACATGGTATGGCTTTGCTTAAATTCATATTCTTTCCATAAGCTATATTGCCGCGCAACATTTATGAGTTGCGATTGGCAAATTTACTGGATAGATGAAAATGGTGAGCTTAAAAGTCAGTATGTTGTTGACCAAAATAGCACTCAGTATAACAGTGGTGAAACTGGTAATTCAACAATGACTCTCGGATCAGCACAACATATGTTAAAAATGCAGTGTAATAATGACACTATTCTATTGGATTCGCCTATGCGTTTTGCCATAGATAAAAATATTAAAAAACCAACTTGCTATAAAGTTACACAGAATGATAATAGTGCTTATAACTATAGAAAAGGGTTGTGTTGTGTTACTGTCACTGAAACGCCATTGAATACCGATACAGATAAATTTATTACATTGGATGATGGTAAACAGGTCTGGGTATGTGATTATGTAGAATCTCCTCTCCCACCCACTCCACCAGAACCCGATGAAACGACAGATTTATCCGCTGTGATTTCTGGTAGTAAGAATCTGCGGAACTCATACAATCGCACTTATACTGTTAATTTTACAGACAAAGATGGTAATATGGTTGATTGGCAAGAAATTGATTATCATTGGAATATTGTATCTGACTTCGCTATCAAACAAACCATAAAGGATAATCAAATAACATTATTTGTTAATGATGAGAACCTAATCGGAGGTTCTTTTTTATTACAGATAATCATAGGTACAACAACTGTTTCAGAAATCAAAATAGATATTACAGAATAATGGAGGTGAATATTTATAGGAAAATCGCGAAGTTATGAGATTATTGAATATCGAAAACTCATAGAAAAAGAAATTTGTAAATCCCCAGAACTCATAAAATTGTTTGGCTGTGATGATGAGGAATATCCAGAGGATATCATTCCATACAAATATTCATTTCCTCATGAATATATCCCAGGTACTCAGCAAGAAACTGAACGATTCATTAATTATGAAATCAATGCAACTATTGACCCCAAAAACAATACTTTTAAAGATCTCACAATTTATTTCTTTGTTGTATGTCATGAAGATGTAATTAAATACAAGGAAAAAGGAATTACATATCTTTGGTATGATAAAGCAGTTTGCGAATTAGATAATATATTCTGTGAAAAGAATGTATTAGGCATAGGCAAAACATATTTAGTCAGCAATACCCCATACTGTCCGCAAAATAAGTTCAAGGGAAGGTTATTAAAATTCACCGTAAAGGATTTTAATAATGGATTTAAAAATGGAAAATAGAAAAAGTTTTTTGAATTTATCCTCTGTTGATATTCTTCCAAATTTATCTGTAAGAATTCCTACGGTTGGTGAGATATTAGAGGATGAACAACATTACTATAGTCTTATATCTTCATTGACCGCCACACCTTATCAGTACATGGTACAGCTGGATGATATGGGAATTGATTTCACAAAAATCACTGATTATCAGCTATTTTTGATTTTATTCTCTTCTTTTGTCAAGGATGATATGAGTATTTTGTTTGGAGACGTTGACCTTTCAGATGCAACTGTCTGCTTAAACACAGAAAATAATATGCCAATTTTGTACAGCGAAAAAAATAATATTATTATAGACGAATTTATTTACATACAGATAGCAGACTATATCAGGAAAATGAATTGTTTGGCCAGAGAAAATCGCAAGCCTGGTAATGATGAAGCAAAAAAATTCCGCATAAGCTTGGAACGAAAAAGGCAGCGGCGCAATGCTCAAAAACCATACGAACCATATCTAGAAAAATTAGTAATTGCTTTAGTTAATAGACCAGAGTTTAAGTATAATTATGAACAAGTCAATAATCTAACTATCTATCAGTTTAATCAAAGTTTTGAACAAATAAAAACCAGCATCAATTTTGATAACACAATGATAGGAGTTTATGCTGGGACTGTTGATACATCCAAGATAAAAGATCGAGCGTGTCTGTCTTGGATACCTTTAAAATAATATCCTATAAGATAAAATTGAGACTCCTTCGGGAGTTTTTTAATTTTATAAATTTTAATATGCCAAAGGAGGAAATTAATAATGGCAGTAGATGTTAGTAAATTAGTTATCACCGAGGTTGCCCAGATTACCGCTTTTAATAATGCTGGAGAGCTGGAGTTTATTATGGATGAAGTCCAGAACGGAACCATCAATAATACTCAGGAAAAATCTGATATTACTGGCAGAAATGGACGAAAGATTGCTTCTCTGAAAAAGAACAAGGCTGTAACAGTTTCTGCTACTAATGGTGTGCTTGTTGGTGGAACATTGGCTGCACAAACCGGAACAGAGGTTGAACAGGGTACATTTAATGTTCGTATTACAGATGTAATGACTGTGGCAAATAATGTTTGTAAGACTTCTAAGGTTGCAGTAGGTGTAACTGGTGCGGAAATCGGAACTATTTATGTAAAGAATGCAAATGGCTCTCTTGGCTCAAGACTTGAGCAAGATGTTGATGCTGCAGAAGGTAAATTCAAATATGATCCTGCCACACAAGAGATTACTGTTGCTGGAATTGCCGATGGCACTGAGCTGGTAGCATTCTATGATGTAGAAGTTGAATCTGCAAAAATCTCTAATGATTCCGAAAAATACAGTAAGGTGCTTAAGCTCTACATTGACGTTGTTCTTCAGGATAATTGTGATGTTGAGTATGCTGGCCAGATTATCATCCAGAGAGCGGATGTTTCCGGTGAGTTTGAACTGTCTCTTGGTGGTGACAATTTTGCACATTCATTTGAGGCTGAGTCTCTTGCTGGTGGATGTACTGGTTCTACTAATCTTTGGGATTTGATTATCTATGGCGTCAACTAAAAAATGGAGGAGAGTGTGTATTGCACTCTCCTATTTTGTAAGGAGGTCATAGATGGCAAATAAAGTACAAAAACCATGCAAGATATGTGGAAAGATGTTTACTCCGTGTGCAGATTGCGAAAATGACAAGACTATGTTCCGCTGGAAAAGGGTTGCATGTTCTCCGGAGTGTGCTAGAAAATATTTTGCAAAGATTGAAGAGTCGAGAAACCACAAAACGGAAACTATGACTCTACAACCAGTAGAAGCGAAAAAGGTAGAGGATGTTGCTACAGAAGTAAAAGCTACTACAGAAAATGTCAAGTCTAAAAGAACAAGAAAAAAGAATATTGAGAATAATGAAAGTGAGCAGATTGATTAGAGAGAATGGGATATATTGAATCTTTTCAATCTGTGGATTGAAGTTTAATATATCCCATTTTTTTACGGTTAAAATTAATATATGGAAAAGAAAAATATATGGGATAAGGAATATCATACATCCTTTTTAGATGAAGTTATATTTTTGAAATCTAAAGGTATTAGATATACATGGGTACATACAAATGATCAAGGAATTTCTGTGTGGAAATTTAAAAAGGAACGGCGTTTATGGTCAGCATTAGCAGAGATGTATTCTAATACAAAATATGAAGTTTAAATGGAGTGATTAGATATGGGAGTTTATTTGGATCACGCTGCAACAACCCCATTATCAGATTCAATGAAAGAATATTTAATTTCTGTTTTAGATATATGGGGAAATCCTAGTTCTTTACATTCCGTTGGTGAATCGGCTAAACAGATTATTTCTAAAGCCAGACAATCTGTTGCAAGTTTTATTAATGCTGATTCAAAAGATATTTACTTCACCAGTGGAGGTTCAGCCAGCAACACTTTAAGTATCCGTGGGTACTACTTAAAACATGATTGTACACTCTTCTATTCCCCTATTGCACATAAATCTGTTTTGAAGTGCGTTGAATCATTTCATAATAGCCATCCTTTAAAGGTGAATAACGAAGGAATAATTGATATTTATGATTTAAAAAAATGGCTAAATGCATGTATTAATCAGCCTTTTGTAATTATAGATCATGCAAATAGTGAAATAGGAACGATTCAAAACATAAATGAAATTATAAGAATTACACATCTATATGATGGAATTGCTTATCTTGATTGTACTGGTTCTATTCCACAGATTCCGATAGATGTAAAGAAATTGAATATAGACATTCTTGGCTTTAGTAGTCATAAATTGGGAGGACTGAAGGGGTGCGGTGTTTTATATAAAAAGAAGAGCATAAAACTTGAACCTTTGATTTACGGATCACAGGAAGAGTCTTTGGTGGGCGGTACAGAAAACGTACTAGGTATCGCTTCATTGGGTAAAGCAGTTGAAAATTATGACTACTCTTCTATTTCCTCAGCTAACAGAGATTATGTGTACAATTATATTATAAAAAACATTCCAGACAGTTATTTAGTAGGTGCATCCATAAACTCTGGAAACAGATTACCACACAATTTGTATATATGCTTCAAAGGTATTGAAGGCGAATCATTGATGTTTTTATTAGATATGAACAACACTCAAGTTAGTACAGGTTCAGCATGTAATTCGGGAAATATTTCAGTTTCCACTACTCTGTCTGCTATTGGATTGAATGAAGCTGATATTTATAGCTGTATCAGATTAACTTTTTCAGGGAATGAAACTAGAAAAGAGCTAAACTATGTATGTAATAAATTAAAATATTGTGTTGAAGGTTTAAGAAAGATTAATACGAAATAAAGTTATTTACTAATAAAATATTGCAAATCATTTGAGAATCAGAAATGTGTCTGATTCTTTTTTATTAAAAAGGGGAGAAATAATAGATGACAGTTATTATTGGTTCAGCAAGAATCGATGAACGAGGAAAACTATCTGGAGGAACTGCCGGTGATCAGAAACAAAAATCTTCTACTAATGACACTGTTGGCGAAGTAAGTATGCAAAACTTTTATATCCACACAAAAGGCTGGTATATTTTGCGTCCTAAAGATTCTAACATTGCAAATAAGATTGCTACCAACATGAGAATAGCTTGTAATAACTCTAATATTGGTTATGATCAAGGAAACCGGCTTGGTATTGTTACTTATAGCATAAACACAAAAGTCAAGACTGAGTGCGACTGCTCCAGTTTAGTCAGGGAATGCATCCGGGAAGCAAGCGGCAGAGACCCCGGAAACTTTACAACCGCCAATGAAGCTTCCGTTCTGGAAGCATCCGGATTGTTTAAAAAAAGAAAAATTTACACACCAGGGACTGCTCTTTATACAGGAGATGTTTTGGTGACAAAGACCAAGGGGCACACAGTTATTGTTGTAAGCGGTGCAAGCAGAGATGCAACTTCGGTATCGTCTTCTACTTCCTCAGTTTCATCTTCTGTGTCCAAACTTAAAACAACATCCACAATCAAATCTGTTCAGACATGGCTGAATACATATTACAAAACAGGGCTTGTTGTAGATGGTGCGTATGGCCCCAAAACAAAGGCCGCGCTGATAAAAGCCTGGCAGACAGAGGTTGGCGGTCTAACAATAGATGGCATTTTTGGTTCAAAATCTAAGGCAGCGGCAACGGCTCATAATATAAAAAGGGGCTCTACAGGTATTTTAGTAACGATTTGGCAAGCATATTTGGTATGTAGGGGCTATAATCCAAACGGAATAGATGGCAGTTTTGGAACTGGGTGTTATACTGCAACTGTGGCATTCCAAAGGGCAAATGGATTAGCACAAGATGGTATTGTTGGTTCAAATACTTGGCAAAAGGCATTTATGTAAATAGGGGTATTAATTTTGAAGAAAAAAATAGAAACAAGCAAAAAAATCTTAATAATTAGTTATGTGCTTGCCATTATTCTTACATTTATTGTTGTTATTTGTACTTTTATAGGAATCGAATGTGGATATATAACTACATTAGCTGGCGCTGCATGGCTTGAGGTTTCAGCCTCAAATGTTTTTTATTATACAATGTGTAAGAGATTAAATGTTCCCAAGGTAATAATGGGGATTTATGGAGATTTATCACCAGAACTAAAAGAAAAAGTTGATATTAATAACTTGTTGTCCAATTTAATGAATTAGGAGGAAATTTTATATGAATACAACTATGTTTTTAATTTTACTGTCTGCATTTTCTGTTATTAGCGGACTGGTTACAGAAGGAATTAAAAATCTTGCAACAGATAAGGTGAACTTATCTTATAATCTTGTTGCACTTGTTACTGCTCTTATCATCGGTGGCGGAGGAACAGCTGTATACTATCAACTAAATACTATTTCATTTACTATGAATAATATTATTTATATGGTTTTAATGGGACTAGCAAGCGGTCTTTGCTCGATGGTGGGTTTTGATAAGGTAAAACAAGCAATTACCCAGATTACAAATAAGAAAGGCTAATTTTATGAAATGGAAGAATTATTAACTAAGTATTTAATTAATATAAATCCTGCTATTATATTTGTTGCAATTGTAATTCTTGTTTTTATTTGTTGGATTATCGTTAAAAACAGAGCAGTAATTTCTGATTTTTTTAATGAGTTGTACAATCGGAAGAAAAACAAAGAAGAAATACTACAAACAATAAAAAATAATCAATCTGCGATCAAAAAAATAATGGATAATAGAGTCCATGACCGCGAACAGTCGCTGTCTATTCAAAAAGAATTAACTGATGCACAAAATAAACTTTCAGAATCACTGTCTAATATCTCTCAAAAAATAGATGATATGCAACGTAATACTGATGAGCGATTTATTGAAAGCGAACGAAAAAATAATAAGCGTATCAGGGCTGAGTTAAAGGATAAAATCAGTCAATCTTATAGATATTATCATTCTTTAGGTAAGATTAATGACATGGAATTAGAAGCCTTGGAAGATTTGATCGAGGAATACGAAGAAGCTGAGGGCAAGAATAGCTTTGTTCATAGTGTTGTGCAAAAAGAAATGTATACTTGGGAAAAGACAGATCGGATGTAAATATATTATTGAAAGAGCGATTTCATTGTGAGGTCGCTCTTTCAATTATGAAAGGATGTGTAAAACATATCTAAAAATGAAGGAAAGAAATTTGAAGAAGATATAAAAGCGAGTGTTCCAGAAAATTGTTGGATATATAGATTAAGAGATAATGCATCCTCTTTCGCAAATGGAACCAACACACGTTTCACAAGCAGCAATATATGTGATTATATTTTACTGGATGACATTACAAAAACATTATTTTTAGTGGAATGTAAATCGACTAATAATACTTCTATTCCACTAACTATGATTAGAGAAAATCAAATTGAGGGGTTAAAAGATGCAAGCAGACACAATTTAGTAGCAGGTCTGCTCGTGAATTTTAGGAACGAAAAAAATGATACATTTTTTATTTTAATTGATACATATCTGAATATGATAGAATCTGTAAATAAAAAATCATTTAACATATATGATTTAGAAAATTCTGGTGCAACAAGAATAGAAAGCACGAGGAAACGTACCAGATATACATATAACCTAAATAAAATGATAAAGGAGTTACACTTATGATCAGAAATTATTTGAGAATGAAGAAAAATGAATGGAAAATCAAGGCGACAGTTTATGGTATTATTGCTACTCTCATTGATAATCAGAAAGAACTTTTGTCAATGTTACAGAAAATGTATACCGCCCTGAAAGATGTTCCTGCGGAGGACTTGCAGAAAGAATTTATCGCAAAATTAGCTGAAATTGTTCACGAGGAAAATAGTGATAAGACTAAATAGAATGTCTCTTTCAAAGGGATTGGAGGAAAATAAAGAATGTTTGAAAATACCGTGATAAAGGAAGTACTACCAGAAGATGTTATGTCGAGTGCTGCTTTTGATAGTGTAAAAAATCAGTTTATAAATACCTTGTCTGAAAATAAATTTAGTATTTCTCAGACAAGATATTTATTCAGTTCTATTATTAGTCAATTCGAAAGACATATGCCAGTAACAAATCATAAAAATGAATGATATCATTCATAAAGGCTTGATAATGTTTCATTTTGCATAATAGCATCATAAAACCTTTTGTTTATATTGGCAAATTCATCTACCATCTTAGGAACATTGGAAAGAGATGAATCATTTAGAACATTTCTATTAATTTCAATATACTTGATTGTTAGTTCATGTGCTAAAACTTTTGCTTGTGATACAGTCATCATTGTATCCTCCATCTTTTTATTTAGTACAATAATACCATTTTTATTCAGCAAAGTAAACAAAAATAGGATGTGATTTATGGTAAAATGACAAACTTAGAGAAACAACTAAAAAAAATCAATCCTCTTGATATAAAATACAAAAATACTAATCTCACATATCGCCAAATATTACACAACGAAGCAAAGAGATTAAAGGATATTTTACAAAAAAATATTGAGGATTATTATAGCTCCTATTCTCCTGTTGTTTATCATCGAGGACAACATGGAGGAAATCTTCTTGATTCATTAAGTATAGATGATGTATGTGCAATTTCAGCCGATGGAATGAGACTCACTATGAATATTAATATAAATGAAAACGCCATACATAATTCCATTTTGGACAATAGTGAGGCGAATGCATTCTGGCTCATGAATGACGGATGGCAAGTTAGAAAAGAAACATGGTTTAAAGAGGTTTACAGATTTGGATATTTTGAAGGCGCACACTATGTAGAAGATGCTATTGAAGAATTTGAAAGAACAAGTAAATATGGAATAAAGGTGGATGTGATTAGACCTTTACTTTATTACTAAGACGACTTTGCTGTCGTCTTATTTTTATTGAAAAAAATAAGGAAGGTGACAAATTGGCTAATACAGATGGACAGATTATACTTGGTTTAGATATACCAAAGACAGTCTCACAAATTAATGCAGATATAAAAAAACTGCAAAATCAATTAAAACAAGTCAAAACAACCGGCGCATTAGATACCAGCTCTACAGTTAAACAGATTAATGCACAAATAGCTGCATTACAATCGCAACTTAAATCCATTGATATAAAGGCAAATGTTAATACAACAGACGCACATAAGACAGGTCAAAAAGTTGGACAAACCGTTACAGATACCATACAAAGAACTATTGATAGCAAGGATATTAACATAGACAAGTTAAATGCTGATGTTAAAACACTTACTAATAATCTAAATAGCTTCTCATCTAAAAATGCGGGTTTTGATAGCTTCAAAACAGAAATAAATGGTGTTGAAGTAAGTTTAGATTCTCTGATAGGAAAATTATCTACAGTTGATAATATAACTGATCTAAGCACTATTCGTTCTCAGGCAGCCGCATTAAAAACTGCTTTTACAGAATTGGCTCAGACTAATAAAATTCAACTTTCAATGGATAACGGTCATGGTGCGAGCGAATATCAAAATAGAATTAATTCTATTATTGCTTCACTAGAGAAATATGGCATAGAAACAAAAGAAGCTCAAGCCATTACTTCTTCTCTCCAGTCTACCTTTGATGCTATGAAGGGTTTGTCAGGACAAGAGCTTATTACTCAGGCTGATAAACTTGAACAAGAATTCAAAGCTGTAAAAGCATCCGTAGAAGAAGCAAAAATATCTTATGATAAATTAATGCAACCTGTTTCTAATGAAAAAGCTACTTCTTTAATAAATAGGATTAATACTTTTTTAACAAAGAACACAAAAATTACAAAAGAAGCACGGGTTGAATTAGAGGGTTATGCGGATGAACTTGGTCGAGGTGTTAAGCTTAGCAGATGGAATGAAATTAATGGGCAACTGAAAAAAACTGAAAATTCCATGCGTGGACTTGGGAAACTTGGTGCATCTCTAAAAGATCAGCTTTTACAAGCAAAAGATAGCTTTATACAATGGTTGTCTGTAAGTTCTGCAGTAATGCTTCTTCTAAATCAGTTACGAAAGATGCCAAAAGCTGTATATGAAATTGATACTGCAATGACTAATCTATACAAAGTAACCGATGAGGCAAGCAGTAAATATAATCAATTTTTAGATTCTGCAAGTAAATCAGCATATAAACTTGGTCGGTCTATATCAAGTTTAGTTGAACAAACCGCCAATTGGGCAAAATTAGGCTTCTCATTAGAAGAAGCAGAACAACTTGCTAAAATAAGTTCCATTTATGCAAACGTTGGCGAGGTTGATGATGATACTGCTGTTAATGATATAGTTACAGCAATGAAAGCTTTTAATATTGAAGCTTCAAATTCTATCACTATTGTGGACAAACTTAACAAGCTTGGCAATGAGTACGCCACATCAGCTGCCGAATTGGGCGATGGACTATCTCGCTCTGCATCTGCCATGGCTACAAGCGGAACAGATATTGATAAAACGCTTGCCATGCTCACTGGTGGTACAGAAATAACCCAAAATGCATCTGAATTTGGAAATTTTTTAAAGATTGGCAGCATGCGTATTAGGGGCATGAAAGGCGCCTTAGAAGAACTTGGAGAGGAAGTGGACGAAACTGTGGATTCTATCAGTAAAGTCCAAACCCAAATTCTTAATCGTACTAGCGGTAAAGTAAATATCTTTGATGATATGGGTAATTTTAGAGACTATTATGATATCATGTTAGATATTTCTAAAGTATATAATGACCTAAACGATCCTGACAAAGCTGACCTTACCGAGATACTTTTTGGAAAGCAGCGGGGAAACCAGGGCGCAGCTCTGATTCAGGCTTTTCAGTCAGGACAAATTCAAAAAGCATATGAAGCATCTGTTAACTCTGCGGGCTCTGCCTATGAAGAACAAAGTAAATGGCTGGAATCTCTAGAGGCAAAAACTCAGCAATTTGAGGCAGCATTTCAATCACTATCAAATACGGTTGTAGATAGTGATTTACTTAAAGAAATTGTTGATTTGGGAACCAAAGGTGTTTCCTCGATTGAGGGAATAGTAAAAGCATTAGAATATATAAATTCTTTTGGCGGAAACATAAATAGTACTTTTGGAACATTAGGTGCCTTAAGTGGTCTCTTAATGAATAAAAATGGTATTGGTGAACGTACAATGTTCCAGTGGTAAATTGTACTGCGCCCACCCCTCTAAAGCTGCATAATAACGCCATGCAGCCAACGGACGGGAGCATTAGCCACTTTAAATAAGATGGATACCTTTAATTGAAAAAATTATAAAAACCGAATATGCTGGAAGCCCTAAAGACTATATATAATCCAAAACGGAGTTGGAAACAGCAAACGGCAATGGTGCTGAAAAGCAGAAAAGAACATATATAGTATGTATATGGTGAGAACCTAAGTACAAATTTATGCTTTTACATTTACACAGGCTTTCGACTTTATCTTAATTAGGATAACTTCTGTGGAATGTTAAAAGGAATGGGTAATCCATAGGTAGACACAAGTATTTTTGGTGTCGAAAGCAGGGATAATGGCTAAGTTGTTATAAAACAATATGCCACGCCCTCAGAGACTGACAAGGTTTGGCAACATATAGGCGAAATTATATGCTGCTGTGATATACAGTCCTGACCCTCATGAAAATGAGTAATTAGTATTAAAAAATAAGATATAGTGGAAGAAACGGAGAAAACAAAAGATAATATTTTTTGTTATATTCACCTATTTTGTAGATTATTGATATTTAAAATTTTTAATAAATATTTACATTTTTTACTTATTGTGCTACTCTGAAAATATCATATTTTTAATAAATTTCATATTTTCGGAGGTGCAGAATGAAGACATCAAGCAGAGAACGTACTTTACAATGGATAGCTGATCAGTACAAGAAGGGAAATATATCATTTTCTCACAAACTTCAACGTCCAATCGGACAATGGAGTCCAAAGATGAAATCACTGCTTATCCATAGTTTATTATCAGGATTCCCTGTAAATCCAATTTACACAGTAGAGGAAAATAAAACCATATATACCCTCGATGGTTCCCAAAGAACTTCAACATGTATTAGTTATATTAACAATGAATTTGCTCTCAGCAAGGATACACCTAATATAACGATTGACAGCAAAGAAAATGGAGAATCAGTTACTAACGAATATGAAATAGCTGGCAAGAAATTTAAGAAGCTTGATCCAGACGTACAAGTTACTCTTCTTGCTTGCAGCCTGGAGTTCTGTACATTGTCCGATTATACAGACAGCGAAGTAAAAGAAATGTTCCGTAGGCAAAATACATCCAAGCCTCTTAATGGAAAATTACTTCGCATTGTGAATGAATCGGATGAGTTCAGTGATATGATATACTCTCTTGCTACTCATCCTTTTATGGACAAACTTGTAACAAAAACACAACGTAAAAATGGTACTGACAGAGATTTGATTATTCAGGCTCTGATGTTGATTGAAACTACCCAGGAACACGAATTTGTTTCTTTCAGAACAAAAGATATTGACACATTTGTTTCTGATTATTCCAGTTCTATTGATGCTGATAAAATTGATACGCTGAAGGCTGCCATGGATAAATTTGATGAGGCGTTTACAGAAATAAAAGTTCCTGTGACATCTATTCCGATGGTTTTATATAGTGGATATAGAATCGTTAAGGATAAGAAGTCATTTTCTAAGCTTGTTGATTTAGTTAATGATTTCCTGGTTGGCTATGACGCAAATGAGGAATATAAGAAATTTGTCCAGTCTGGGACATCTAGCACAGAAAATGTTGGGGGCAGACTGGACTGGTGGAAAAACAAAATTAAATGTATATAATTTATCAGTTGCTGCACTAATTTTGGTGCAGCAACTGATTTTTTATCAAAAAATGAATTATTAGATAAATTTTGGTAGTATTTTTACGATTCTTTTTCATTAACATTATTAATCTGTTATGTTAAAATTTTTATATAATTCAGCAAAACTATATTGACTGATAATCTTAATTGCTGTAAAATGAGGTCACAAAATTGGAATGTTATAATTTATTTGTTTACAAAAGAGAGGCCTGTAACATGGGAAGTCAAAAACGTCATAAAAGAAGAAATGGTAATAGAAATAATAAAAGAAATAATACATCCTCTCAACAAAATCTTTCATCCAGCTCCAAGGTTGTTCCAATACCTCAGAATCATCCTAGTGGAACCGGTGCAAGCAATAGCAACAACAAAGATTCTAAAAAAAGGATATTACGAGATATTATTATTGGTGTTATTACTGCGGTTGCTATTTTAATAATAGAAAATATTATTTCAGATATTCATAACCGCACTATATCTCCGTATATTATGAAGGATCAGTTTAATGAACTTGAAAAAGATATTGAAAAAAATATTAAAGAATTGAGTGAAAAACTTGATAATAAAATTAGTAATGAATTTGCTGGGTTTGATGAAAGAATTGATAAATACTTTATTGCAAATGATAATAAAATAGAGGATTTAAATGAGAGAATTAACACAATTGAACAAGCATTAATATATAAAAATAGCGCACAGGTTTTATATCCAATAAGTGATGACATAATTCAAGCTACTACTATTTCTACAGAAATGGAATATGTACTGTCATCTCCAACATGGAACTCAAGCGATATTGTTTTTATAAACGCCAAAAATGATGATACATACACGGCAGACGGACTTGTTAATGAAAAAATATTGGTAACATATAAAATAGATAATAAAGAAAATTATTTTTATGGACAATATAATAAATATAATCAGTGGGACGGTGAATGTATTATTAATGTTTATGAAAATAATAATTTAACACTGATTATGGATGCAATTTATGATAACGGAACTCTTTTAACTTATAAGCAAGCAAACAAGTTTACAACAAAATCCGGAATTAATGTTTGGAATATTTCTAATAGAACATGTAAAGATAATTATTCAACAGGAGAAAATTGGTACTATTTTCGTGGCGAAAATGAATATACAAAACAGTTTACATTTGATACAGTTGTATCAGAAAATATACTAAAAATAGATGATTTTGAAAGCAAGTTAAAAGACGACGGTTCGTGGTTAGAGGGGTATTATTGTGGGATCACTCAAGATGGTCATTTTAATGACGATACAAGTAATGCTTTTATTGTCAAATTTTTTGAAGATGGCACAATAAGAACTCTTTATGCTGGCAATTTTAAGGATGGTGATTTCTGTGATACATCTGGAAACGCGTGGTATATAACAAAGGAAACCAACACAACTTATATGTACTATAAAGGAAATTTTTATGAGGGTCATCCAACAAAAGATAGAAATAGTAATTTTGAAAATTATCTTTCTATGGACAGAATTACCGATATATTAAAGGAGAACAACTTTGATTTAAGAGATATTAATTTAAAAATTGAAATAGACTGGGGTGAGAATACTCTAAGAGAGCAAGAGAACTAATCTCCTGCTCTTTTCTTATCCTCTAACTGCTTTATTCTCTCATCCACAATTTCTTTCATGTCTTGGTAGAAATATTGACAAATTGATTCATTATCATTTCTTTTATTTAATTGGCAGAAAATATATATAGATATAAAAATAGGAACTATACATATTAGCAATATAATAATTGTAACAATAATGTGACCGATATTAATTGAAACAGCGCTAATTTCAAGTGAAACATCCATTAATATATTAAAAACAGGAGTTAATATGCCTGCACTAATAACACAAATAACATAAGGAATTAAAAGCGTGCGAAATGAAATAAGTTTCGATTCTCTATTTCTATATTGTTGATTCAAAAACCTTGAATATTCTTTAAGCTGATTAACAGTAAGGTTTTCGATTTTTATTAAAATATGCTTTTTCCAATTGCCATATGTAATATAGCCTGAATTACTGCATAAATCGGGATTGTTAATAAGCATTTTGTATTTATAGGGATGTCCGCACAACTTTTTGTAGTGTTCCAACTCTATATCATATTTTATTTTAAGCTTTTTCTCCCAAAATTTTTTTAGCGAAAAGACTTTTGTATTCCTGGACATTTCAGACTCCTCTTATGTAAAAAACAGTTATACTCGTATAAATGAATGTTTGTAGTATGTTGCTAGCCATTTTCTATAGTATATAATATCTTTACAGAATGAAATTAATTCAAATACTGTTTAAATAATACATAATTATTATAATATTGTCAAGCGTGATTTCGCGTTTTAGATAACGATAAACAATTTCTTCTATATGGGTATTTTCATTATATCTGATATATTTTATAGCTTCGTGTTGTTTGATATAAAAATCAAATATATCTTTTTTTACAGCAGATTGTTAGCTACTATCTTATTTACCCAGTTTTTCCTTAAATCTATATGCAACCTCCTCAGCTGCACTTTCATCACAGTCAAAGATGCTTAAAATTTTGTGTACAGCTTCTTTTATTTTATTGTTATTAATTAAGTAAACTATCTCGTAACACTTGTCTTCGTTTGACTTATAAATTGCTGTATAAACTTCGCTTGCCGTCATTTCTTATTACTCCTTTACACATGATTCTAGTATTAAATTATAATACCTACAGTTATATAATCAAGTATTTTTTAATGTTTTGTAAATATCTAGTCCAAAACAGCAATATTATTTTACTATCTATATAAACCGAAAAATTATATATGATAAATGAATATATATTTTTTTATTTATAAATAATGTCAATCTATTGCAGTTTTTGTTGAGTATAGTATAATATAATCAAAAATTGTATGGAGGACGTTATGGCTACAACAGTTAAAATTATTTGTAAATACTATCAATTAAGAGAATTTAAAGACAGTGATATCACTGCAAATACATACAACCTAATTCCTTTGCTTAATCAGATAAATCATCTGTCATTAGAAGAACGTTTTGCAAATATTAATAATGTAGAAGGTAGATTAGAAGAAATTAGTAAACTTGGGGAGTTTGACATCTATGCTTTAAACTTTATGCGAACTGATAATGTCAGTACTTCATATAAAGTAAGAAGGAATGCTCCTGCTGAACATATAGACATTGAGGTTGGTGAATATATTGCGAAAAATACTGTGTGTATTTATGATTCTGTCAATGATATAATTATGATTCAAAGCAATAGAGGTGGATACACAGATGCTTCTATTGAAAATTACATAAATAACTTTATAGGTGAAAAAAGATGCATACTTTTACCTATCCGAGAAAGAGTTGATATAGTAAATGCTAAAAATGAATACATGAAAATAGATGTGCGCTTTGCAAATATTAAAGAATATCAGCCAACATCCGGCTCGTGTTTTGAAGAAATTATAGCTGGTATAAATCGAACAGATGGAATTAGCGCACATATCGAAATAAGTTTGGGTAATAACAGAAAATTAAGATTAAATAAAAAAGAAATAAGAAAAACTATTGAAGATCTACATCAAAATATGGGGTGTGTTTCATCTGCCAAAATAAAGTTCTCTGATGAGCAGGTTTCTGGGATATATGATTTGTTTGATAATATGTGCAAGGACGAAATAATAGTAAGTATTAGCGAAGCAGATAAGGGTTGTGTAACTTTTGATATGCTCGCAAATAAAATGTTGTTTAAGTATACAATTGGCGCATCTAGAGAAAGAATCAAAAAATCGATAATGAATTTTTAGCACAAGGAGATAAAATATGAATCTCAGTCGTAAAAAATATGTATGGAATAAAATTTATTCTTATACACTTCCATCTATTTTTGTTAGTATGTACATGGTATATCTATATGCAAGACTTTATGCAAATCCAGATTTACCATTAATTCAAAATAGTTCAAATTTTGAAGGAATGCTTGAATCGTTAGTTGTATTTATGTCTATTATACTTAGTGTTTTTGGGTTCCTTATTCCTTCGTTTTTGGGCAGCAAAGGCGAATCGAGAGCAATAAAATACTTTATAAAATATGCAGATATGAAAGTGTTTGCTGCAAAGTTAAAGAATATAGTGGCCATAGGATTAATTGATATATTTTTTACATGTATTCTCTTTTTAAAAGATATTTTTTCTGATTATATCACCAACATCATCGTCTGTATTTGGTTATGGTTTCTGTTTTTCTTTATGTGCAATTCTTATAGATTTATTAGTATAATGATTAACTTACTTTTAGCGGAGAAGGAAGAATTTGTACAAAAGGCTGCCAACGAAGTTTCCCAGGAAGAAAAAGAAAATTTAGACAATACAATTAATCACATATAAGCGCCAAATTCCTTTTACTTTGAAAATCTACTGCTTTCAAATATTTATTAAAAGCGGCTTTAGTAAAAGACCGGGATTTGACGCTTATTTATGCTCTTTATGGATCTTTATGGATATAAGTATGGTTCGATTATTAATGAGTAAAAATCAAAATATTTATAGAAGGGGACATTTACTCACAAAATTTTGTTTATATCCTCATTTAATATATCACATATTTCTTTAATTAATGAGTCTTTATAGTTTTTTATATATTCTATTTCTTCAAAAAATTTAATTACATTTATATCATTAGATATTTTATTAATTTGTATATTTTCTATGTACTCACACAGTAATATTCCTTCTAAAATATTTTTTGTATTTTTTAACATCTCAAATAAAGCATATTGATTATATCTTATATTTTCTACATTCTCTAAAATTGCATCTACTTTTATCAGCATTTGTCTACGGTATTGTTCTGTATTGCACACATTATAAGCCCCATCGACCCCTTCCAATTCATAACATATCTTTGTATCCAAAAGCTGATAAATTACCGACATTGCTATTATTCCCCTATAAGAAGGATGTATGATATTAGGGCTATATATCTCAAATAATATTCTGTTTATTTCTTCTGTCATAATAGATAGCTTATCAATAAATTGTTCAAGTTTTTCTTTTTCAAGATGCTCTTTTTGTAAGCGTTCTAACTCCTTTGCTTTTTCATTATTGTATTTCTGTTCAATTTCATTATTAATCCTGTCTCTCTTTTTGCAAGAACTATAATAAATTACCGCAAGAAATACACCACAAAGAAGAAATGTAAATGTAAGTACTGCCAGAAATGTGACTTCAATATAATTGTTCAACCAAGTAGCAAATACAGCTACTAAAATAAATGATACTACAAGGATTACACCAACACTTTCAATATCAATTTTTTCTCTTTCTTTTTTTTGTAGAATAGGTATATATCTGGGTATACATAATTTTTCCTTTTTCTCCTGAATAACTTTAATACATTGCTCTAATTGATATTTTCTGGTTTCAGTTTGTAGCGCAAAATATACATACTTTTTTAAATCCTCATATTTCAATTGAATTCTCTCCTATATCAAAACTATTAACACAACCACTCTAGCATGTAATATCTCATCGATTCGTATATATATTATCATATATTGTTATATTATGGTAGTCTAAATATTTTTTCTTGAACTGTTTTTCTGATGTAATTTAAATTGCACACTAGAAGTTATAAATATCATATTTTTCAAAGCTTAGCACATTTTTTGACTGAGATGCTCTTAAGAGTCTATAGCCTTATAAGTGAGCATACTTTATTCGCAGAAACACAAGTTCTGATTGTAGAATATAATAATAAATGATAGAATCAAGGGAGTAACAGAGAATATGAGAAGCATTGCGGAGTATAATATTATGGTTGATATATCAAAATATTATAAAGAAGAAGAAATCGGAGCAGAAGTAATGGCGTTATATGCTGTTATTGCACCCATATTAAAGGGAATAACATATTCATTAAAGCAGGAAGTGTTAAATGATTTTAATCTAACCTATGATACTATTACACTTTCACAATTAGCTCGTGTTTATAGGGAAGGTTCTGGTGACCATGGAATATGTTTTGAATATGCTATACATGATGCAATTATACATAATAACCCCGCCGTATTGGAACGAATTGATACTGCTCTCGTAAAATTTTGTAAAATAAAGAATGGAAATCCCAGTTCAATACTTTTTGGGGCCGAAAAAAATGGTGCCTTACAGTTAATTGATTCTGTACAAGAACATTTAACAGATAATTCAGCATTATTAACTGGAACAAAGGGACAGCCTATTAAATTGAAAAAGCATATCCAGGGAGTTATTAATGCATTTAGAAAACCGCAAGATAGGGCAAAATTACCTGATAGTATAAATGGACTATGGAAAGCTGATTTATTCATTGGAAAAACAGAACCAGATCAATGGGTTGGAACAACAGTAAAAACAAATCCAGCAAAGCTCGAAGGTGCAAAAGGGTTGAGGTTGGCCTTAATACCCGCAGATCAAGGGAAAAGTGATAAAATATATAAACACGAAACCAAAAATCTTGTAGTGTGCCCTTTACCCTATGACCGTTCATTTGTAGAAATATTTTTTCAAGGATGGAATGTTGTAAAAACATTTCTAAATGCAGATGCTCAATTACCAAAGGAACTTTTATTACCCAGAAGCAGCGATAGATTTGTATGCAAAGAATTACAAATTAGACGTTCATATCCTGTTGTTGGCGTAATTGAGGCATTTGAAGTTTTACAACAGCCAGGACTAATTATTGTAGAGGAGTCTGAGGCAAATCTGCATAGTACAACAAGTGAGGTTGCAATAAATCAAATAATGGCACCTATGACAATAAAATAGGACAAGAGAAGACACCAATTAAGGTGTCTTTTAATTTTACTACTCTCTCATTAATTTAGAAAGGATATAAAGTGTGAAAGATGAAATTATCAAATACCCAATATCAGAATATATAACTATAAAAGTTATTAAAACAAAGCTTTTGGGAATTGTTATAAAATCAACTTGCTACCTTATAGACAAGGAAGGAAACATCAAAAAAATTATTTAGTACTTACTAATTGATTTATATAAATTGAGTAAATAGATAACCCAGTCTCTCAATATTGTTATATTAATATTGTTTTTGTACTATCCCTATATAAACACTACATCTTGCTTAATAGCTCCTGTTTCTTATTGTTTTATTCCTCTTCCGTTATCTCAACCGCTGTTCCATTAGCAACCACACCAATCATATTTGAAGTAAAATTAACATAGTCAAAGGTAACTCCTATTAAAGCGTTGCCGCCTTGATTAATTGCTTCACTAATCATTTTTTTTACAGAACTGTCTTTTATCTGCTCTAGTTTATTAGAAAAAGAATCATTTTCAATGCCAAAAACATCACTTACTGCTGCTCTACCTTCTGATAGAAATCCAGTTCCAAGTACTGTGCTACCAGATACAAGACCATGATATTTAATTATTTTATATCCCTCAAATTTATGACTGGTTGTTATTTTGAAATTTTTTCGTGTATGCTCTCTTCTTGCTTCTAATTGTATACCACTCTTATTAGCATTAATAATATTATCAGCGATTTGAATTAAATAATTTTTTCCTTCAGGAGAATATGCCGATGCTTCTATTTTTTGTATTAATTGATTATAATTTTCTTCAAGTATTTGTATTGTAGAACCTTCTTTTATGGAAGTTAAATATCCATTAATAGGGAAATAACAATTATCACAAACCTGATTGTTTAAATGCGACCCATTTAATAATCCTATCTTTTTACCGCAACAAATACACTTTTCGGCCATATATAAACCTCCAACATCACTTAATTTAATAATACTTATTTTATCATATAAAATATAAGGTGTCCACAACCTTAATGTAGCTCTCCACAAGTTACAAAATCGTAGTTCTTCACAAACTACAATCTAATCATAGCATGACATTTAGAACAACAATTAATAGTTCTGTTGATTTTATTCTATATATGAGTATACTGATTTTGAAAAAGGTGACGCCTTATTTCTACGATGCTATCTCCATTGCTACTCTTCTATTTTATGTTTCTAAATTTTTATTGATTATTCTCCCTTTAGATAATATGATATATACATATTATACTATAAGGAGAACAAAAGATGAGAAAAGGCAATAATAAAACAAAATTAGTAGATTGGGAATTAAAAAATCAACTCAGAGAAATTGAACATCCTATAACAGGAAAGATATTAAACATATTTCTTAAATTTCGGTTTATTCAAATAATTGTAGAACATTTTTCTGGAGATTATTTGTTTCGCTATGAAATATTTGAAGATCAAAAAATAGCAATAGATAAATATTATGATGAACATAATTTTTCTTATGCACAACTCATTGCCAAAAAATGTTCTATAGAGAAAAAGAAAAGCAGGAAATATAATGTTAAACTACCTATTTTTATTTCTGTAATTGTAACGATAATGTGTAATACTTTTGTAAGTAATATTTTTGAGTCTTACATTGATATTTTAGGCCAATGGTTTACTAAATGCGCAATGTATATACCTAAATTAATAAAATATCCTCTTTCTGATGATATTGTTAGTTTGTATGCATATATGATTGTATATACTATAATATTTGTTTTATTTGGGATATTTATAGGAATATTAATATATTTCATATTGGTTTTAATATCATATATTATAGATGGTTTCAAACTTCGCAAATATGCAATCAATGAGTATATATATAATGTATTAGATAATAAAATAAAAGAATTGGAGAGCAATACTACTGATGTTGTATGTAAAAACACAACAGAGCCTAAATGTAATATTACTAGAAATGCCAGCATGACGAATATTTCTGATGAAGAAGTTAAACGTTATATCATTACTATAAAAGAGAAAAATAGAAAACCCGAATGATATATCAGTTGGGACAATTTCCTATTTTTCAGATGATTTAGTCCATAAAATACATCTCTTTTTGAATGGCTACAAGTTTTGAGATATAATATATTTACCTCGCTACTTGTAGCTTGGTTATGTAAGAGTCGTTTTGTTTGATTGATAGTCGGCAAACAGCTCTTTCTGATTACAGACCAAGAAATTGTTTGATAGCTTTATAAATATTTCCATTAGTCTTCGCTATAATCAAATGTTCCAATACCTATTTTATGAGCATGAATTATTTTTACTACTTTTCCGACTAATGTAAAACTACCTTGTTTCTGATTGAACCGACCTTTATCTTTATCATCTGGATTTTCAGAAACAAAATCATACGTTTGGTCATCTTCATTAACTATAAATCTTTTGCATATTAGCTCCTCTCCAAAACGAGCAATTACAATCTCATCATCCAAACTACTATACTCTTTTACAGACGGATCAATTAAAACAATGTCATTCTCGTGTATAATTGTTTCCATACTATGCCCTTCAATGTACATACCAAATACAGCTTTTTTAGGAACAGTCTTCAACTTGAACTCTTCCATTTGATACTCTTCTGTTTCTGAGAGTTTGCCAATACCAGCTGCTGCACTTTGGTAGAATACTGGGAACCGATATATGACTTTGGGCTCAGTACTTAATTCCTTAATATCAGTCCTATCCATTAGATAATCCACAGAACACTCAAAATACTCTGTCATCCTATAAAGAGCATTTGCACTTGGCTGCGCATTTTTATTTGGATTGAACCAGTCACTTACATTACCAGTTGATATTCCTGTTTTCTCTGATAGTATTGTTTTTTCTCTATATCCTGCCAGTAGTTTCTGAAGATTGTTCCATTGTATCATTATAAATTACCGTCCTTATGTTAATAATCCTAGCATAGAATGGAGAAAAATAAAATAGTTCTTGACTATCTCGATTATTCGAGATATTATATTAGAACAGATGTTCTGTTTTGATAATTTGCATAAACATAAGTTCTGATTGTAGAATATGGCAAATAATGGTAATATTGAGGAGGTAACGGAGGATATGGGAATGCTGAAGTCTATTAGTTTGGAGAATTATAAGTGTTTTAAGAAAAAGACAGATATAGATATTGCTCCTCTCACAGTATTGTGTGGGGTTAATAGTAGTGGGAAAAGTTCTATATTGAAGAGTTTGTTAATGTTGAAACAGAGTTATGAAAATGAATCTCCAACACACTCTATGCTATTATCAGGTGAATATACTGATAATGGATCATTTGATGATATTGTTTATCATACATCAAAAGATCAAATTCACAAAGATGCTTGTTTTGTAATCTCTAATTCATTTCTTATCAAGGATACTTCTAATGAATATGGGAAAAATTTAGTAAAAAGACAAGATATTGCTTCATATAAAGAGTTAAAAAAAGTTTTTATGCCTACAAATTTAAGTAGCAAAATCAAATGCTTTAATATTAAAATTGACATAGAAGTTCAAAGGCCAGAAGAAACCGACTCCCCTTTTGAATTCTATATTGAAAGCAATATAATTAAATCATATAAAATTTCAATTATTCTTTTAGATATAGACGAAAAAGAAATTGATAAAAGCGAACATTTTATTAATGTTACCAAAAATATAGTTTCAAATGACGACAATGATAATAATGGTTGGATTTTGAATTGGAAAGGAATTCCATCCATTCGAGGAAATTCTGTACCAGGAGAGAATTATTATTGTACTTGCTATTTTTCTGGTTTACAAATTAAAAATATTTATGCAAATAATATGACAATAGATGTACGTAATGTACTTCCAAATTTGCTTTCTATTTTTAAAATTGCGTCATTTCAGACAGACGGTTTAAGCTTTATTGCGCCTTTAAGACAACATCCCGCAAGAAGATACAGTATTAATGGTGATGTCGATTCTGTTGGAATATCTGGTGAAAAAACACCTATTCTTTTAGCAAAAGAATTTGAAAATAAGAAAATGGATGCTATACCACCAAAAGAAAGAATAAACAAAAACAATAAAGGCATTTTACATTGGGGGAAGCAAAGATTAGAATTTAATGAATTAGTTCAAAAATGGATGAATTATCTATCTTTGGGTAATCTATCACTGTCTGGTAAAAATGGATTAGTAGAAATCAATATCGATAATCATAACATTGTTGATGTCGGATTTGGTGTAAGTCAAGCATTACCAATTTTGGTTCAGGGATTATATTTATCAAAAGACCAATCTTTATTACTTGAACAACCCGAGATACATCTTCATCCAGAAATGCAATTACAAATGGCGGATTTTCTCATTGCTTTAGCAAATAACGAGAAAAATGTAATTGTAGAAACGCACAGTGATCATTTTGTAAACAGAATCATTCATCGTGTTATGCAAAATTATGATGAATTAAACAAAATAGTCAAAATTTATATAGTGGAAAAAGATGAAGATGCAAATAGTTCTACTGTAAGACTAAAAGAAATAAATAAGTATAAAGGTACTGAAAAAGATAAAAGCAAATTTTTCTTTACTCAGTATGATTCCGAAATAACAGATATTGTTGATACTGGTTTGAATAATATGTTGGAGATATCACATGAAGCTAATATTTGACCCTTCTCTTATTTGGGTTTTGCCTTATGATGAAGAAAAATTTCAATACTTAGATGAACTTATCAATTGTGTTGATAGACTTTTTTGCGACAATCATATATCTAGCGATTTGCTAATTAGCCTTCTACAAAAATTAAATAAAGAACCATTTGAAACGTATCGAGAACCAACTTCTAAAAAGAAAAGAATTATTAGAAGTTTATTTCAATTATTAGATACGGATGAAACAATTGCATTATCTAATCATAAAACCGAAAATGAATTATTACCAAGCAATTTTAGTTCATCTTATAACAAGGATGCAAATAAATATTTTGGCAAATTAATATCATATGTTGCAGAAAATAACATTGAATGTGTATTATTTTTATCTTCAGATAATTATAAGGTATATAATGAGATTTCTCCGTTAATTCATTATGTTAAGCATATTTATAAGGAAGAAGATTCATATCTTGCATTATTGATTAGTAAAGATATAGGATTAAAAAAAGATGCTATTATTTCTCCAACATTAGGCAATCCATTACCTAATAAATGGCTGACTAAGGAATATCAAACTATTAGAAAAGAATTAATTGAATCGGGGAAATCCTCCATTGCTGCTTTTTTATCATTAGGGAAAGAGGTTTCTTTAAGAAATGGATATATCTTCGATGAATATTTAACCAAAATAAATAATAGTGCCATCAGAGAAATATTTAGATCTAAAACAAAACCAATTATTTATTTGTCAACAGATATTGAACATGGAGCAATAGAAGTATTTGATAATAAACCTGAGCATCAAGGAGAAAGTAATTATATTGGAAATATAAAAGAAGGGTCAAAAGATCCTAAAAAGCATAAAATTATTTTACATAAATAAAAAAGACACATAACCAGTGTCTTTTTTATTACTTTTATTTATAGAAGGGGAAGTGATACAACCATACCATTACATTTAACTCAGTAGTTCCTGCTTTTTACTATTGTACTCCTCTTCCGTTATCAAATCTTCCTCAAACATCGACTTAAGCTCTTTGAGTTTCGCTTTGGTATCTGAGGTATCAGACGAAGTATTTTGATTATTATTTTGTTGTACTTCCTGCGTATATCTTTCAGGATACATTATACGTTTTATTTCTTCATACTCTTTTTGGTCTTCTTCTGTTCTTGCACATTTTAACATGAATGTTTTATAAAAATCACTATCAAGTTCTAAAATACTGGGTTCTATGTTTTCTGGAAAACAATCTTGATCCCAATCAATTCTGATAATATATATTTTATTTTCTTTCCCTGTTAAAGAAGCTGATATTCCTGCATGACCAAATAATGCTGTTCCAATCAAGCCTCTTCCAACAGTAGAAACTGTATCTTTGCTTGATTCTTCTGTTAATATTTGATAATTTTCAATATTGTTTTTAGTCATAGGATTTTTCCCATTAAATATATAATATAAACAATATTGGTCTTTATACAGTTGCATTCCTTTTTTATATCCATCAATAATCATATTGCGTGCTTTAGGCATAATTATCTCCTTACCCTAAAAATTTATATCTATTATACAGCATAAATATCTCCACAATTGCTGAAATGAATGTTTCCACAGCGTTCATTATGGCTCTCCACAAGCCATACAAATGTAATCCTCCACAGATTACACAATTCATAGTATGATATTCAAGATATGGAAATTTTGAAGTTTGTGACTCGAATGGTTTTCATATAGATGAATATACTTATGATAATCAAAAACAAAATAAGCATGATCCAACAGGTAAACATAATATAAAGTTACATAAATAAAGACACCTAATGGTGTCTTTATTCTTACTACTCTTCTACTTTTAAGAAAGGTTGTGATTTCAATAATTTAAAAACTAATTCCCATTATTTGCTCGCTGTAGTGCCTCTAACACGCTACCAGGTTTCCACTTATTGCCGCAATTTTTACAAACATATCTGAAATTACCAGAGCCAATAAAACCTGTTGTTAAAGAGAACCCCTTAGTTCCTTCTGTAATATTGGTTGAACCGCATTTGGGACAGGTAAGTTTGGGATCATTTTGCCTTGATGGTTGTGATTGTTGTTGGTTTCTTTGTTGTTTTTTAGCCACCTTTTGTTGTTCATATTGTACTTTTAATTGATTGATTTTAATTTGGTACTCAATAGGGTCGTTTTTATACAAATCTATTAACGCATGAACAACTTTGGGATTGTTGTCTGTGTATAATAAAATATTGCAAAATTCACTTACACTCAATTCTGTATCAATTAAATTATTTCCACAGTGAGGGCAAACCATTGACATATCATCTATCTTGTCAAAAAAAAGATATCCTTTCAGACATTCTTTTGGATTACCAATTCTTATTGATTCTATAAGTTTTTGAAAATTAATTAAGTTATCACCTGTTTCACCACAGTGTTCACAAAATTTCAATTTACTCATAATATTTATTTCTCCTCTTCTACAAAATGTCGAAAGCATTTTGTTTAAGTGTATTATAACATATCTCTATTGGCAGTACAATGGGATAAAGATAAAGGATTAAATGGTTGGGGAATTAATTTTTGGAATACTATTCGTGGTATTAAGAAAGATTTGCCAGAAGTAAATAAGGAAATTAAAAAACTTATTGAAGATAAAACTAAATTATTTGATGGAATTAATTATGAACAAGTTGAATTACTTCGTTCAGACACTATCCAAGATGCTGAAGAACTCTCCAATGTAACAGATGAATTAAAGGATGATTTTGCAAGCTTTTTAGAAACAGCAGATTTAAGCGGTGATATACTTAAACAGTATCAAGTACATTTGAAGAAAACGGGTAAAGAATTCACAGATCTTTCTTCTTTCACTAAAAAAGCTGGTTCAGCCCTCAAATCCCTCGGAGCAGCATTAGGAAGCATGGCAGTCAACTGGCTCATTGGTAAAGCGATAGACCTTGTTGCTACAGGAATCGATCACGTCATCCACTCCACAGAATACGCAGAAAAGGCATTTAAAGCAGCCACAGACAGTGCAAAATCATTTTCAGACGCAATCAAAGATATCCAAAAAGAAACTGTAGATATGGAAAAAAGTGTAGACTCCATTATTGACAGATATGCAAAACTTTCACAAGGGGTCAATTCTTTCACCAATGAAAATAAGTCACTATCTACCGATGAATATGAGGAATTCTTAGAATTAAACAAACAACTTGCCGAACTCTTCCCATCTCTTACAAGAAATTATGATGAAAATGGTAATGCAATATTAGGATTGTCTGGCTCGGTTGATAGTGTTACAGAATCAATCAAAACCTTGGTTGAACAGGAAAAAGAACTAGCAAAAGGAAAAATAAGAGAAAACCTTGAACAATATTTTAATGGAACTGACGAAGCAGATGGCGCACGGAAGGCCTTAGAAGGCAAAAAAAAGTACTTAGAAGAAACTAATGAAGAACTTAATTCATTAACAAATACTTATAATACCTTAATAAACTCAGATGAAAAAATAACAATTGGTCGGTTCAATAAAGACTTAGTTAACAGAGAAGAAAGAAAATTTATTAATTACATCAAAGATAAGTTTGGTGAAGATATAGCAGACGCTGTTGAAGACGTAACACATACCTACATAGGTCAAGGATTTGCTGGTCAATTTGCCGATCTTGTCGTTGACTTTTCAAAACTAGAATTGACTGAAAATCAAAAAGAGCAAATAACAAAGTCATATGATACATTCTACGGTGAACTGTCAGCAAAGCAGAAAACAGCCATGTCAGAGTTTGATTTACAAAACTCTGAATTCTCTAACAATGCAATATTGTGGCTAGAAGATTTGAACTTTTACAAAGATAGTGATAAATATGTTCAATTAGCCATGCAAAACTTTGTTCGTAGTATTGATTGGAGTAATTATGATGCAGAACAACTTGATTATGACGGCGTAAAAAGAATAATACAGGATTCTATATTAACTCCACTCCAAGTTGCTTGCGATAGCCCAGATACTAAAAAAAAGTTAGATGAGACATTTGCAAGTCTATTTACATTAGATATATCTGACATGCCACTCAATGATGCACTTTCACAAATAGACTCATATATTGAGACCATTGCTGCTGCTCTTCATAAAAATCAAATAGAAGAATTGAAAGCAAGTCTTGGATTTGATGATTATGATGACATGCCCAGAAGATTCCAGAATGCAGTCAGTATGCTTACAGGCGAACGAAACAGTAAAGAATATGCAGAACTTGTAGAAATAATAAACAATCTTAAATTAGATGAAGCTGAATTATGCCTACAGGCGATTAATGATGCAGAAAATGTTACTGATGCCATTAATGGTATTAAAAAAGCATTATCCGAAAACGATATAAAAGATGATACTGTTCTTGCCCTCTCCATCTCCTACACAATCGACCAGCTAAACACTCGCCTCAAACCAGCCCTGGATTCACTCTCTTCTGCCTGGAATAATATTTTCACAGATGACGAATTCGCCCTAAACAGCATAGACATCCTATCAACCTGTGATTCCATTAAATCAAAGCTGGATGAATTAAACGAAACAGAAGGCATCACTGTAGACTACTCTTCTTTTGAAGATTTTGTCAGAATATTAAGCGACTCCGAATCTGGGTCAGAAGATGTAAAAAATGCTTTTGAATCTCTCGCTGCTTCTATCACACAGGCGGCGCTCTCAGGCACAGAAGATTTTGAGACAATGAAAGCTGCTCTGGAAGATTTGGGAGTGGTAAATAATGAAATCGTAGCATTTGATGCCTTAGTCAGAAATACAGAGGCGTTGAAGGAAGCTGGGCTTGATTTGGCAATGGCTACAGATGCTCAGATTCTTGAATTTGTGGATGAAATGGTCTCTGCTGAAAATCTCACAATCTCTGCCGAAAATCTTACACAGGCGATTGCTATACTGACATATCAAAAAAGGCTCTGTGAACTGCAGGGAATAAATACTTCCAATGAGGTCGCAAATTTGCGCACTCTTGCGGAGAATGCAGGTTATACGGCTGAAACAATTCAATACCTCACTGAACTTGAACAAATCTATCAGCAAATCGAAAACGGTACAATCGATCCAACCCGCATGGGCGAAAAAATAAATCGTATCGTTCAGCTAAAATCACTAATCGAAGAATCCGCTGCCAAGATAGATTATAAGCCGATAGAAAAAGCTGCATCAAAAGCCGGTTCAAAGGCTGGCGAATCTTACGCAGATGCTTATATGGATGCCCTAAAGGATAAACTATCTGACCTGGGCGATGTCATTAATTATATCAGTGATACTATTGGCGATCAAATTGATGTATTTGAAGACCAGAAAGACGCTGCCGTTGATGCACTAGAAGCGCAGAAGGAAGCCGCTGAGGAGGCTTTGGAAGCCGAAAAAGCACTTGTTCAGGAAAAAATTGATGCTAAGCAGGCTGAAATTGATGCTATTGAAGAAGCTGCTGAAGCAAGAAAGAATGAAATAAATCTGCAGAAATCTCAGTATGACTTAGAGCGTATGCAGAATCAAAAAACTTCGCTGGTATATAGTGAAGAAAAAGGAATGCATTATGTAACGGACACGAAAGAAATACGTGATGCACGCGAAGCTGTCACAGAAGCAAAAGAAAACATCCAGATTTCCAATATGCAAAAGGAAATGTCTGGATTGAATGACATCATAGACAGTCTGGAAAAAAAGATAGAGGAATCAAGCAAGTACTACGACTCTCTTATCGAAGAGACAGAAAAATATTGGGATTCTCTTATTAAATGTCTTGAAGACTATAAAGCCCGTTGGACAGAACTTGCAAATATTGAAGAACAGGCTAAGATGGAAGTCGCACTCAGGAATCTTGGTATTACCACTGATGACATCTTAAATATGTCAGATTCCACATTTGAAACATTTAAGGCAAATTATCTTAGTGTTTTAACAGAAATGTATTCTGGCAATGATGAGATGATAAATATGCTGCAGGAGCTTGGCGGCATATCACCGGAAGCACTACAGCCTTTATCAGATACTTTAGATAGTGTCAAAGGAAAGTTTGACGAACTCAATAATACAGCGTCCGATGCGGAAGTACAAATCACAAAAGTTTCCGATGAACTTATAGGACTTGATGGTATGACCAGCGAATGTACGGTAAAAGTCAACATTGAAACTGTTGGCTCTGTACCACAATTTGCATCAAAAATCGCTCAAAACGAAAACATTAATCCAGTCAGCAAAAAGTCACAAGTTACTGGCACTGCCCATTATGAAGGAACCGCAGAGCTTACAGGCAACTGGGGGACAAAAGAAGGCGGTAAAACGCTTGTTGGAGAACTAGGGCAAGAACTTGTTGTATTTCCTAATGGTAGATTCAAAACTGTTGGTGATAATGGTGCTGAATTTGTTTACATCCCTAAAGATAGTGTTGTATTCAACCATTTGCAAACAAAAGAACTTCTTAATAAAGGGAACCTTGTGGGCAGAGGTAAAGCATTAACCTCTGGTACTGCTCTTGCGAATAGAGCCGCAAACAACATAATTACATCCGATGGTAAAACACTTTCTTCTCTCCAACCTGGGGATAAGATGTATGATCTGCAAATGAGGTTTAATGCCTATATGGATGACATTAATCAAAATGTAGACCTTTTAGCAACACATGTAACCAAAGAACATAGCAAGCAGATGCAGGAACCCACCAATAAAGTAACAAATAGTAGCAACATAATTAATAATAAGAATATGCAACCAAGTGTTAATGTTGGTGGTATACACATTACTTGCCCAGGCGTAACAAGTAAAGAAGTTGCCAGACAAGTTGGTGTTGAAGTAAACCAATTGTTCAGCGGATTACATTTAGATGCCTTGCAGCAGAGTATGATTAAATAGGCATCTATAAATTCCAAAAATGATAACCGCACTCTTTAATATGGGTGCGGTTTATTTTAAAATAAGATAGCATTTTAATAAACACTAATGTATAATGAAAGTACAATACATTTATTGTAATTTTCAGAAGGAGGAAGAAATGAAAATGGCGGGACAATATGTTTTTCCAGACCCGGATAACAGGTCTAAAAATGATCCGTGTATTATCGTATCCAGTAAAAAAGTATTGGGGATTTATAATCGGGAGCATGATGATGAAAACATGCAAAAGATAACACAAAAAGTTCAAGATTGGTTTAAAGAAGAGGCAATTGAGAGAGGCTGGGATGACGTAAGATTTTCTGGCGGACAATGTATTTTGGAAAACCAGTTTAAAAATATTTGAATTAAAGAGCAAGAGAAAAACTAAATCTCTTGCTCTTTTTATTATATCAAAATGAATCATATATAGAAAAATAATTCAAAGGAAGCGATAAACTTAACATGGACTTCAAAACCGAAATACTAAAATCAATTCAGCTCATGGTTGATAGAAAATTAAATAATTACAAAGTTGACCGCACATATAAATCAGTCATTAAACATATCACCAAAAAAGGATATGTGATTCTTGATACTACTGGAGGCGAGCGGACGGTACAGTGCTGTATTCCGGGGGTTGAATTAAGAGCCGGTCAATATGTATGGGTGAAAGAACCTATGGGGGATTTGAAGGGATTACATATTTGCGGTGTATTTGATAAATAGTTTGTTAATACAGAAAGAAGGTGATTCAAATGGCAAAGCCACAAATCCGGCACATAAATCCCTTTGATGCTAATAAGGATTATGAAATATCAATTTCATGGATGGGCGCTCGCGTAAGTTCAAACAGGATTTTTATATATGACAACGACACAAATGGTCTTATATACGATCGTACTGTATCCTCTTATGTGTTAAAACATACTATTCCTGCTGGCACTCTTAAAAATGGGAAAAAATATGTTATCCAAGTACAGGTAACCTATGGAGAAAATATATTATCCGTTTTATCAGATAAAGTTTTATTTTATACATTTGCAACGCCTGATTTTTATTTTGAAAATATAAATCAACATTCTGTAATAGATAATGCTTCTCTTGTTACATCTATCTATTACTACTCTGCTGATGCAGAAAAAATTAGCAAGTATATTTTTTATTTATATGATGCATCAAAAAAGCAATTATTTGCGAGTAATGAAATGACAGACAGCAATAATATTAGTTATACGTATAAGGGTTTAGATAATAATACAGCTTATTATATAAGATGTGTGGGTGTTACTGTCAACGGAATGGAGCTAGACACCGGATATGTTGCGATCACTGTAAAATATGAAAATCCTAATACATATGCTCGAATTTATGCCACTCCTATTCCTTCACAGGGATGTATTCAAATTGCAACCAATCTTGTTATTATTGATTATGCTGGAGATGAAACATTTGAATATATAGATGGAATGATAGATTTGAGAGACAAAACATTATATTATAATCAAGGTTTTTTGATTAAAGATGATTTTACGGTTCTTATTCGTGGACAGAACCTCTGGCAGAATGCAGAGATTTTTAAAATGAGTAATGGCAAATTTGATTTAACTTTAAGTTCTCACATTTATACGGATGGGACGCTTAGATTTAGACTGATGGTTCCTAATGGTGTATCAAACTATCTTCTATATTCAGATGAATTAAAGTTTAGTAATACAGATATGTTATCAATTTTTATAAGACGTAAAAACAATGTGTATCAATTAAAAGTATTTGTTGGAGGTGATTAAGACGTATGTTTGCTTGCGGATATAATTTTGTTGGTGGTGAATTAGCATGTTCTCTTACACCTACTGGCGTAGAAAATATTAATTATGTGGAACTAAAAAAAGGAATCTATGATGACCTATACATATCTAAATCTGCTAATTTTGAATTAGTAAATAAACAGCCAGAGGAATGGGATTTTGACACTGTGCTGTGGGCAAAATTTAATGGAAATACTAGCGCAGGGAATGTGGACTGGACATTAAAAACAACATCACATATCATTTTAAAAAGCAGGACAGAGGGGAACTTTAAATGGAAAACAATTGCCGTTAAAGAAATAAATTCACTTGAAGATTTCGTAATAAACTATCCAGATTATTTTGTTGCCTCTGGACAGCCTGTAGAATATGCAATCGTTCCAACATTATATGGATATGAAGGTACTTATGCCAGTACTCAAGTTACCTCAAAATTTAGCAAGATGTTTTTGATTGAGGGAAGCACAGTCTGGGGAACTGAAATTACCGATGGTTTCTGTGATACAACTCGTAATATTCCCTCTTCCACTGTTGAGTTGCTAAACAGCAAATACCCTGTCTTTGTGCGCAATACTACAGCAAACTATGATACTGGTAATTGCAGAGGTTCCTTTGTTCCCTTAGATGAGGAGTCTTGCGAATATGCTTATGACAGCGAGCAGGATTACAAACGTATCAAATATCAAAGAGAATTTATGGATTATATTTGTGATAGTATTCCTAAAATTTTAAAACTTCCTGATGGACGGTTGTGGCTCGTCCAAGTCTACTCCTAATCCTACAGATACAGCAAATCAGGAATACAATGATCGTGAAATATCCTGGTCTTGGGTTGAAGTTGGAGATGTCAACTCTGAAGAAGATTTGTATTATTTAGGGTTTTCAGAAATAACAGAAGAATGGTGGAATAATTAATGGACAATATAATAACACATGAAGACTTGCTGATTGTTCTCCAGCATTCATCAGATCCTCGATTAAAACTGAAAATTGAGGTATTGGATCAAAATCAAAAAATAATAGATATACTTGAATGTGGCTTGACAGGCGGTAACATGTCAATCAATGGCGAATCAGATGTGAGACGTACCGCTAATTTTATTGTCCAACCAACACTAAAAGAAAAAATAAAACTTACCGAAAATAGTTTACTATGGTTAAACAAAGATATTCGTATGTCGGTTGGATTATATAACCCACGAACAAAACAATATAAATATTATCCTTTGGGATGCTACGTCTATACTGATACGTCTGGTACATACGATGCAACGAACGATAACTTAACGATAAACTGTGCTGATTTTATGCAGAAGCTGGATGGTACAAAAAACGGTCAATTAGGATCCTTAACAACACTTTATCCTGCATATCAAGAGAATGAAGAAACTGGCGAAGTCATCAAACATTATATAATTCGCGAAGCGGTTATTGAAACCTTAGAGAAGTTAGCCCAAATAACGAATCACAGAATTGATGATATTGGTGAATATAAAGGGTTACCGGAGTATAATGATGACTGGCAAAAATATCGTGAAGAAAATGAAACATGGAATACAATACCATTTGATCAGAAATTTTCCGTAGGATGCAGCGTTTTATCTATCCTCACTACTTTTCGTGACTTATATCCTAATTATGAGATGTTCTTTGATATGGAAAACAATACATTTATTTGTCAGTTAAAACCCATGTGTTATGAGGATGATATTTATTTGAACAATGCTTTTTTACAGCGTGTATTAATTTCTGAAAATACTTCTGTTGATATGACAACAGTAAGAAATATATGTGAAGTCTGGGGGCAAGTTATAGATACAGATTTCTATAGTGAAGAATGTTCTTATGAAAATAATGTTTATTCTTCTGTTATTATGGGATATAAGGATGAATATTTTAGCGGGGATACCATTAGTTTAAAAATACCCGTAATAAATCAAGCAGGGGCAAAAATTAATATAAATGATTTTGGTGCCATAGGAATTTATAATGAAGCCACAGAAGAACCTATTAAGGCTGGGGAATTAAAACCAGATAATGTATATGCTTTTAAAATCAGGAAAAAGTATGTTAATAAGCAAAATGCAATTAAGGCATATTTGCTGGGCCAATGGCAGGTCCACGCAATCAATGTATTAACCAACGGGAAAAAAAGCGGACAGTTTGTATCCGGTTCCCACGGTGAAGAGTATGAGCTTTATTCTAAAGAATATTTTCAGAAAACTTATAATTGTGAACGTGTTGATATGACCGTTATTGAGGATTCTCCCTTTACGGTGGAAAAACTGGGTGAAATACCGGATATTAAAGTAAGCGGCGAATATGAAAATATTACCTCGGATGACCTTGCTGCGGATAGGGCGAAGTGGGAAAATTGGAAAAACTGCAGATTGACAGACAGCATCACTATTACCACTGCTCTTCTGCCCTTTTTAGATGTAAACAAGAAGGTGTCCTATAAGCGAAGTGACTCGGATATGGAGCATCAGTATATTATCTCTTCTATTTCTCACGATTTCTCAGGATTTACCACTACAATTACTATGTATCGGTTTTACCCACTTTATATGGACTAAGCCCATACAGAAAGGAATAACAATAATGGCAAAATATGAAAATGAGTTTAGTAATTTTCCTAATCAGAAAATTATACGTCATAATTTTAAAAATATAGACAATAATATTGCGCCAATAATTAATCAAATAAATGCCTTTCGTAGTCAAGGTGAATACGATAAGGCAACCAGTATTATACAGAATAACCTTGATATACTCTCCCATTACATCGTTGATGCAATTACTTTCCGTACATGGGAAGAAGAAATTTATAACACCCAAAAATATGCACGGCAAGTACAGCAATCAATTTATTTTGATGAACGCGAAGAAGATTTTGATGGTATAGAAGGCGATGTCTGGGTTGGAGGTGACAAATAATGTTTTGCACTCCCACGTCCTTTTATCCTCAAAAAATTGATGATATGGTGTTCTTTCAAGATAATAACCTCGAAAGCGCAGAAATTATAAATCAATATAATGAATTGGTTCAACAGGGAAGATATACAGAGGCAAATAATTATATTAATGAACAAGACAAGGTTTATGGTTTTTTTGCTGATTATTTTAATTTAATAGAAAATCGTATCTTTAATCTCCAAAAGCATTTGCTAGGAAAACCTCCCAAAAAGCAACCGTTTATATATTATAACGAGGAAGCACGTTTTCCTTTAATTAATCTACATATGTTTGATAATAATGATATAGAAGAAGACATAACATCTATATTATTATTTTCTGACCAAGACAAGCAAGAACCAATAGAGGGGCTATATTATTTTACGGGCGAAGAAGGCGAACCGCCTGTTGTAAATGAAGACACTATATGGATTTAATAAACATAAATTATTAACGCGTCTCTTAGATATTTTTAATTTATACTGAAAGGAGATTCAAAAAATGGCAATAAACGAAACAGTTGTAACTGGTAGAAAATTTAGAAAGTTGGTTGATGAGACAAGGAAATTATGGCAAAGAATTTCTTTTTGGACAAAAGCGAGTGATGTGGAATTTGATGACGGTTTTACAGCAGAGCAAAAAATAGGAAATTTAAAATTTAAATATTTAACCGCCGATCAGTATAACAGCTTGGCCACAAAAGACAGCACTACGGTATATCTTATCTATTGAGTTTGAGGAGGTTTTTATGCCTATAAACATAGGAAATAAAAAATGTAAATTATATATCGGAACAAAAAAAATACGTAAGGGATATATCGGAACCCAAAAAATATATTCTTGCGGAAATATTGTAACATATCATGTTGATACGGGAGTAATCCACCAAGAAGAAGTTGACGAGGACGCATCCTGTCTGTCTCCCAAGACATTTACCCCTGCAAAATCCGGCTGGGAGTTTGCGGGCTGGCGGCAGGACAAAACGGCGTCCGGCAGCGTCTTAAGCAGCCTTTCTATGGGAGATACGCCAGTGACACTGTATGCGGTATTCCGACAGACCATAACGCTATCCTACAACGGCAACGGTAATACCGGAGGGGCTACAGCAGCACAGACAGGCAACAGATACTACAATAACGGAAGCATATCCAACCCTGCCTTTAAACTGTCGGCCAACGGATTTAACAAAACCGGCTATGTATTTAGTAAGTGGGCGATGAGCAGTGCAGGCGGAACACAGTATGCAGCAGGCGCAAGCGTGACACTGGCGGCAAACACTGTTATGTATGCATATTGGCTACCTTCCACTGCCAATGTAACTACAGATTCAAATTATATTACTTACGGAGACAATTGGTATACTACTGATGATGGGAAACCAAGAGTTTCCTGCCGTGCTTATGTGCATGACGTCCCAGGACAAGGTTCAACCGGTGCTGGAACCAACAATCCAAGCTCTGGTTCTGCTACTATCACCGTAAATAAATTTGAGCCTTATAATAAAGCAATCATTAAATTACAACCATATCAAGACAACACCAATATCATAGACTGGTATGAAGAAAAAGGAAGTTGGGCTAAGCTATGGATAAATGGGACAAAGGTTATGGATACTAAATCATCAAATTATGAAATGAGATGTCCTGGAGAACTTACCTACACTTTAACTGCATCTAATAAGACAATTGAGTTTGATATTGAAGCAAGTATTACATATGATGGCACTGACTTTACATGGTGTTATTCTGGCGTTACGATTAATTCAATTGTCCTATCGATGTAAAAAGGAAGTATTAATTATAATACCTACTGGTTAGATTTTAATAGGTTGTCACATCTGTATTATAAATGTGATAACCTATTTTTTTACGATTTTATATCTTAACTTAAAACATTGTATATCCTTATATGCCCATATGACTTCGTATTAGGCTTATTTAGATAATTTTGATTGATAAACACATATTCCCATAAGAATTATGTTTATCGTGTCTGTATGAGGCAAATATGAGGTTTTCCGAGCATTATGTTAATAACTAAAATCAATACACTCATAGAATGTATTCATTTTAATCATCAATCAAAAATATCATATGTGCAAGATACTCCTTTCTTAAAATTTTTTAAAGGTAATCAAGGTAATCAAAAAAATGAAAAATAAAAAATCGCTTGAACCCTTGATTTTACTGGTTTTTAAGCGATTTTTCACAATGCCGGCAGCGGGACTTGAACCCGCACGTGGTTGCCCACAACAGATTTTGAGTCTGCCTCGTCTGCCATTCCGACACGCCGGCATGTATGAGGATTTCCTCACAACAAATGTAATTTTAACATAGAACCTTCTGCTTGACAAGCAAATTCGCAGAAATTTTTATATTTGCAAGTATAGCCTAATCCCTTCACGCTCCTCCTTACCTACAATCCATCTTCACGGAAATGCGGTTTCCTGCCACGATCACTTCCGCCAGGCTTCCCACCACAAGGGGCATCATAGGCGCACGGTGGCCCAAATCCACATCCATAATAACGGGCACATTTTTGCGTCCTGCCACCTGAAGCACCGCATTATATTGATCCAGGTTTATAATCGTCTCTCCATTGGCCGGTCTGCCAATCAAAAATCCCTTCACATAACGTAACCATCCTGCCTCCTCCATCTGCCACATGGCACGGCGGATACCAAACACGTTCAAATCGCAGGATTCCAAAAACCAAATGATTCCGTCCTCCCGGTACTTCTCCACAAAGGCCTCTGTTCTGTCAAATCGAGTGCCCAGCAAATTCACCAGGCAGTCCATACAGCCTCCCAAAAGCCTTCCGGAAAACCGCAGTTTCTCCGATTCTCCGACACTATCCCCGATTTCCTGATTTCCAAGAAACTTTCTGATTCGCAATGGCTCCGTGAGATTGTAGGGTGCACATGGGTTCTCCTCACTCTTCAGGCTTTCCTTCTCCCATATTCCATAGCTGCTCACCGTGCGTACTTCTCCGGTCAGAACGCCGAAGGCCTCCCGTACCGATTCATGCAGAGACTCCATTCCGAATGTGGAAGCACAGGGACCATACACAGACGCCGTATCCGTCAAAGTGGCCAGCGTAAAGGTCAGGTTTGTATTATCGGAATACCCCATAAACCACTTTGGCTCCAAGCGTGCCAGCCTGTCAAAATCCACATAGGGCAGAATTTCACACATCAACTCTCCGCCGCCGCAGGAAATCAGGGAATCCGCATGCGAAGCAAACAGCTCCATCACCTCCGCACCGCATTTTTCCGGTGAATTGCTGATTCCCACACCGGAATCCTCGTAGCAGTTGGGCCCCAGTAAAATCCGGTAACCCTGTTCTTCCCATTTTTTCAGCGCACAGTTAAAGGCGGTTCTATACGGTTCTGTTGCACAGCCGAAGGACGGTGCCAGAAATCCGATGGTTCCGCCCGCAGGCAAATTTTTCGGATACCTCATACTCTACCTCATACAGGAAACATTTTATCAAAAATCTCAAAGTCGTCAAAGGTTGCAAAGTAATCTCTTGGGGTCTCCGCCCGGCGAATCAGCTCAACGCTCCCATCCTCATGCAGCAGCAGCTCCGCAGACTTCAGCTTGCCGTTGTAATTGTACCCCATGGAAAATCCGTGGGCTCCGGTATCATGGATTACCATATAATCTCCAATCTCCACCTTTGGCAGCATACGGTCTATGGCAAACTTGTCATTATTTTCACACAGTGAACCAGTCACATCATACATGCAGTCACAGGCTTCCTGCTCCTTGCCGAGAACCGTGATGTGGTGGTAGGCTCCATACATGGCAGGACGCATTAGATTCACTGCGCAGGCATCCACTCCGAGATACTCCTTATAGGTATGCTTTTCGTGAATCACCTCTGTCACCAGATGCCCGTAGGGAGCCATCATAAAACGTCCCAGTTCGGTATAGATTGCCACGTCTCCCATACCTGCAGAAGTCAGAATTTCCTCATACACCTTTCGCACTTCCTCTCCTATGACGCGAATGTCATTTCCTTCCTGATCCGGCTTATAAGGTGTCCCGATACCACCGGACAAATTGATAAAGGTAATATGCGCACCTGTCTCCTCCTTCAGCTGTACTGCAAGCTGAAACAGCTGTCTGGCAAGAACGGGATAATACTCGTTCGTCACCGTATTGCTGGCAAGAAAGGCATGAATGCCGAAATTTTCCACACCCTTGGACTTTAAAATGCGATAACCTTCAAACATCTGCTCCGTGGTAAATCCGTATTTTGCATCCCCCGGATTATCCATAATATCCGTACCCAGAGAAAAATATCCGCCGGGGTTAAAACGGCAGCTTAAAGTCTTCGGAAGATAACCCAGGGTTCTCTCCAGAAAGTCGATATGGGTAATATCATCCAGATTGATAATGGCTCCCAGCTTCGCCGCATAAGCAAACTCCTCTGCGGGGGTGTCATTGGAGGAAAACATAATATCCTCTCCCCGGATGCCGCAGGCGTCCGACAGCATCAGCTCTGTCATTGAGGAACAATCGCAGCCGCAGCCGTAATCCCGTAAAATATTTATCAAAAAGGGATTGGGCGTAGCCTTTACTGCAAAAAACTCCTTGTATCCGGGATTCCAGGAAAAAGCTTCCTTCAGCGCTTTCGCATTCTCCCGGATGCCTTTTTCGTCGTAAATATGGAAAGGCGTAGGGTATTTCTTCACAATTTCCTCCACCATTTCCTTTGTCACAAATGGTTTTTTTTCCATAATCGTTCTCCCCTCAGCCTATAAAAGCCTGCTCCTCATCTCCTCCGCTGTCATAGGGCTCAGATATGCCGGTGCCACATCAAACACTGTCTTGCAGCCCGTCATCCCCTCTTCGCTCATGCGATATGCCGCCCTTGCATAAGCCACCAACACGCAGGCTGTAAATTCCGGATTGGAATCCAGCTTCAGACTGTACTCAATCACATGGTTATGCTCGCCGTTTACGCCTGTTTTCCCTGTCCTTAAGACAAATCCGCCGTGGGGAATGCCTGCGTGATCCCGCTGCAATTCCGCCTCCGTAATGAAATGGACAGTTGTGTCATAATCCGCGAAATAATTGGGCATGTTCTTGATTTCTTCCTCAATCCTGTCCTTGTCCGCTCCTTCTTCCGCCACCACAAAACATTCTCTGGTATGCTTCTGCCTTGTGGTAAGCTCAGGATTTTCACAGTTCCGTACCGCCTCCAGCGCAGACTCCACCGGAACAGTGTACTGCTTTGCATTTTTTACGCCGGGAATCCTGCGTATAGCGTCGGAATGTCCCTGGCTGACGCCCTTTCCCCAGAAAGTGTAATCACTTCCCTCCCGCAGAATCGCATTGGCATACAATCTGTTCAGGGAGAACATCCCAGGATCCCAGCCCACGGAAATCATGGCAACCTTTCCGCCTTCTTTTGCCGCCTTATCCACATTGGCAAAATGTTCAGGAATCTTTGCATGAGTATCAAAGCTGTCTATCACATTAAAATATCTGGCATATTCCACGGTCTGCTTCGGCAAATCTGTTGCAGACCCCCCGCATATCACCAGCACGTCAATTTCCTCTTTTTTCTCAAGCAGCTGTTCCACATGGTACACCGGCACGCCGCTCACAGTTTTCACAGATTCAGGAGACCTTCTCGTAAACACCGCTACCAGCTCCATATCCTCGTTCTGGTGTACAGCGCACTCCACTCCCCTTCCAAGATTTCCATAACCCATAATTGCAATTTTCATAACAATCTCTACTTTCTTTTTAATTTTGTAACTACTCATCTATATCTGCAGACCGATACTGACACACTATATGTTTTCAATCTGCCAGTCAATGGGCGCAGCGCCGTGCTCCTCCAGAAAGCGATTGGTCTGACTGAAGGGCTTGCTGCCGAAAAATCCGTTATATGCCGACAACGGGCTGGGATGGGGTGCCTTCAGTATCAAGTGGTTGGGATTATTCAGCATTCGCTCTTTCATCTGAGCCGGTCTGCCCCAAAGGATAAACACAATGGGCCTGTCCTGCTTATTTAAGACATGAATCGCCGCATCCGTAAATTGCTCCCACCCCTTCCCCCGATGGGAATTTGCCATGTGCGCCCGGACCGTCAACACCGTATTCAGCATCAGCACACCCTGATTTGCCCACTTAACCAGATAACCGTTGTTTGGAATATAACAACCCAGATCATCATGCAGCTCCTTGTAAATATTCACCAGAGAGGGGGGAATATCCACCTCCGGCTTCACCGAAAAGCAGAGCCCATGAGCCTGTCCCACATTATGATAAGGATCCTGCCCAATGATAACCGCCTTTACCTGACTTAAAGGTGTCAGATGAAACGCATTGAAAATATCGTCTGCGGGCGGAAAAACCTGAGCTGTATTATATTCATTCAAAACGAATTGATACAACTCCTTGTAGTAGGGTTTATGAAACTCAGGTTCCAGTTCCGCCAGCCAATCATTTGTAATCATTGCCATAATATTTTCTACAGTCCTTTCCGACTTTATTAAAGTTACTCATAAGCGTACGCTGACCCCTCTGCTCCGCAGATATTCTTTCACCTGACAAATCTCCAGTTCCCCGTAGTGAAAGAGAGACGCCGCCAATACTGCTTCAGCACCGGCATTCACAAGCGCGTCATAAAAATGCTCCAGTTTTCCCGCGCCGCCGGAAGCAATAACAGGAACACTTACCGACTCTGCAACCGCTCTGGTCAGTTCCAGATCATAACCATCCTTTGTGCCATCCCCATCCATACTGGTCAGCAGAATTTCTCCCGCCCCCAGCTGCTCCGCCCTGACAGCCCATTCTACAGCATCTATTCCCATATCAACACGGCCGCCGTTCTTAAAAATATTCCAGCCGCTGCCGTCTGCTCTCCGCTTGGCGTCAATCGCCACTACCACGCACTGACTGCCGAATTTTTCCGCCGCATCGGAAATCAGCAGAGGATTCATGATGGCTGCGGAATTGACCGCAACCTTGTCAGCCCCCTCCCGCAAAATCGCCTTAAAATCGTCTACCGTGCGGATTCCTCCTCCCACAGTAAAAGGAATAAACACGTTACCCGCCACCCGGCGCACCCATTCCAGCTGAGTAGCCCGGCTATCCGCCGAAGCGTTAATATCCAGAAACACCAGCTCATCTGCACCTTCCCTGTCATAGGCAGCGGCCACCTCCGCTGGTTCTCCGGCATCCCTGGGATTCAAAAAATTAACGCACTTAACAACCCTTCCATCCTTTACATCCAGGCAGGGAATCACTCTCTTTGTATACATCCCGTCACCCTCTCACCACTTTGATAAAATTCGTAAGTATCTGCATTCCCACATCAGAACTTTTCTCTGGATGAAACTGACATGCAAACAGATTGCCCTTCTCTACGGAAGCATGGATTTGCACACCATAATCCGCAGTGGCAGTGACAATACTATCATCTGCCGCCTGCAGATAAAAAGAATGGACAAAATAGACATAAGGATTCTCACTTAAATTTTCAAACAAACGTCCCCTGTTAGGGAACTGCAGGCTGTTCCAGCCGATATGGGGCACCTTTAAACCAGCCTCCGATGGTATCCTCACAATTCTGCCGTCCAAAATATGCAGCCCCTCCACACCGGGAGACTCCTCGCTGCCTTCAAACAGCAGCTGCAAGCCTAAGCAAATCCCCAGAAACGGCATTTCTTTGTCAACACAGCTCCGGACTGTCCTGTCCAATCCATAAGTCTGCAGTTTTCGCATGGCATCTCCAAAAGCGCCTACCCCCGGAAGAATCACGCCGTCCGCGCTCAGAATTTCCGCCGGATTCCGGGTAACCACCGCATTCTCTCCCAGAAACGCAAGCGCTTTTTCCACGCTTCTGATATTGCCCGCGTCGTAATCTATAATTGCAATCATGTGTGTTATGCCTTTCCGACCTATTGGTTGTCAATAAAGGTATCATTACCCAACTCGTCTTCCTCCGGCAGAATATCCGGAATCTGTTCCTCCTCCGGCTCCTGGGGCTCCGCACCTCCCTCCGGCACTACAGGCGTTGCCGGGGCATCCCAGTTTTCAAAGCTCCGCCCTCCCGCAATGGCTGTCACCATTTTGGTATATTCCCTATCGCTGCGCACAGCGGCAATGGTCTGTGCCTGCCCTTCCGTCAATCCAAATTCGCCTGACAGATAGTTCAAAATAATTGCATAGCCCTCCGCTATCTCCGGCTCCGCATTCCACTGTCCCGCATACTGGTACAAATCAGGATAGCTGTCTATGGTCTGTATCAGACTGTCAAGGGCCCTCACTCTGTCGCCCTCGCCCATAAACATTTCAAATTCGCGAATCCACAGCCTGATATACAGAATACTTTCGGACTTGCCGTACATGATGCTCTCTGTTTCATTCAGATCCTTGCCAAACAAATTCTGGTAACAGGTCTGGTAATCTCCCTCATAGTAAGCTGCTCTTGCCGCCTTCTTATCGGAGTAATCCGTCACAGAATTTACAAATACAAACAACAACACGCCTACAGACAAGCCTACCAACAGTACAGGCAGCACCTTTTTAAAGGATAACTTCTTCTCCGGCACTTTCGGTGCTTCCTTTTCCGGCTTCTCCTTCTTCGGTTTGGGCGGCTTTTTCGCCTTCTTGGGCTTTTCCTTTATCTTCTTGGAATCCGCCTCTTTATCCTTGCCTTTACCCTTCTTTCCTTTTTTACCCTTCTTCCCCTTCTCTTCCTTGTCCAGATCATCCAGAATATTCTTATTTTCCTGGGAGAGCTTAATATTTTCGTTTTCTTCCTCGTCCTCTTCAGTCAGGAAATTCAAAATTTTCGCAAAAAAGCCCTGTTTCTGCTTCGGATCCTCTCCCTCACCCGGACTCTTCTTCTCGTCCAGCTTAGCCAGAGCTGCATCTGCCTCATCCGCCAGAAAATCAGGAAAATCGGAATCAACATCCCCTGTATCAATATTGTCAAACAGTGCTGCGTCTGCATCTCCATCGCCGAACAAACTGCCAAGATCCAATTCACTGTCCTGGCCGCCTGTCTCCTGGGATTGCATTATCTCCTCAACGCTGTCCACGGCTTCGGAAACCGGAACAGCTTCTTCCTGCTGTTGCGGTCTCTGTCCGACCCGGTCAGCTTCTGAAACAATGGAATCCAAAACAGACGGATCAAACAAATCCTGCTCCGCTATCTCTTCCTGTGCACCGTCCTCTGGGAATTTCTCCTGCAGCTTTTCATCATTTTTTCCGGTCTTCTTGCTCCGCTTTGTCTTTTCTGCCTTAGCAGCCGCTTTTGCTTCCCGTGCTGCTTCCTTTGCGGCTTTCTTTTCAGCCTTTTTGGCTGCCGCTTCTTCCTTCTGCCGCGCTTTCTCCTCTTTTGCCCGCTGTTTTTTATCTTCTTTGTCAGAGACCGCTCCCTCGCCGCCAATAATTTTCGCTTCCAAATCCTCCTCAGGGTAATCCTCAAGAAGCGCCGCAATAGAATCATCTATCGCCTCATTATTATCCGACTTCTGCAAAAGATCCTGAATATCCTGAAGTTCCTCATCATCGCTGTCTTCCAGCATCTTTAACACATCTTCGTCAGAAATATCCATATCCGACGCATTTAGCAGTTCATCATCCTCCTGCCCTGCACCTGCAGAAAGCAGCTGATCAATTTCTTCTTCTGTCATCTCTGTAACAGCGTCCAAATCAGGAACTGCAGCATCCGTATACTGCTCAGACATGGTTTCCTGCGCAGACATATCACTCTGCACCCCATCGTTCTCTGTCACATCCTTTAAAAGACTATCCAGATAATCCTCTTGTGAAGGCATAACATCTCCTCAACTTTCCTGTTTTTCTTTTGCCCCATGCGCTCATTTTATCATAGTCTTTCCAACCAGGCAATCGCATTCTTTTGAATTCCACACCCTTTTCCTGACAATTCCTCTGTCAACTGATACAGCTTTTCATTGACTCGGATAAAAAACGCCTTATTATTAAAATACGCTATCTTTTCAAAGGGCCAGCGAATCACTGATGGGAAACGCATCCCTGCGCCCAGCTCCAGCACCAGCAGTCTATGGTTCAAGGTTCCCTGAAGCCATTTCGTGTAAATCTGCCACTGTTCCATATATCCCTGTTCATTATAGTTCTCGGCATAAATATGATTCAGCACCATGGCCGCACCACACTGGCTGCACCTTGTAAGCTCCGCCATCCCATCTGACGGAAAATATCCTTCAAACAGTTCACTGAAGGAATCATTTAATTGCTCCTTCTCTTCATCAGTCACATCCTCTATCATGTGACTGTTGTCTTCCGCACACTGTTTTCGCCCCGCCGTACCGCACGGCATCACAAGTCTGTCCTTCCTCCATGACGCAGCAGCTATCCGACTGTCGGTAGCCGTAGCTACCACAAAATAATTTTTATCCCTGAGAATATCTGCAAGCTTCTTTAACGCCGGACTGACAATATCCTTCATTCTTGCCGAACAATATTCATTCCACGCAGGGATAAGCCAGGAATACTCTGACTCCTGCAGCAGTTCTTTCCCCTTTAAGTATTCCGAACAGTCCCGCAGCCGCCTTGCGTCATCGAACTCTTCTCCCAGACCCACAAGCACCATATCTGCATTCCTTATTTCGGCAAGAATCTCTTCCGTCTCCATTTATGTTTCCCCTCAAAACACCGCCGCCCGGTCATGCAAAAGAGCCGAGAAGCTTCCCGGCTCTTCCAAAATTTTTTTAATTAACCAAATGTTTTTCGTCAACAAGCCGGTCTACAATTTTTACTAAATTACCGATTTCAGGCTTAGACAGCTGTGCATCTGCTCCCAACTCCTCGCCCTTTCTCTTCATATCCTCATTCACCAGCGAAGAAAAGATAATAATGGGAATATCTGCCGTTGTCTCATCAGATTTCACAAGCTTTGTCAGCCTGTGTCCGTCCATCTCCGGCATTTCAATATCCGTTACAATCAAACGAACATGATCCTTCAGGCTGCCATCCGCTTTACACTGCGTAATCACATCATAAGCCTTCTGTCCGTTTTCCGTATGAATCAGATTATCATATCCGGCCTTCTTCAGGCAGTCTACAATCAACTTATTCAGCAGCGGAGAATCCTCTGCAATCAAGATAGGCACATTACTTCTCTTTCTTTCTCCCAGTTCACTGATTTCCGATACCTTCAGGCCTGTCTCCGGATTAATATCCGTCACAATTTTCTCGAAGTCCAAAATGATTATCAGCTTACCATCCTGCTTGATAATTCCCGTGGACACACTCTCATCTGTGGTAGAGATAGTTGCATCCGGCTTGATGATGTCCCTCCAGGAAACTCTGTGAATTCCCTGAACACTGTCAACATGAAATGCCAGATCAAGCTTATTGAAATTCGTCAGAATAAATAATCCGGACGGTTCGGAAACACCTCTGCCCAGACAATTCTTCAAATCAATGGCGGTAATCATTATATCCCTGGGCATAAAGATGCCTTCTATGCTGGGATGAGAATTAGGGACAGGAGTAACTGGCTCATATGTAATGATTTCCCTTATCTTGGCTACATTGATGCCATACGAATTATTTCCCAAGGTAAATTCAAGAATTTCCAGTTCATTTGTTCCATTTTCCAATAAAATTTTAGTATCCATTTTTCCACCTCATTACTTTTCTCAGATATAGGGGAAACCCTATAACCCCCACCATTCTTTATCAGTTTATCATACTTTCTAAGAAAATGAAACTACTATCTGAAAATTTTGTTTAAAAATATAACAAAAAAGAGCAGATAACTGCTCTTACTGCCAACGGCATGAACGTCAATGACACGGAAGTCAATGACACGGAAGTCATTGCACCCTCAAAACCGAACACCGGCTCCAATCCTAATGGCGTCCTTGCCATTACCCTTTTGGTTAAGCTCTCGACCGATTAGTAAGCGTCAGCTGTGCACATTGCTGTGCCTGCACCCCGCTCCTATCTACCTCGTAGTCTCCAAGGGGTCTTATCCTCCCCCTTGCGGGGGAGCTTTGGATATCTCATCTTGGGGGGGGCTTCACGCTTAGATGCCTTCAGCGTTTATCCCTGCCGGGCTTGGCTACCCTGCCATGGAGTTGGTCTCCAACAGGTACACCAGCGGTCCGTCCATCCCGGTCCTCTCGTACTAAGGACAGCTCCTCTCAAATATCCTGCGCCCGCGCCGGATAGGGACCGAACTGTCT
>JAAGKN010000415.1_pt1 | contig 123745 bp, 113 predicted proteins | sample 6206371 | NCBI WGS metagenome assembly JAAGKN01 (sample SAMN11533720, study PRJNA540317) | gut metagenome | isolation source: fecal pellets from male and female animal of same cohort | host: Peromyscus leucopus | place: USA:CA | collected 2017
GGACCTGTTGGACCCGTTGGACCTGTTACTCCTGTAGGACAGCAGATAACATTTTTTACACAATGGCAATCAGAATTGTCCGATGAACATGGGCAACTTCTGTTATTATAAACATTGGTATTCAAATTCATAATTTATCTCCTCAGTTTGATATAGATGTATATAGTTACATCTATATTCAGTTTATTCAATTACACTATTTTGGTGAAGTAATTGAAAATATTCTTTGTTATGAAGATATGATTCGGAATTAGGTCTGTAAGTTCCAGCCATTAAGTTATATTGTTCTGCTGTTTTATAATCCTTTAATTTATCATAGCATACGCAAAGCTGAATACATGGCAGATATCCATATGAATTTAAATCGACAAATTCGCCGTTTTCCTCTTTCTTTGGAAGAGTGAGTGCTGTTTCAAACCAAAAAATAGCTTTTTCATATTGTTTCATTTCCATAAAAATATTGCCAATCAGACAGCATGTTTCAGCTCGCGGTGTATCATATGAAAAGGATTTGAACAGTGGTGTAAGGGCGTGACATTTTTTACCTGTTTCGTTATAGCAGAAGGAGAGTATTTTGCACGCCTCTATTTTGTTTTCATACCATCCTTGATTACTGTCAAGAAACTCGGAAAGCATTTTAATTGCTCTGTTGTATTGTTTATGATAATACAGTTCTCTGGCAAAATAAAAAGTATCTCTTGGATTAAGCATTTTTTCTTCTTCAAGTTGTTTTTCGTAAATATCCAGATTACGTGTGCTGTATTCTGTTTTTACGGATTTGTGATTAACGGCAATGTCACTGTAAATTGCCTGACCGATGTATTCAATCGTTTCGTGTACTCTGCCTCGCCACGAAACAAACGAGTTTCTGCGGATTAATCTTTCTCTGTAAAATGAAAAGGTGGGGTTATCATTTTCGTCAAACTGAGTGTTGTATTTCATCATCACTGCGTTTTCATTATGAAGATTGTTCTTCAGCTCCAGCAGTGCTTTGCCGTTTTCTTCAGTGATTACATCATCGGCGTCAAGCCACATAAGATAATCCTTGCTTGCTTTGGAAAATGAAAAATTTCTGGCAAGTGAAAAATCGTCTGCCCACTTGAAATCGTAAACCAGGTCTGTATACTTTTTGGCAATTTCCTTAGTACGGTCGGTACTGCCTGTGTCTGTTATTATAATTTCATCCACTGCATTGTATATGCTGTCAAGACAGCGTGCCAGAACCTTTTCCTCATTCTTTACAATCATACATAAACTGATACCAGCCATAAAATCTCTCCAATCTATCAGTTTATCGTATGAAGAATTTATTGTTTTGTGAAAAGGAAAAGCAGCCTGAACTTATTTCAGACTGCTCATTGATTTGTTATGTTAAATCTATATCTATTTCTTTATTTCTGTCACAGTATAGTATACCATTTTTTATTTCAAGCTCTGCAAGCTGTATCACACTTGGCTCATGATTGCTTTCACTTTCCTGATTTCCGTCATCATTATAGTGAACAAAGTACACAATATATGCTTTGCCGTTGTGCACGAAAACATCTGCGTGCCTGCCTACACCTCTGTCAAAGGCTCTGGTACTGTTTCCTGTAAGTAAACGTTCACTGTCCTGACGTACAAAATTTGTCAGATCATCTGAACGGTAAACGCTCAGTCCGTTCCATTCATCGGCTATGAGCCAGTACGCGCCACCAAATTCAAATACATTCGGTCCTTCCTTTGAACAGTCCGTTGTGGCATAACCCTTGTATTCCCATTTATAAAGATCTGTGCTGTCTGCGTAGCAAATGTATGCCTTGTCCTGCTCACATTTATACCACATTCTGTATGTGGTATCATTTATTTTGAAAATGCAGGGGTCAATGATTTTGTCTGAGCCAAGCTCCAGTTTACCAGCCAAATCCCAGTGGAATAAATCATCAGAGGTGTAATGAAGTATGTTTGCCTCACCACGCCACTGACTGTGGATTCCTTTTATATAGGAAACATACATATGATAAAGCTGAGTGCCGTTATCCCATATGATTTCAGGTGCCCAGAAGGTGTTTGTTCCGAATTCAAATTCCAGGTCGAGAGCACCGAGATAGTGCCAGTATGCACCATTGTCCTCCGCCTCAGCCACGCCTATTTTTGAACCGTAACAGTATGCCACACTGTTCGGAAATGTGCAGGAGGCGCGGCGCTGGGTGTAAAACATATAATATTTTCCGTTTTGTTCATTTCTGATTATCATAGGGTCAGCTGCTCCATTAAAAATCGGATCGGCAAACAGTGGTGAATTAACCTTCGGCATCATTTTCTCCTTGTTGTTTTTTTCATTATAATATATCATATTCATACAATTTTGTCTATTATTAAGTGAATTGGGGATATTAGTAATATTGTGCAATATATATAACAATTATATTCCTTATCATTTTAATTGATAATTGTTATTATGTATTGATAATAGAATATTAAGGAGAGAATACAATGGGAGACAAAGTACGTACCTATTCAGGTAAAGAGCTTAGCGGATATCTTGTAGGAATGTTCGGACAGAATCTGATATACAATATTGTTGCAACAGGTCTTTACTTCTATTTTCAGAACGTTATCTGTCTGCCGGCTATGGCACTTGGCTGGATAATGGCTATTGCCAGAGTATGGGACGCAGTAAATGATCCGTTGATGGGAACAATAGTTGATAAAACAAGAACAAAGTGGGGCAAATGCAGGCCGTATCTTATTATTTTTCCTGCAATTATTGGAATTGTTACCATATTAACTTTTATTAATGGAAACTATGCAGAGGCCTCAAGTGCTTCACAGAAAGCACTGATTATTGTATGGGCAGCAGTTTCTTATGTGGTTTGGGGTATGTGCTTTACGGTATGTGATATTCCGCTTTGGGGCATTACATCCCTTATGACAGAGGATGAAAACGACAGAAGCAAAATACTCGGTCTTGCACGTATTGCGGCAGGTGTGGGCGGTATCGGTGTGCTGGTGGTACAGATAGCACAACTTGCTGCAGGCATATTTGCCGATAAAGGTTATAGCAATGCCAAAGCATCTCAGTACGGCTTTATTGTCACGGTTATTTTTGTAACGGTTATTGCATCAGCTCTTTTTGAGTTTGCCGGCCTTTTTGCACGAGAAAAGGTTGAACAGAGTGAAAAGAAATACACCTTTAAAGAGAATTTTAAGATTATGTTCAGAAATAAGCCATTCAGACAAATTCTTGTTTCAGGTATTTTAAGAAGTCCGATTCAGCTTCTTATGCTTATTGCTATGCCGTTAATAACGTATTACTACGTAAACGGCGATTTCCTCAATGTTATTACCGATAACGGTCTTGACTGGTATATTGCCGTAAGACTTGTTATTATTGCAGCATCTGTATTTCTCGGTCAGTTTATCGCTATGGGAATCACACCGTATCTTATTAAAAAATCTGAAAAGAAAACGCTTTATAATTTTTACTCCATTGCAGGTGCTGTTCCGTTTGCACTTCTTTATGTGTTCTTTAAGCTTTCAGGCGGAGACCTTAAAACAAACCTTGTATGGGTCATTCTTTCCGGCTTTTGCTTCCTGCTTGCAGGTGCGGCAATGGGTGGTATTAATGTTCTTCAGTCGGTTATGATTGCTGACTGTGTTGATTACGAGGAATATAATAACGGTGTGCGTACAGACGGTGTATTCTTCTCAGGTCAGAGTTTTATTACAAAGCTTTCAGCCGGTATTGCATCTATCCTTTCTGCATTTGTTTATAATATGGTGGGCTACAGTGACAATAATATTGCTGCTATGAATGATGCACTTAAGAACGGAGCAGATTTCCTGACATATGACGGTGGATCAGGTGCAGGCAAGTATGCTGCTACAATGTTCTTTCTGATTTCTATTCCGCCGGCAATCGGTATGCTGCTTTCAGCATTGCCTACTTTAAAATATGCATTAACGGATAAGGACCACGTGAGAATGCTTGATGAGCTTGTTGCAAAAAGATCAAGGAAAAATAACGGAGATTAATTTATAATCCCTTTTAAGAAATGCAGGGCATCAGTCCTGTATTTTTTATATAAAAATTCAATTTCATTATTTTGTTGCCAAAAGGGTAAAAAAAATATATAATGTACTCGGTGATGATATGAAACAGTATTTGGAAATCGGTAAACTGAATAATACACACGGAGTTAAGGGTGAGCTGAAAATGCAGCTCTGGTGTGATGATATAAATTATCTTAAGCAGCTTGATACACTGTATCTTGATGAAAACGGTTTGAAATCCGTTAAGCTTCTCTCTGTCCGTCCACAGAAGGATATTGCTATTATAAAACTTGATGGTATTGATACGATCGAAAAGGCTGAAATGCTTAAGGGCAAGGTGCTTTACTGCAATCGTGATGATGTACAGATTGATGAGGATGCAAATTATATTGTGGATATTATCGGCTGTTATGTGGTTGATGTTGATACGGAAGAGGAGTACGGAAAGGTTGTTGACGTGGTGAATTACGGCTCCTGCGATATCTATGATATTGAATCATGGGGAAAGCATACACTCATACCTGCAATTCCTGATATTATCAAGGAAATCAATACTGAGTATCAGGTTATCAGAATTAAGAAGATGAAAGGGCTTTTTGATGAGGATTGATATTTTAACATTATTTCCGGATATGTGTGATACCGTTATGAGCGAGTCGATAATCGGCAGGGCGAGACAAGCCGGAAAGGTTGAGATAAACTGTATAGATATCCGTGATTATACGCTTGATAAACACAGACGTGTTGACGACAAGCCATACGGCGGCGGAATGGGAATGGTTATGGCACCTCAGCCTATATATGACTGCTTTCAGGCACTGTGTGATGAAATCGGTACAAGACCGCATTTAATTTATCTTACCCCTCAGGGTAAAACTCTGACACAGGAAAGAGTCAAGGAATTGTCAAGGCTGGATAACATAGCTCTCCTTTGCGGTCACTATGAGGGAATAGATGAGCGTGTTATTGAGGCACTGGAGCCTGAGGAGATATCGGTCGGCGATTATGTTCTTACCGGTGGAGAACTGCCTGCACTGATTGTGGCTGATTCCGTATCACGTATGCTTCCGGGTGTGCTCAGCGATGATGAATGCTTTGAAGAGGAGAGCCATTATCATTCACTCCTGGAATATCCTCAGTACACACATCCCAGTGAATGGCAGGGAAGAGAGGTCCCTGAAATTTTACTTTCAGGTCATCATGCAAAGGTGGAGCAGTGGAGACGTGAGCAGTCCCTTACAAGAACACTTGAACGCCGACCTGATATGCTTGATCATGCATCACTTTCTGATGAGGACAGAGCCTTTTTGTCGAAACAAAAAAAAGATGAAAAAAATATGTGAAAATTGCACAAATAACGCAGTTGTATTTTGTTTGTAATTAACAAGTCAAACGAACTTGAGCTTAACTTATTGACCGATTTTAAATTAGTGGTATAATATGTTAAAGAAGAAGATAATAAGTTTATTTTATACAACATATTGTATTTTTAAGGAATGAGAGGTTATTATTATGTTCGTTAAAGATGTAAAGGTTGAGAATCAGGTTGGTCTTCATGCTCGTCCTGCAACTTTCTTTATCCAGAAAGCGAATGAGTTCAAATCATCTATCTGGGTTGAGAAGGAAGAGAGAAGAGTAAATGCTAAGAGTCTTCTCGGTGTACTTTCACTTGGAATTATGGGCGGTACTGATATCCGTATCATCGCTGATGGTTCAGATGAAGAGGCTGCAGTTGAAGGTCTTGTATCACTTGTAAAGAGCGGTTTCACTGAGTAATTTTACTTAAAACTTTTTTAGATTAAAAGCACAGTGCTGTACTGTGCTTTATTTTTTTCATTTATTGTGGTATAATTTTTTATATTGTGGGATGATATGGAATTGTACTATAGAGAATATCAACAGTGTGGTTGGTAATATGAACAGTGATTTTTTGTAAAGGAGTGATATTGTGACTGAGAAGGAACTCAGAAAAAAGGCCATGGCTCTGCCGCTGCAGCCGGGTGTATATATTATGAAGAACAAGGACAGAAAAATAATATATATCGGCAAAGCAAAAAAACTGAAAAACCGTGTATCATCCTATTTCGGTTCTCATTCCAATCATTCCTTAAAAGTAATCAGAATGGTTGAGAACGTTGATAATTTTGATTACATTCTCTGTGATAGCGAGTTTGAGGCACTTGTGCTTGAATGCTCACTAATTAAACAGCATCAGCCGAAATATAATATTCTGCTTAAGGACGATAAGGGCTATAACTATATAAAAATTACGAAAGAGCAGTTTCCGCGTATCCGTGAATGTAAGCAGATGCTTGATGATAATGCAACCTATATCGGACCGTATACATCAAATTTTTCTGTCAAGCAGGCTGTTGAGGAAACACTTAAAATTTTCAAGCTGCCGCGATGCAATAAAAAATTTCCAAAGGATTATGGAAAAAGCAGGCCTTGTCTTAACGGATTTATGGGTATATGTTCAGCTCCCTGTGCCGGACGTATAAAACAGGAGGAATATGCCAATAATGTTGAAGATGCGATTGCATTTTTAAAGGGCGGAAGTGTTAAGGCTGTCCGTCAGATGCAGGAGCAGATGCTGGCGCTTTCGGAAAATCTGCAGTTTGAAGAGGCGGCAAAGCTCCGTGACAGAATCAGGGCAATAAAGAATCTTGAGGAAAAGCAGAAGGTTGTATCTATCAATGTTCCTGAGGAAGACGTTTTTGCTTTAGTCAATTCAAAGAAAAAGGCTTGCTTTGAGGTTATACGCTTTGAACACGGCAAGTTGACTGATACGGAATTTTGGCTTATTGATTCCGTTGATGATTTGGCACAGTCACGATTTGAACTGATTGAACGCTATTATTCCATGCGTGATCGTATTCCGTCACGTATCGCCGTTGACGGTGAAATTGCAGATGAGGAGCTTTTAAAAAGCTTCCTTGAAAGTAAAAGGGGAAAAAAGCTTGAATTCATTCATCCGCAGAAAGGCGAGCACCTTTCTATTGTCAATATGTGTATCAGTAATGCCAATGAGCACTTGGCTCAGCAGCAGGGCAGACTCGGAAAGGAGCTTGCAACCCTTGAGGAGTTAAGAGGACTTTTAGGTCTTGAAAAACTGCCTGAATATATTGAGTCCTATGATATTTCCCATACCTTTGGTGCAGATAATGTTGCAGGTATGGTTGTGTTCCATAACGGCAGACCGATGAAAAGTGCATATAAGCGCTTTGCGATTAAAGGCTTTGACGGACAGAATGATGTGGGCTCCATGCGTGAGGTGCTGACTCGCAGATTTAATCATTATTATAACGATGAGGAGGGCAGTACCTTTAAGATTCTGCCTGACCTGATTCTGCTTGACGGCGGTGAGCCTCAGGTCAATGCCGTGCTTCCTGTTGTAAGGTCAATGGGACTGAATGTGCCGATTTTCGGTATGGTTAAAGATAATAAGCACAGAACAAGAGCGATTGCCGTAAATGGTGGTGAGATTGAAATCAATTCTCACAGAAAGGTGTTTACCCTTGTGTCCTCCATACAGGAGGAGGTGCACCGCTTTGCAATTACCTATCACCATAATAAGCATAAAAAAAGCACCCTTTCAACCTCACTCACAAAGATTGAGGGCATAGGTGATGCCAAAGCAAAGGCGCTTCTTAAGCATTTTAAAACTGTGACTGCGATAAAAAATGCATCTGTTGAGGAGCTTTCCGAAACTGACGGAATCAGCAAAAGGAATGCAGAAAGCATATTTAAATTCTATCATCAGTAAAACAGAAATTTGTAAAAATAGTGTTAATCGTCTTGACTAATAAAACTCTTGTTTGTATAATGGAGAGTAGTAATGGCTGGAATATCCTTGTATTTTATTTGGTTTATTCCGGATTTTTAAGGAAGAACTGTAAATGATGCGTGTGATTACAGGCATTGCCAGAGGCAGAAGACTTGAAACTTTGCCCGGTGAGGATGTCACAAGACCTACAACTGAATCTGTTAAGGAAGCTCTGTTTTCAATGATTCAGTTTGAGCTTGAGGACAGAAAGGTGATTGACCTTTTTGCCGGCTCGGGTCAGCTGGGTATTGAGGCACTGTCACGCGGAGCCAGGCATTGTACCTTTGTTGAGGGTAACAGACAGGCGTTTAAAGTAATAGAGGACAACCTGTCGCATTGCCGCCTTGAAAACGCTGCAAAGGTGGTTCTCAGTGATGCGGTATCCTTTTTAATGAGAAAGGATAATTTTGATATTGCCTTTCTTGATCCGCCGTATCATCAGGGACTTGTTGAAAAATGTATTCCGTTGCTTTTGCCTATGATGTCTGCTGACGGAGTGGTTGTTTGTGAAACGGCTGCCGATGAAAATCTGCCCGAAAGCATTAACGGCTGGAGTGCCGACAGAGTGAGAAAATACGGCAAGACAAAGCTTACCCTTTATCGAAAGGACTAAAATCAAATGAAAATTGCGGTCTGTCCCGGCAGCTTTGATCCGGTAACGCTGGGACATCTTGACATAATTGAAAGAGCAACTGAGCTTTTTGACAAGGTTGTTGTTCTTGTTATGAGCAACAGTGCAAAGCATTGTGCTTTTACTGTTGAGGAAAGAATTGAACTATTAAAAAAATGTATTCACAATCCGAAGATTGAAATTGATACATATGGCGGATTGCTGGTCGATTATGCAAAAAAGAAAAACGCCGTATCCATTGTTAAGGGACTTCGTGCCGTGTCTGATTTCGACTATGAATTCCAGCAGGCACTTATTAATAAAAGTCTGTACCCAAAGATTGAAACTGTATTTCTTGCCGCAAGGGGTGAGAATATGTTTCTTTCTTCAAGTATGGTGAAAGAGGTTTGCAGCCTTGATGGTGACATTTCATCATACGTACCCAAGGAAATTGTAAAAGATATATATTTAAGGTGTAAAGGAGAAAATTGAGATGACGAATACTGACATTTTACTTGAAGATTTAGAGGATGTTCTTGATGACGCTACCTCCATTCCGCTCAGTAAGAAATATGCTGTTGATGTTGATAAGATTAAAACAATTATTGAGGATATCCGTTTGAATACTCCTCAGGAAACAAAGCAGGCTAAGGCTATTGTTGATTCAAGAAACAATATTCTTGAAGAGGCAAATAAGCAGGCTGCTGATATTATCGCAAAGGCTCAAGAGCAGGCAAGAGAGCTTGTTGCAAGAGACCAGATTACCCAGACTGCTCAGGCTGAGGCTGCTGATATCCTTGCTAAGGCAAAGGAACAGGGTGATGCATATATCACTGATGCACAGAATCAGGCTTCTGAAATTCTCGGCAATGCAACAAATCAGGCAAACGAGATGGTTACTACCGCTCAGAATAAGTCACGTGAAATGCTCACTGCTGTGAATAACTATGCGGATGATACGCTTCTTGCAATTGATGATTCACTTTATAAGGCTCTTTCAGATGTAAGACGTATCCGTCAGGGTATTATGAATAGCCAGAATAAGCATAACGGCTAATTCAATTACAAAAATATAAGGTGCAGATTTTAACATCTGCACCTTTTTATTTATGTTTGTTGATGAAAAAAGCGTACGGAAATGTTTAATCGCATTTCCGTACGCTTTTTCTTTTGTGATTATTTATCCTCTTCTGAGCGCTTTTCAACAATGTAGCTGTGTACCTTGTCGGCAAGCTCACCATGTAATTTGAATTTCTTTGTGAATACAATAAAGGAGCCAAGTATAAGAATAGGTGGAACACCGAAGCAAATAAATCCGATAGCACCCTTTGTAGAATCGTTAATCGTTTTTGTAACGCTGGTTATCTGCTCATTGTAGTTCATAATACCGAGACCGCCAAAGAGAACGATAGTCTGAATCGTATATGCCATTTTCTGCAGAAAGCCTTTCATTGAGAAGGTGATTGATTCATTTCGTTCACCTGTTTTGTATTCTCCGTAGTCAACAATGTCAGCAAGGAATACAGTCTGTGCAACGAACATTGACGCAATACCTGTTGATGAAATGATGTATGCAATATCAAGTGCAATTGTGATTTTCAGTACAGGGCCGAAAATGTACATCAGTATATAGCCGACGATTGTGGCGATAAGTGAAATCTGATAAATCTTTTTCTTGCTGAGCCATTTTGAAAGAATCGGAATGACAAGCAGACCGAGTACGGAGCCGACAGCACCTATGGTCTGGAAAAGCGACTGTGCTTTCGGTTCACCGAGTACATCTGAGAAATAATATACTGCTGTGCCTGAGGTGAGATACCAGCCTGCATTTGAAAGCATTGCAAAAATCATAAATACAACAAGCTGATCATTTCCTGCAATAACCTTAAAAATCTTTTTCAGTGAAAATTTTGAGTTATTGTTATAAACAACGTGTTTTTCCTTAGTCGTAAGAACACAGATTGCTGAGAATAAAACAAGCAGACAAGCACAGATACCTGCCCAGCGTGAAAATCCGCTGGCACTGTAACCCTTATCTGTTGTCATACCGGTTGAAAGCATAGGGAGGATGATGGGAGTGGCAACAGTAATGATTCCCTGACCGAGACCGCTGAAGGTTCTCGCTACAGTTGATACCATATTTCTGTCACTCGGGTCACTTGTGAAAGACGGTACCATACTCCAATACGGTATATCCGCCATTGTGTTTGTCATACCCCAGAGGATATACATAACACCTATATAGATATACAGTTTAGTTCCGCTCATTCCGAAGCTTGTGAAAAGCAGGAATAAAACAGCTGCGTTGCAGACAGCGCCGATAATAATCCACGGACGGTATTTGCCCATTTTTGTTTTTGTGTTATCAACAATGGTTCCCATCATAGGGTCGTTGATGCCGTCCCATATTCTTGCAAGGGGAGTGAGCAGCAGCAGGAATGCTTCCTTGAGTCCGAGAACACTGGAAAGATAATAGCTTAAAAAGGAATAGAACATTCCGTAGCTGAGATCAAGTCCTACAGCACCGACACCATAACCGATTTTTTCACGCCAGGTTGTTTTGTAATCATTCATAGCTTTTTCCTCGATTTCCAACAAATGTCTAATTATGCTAATTATTATAACATATTATATCCTATTTAACAATATTAGGTTGAAATACTTAATTGTTACAAAAAGATTACAGATGTTACGAGCTTTGAAAAAATTTCTTGACAATGCTTATATGTCTATTTATAATGTTCTTGTGGGGAGAAATCCTATAAAAATTCATATTAATCCCATAAAAATTCATATTCAAAACTAATTTGAAACGAAAATCCCATATTTTAGAGAGAGGAGGAGAGCAAGTGACAGAGTATTTTGTTGGACATAAAACCTATAAAATTGATGCTAAAGGCAGAATTTCCATACCTGCAAATATGCGTGCAGCACTGGGTCAGGAGTTCATCGTGTCACGCGGTGTAAATAAATGCCTTGCTCTTTATCCTATGGAAGTATGGGTTGAAATGATTAATAACATTTTAGAAAAGGTAAGCCAGAAAAAGAGAAGAGCACTTGAGCTCCACTTTTCTGCAAATGCTGAAAAAATGAGCCTTGACGGACAGGGACGTCTTCTTCTTAATGAGAATCTCCGCAGTCAGGTTGACCTTTTAGGTGAGTCTCAGGCTGAGATTTTTGGCAATAATAAAAGGATTGAAATCTGGAATTGCGAGCTGTTTAAGAAAGAGCTTGAGAGCGTTGAAGAGGCTGAGATTGAAGATATCCTTGATGAATACGGAATTTAATGACTGATGGAATTTGTACATAAAAGTGTGCTGTTTGACGAATCGGTCAAGGCACTGGATTTAGATAATAATAAAATTATTATGGACGGTACTGCCGGAGGCGGCGGACATTCAGGAGAAATTGCAAAAACAGCGAAAAGACTGATTGCAGTTGACCAGGATCCGGATGCCATTGCCGTTTTGAATGAACGGCTGGGCAGTATGGACAATGTTACGATTGTTCATAATAATTTTTCTAATATAAAAAATATATTAAACGAACTTAATATAGATAAAATTGACGGTCTTCTGCTTGATTTGGGTGTAAGCTCCTTTCAGCTTGATACGGCAGACAGGGGATTTTCTTTCCATAAGGATGCCCCTCTTGATATGCGTATGAGCAAGTCTGGACTGAGTGCAGGAGATGTCGTAAACACTTACAGCGAGCAGGAGCTTGCAAAGATCATTTATAAGTACGGTGAAGAAAAATTTTCACGCCGTATCGCTGCGAATATTGTTAAAGCAAGAATGGACAAGCCGATTGAAACCACATTTGAACTGGTGGATATCATAAAGGCATCAATGCCGCAGAAAGCAATGCGTGACAGTCATCCGGCACGACGCACCTTTCAGGCAATACGCATTGAGGTTAACGGCGAGCTTGATGTGTTAAAATCCACTCTTAATGATGCTTTTGACTGCTTGAACAGTAAGGGTCGAATCGCAGTAATAACCTTCCATTCCCTTGAGGACAGAATCGTTAAGGAACAGTTTAACGAGTGGTGCAGGGGCTGTACCTGTCCGAAGGAATTTCCGGTCTGCGTATGCGGCAATAAGCCGAAGGGCAAGGCCTTTAAAGCAATTTCGCCGAGCAGCGAGGAGCTTGAGGTTAATCCGAGAGCACGTTCGTCGCGTCTTCGTATATTTGAAAAATTTTAACTATTTATTATTAAAAGAGGTGAGTTAGGTGACAAATACAGGTGATTTCAGACGTTACTCCTATTCGGGTGACACTTCATATTTGATTCATTCTTTTGATGTCGGCAGGTCATCATCTGCTGCACCTGCATATAAGTCTGAGCCTGAAAGAAATCTTAAGGTAAGAGAAAACGCAAAGCGTAAAAGCAAAAATCAGCTTTTGCAGGAACAGCGAATCGGCTTTGGCAGAATTGTAGTTGTTGCTGTTGTATCCATTTTAATGCTGGCAATGTTTTTCGGTGTTCTCAATACCTTTGCCAAGAAAAATGAACTCAATCATGAGATATCAAATCTGGAATCTCAGCTGGCTGTTGCGCAGAGTGAAAACACGCGTATCAACAGCGAGCTTAATTCCCTTGTGTCCATGAGTATGATTGATAAATATGCTGTCGAAGAGCTGGGAATGACCAAGATGCAGCCTCAGCAGATAAGCTATATTGACGTTTCTCAGTTTAAAGAGGAGCACATCAATGCGGTTGAGTATGTAAATCAAAAGCTTGATAAGTAATAATATAAATATATTCAGCGTAAAATATTGAGAGTTAGTCTTCATTTGTTTTCTAACTCTCATATCGTTTTTATAAATAAGATAACAATTGCGGAGGAGGAAAGCTGATGAAAAAGAATACAAGCAAAAATATGCTCAAAAGATTACTGATATTGTCGGTTGTGATTATCTTTCTTCTCTGCACAAACGCAGCAAGAATTTTTTATTTGCAGGTTGTAAGAGGAGAGGAGCTTTCACAAAAGGCAGATTCACAGCAGCTTAAGGATACAGAAATTTCAGCAATGCGCGGAACGATTTATGATTCAGAGGGAAATGTGCTGGCTCAGTCAGCTACAGTGTGGAATATCTTCATTGATCCGCTGGCAATTGACCTTGAAGTTGACGAGGATGATACAGCGGCAGAAATTGCTGAGAAAAAAGAGAAGAGCGAAAAAAGACGAACACTTATCGTAGATAAATTTGCAGAGCTCTTTGAATACGACGAAAAGGAAAAAGCAGAGTTCCTTGAAAAAACAAAGGCGGAAAATCATTACACGATAGTTGAAAAAAAGGTCGAAAATAATATTAAAGAGCAGCTTTCGGAATTTATTTCCGAAAACAAGCTCAACTGTATCGGTATGGAGCAGACCTCAAAAAGGTATTATCCCTATGGCTCACTTGCATCATCGGTTTTAGGTTTTACAGGCGCAGATGATCAGGGACTCAGCGGAATTGAGGCTTATTATGACGAGGAGCTTACAGGAACGAACGGCAGAGTGATTACCGCAAAAGACGCTGTGTCAAATGATATATCCGACGATTATGAAACATCGGTTGAGGCTACCGACGGTAATTCGGTTGTGCTTACTATTAATCAGACCATTCAGTATTATCTTGAAAAGGGTCTGAGAGAAACCCTTGAAGAATATCAGGCAAAGGGTGCTTACGGTGTTGTAATGAACTGTAATACGGGTGCAGTGCTTGCAATGTCCTCACTTCCTGATTACGATTGCAACGAGCCTTATAAGCTCACATACAATAAAAATAAAAACGAGATTAAGAAAATAAAAGACAAGAATGAAAAAGAGGTTGCCGAAAGTGCAGCTGTTCAGAATCAGTGGAGAAACTTCACTGTGAATGATACCTATGTTCCGGGTTCCGTATTCAAAACCTTTATTGCTTCAGCAGCGCTTGAGGAAAATGTAGTAACTCCGAATACCACATTCAACTGCACAGGCTCAATCAAGGTTGATAAGTACACTATGAAATGCCATTATCATCCCGGACACGGCAACCAGACCTTTGCACAGGGACTTGAAAATTCCTGCAACCCGTTCTTTATCACTGTTGGTCAGAAGCTTGGCGTACATAACTATTTCAAATATTTTGACGCTTTCGGATTTACACAGACAACAGGAATTGACCTCCCTGGAGAGGCAGCACCTCAATATTATCCGGAGGAGAAATACGGTATCGTTGAGTTGTCCTCAGCTTCCTTCGGTCAGACAAACTCCTTAACCCCGATTCAGGTGTGCACAGGACTTTGTGCAATTGCCAACGGCGGAAAGCTTGTTCAGCCTTATCTTGTGTCATCCATTGTTGATCCTGACGGAAAGACAATCAAAAAGACAGAAACAAAGGTTGTAAGACAGGCAATCAGCAGCGAGACCTCTGAAACGGTAAGAGAGATGATGAAGGGTGTTGTTGATAACGGAACAGGTAAAAACGGCTATGTGGCAGGCTACCGTGTAGGCGGTAAGACCGGTACATCAACAAAGCTCGGTGAGTCAAAAGCCGGTGAGGGCGACAAGTATATTGTTTCCTTTGCTGCTATTGCTCCAAGTGATAATCCGGAAATTGCAATGTTGATTATTGTTGATGAGCCGAATCAGGATTTAGGCGGCGGTGCTTTATGTGCCCCAATTGCAGCTCACGTTATTGAGGAATCTATGAGCGTGCTGGGCATCGAGCCTAAGTATGATGAGGATGAGATGAAACATCTTTCACAGTACACACCGAATGTTGCAGGCAAATCACTTGATGAGGCGAAAAAGGAAATCAGTGAATATTCACTTAACTGCGTTGTTGTGGGCAATGGCGATAAGGTTGTAAGACAGTGTCCGACAAGTGCAGGTACAATACCAAACGGCGGAACAATTTATGTTTATACCGATAACACGGATAAAAAGATGACTAAGGTTCCTGACTTTACAGGACTGACAGTAAGCGAAGCAAAAAGCCTTGCGAAAACAAACAATCTGAATATTGAAATCAGCGGTAATGATATAAACAGCTCTTCTGTTGTTGCATCGCGTCAGAGTGATGAAAAGGGTGCTTCCGTTGAACAGGGTTCGGTAATTACAGTAACATTCAAGAGCACTGAAAGTGTGCTTGACTAAAATACAGATTAAGCCGTTATAAACGGCATAAAGGGGATAGGGTAATGAAACTCTCAGAAATCTTAAAAGGAATAGATGTTAAAACTGCGTACAGCGATGTTGACGTGCTTGATGTAACACAGGATTCAAGACTTGTTAAAGAGGGCTCACTTTTTGTATGTATCAAGGGTGCTGTCTTTGATGGACATAACGTTGCAGCAGAAATGCTGGAAAAGGGTGCTGCAGCAATCGTCGTTGAACGTGATTTAGGTCTTGATAAGCAGATTATCGTTGACAATTCAAGATCTGTTTATTCTCCGATTTGTTCAAACTTTTTCAATAATCCTGCCGATAAGCTTAAGCTGATTGGTTTGACAGGAACGAACGGAAAGACAACAACTACCTTTCTTATCAAGCAGATTCTTGAGAACGTGGGTAAAAAGGTTGGTCTTATCGGCACAGTCCAGAATATGATTGGTGATAAAATCTATCCTGCAAAATTTACTACCCCTGACCCCTATGAGCTTCAGAAACTTTTTGCTATGATGGTTGATGCCGGCTGTGAATACTGTGTTATGGAGGTATCATCGCAGGCACTTGCACAGGGCAGAGTAAACGGTCTCAGGTTTACACTTGCCGCTTTCACAAACCTTACACAGGATCATCTTGACTATCATAAAACATGGGAAAATTATTTCAATTCAAAGCGTATCCTTTTTGAAAATGCGGATATTGCTGTTACAAATGCAGATGATGAGCACGGAATGAAGATTATTGAGGATCTTGATTTTGATAAGATTGTAACCTATGCAGTAAACACAAATGATGCAAGCTATGTTGCAAAAAATGTTTCCTTTAAGCCAAGCGGAGTTGAATATGAGCTTGTGGGTGATGCAATCGGAAGATGCAATTGTCCGATACCGGGAAGATTTTCAGTTTATAATTCTCTTTGTGCAGCAAGCTGTGCACTGTCACTTGGAATTGATTTTTCAGATGTGCTTGATGCAATCAGCAAGTCAAACGGTGTTAAGGGCAGAATTGAGGTTGTTCCGAACGGTGGTCGTGATTTTACAATTATTATCGACTATGCACACTCACCTGACGGACTTGAAAATATAATCACCTCTCTTCAGGAAATTGCACAAGGCAGAGTTGTTACACTGTTCGGATGCGGTGGTGACAGAGATAAAACAAAGCGTCCTAAGATGGGTAAGATTGTTGCAGAACTTTCAGACTACTGTATAGTCACATCGGATAATCCGCGTTCTGAAAATCCGGCTGAGATTATTAAGGATATTCTTGTCGGTATGGAGGGAATCAATACCCCTTATACGGTTATTGAAAACCGTAAGGAAGCAATTGCCTACGCGATAAAGAATGCACAGAAGGACGATATTATTCTTCTTGCCGGCAAGGGTCATGAAACCTATCAAATTCTGCCGACAGGTACAATTCATTTTGATGAAAGAGAAGCAGTAGCTGAAATACTCAGTGAGCTTGATTAATTCTATATGGAACTTTTAAGATTAAGTGAAATAGCAGATGCCTGTAAGGGCACATTCAATAATGATTGTGATATCAAAGGCATTTGCATAGACACAAGAAAAATAACTAAGGACTGCCTTTTCATCTGTATCAAGGGTGAAAGATTTGACGCACATCAGTTTGCACAGGAGGCACTTGATAAGGGTGCTGCAGCGGTAATGATCCACAGTGATGTGAGCATTGACGGAAATTTTGTGAAGGTTGCAGATACCTCAAAGGCGCTTCTTGATTTAAGCGGTTATTACCGTTCAAAGTTTAATCTGCACCTTGTGGGTCTTACAGGGTCAGTCGGTAAAACAACAACGAAGGAATTTACTTATCTTGTTGTCAATGCCAAGTATAATGCTATAAAAACACTCGGTAATCTGAATAATGAAATCGGTTTACCGCAGATGCTTTTTCAGATTGACCGCAGTACGCAGGCGGCAGTTATTGAAATGGGTATGAATCACTTTGGTGAGATACACAGACTGTCAACAGCTGCTAAGCCGACAATTGCGCTTATTACCAATGTAGGCTCGTCACATATTGAAAATCTCGGCTCACGTGAGGGCATACGAAAGGCAAAGCTTGAAATACTTGACGGTCTTGAGAAGGGTGCAACCTTGCTTTTAAACGGCGACAATGATATGCTTTCAGGTGTTGTCAACGAGGATTATAATATTGTTTTTTACGGTATAGAAAAAGGCAGCTTTCAGGCTGAAAATATTGAAGAGAAAGACGGAAAAACAGAATTTGATATTTCCTATTTTGGTAACAGTCAGAAAGTGGTTATTCCGACAATCGGTGTACATAATGTTTATAACGCACTTGCAGCCTTTGCAGTGGGATATTATCTTGACATTGATGCTCAGCTTTGTGCCGATGCGCTTTCTGAATATGTGCCTGAGGGTATGCGTCAGAAAAGTGTATCACACGGCGGAGTTATCTTTATTGAAGATTGCTATAATGCCAGTCCTGATTCAATGAAAGCGGCAATGACTACGCTTGCTAATACAAAGGGCAATAAAAAAATTGCAGTGCTTTCCGATATGCTGGAGCTTGGTGATTATTCAGAGCAGGCTCACACAGATGTGGGCAGAATGGCAGCCGATGCAGGGATTGATTATCTCCTTGCAACAGGAGAAATGAGTCAGTTCATTGTAAACGGAGCAAAGGAAAACGGTTTGGAAAAAGTTTTCCATTTTGAAAGCAAAGAGGAACTCACAGAAAAGCTCCTTGAGATTCTTGAGGTGGGAGACACAGTAGCCTTCAAGGCATCAAGAGGAATGAAGCTTGAGGATGTAATCCATAGTGTATATGACAGGTGGGGAAAATAAATGAATACTACAATTGCATTAATAATCAGTGTTGTAATCGCTTTCGGAATCACGGCAGGTCTTGGATTTATAATAATCCCCTGGCTGAGAAAGCTGAAATTTGGTCAAACTATTTTAGAGATAGGTCCTTCATGGCATAAGTCAAAGCAGGGTACACCGAATATGGGCGGTCTTATGTTCATCATCGGTATCATCCTTTCCTTTGCAGCAACATGTATTACTGTTCAACTTACAGGCGGTAGCCTTGAAAGTGAGTATTCGGCACTTCTCAACGGACGTGAACTGGTACTCTTAATAGCAGGCTTAATTCTTGCACTCGGCTGCGGTTTAGTAGGCTTTACAGATGATTTTACAAAAATCAAGCTTAAGCGAAATGAAGGCCTTTCACCAAAGCAAAAAACCTTAGGTCAGCTTATTATGACCGTTGGATACATTCTTACCCTTTGGCTCTCTCATAATACAAGCTGGTATGTTCCCTTTATCGGCACAGTTAATTTTGAAAAGAATATTTTTACCGCAATTATATTCTGGGTGCTTTCATTCTTCATAGTTTACGGCTGTGTAAATTCAGTGAACCTTACTGACGGTATTGATGGACTTTGCTCCTCAGTTACAACTACGGTGGCAATTGCATTTATTGTTATCGGCTTTATTCAGAATTTCACAGGTCTTAAAATATTTGCAGGTGCACTTCTTGGTGGTGTGCTCGGTTTCCTTTGCTGGAACTGGAATCCTGCCAAAACCTTTATGGGTGATACAGGCTCACTGTTTTTAGGCGGTATGGTTGTAGCTATGGGCTATCTTTGCAAATGCCCTCTGCTGCTTTTACCTATAGGTATTGTCTATGTGTGTGAAACGATGAGCGATATTATTCAGATTGGTTATTTCAAAATCACACACGGCAAGCGTATCTTCAAAATGGCACCGATACATCATCATTTTGAAATGTGCGGCTGGAAGGAAAAGAAAATCTGTGTTATCTTTTCCTTAGTCAATGCAATCGGCTGTGTTATCGGCGTTGCATTGCTTTTCTTCGGTAATTTCAATAACTAACTTATAGTTTGCTTTATCTAAAATGTAATTTATATTCTGTAGGGCAGGGCTTGCTCCTGCCGAATATGATTTTTTACTACGGTGAGAGCAAGCCCTCATCTACGAAATATCAATAATGTTCAATTCATTTGTAGGGGATGGCGTCCTTGACAAATAATCATTAATAACCTCAGAAAGGAGTGTTTCAGTATGCCTGAGAGATTGTCACACGATGATTCCAAAATTATCAGGACAAACAAAAAAAGGTCAAAGGGTATAAGCAAGGATGATATATTCATCACAGGAAGTATGGATATTCCATTTCTTGCACTAACAATTGCCCTTCTGACGATCGGACTTGTTATGCTCTTTTCTGCAACATATCCTTACGCATACTACAAATATAATCACGATTCCTATTATTTTTTTACAAGGCAGTTCATTTTCTCGGTTGTCGGTTTAGTTGCAATGTTCGTTATGTCGAAAATTAACTACAAATGGCTGAGGGTTGCGAATGTACCATTGTTAATTGTTACTCTGCTTTGTCTTGTAATCGTTTTGTTTTATCATACAAATATACCCGGTGCAGACGGCAGTTCATTTAAAAGATTTATCCCTTTGCCCGGTGGATTTACATTCCAGCCGTCGGACCTTGCAAAGTTTTCGCTTATCCTTCTTTTTGCCGCATATATCAGTGATTATTACGGCAAGATGAAAAAATTCAAGTATGGTATTGTTTATCCGCTTGGAATCATTATCATTTTCTGCGGTCTGATTTTCCTTGAGCATCATATGTCCTGCACAATACTGATGTTTCTTATAGGTGCTACTATGATGTGGGTAGGCGGCAGTGACTGGAAGCTGTTTGCATTAGGTGTTGCCGTTTTGGTGCTTGTGGTGTTTATGGTAATTACTTTCCCTGATTTGCTGGAAAATTATGCAGGTGAAAGAGTCAGAGCATGGCTTGATAAGGGGTATTCACCTGATGACAAACGCTGGCAGACGAATAACTCGCTCTATGCCATAGGTTCCGGCGGATTCTTCGGTGTAGGTCTCGGTAATTCAAAGCAAAAATACCTTTATGTTTCCGAGCCGCAGAACGACTTTATTTTTTCAATTGTATGTGAAGAGCTGGGCTTTATCGGAGCAGCGGTAATCATTCTTCTTTTTGGTGCTCTTGTTGTCAGAGGATTCATTATCGCAGCAAGATGTCACGATAGATTCGGTGCACTTCTGGTTATCGGTATTGTTTCCCAGATTGGTATTCAGGTTGGATTCAACATAATGGTTGTTACAGACACCATTCCGAATACAGGTATTGCACTTCCGTTCTTCTCCTACGGCGGTACAGCGATGATGATGCTGTTATTTGAAATCGGAGTCGTTTTATCTGTATCGCGTAAAGCGAGCCAAAAAAAGATTTAGATGGAGAAAGAGTATGAGAATTTTATTTGCAACAGGTGGTACGGCAGGACATATTAATCCGGCACTTGCCGTAGCCTCTTATATAAGAGAAACTGTAAAGGATGCTCAAATCCTTTTCATAGGAACAGCGGATCATATGGAATCAAGACTTGTTCCTGATGCAGGATTTGATTTTAAGACAATTGATATTTCGGGATTTAAGCGTTCCTTGTCGCCTAAGTCCATTGTACATAATGTTAAAACGGTTTTCAGAATTATGAAATCATCAGGTGAAAGCAAGAAAATCATCAGTGAATTCAATCCGGATGTGGTTGTCGGCTTTGGCGGATATGTATCCGGTCCTGTGCTGCAGACTGCAGTAAAAATGGGTATACCAACCTGTATTCACGAGCAGAATGCTTTTCCGGGCATAACAAATAAAACGCTTGCCAAAGAGGTTGACAGGGTTATGCTTACTGTTGAGGATGCAAAAAAACATCTTGAGCCTAAGAACGATGTGGCAGTAACAGGTCTCCCTGTTCGCGGTGCACTTTTAAAGGCAGACAGGGATATGGCAAGAGCAGAGCTCGGTATAGCTGATGATAAGTATCTTGTGCTTTCCTTCGGTGGTTCGCTGGGTGCAAAGCCGCTTAATGATGCCATGTTTGATATACTTTTAAGCAGTGCGGACAGCGGAAAATACTGCCATATTCATTCAGTCGGTACAAACGGCACGGAATTCCTTACTAAGTTTGAAGAGCAGGGCTTTGTCAACGGAAAAAAGGGAACAGTTGAAGTAAGACAGTACATTGATAATATGGATGTATGTATGGCTGCTGCGGACCTTGTAATCGGCAGAGCTGGTGCCTCCTCTCTTTCAGAAATAGAAGCAATGGGTAAAGCTTCAATTCTGATTCCGTCTCCTTATGTTGCTGAAAACCATCAGTTCCATAATGCTATGGCACTGGTGAACAGAAATGCGGGCTTTGTTATTGAGGAAAAGGATTTAACCTCAGAGGTGCTCAGTGATAAAATTGATGAACTGTTATCCGATAATGAAAAGCTTAAAGCAGTTGAAAAGAATGCAAAGGCTATGGCAATTACGGATTCACGTGAGCGTATTGCATCCATCATTCTTGAGCTTGCTCAGTAAGAAGAGATCAGCGAATGATTTTGAATAAATAGCAAAAAAATCACCGTTGCATATGATATATGGTGATAAGGATTTTCCTTATTTCCATAAGATGCAGAGGTGATTGAATGGAAATATTAAAGATTAACGGACAGAATAAGTTGAGCGGTGAGGTGACACTTCACGGTGCAAAAAACTCGGCTTTGCCAATATTATGTGCAGCAATTTTGGTGAAAGGCGAAAGCGTAATACATAATTGTCCGGATTTAAGTGATGTAAAAACGACCCTGAAAATCCTTGAGGATTTAGGTTGTACCATAAATCGTCAGGGAGATACAGTTGTAATTAATGCCGAAAATATTACAGCATCAAAGATAGATGAAAATGTTATGCGTACAATGCGTTCATCTATTTTATTCTTAGGTGCTTTGATTTCAAGAACAGGCTGTGCATCCATTTATCTTCCCGGTGGGTGTGATATAGGTACACGCCCTGTGGATATGCATATAAAAGCACTTAAAAGTCTTGGTGCTGTTATCAAGGAAAATGGCTCATCCATTACTTGCTGTGCAGAGCATCTTACAGGTGCAAAGATTATTCTGCCGTTTGCTTCAGTAGGTGCGACGGAAAATATTATGATAGCAGCCGCAATATCAAAGGGCAGAACGACGATTATCAATCCTGCAAGAGAGCCTGAAATATGTGATCTTGCTGAATTTCTTAATAAATGCGGTGCAAGAATTTACGGAGCAGGGGAAAGCACAATTGAAATTGAAGGCGTTGAGTCACTTCATTCCTGTGAACATAAAATAATTCCTGACAGAATTCTTGCTTCAACCTATATGTGTGCCTGTGCTGTTACAGGCGGTGAGATTGTAATAAATGATATCAGACCTACGCATTTGTCTCCGGTTTTTCCTGTGTTCAATGAAATGGGATGCAGGCTTTATCTCGACAGAAACAGCCTGAGAATATCAGCACCAAAAAGGTTAAGACGTGTAAAAATGATAAAGACTATGCCGTTTCCTGCTTTTCCTACTGATTCTCAGTCTCCTGTGACCGCAGCCTTGTCTGTGGCTAAGGGCACATCGGTTATAAAGGAAAATATTTTTGAAAACAGGTTCAGATTTGTAAGCCAGCTCAACCGCTTTGGTGCTGATATAGCTGTAGATGAGCAGATGGCGGTGATAAACGGAGTAAAGGAACTTCACGGTGCAGATGTATATGCCACTGATCTTCGCGGCGGAGCTGCTCTTGTTATAGCAGGACTGACAGCACAGGGAACGACAACGATACATTCAATTGAGCATATTGACAGAGGATATGCAAAACTGGAAAATAATTTGGAGCAATTAGGTGCTGACATTAAGAGGATAAAATATGAAGAAGTCTCAGAAAAAAAGTGCATCGAAAAGGAAACAGCGACCTGAGTCAGCTGAAGACCGCAATTTATATAATCTTGGTCTCGATCCGCCAAAAATTTACAGAGATCCGAGACAGCAATCTGATTTATATGAAAAGACAAATCGCGGTCAAAGAACTAAGCGCAGTTCAAAAAATAGCAGACAAAATCTGACAAGAGCTGAGAAAAGACAAAAGGATAATAAAAAGCGAAAGAAAAGAAATACTTTCAGAAAAGTAATGATCTGGCTTGCTGTAATCATTTCGTTTGTGGCAGTTGGTACGGTTTTATCTCTTACAGTATTTTTCCATATTGATACCATAAATATCAGCGGAAATAAAATTTACGACAAAGATGAAATACTTGCGCAGTGTACAATAGATAAGGGCGAAAATCTTTTCTTGTCTGACACGGATACTGCAAAGCAGATGCTTGAGCAGAATCTCCCTTATATATATAATGCAGAAATAACAAGAAAATTACCATACACCATAGAAATTAAGATAACGGAAGCAACGCCGGCTTATTCCATAAAAAACAAGGATAAAACCTTTATTCTGCTTGATGATAATTTTAAAGTCCTTGAAAATAAGGCTAAAAAAGCAAAGGGTATATCCATCAGTAAAGCGGATATTGAAAATGCAGTTCCCGGCAGAACAATAGCTTTTAAAAACAAAGATATAGGGAAATGCCTCACACAGCTCTCACAGGTTGTGAAAGAAAATAAGTTTGATGAAATTACATCTATCTACAGTAACAATATAAGTGATAATTATGTTGTTTATGACAAACGTATTGAATTTAAGCTTGGAACCTGTGATGACCTTGAAAATAAGATTTATCAGGGTCTCACTGCTTGTGAAAAGCTTAATCAGTCAAATCCGAATGCAAAGGGTGTTATGACAATTACTGGTGGCAAGTCTTTATACTTTACAGAAAAATAGCCGTAAAGAAAATAACTTGTCGATTTTATAGACTATTGTGTATAATTGTGCACTATGTATAAACCTATTTGAATTTTATAAAAAAAGATTGTCAAAAAACTTGAAAAATATCATAAAAAAGTATTGCAAAAAGATTACAATATTGTTACAATAGGAAATGTAGCAAATCGATTAGCGATTTAGATTAAAAACAAGGAGAATTAGATAATGGGACGTTACGAAATTGATACAGATGATTCAAAGGTAGTTCAGATTAAAGTTGTTGGTGTAGGCGGCGGCGGTGGAAATGCCGTAAACCGCATGGTACATTGTAATATTCAGGATGTTGAATTTGTGGCAGTAAACTCAGATAAGCCTGCTCTTGCAAAATCAACAGCAACACATAAAATTCTTATTGGTGAAAAGGTAACAAAGGGTATGGGCGCAGGTGCTAAGCCTGAGGTTGGTGCTCGTGCCGCTGAGGAGAGCAAGGAAGCTCTTACAGACGTTCTTACCGGTGCAGATATGGTGTTTATTACTGCAGGTATGGGCGGCGGAACAGGTACCGGTGCTGCTCCTTATGTTGCTAAAATCGCTAAGGATATGGGTATTCTTACTGTTGGTGTTGTTACAACACCGTTCGCATTTGAAGGTAAGCGTCGTATGAATCAGGCTTCAGCCGGTATTGAAGAGCTTGCAAAAAATGTTGATTCAATTATGGTTATTCCTAATGAAAGACTCAAGGAAGTTACTACAGAAAAGATTACGCTTCTTAATGCTTTTGAGATTGCTAATGATGTTCTCCGTCAGGGTGTTCAGTCCATTTCAGACCTTGTTAATGCAACTGGTCTTGTAAACTCAGACTTTGCCGATGTTACAGAGATTATGAAGGATGCCGGTTTTGCTCATATGGGTGTTGGTCGTGCAAAGGGTAAGGATAAAGCAGAGGTTGCTGCTCAGCAGGCTATTTCTTCTCCGCTTCTTAATACATCTATTGACGGCGCTCGCGGCGTTCTTTTGAACATTACAGCATCAACTGATATCGGACTCGAGGAAATCACAATTGCTTCTCAGATCGTTACTGACGCAGTTCATCCTGATTGTGAAATCATCTGGGGTGCTAACTTTGATGAGAACCTTGAGGATGAAATGATTATAACTGTTATCGCTACTCGCTTTGGTGAGGATGGCCCTTCAGGACAGATTAAGTCTGTAACTGCTAATAATGAGGTTGCTCCTCCACAGCCAATTGCTGCTGCAACAACTGCTGCTGCATCAAGCTTTACAAACAGCGATGATGATGCTTTTTCAGATATCGTTAATTTCTTTAAGAAATAATTAGAATGATTTACATATAACCCGCATTTCCGAAAGATGAAATGTGGGTTATTTTTATACATTCATTCATTTTGATAAAAAACTGAATTTCTTTTCATAAAATAAAAAAGTTTAATAATTTGTTGAATGCAAGTTAAAGCCTTTACATTTTTAACATTTTTAACAGAGTTTTCAGCGAAATAATTTATAAAAAATTGACTTTTCAACATTTTGAACACAGTTTTCCACAATGATTTTAACAAAATGGATTTGTAAAGCTGTTTACATTTACATATAAAATAAAAACGCATATACAGTTTTGTATATGCGCTTTCTTGTATATTGTGTATATTTATTGATTACCATTCACTTTTGGTATACGAACGGATAATATTTGTAATGATATTATCACGTTTAAAGCCTTTGCCTTTTCCGGAATTCATTTGATCCTGAATTTTACCGGCTCTCATTGTGACAAAACTGCTTTTATCAATTATTTTATCAATAGGAGGAATGTCCTCGTAGAAATCATACTCCGGTTCAACAGCATCAAATACTTTGGTTGCAAGCTCACTTTCATATCTTTCCTTTATAGCAGTCATTGCAAGGATAACTACTCGATTGTTTTCAGGCAGAGTCAGAGTAACAGGCTGATCGGTAAGTATTCTGATACTGTATAAGTAAAACTGTACCTTTTTAGGAATATTTCCTTCAGGGTGATGTACGTGTGTAAACTCATAGCCGAATTCTGCTTTTTCATCAATATCTGCTGTTTGATGAAATCCGGCCATATCCCATTTGTTCATTGGCTGATCAATCGGTCTGATTATGAACGGAACGCTTTTTTTGTCATAGCTAATGCGTATCTCTTGTTCGCCTGCTGTTGATCCGGCAATGAAGTATACTCTTGTACATTGAGGCAATTTGATTTTTTGGCCGCGACAAACGAGTACATCGTTTCTGCTGTTTGGATCCTCCTGGAATTTGTAGCCGATTCCACCCATATAGTAAGAGGAATTAATCTGTTCTTTGGGAAGAGAGAATCCGCTGCCTTGTAAAATAACATGTCTCATGCTGTTGTCAGGAGTAAAGCCCTGTGCATTGTATGGAAGCTCAATTGTTTCGTAACGTTCACTCGGAATTTTTTCAGCCTTTTCCTTATATTTTATTCTGAAGGTTTTAACTTCAAAAGGCTTCATATTAAATCGGATTCTGCCGTTAGTTACTTTTTGTTTATCGATAGGCTCCTCAAGTGCGTTGCATTTTTGTGCTTCGCCGATTTCACCAAGCATCTTCAGTGACACATTGCGCTGTTCCTTACCTATTGCTTCATTCACTCTTATGATAAAGCAGTCTTCATCATCCTCAGCCATTTTGATTGCTCTGATAATTACATTTTCATTGCTTATCTGACAGAAAGAAACACTGTCCTTTAACGAACGTGTATTTCTATAATCTGTGCATAAACTCAGATAAGGATTTTCATATATCTCACTGTATTTCTGTGTGCCGTTTTCAAATCCGTTTGCGTGGCTGTAAATGGCAAATGAGAATACATTTCTTCCAAGATCCTGCAAGTCCTGTCGTGTTTCTTTCGTGAAGGCTCCTGCAGGTGTATGAATACAGGTTAATCTCAGTGTGTTGTTGTTTGGCTTATCCCAGCCATATTTACTGTCAGAGAAGATGGAAACACCAAATTCACCGCTTTCATCGGTTAAGTCAGCCCATTTCTGTGCCGGTACCTCGTAGAGGTTATCTGTGTTTGTTTCTCTTTCAATAACACCGAGACCTAAGTCGTATGTTGCCTTCTTGTTGTGAGCTGCAACAGGGAAGGTTGCTTTTAACATTGTTCGTCTTGTTTTCCAGTCGACAATGTTTTTTACCTCAACATATTCACTGCCTGCTGAAAGGGATACCAGCTGAGTGATAGTTGAATATTCTGCCTCACGTACAACCTTGATAGTTGCTCTTACAGGTCCGCTCTCAACTAATGTAAATACCGGTGTATTGGCATAGCAGTAAGGCTCTCTGTCAATATCTTCTTTAGTGATTTCCCAGCTTGGATATGCCAGTGATCCTGTATCGTGAAGGAGTGCCATCTTGATAGGGGAGTCAATTATATTTCTCTTTAATTTTTTATCGTAAAGACGTGCAATATCACCGTTTTTGTTGAAAAGCAATCTGTATTTTTCATTTTCGAGTGAATGATTTGTGGCCTTGAGCTCAGGATTCGTATGACCGACATAGTAAGGTGCATTGAATCTCTTGACCTCGAACACCTTATAGCCAAATGGTTCAATTTCAACAGTCAGCAGTATTGTGAGCTTTTTACCGTTTTTGTGAATAACCTGCACAGGAACGGAATTTCCTTTTTTATCTGAAACGGTAACATTGGTGCAATTTCTTGTCATTTTGATGTGCGCCTCTACTGTACGCTTAACCATATACTGTGTAGGATTATTAATCACAAGGATATTGCTTTTTTTATCAACCCAGCTTGTATCGAGCTCATTGATAATCCTTTTGCTTGCACCAACATACTCAGATGTAAACTGCGAAATAGAAAGATTATAATCAGACCAGGCGGTATTATATACATCCATTACGGATGTACCTGTAATATCATCGTGGAACTGATGCTGGAGCATTCTCTTCCAGGCCTGATTCAGATTATACTTCGGATAATTATAAGCACCGATAGAGGTTGAAAAGGCACAGGCTTTTTCAGTGCAGTTCGCAATACGTTCACATTGCCTGTTAAGGTACTTGCTCATTGTGCGAGATGTATAGGTTCCTGCACCGTGACTGGTCATAATAAGCTCATTATTCCATTCAGGCAGTAATTCCTTTTCCTCTTTTGAAAGCTTATCCATATCCATGAATATCTGGTCTGAGCTTGCTGATATGATTTCAAAATCATCATTGTTTTTTGCAATGCTTTCTTCAACTGCCTGAACACTTTCTTCAGTAGGTGCACCGCCCCAGTCTCCTGTTCCGTAAAGGTGGTTCGCCCAAGGGAGATGACCGTTTGAATAGTTATCGGCAATTCGGTCAATGACACTGATATCCGCTCTGATATCACCGGAAAATTTATATCTGTAGGATTTCGCATTAAGACTTACAAAAATCCTGTTGTTGTCAGGACCTTTCCATACTCCGAGATCAAAAGGCAGACCATAGGCACTTCCCCAGGAAAGCTTCTGCGTAGTAAATCCTTTAAGACCTGCGTGATTGATAATCGACGGAAGAGCCCATCCGAATCCAAAGCAGTCCGGCAAAAACATATCCTTTGAGGTTGTGCCGAATTTCTCCTTGAAATAGTTATTACCGAGAAGCAGATTTCTGAATATTGCTTCAGGTGAAGGGATGTTTACATCGCCGCTTTCATAGCCTGTGCCGGAGATGCACCACTTGCCTTCTTTAACATATTTCTTTATGATTTCAAATGCTCTTGGATAAAACTCTTCAATAAGTTCATATCGTTTTGCACCTTCAAAATTAAAACGATAGTGAGGGTATTTTTCAATTAAATCAAAATTCTTTGAAAGAGTATCCGGTATGTATTCATTAATGGTTTCTGCAATTGTCCATCTCCACACTGTATCCAGGTGGGCAGTTGAAACAACATAAGCTTTCTTTTTTTCCATCGTAACAATCCTTATTTCTCAATTATTTCATAGGTGAATTCATATTTTTCCTGAAGAGCCTTTACCTTGTCTTCGTTATCCTCAATAAAGGTTTCAGTATAAACACTTTTGCCGTCAACAGAATAGTCCTTGACGATTTGGTTCAGGGCTTCCCATGCCTCAGCCTCCTGTGCATAACCATCTTCAAATTTGATTAAAAATTCTCTGTGCTTAGGAATTCTTACTTTCATTTTATGTCTCCTCGTATATATTTTTATAGTTACTAATTTATTATATATTTAAAATAATATTATTGCAAGATATATTTGGATTTATTTGTAAGTATTTCACGTGGATTTTTTAGTGCATATTCCAATGTTATATCTTCGTCTACAAGGCTGATCATTTTATTGCCTAATCTGACATTGTCTATTGTGCCACTGATGACTATGCATTTTTTGTCGAATTTTCTGCAAAGTTCATTTATCTTGAAAGGGAGCTTTCCCATCAGTGTTTGCTTGTCTGTTTTTCCTTCACCTGTGATAACGATGTCAGCCTCCGATATTTTTTTCTCAAGCTCATATGCTTGCGAAAGTATCTCAAAGCCGCTTTTTATTTTGCCACCGTATACTGAGTACAGGCTGCCGCATATTCCTCCTGCTGCACCGGCACCTTTTACTTTGCTTATATCCTTAGGAAGAAAAGCATTGACCATTTTCAGTCCGTTATCGAGCTTGATAACATCATTTGATGAAGCACCTTTCTGAGGTGCGAATATATATGCTGCACCGTTTTTTCCAAAGTACGGGTTCATCACATCGCAAGCAAATGTAAAGTTAATATCCTTTACGCAATCGGAGAATTTTATTCCGTAAACATTCTCCATATCTTTTCCGCAGGGGTGTTCAATTATTTCCCCGTAAATGTCAAGAAATTTAATGCCGAGTGCAGACAGTGCACCTATTCCTCCGTCACAGCATCCGCTGCCTCCAAGACCGAGAATAATATTGCGAAAACCCTTTGATACAGCGAATTTTATCAGCTCACCTGTACCGTATGAGGTAGCGTTCATTACATCTTTTTTCTTTTGTATTCTGCTGGCAGTGGCACACTCAATTACTGCGGTTTTATCATATGTAAATATGTGTCCTTTCATATGCTTTCCGTATAGGTCAGTACAGTCGGTGTAAAGTGTTTCGCCATTACATATACTACTTAAACATTCTGCGAAACCTTCACCGCCGTCAGCAAATGGAAGGGTGGTAATTTCTGCCTCACAGCTTTGGAGTATTCCGTTTTTTATACATTCACATACCTCTTTTGACGTGAGTGTTCCTTTGTAACTGTCAGGTACAATCAATATTTTCATTTAGTATACCTCTTAAGCTTTTTTCAAAATTTATGTTCTGCTGATTCGTTCTTTTTGATGGACCTTTCAAGTGCTTTTTGCTCATCCTTGCTTTCATTGAAATGTGTCTTGTTGCTAACAGTGAGTCAATATTTTTTTCATTAATTATTAATCCGTTCTGATTGATTACAATTCCTTTTTTTGACAATACTATTGCGGATAGGCCGTAGTCCTGTGTAATTACCAAATCATTTTCCACGACGATATTTGCAAGGGCTAAGTCTGCACTGTTTACACCTTTTCCGACTGTAATTATATCAGCATTTTCAAAATTAAATATATGGCTTGTATCGCTGACAATGATTACCTTGATGTTATATTCATCTGCTATTCTGACAGTCAGTCCGGTTACGGGACAACCGTCGGCGTCAATTAAAATTCTCATATATATATTTTACCATAATTGTATTTACTTTTCAAATATGATAAGATTGTTATATTATAATACGGTTGGTGATTGTATGAAACTTGTAATTATAAGACATGCAGACCCGGATTATTCCATTGATTCTCTTACGGAAAAAGGCTGGCGTGAGGCGGAGCTTTTATCAGATAGAATAGCAAAGCTTGATGTAAAGGAATTTTATTGCTCTCCGCTTGGCAGAGCAAAGGATACTGCCTCACTTACTCTGAAAAAAATGAACAGAACAGCTATTGAATTATCCTGGCTCAGAGAATTTGAAGGAAAAATCAGAAAGGGAATGAAAAGGATTTCCTGCTGGGACAGACTGCCTTCAGAATGGACTGAGGAAGACGCCTATTACAGGAATGATACCTGGTATAGAACAAAACTGATGAGCAGCGCAAATGCAGAAAAGGAATATAAAAAGGTTTGTGATGGAATTGATGAGCTATTGAAAAAACATGGCTATGAGCATACAGGCAGGTGCTATAAGGTTCACCATTCCAATCATGATACGATTGTTCTGTTTTGCCATTTTGCTGTTGAATGTGTAATACTTTCACATATTTTTTCTTGTTCTCCTATGGTATTGTGGCACAATTTTGTTGCTTTGCCCACATCGGTTACAACGCTTATTACAGAGGAAAGGGAACAGGGGATAGCCGTATTCAGATGTCAGCAGTTCGGTGATATCAGTCACCTTTATGCAGGCGGTGAGGAGCCTGCCTTTGCAGCAAGGTTTTGTGAATGCTACGAAGATGATACGAGACATTAATTTGTTTTATAATAGTTTATAATTTTGATTATGGTCGAGCTTATAACAGCTCCCAGTGCGATTCCAAGACCTGCAAAAAGTGTTGCTTTTGCGTAAATAACAAATTGCTGTGTGTCAGAATGAATGGCATAAAACATTGCATAGTAAATGGAGCTTCCGGGTAAAAGCGGAATGGTTGACGGCATAAGAAGAACCGTTGCCGGTACTTTTAGGATTCTTGCCATAAGCTCGCAGAAAAAGGATAAGCATACCATTGATAAAAGGCAGGAGATGAAATCACCGTAAAATCCGCTTAATGTTCTTTCAACCGAAGCAGATATTGCAGCACCGATTGTTATAAAAATCAAGCTTTTTTTAGGTGCTTTCATTGTAATCGCAAAGGAAAGCGTACCTATTATGCAGTATAGAATTTCAAGGATCATATTTTTGTAAAAATCAGTATTGAACCGGCAACACCCAGCGCAATTCCAAGAGCAGATATGATTGCGTTAAACAGCTCAAATAATCCTGCTACAAGGTCTCCGTTCATCAAATCTCTCATAGCATTTACTACTGTTAGTCCCGGTACAAGCAGCATAATTGTTCCTACAATTATTTTATCCGGCTGTACAGTAATGCCGAATAAAGTGGGTGTATTGGCAAGAATTCCTGCCACAAATGAATCGATTAAGTTTGCCGAGAATAGGGGAAAGCTGATTTTTTTGTAAGGTGCATAGGTTATAACAATGCCGATTGCCGCTGAGAATAAAGCATCAATTATTGTGCCTTTGAAGAACAGGCAGAAAGCAGCTGTTGCAGTGCATACGCAGAAAAGCTTCAGAGTCTTTGGATAGAGTTTGCTTCTTGTAACATTTATTTCTTCATTGTGCTTACTGCACAATCTTCGTGAAAGCTCGTTGAGTCTTTCCAGTTCGGAAAGATCAATATCCTCATATTCAATTTTTCTCAGCTGAATGTTTTTTCCGCTTTGTGCAATAATAAGTGACGGTATGGCAAATACATTGCAGCGATTCCCATAGGATTGATTGATTCTTTTTATTGTATCTTCAGCCCTGTGAACCTCTCCGCCGCATTTTATGATTGCCTCACCGATATCAAGAGAAAGAGAGAAGATTTCATCATTTTTCATCTGATCACCTGATTATTTGTTATTTTTAGTTTCTTTGGATTTTTAAATATTATACAAATTGAAAAAAATAATAAATACCTATTGACAAACCAATATTTTCTGTTATAATATATAGCACTGGAAGATATTATATATCGTATACATCGCGGGGTGGAGCAGTTGGCAGCTCGTCGGGCTCATAACCCGAAGGTCGTAAGTTCGAGTCTTACCCCCGCAACCATGAAACACCTGTAAATCTCTTGATTTATGGGTGTTCTTTTTTTGCTCATTTGAATCCGGTTCAAGAGAATGAATTCTGTTATCCCGGTGCAATAACGTTCTTTTTACAATTAAATAGAGATGATAAATCCCACAGTGCAATGAATCGACATACTGCTGTGGGATTTTTTGCTGTTCCCATTACGTGGATTCCCAACAATAACTATAGGTACAAAACATTATGAACTATAGTTCCTGGCTGAAAAACAAAGGAATTTGTAAAATTTTGGTAGAGGAATTCAAGAGGTGTCGGAATGGCTGGCAATAAGGAAATAAGTACACTTACAGGTAAAGTATTTTTGAATAAACGTACAGAGCTGGGCATATCACAGGAGAAAATGGCTGAATATTTGAAAATATCGCACAGGCAATATTATAATCTCGAGCATGGCATAAAATGCTGTTCACTTGAAACCTTTTCTAATTTTGTTGATAGCTGCAATGTTGATGCAACAAAAATATTATCCGACATTGCAGCTATATCCAAAATGAATAAAGAATGATGATAGAATCAGATAATCTCTGACAGACAGAATTCAGATTGTCAGATGTGTTATTGAATAATTGTAAATTTATTCTTATTATATGAAGCAGTTACAAATTAGCATAGTTTTGTTAATTTGTAACTGCTGTTTTTATCGAAATTTGTAAAATTTTGCGTTACCTTTTCATAAACCATTAACTATATATAAATACACAGTAATATTTTTTGCGAAAAATTATTTATAGGAGTGGTAAACAATGACAGATTATAAACCAAAGTGTGATTACATTCCCAATTTGACATTTACCCTGGAACAGCATCTCACTAATTATGCGGAATATGAGGAGAATGCGAGACGTTTGCTTGAATCATTTCATATCATTCGTGAAAAGATGGAGGTCAATTTACGTTCAATTATTTCACTGTTTCCGCATTACAGTGAGCATTCACATGAACATTCAGAGCATATTATTTCTTCAATAGAAAAGGTACTTGGTAAAACACGTATTGAAAAGCTTTCTCCGGCTGATACATGGATGCTTTTGGTTTGTTCTTATATGCACGATTTAGGTATGATTGTCCGTGAAAAAGAAATGGAGAATGATTGGAAAGCACCTGAATTTCGTGAACATATAAATCAATGCATGAGTTCACATGATGAGGAATTGAAAAATGCTGCAATGAATGTAACCTCTATTGAATCGATAAGTGATAATACAAGTTGGCCGGTACACATTTATCGTGATGTTATTTTGGTTGCATCGGAATTTTACAGGCGCAGGCACCCGGAGCGTTCAAGGGAGCTTCCGCAGCGTGATGATTTAAAACAGGCTTTAAATGTTATTATGAGCAGCGATGGTAAATTACCTCTGAGAATACAGGATGTAATAGGTAAAGTTTGCTTATCTCACGGAATATCCTTTGAAAATATGTTAAATCTTCTTGAGCCCACAGATAGTCTTTTGGGATATGTTTTTCATCCGAGATTTACAGCAGCCATGTTATGTCTTGGTGATCTTTGTGATTTGGACAATGGAAGATTCAATGAAATGGCAATTAAGGTATTCGGAGGACTTACAAGAAATAATCTGATTCATTATTTTAAACACGAGTCAGTTACATCTTTTGTTATTCTTAAGGATAAAATTTCTGTGATTTTTGATATTCCAAATAAGAAGATAAAGAATGAATTGAAATTAAAAAAGAATCCGCATATTAATACTTCAGATAGGGAACTTCAGGATTTTTGTGATGAGATTCTGCTTGAGACCCAGAACTGGATATCCTGGATGGATGATATTGTTCAGAATATAAAAACACACTGGGGCGAGTTTGAAATGGTGGATATTGAAGCTGTTTCTCCGACTCTGAATTACAAAATATTGATTGACGGACAGTCCACAATATCTTCTAAAAAGAATATGAGATTTTCATTCAGCAATGAAAAAGCATATGAACTGATTGAAAGCTATAGCTTATACAATAATAAATTGGTATTTGTAAGAGAATTGCTCCAAAACAGTATAGATGCACTGAAAAGACAGTTTTGGAATGATATTATATCAGGCAGATGGAATCATCTTTTGAAAGATTTAGAAGTTGACGGAAAAATTGATTACAGTAAAATACAGCCGTTTGATTTTTCTGATAACAGCGTTTATGATTACTATCAGGTGAGGATACACGTTACTCACAATGAGCAGGATGAGCTGGCTAATTTTGTAATTGAAGATAATGGTACCGGCATAAGTAAGGAAGATGTTGAAAATCGAATTATAAAGACCGGTATGCGTGATAATCTGAATAATGATATTCCGGCTGATATGCCGGAATGGCTTAAGCCTACGTCTGCATTTGGTGTGGGTTTACATTCGGTATTTGCTGTAACTGATACAGTGTTTACACAGACAAGAACAGAAACGGACAAAAATGTTTATAATATAAATATGCATTCAGGTAAACTGGACGGTTATGTTTTTATGAGCGTAGCGGAAAAGCAAGATCTTGGGTTTTGTAATTGCACTCACGGAACACGTATGGAATTTTCAATTAATACGTCAAATTGTTTGAGGAATATGGAAAAAGAGGAAGAATCTTATTGGGGTGACAACCCTTATAAAGATCGCCCGGAAAGTGATTTTTGCAGAAATATACAAAGAACATTAAGTAAGGTTTTAGGACCATCACTATTTAGTATAAAATACAAATTTAATTCGGATGATGATATTTCTTGTAAGGAAGTATGTAATGATATGTATTGGGGATTGCTTTTCGATAAAGCGAGACGCAATGTTTTATTTGAACAAGTGTATAAAAATAATAATTATGATTTTGCATTAAATATTACCGGTACAAAGATAGTATTGTGGGATAGAAAAAAAGCAATTCTTATGAGATATAATCTGAATGCAGGAGAAAGGACTTTTTGCAGCGTTTTCTGTAAAAATTTTATTGTAAGAGAATCTAAATTATTTAACACCAGTCATAATATAATACCGGATAGAATTGATTATATGGGAGGGAATTCTAAAGAAATACTGAATGTCTCAAGAGATAAACTGTCACATAAGCAAATTGAGGATAATAAAAAAATCTTTTCTGATGCAAGATTGTATATTGCGAAGGTTTATTATAATTTATTAAAATTAGTTCTTGATGATAGTTCTGTAAAAGAATGGCATAACGTTATTTCTGATTTTATGAGACCCTGGCTGCAAGAAAAGAAAGACGATGTGCGTCTTCCGAATTTGCCTGATGAGTTATCAAGAATAACAGGTAAATACGAAAATATTTTATTAAATAAAGATGATTTTAAAATAATGATTTTAAGACACGGATTTTGCTTGCTTTTAAAAGACAATAAGGATTTGATAAAAAATTACATCAACACTTTTGATGATAATGAAAGAGCAAAGTATGTACTTGATTTTAAGATAATTGACGATGAAGAAAATATAAATATTAAAAATCAAACATATCTTATTGATTTTTACAATGCAGCTATTGATGTTTTTTATGACAAGGATGAGCAGTTGTATATTACTGGATTATTACAAGGAATATTCATGGCGGAATTCTCGGACTATTATATTAATTATTCTGAAGTGTTTTTGAGTAATTTGGGATGTAATTATAATGTTATCCATTATTCAAATTGTGTGTTTGGAGATGTATATAATGCCCTATCGATAGGGCGTTCTGCATATTTGTTTAGCAGGAGCAGAAAACAGTTTGAAATAAATTTAGAAAAAGAAGGATATATTTCTAAACCGATAGATATTTATTTTTCTGTATCGTTGATGAGCATTTTATTTTTATTGGTTTGTACAGGTATTGATATTTCATCATCAAAGGAGCTAATAGATTCTGAATTGTCCTATATTCCCGGATATAATAATGCATGTGGATTTTTCGGTAAAAACATTAATAATGTTTTAGATATTATGTTGTTTGATGATTTAAATCTTGAAGAGGAAAAGCTATCTGATATTTTAGTTGAATATTTTCCTTTTATGAGATGGTTATCCTGTGAAAGCATTACTGTTAATGCAAATGAAAAATTGATATTGCATTTTAATAATAAATACGAAAAGATGAATATGGTTAAATTTCAAGGTGAATCATTTAAGAAATTTTTGAATTCATATAGCCATTTTGATAAAATTCCTGTGCCGGCTGGATATGAAATAATTGCTACAAAGGAAACGAGTTATAATAGAGTCAGTTCAATGGAATTTCATGAAGAGTTACTGCTTTTCAGAAATTACAGCACATATTTATGGAAAGAATTTGTTGACATCAAAGAAATATACGGGCCACGTATTTCTTCAGGCGAAAAAAAAGAGAATATCATTGACGAAATTATGAACAGCAAAGAGGTAATAAATCTTCTTCGCTATATTTATCATAACAGGGCCTTCAAAAGTGATTTGCCGTATGATGAAGAAAAGCAGAGTATTCACGATACATATCGTCAATTTGTTTCAATGGTATTGGCTTGTATTCCTGACGATGAAGAAACAGATTCCGCTGAGAATAATGAATAAGTTTTTTATGCTAAAAGTAGAAAATATTTTTGTTTATATCGTTTTATAATATCTCATCAAAACAAAGCCCTTGCATCTTGGTTAGATGCAAGGGCTTATTTTATGCCGTTACGAGTTCGGTTTTCCTTCTGTCTTTTTGCTTTGAAACAAGAATGCAGATTGCCGAAAGGATGAGAAATGCTGCAAGATATGCAAGTATAATAAGTGCATATCTGACTGCCTGTGTTCCTGCTTCGCCGCTGATTGCTTCTTTGAACAACAAGGTTGAATATGTCATCGGCAGGAATTTATTAATAACCTGAAAGAAATCTGACTGTGTTTCAATCGGGAATGTTCCTGCACAGGAGGTGAGCTGTAAAATCAAAAGCAGCAATGCAACGAATTTTCCTGCATCTCCGAGATGCATAATGCAAAACTGAATGATTGCCATAAAGGCGAGTGAAACAAGTATGCAGGACAGGAAGAGTAACAGACTGTTGTTTACTGTAATTCCTAAAATGAATTCAATAACCACAGCAAGCAGTATTCCCTGAAGAGCACTGATTCCAATAAAGCAAAGCTGACGGATAACAGGGGTCTGTGAATCCTTTGTGAGCTTGTGGATTTTCTTATGATAATCGAGATATATTCCAAAGAAAATCATAAGTCCGCCAACCCAGAGTGAAAGACCCATAAAGTAAGGAGCAAAGGCTGAACCGTAATTTTCTACAGGCTGAATGTATTCTGTAGATGTGGCTACCGGCTCTGAGCTGTAATCAGGCAATCCAATGAGTGCCTTAAGCTGTTCATTTGTGTCCTCGACACTGTTGTCCACACCAACACTTGCCGTGTTGATCCCCTCCCTGAGCTCCTCTGTTCCTGCAAGGAGTGTACCTGTGCCGTCCTTAAGAGTAGATACGCCGTTGTCAAGCTCCTTAGCACCGTCAGAAAGTGCCTCAGTGCCGTTTGAAAGTGTACCTGCTCCGTTAACGAGTTTATCTGTACCGTCTGATAAAGCATCTATTCCTGCAGTGAGGACAGGTACTTTTTCGTTGAGCTCGCTTGTACCGCCTGAAAGCTGAGATGCACCTTCAGATGCGGTTTCTACACCTGCGGTATAGCTCTTAATGCCATCCTGAAGCTGTGCGGCACCGTCTGTCACTGCCTTTACACCACTGTTCAAAGTATCATTATTTGATGACAATGTGTTCAGTCCTGCATTCAATGTGCCTATACCGTTTGTCAGTGTACTGTTGCTGGCAGTCAGCCGGCTCAATCCGTTTGAAAGTGTATATGCACCGCCGATGATTGTCTGCGGATTGTCTGTATTTCCAAACCCTGCTTTAATCTGATTAAGACCTGACTGAAGCTGAGCAGTATTTGTTTTTACTGTTCTCATTCCGTTTGTCAGTGTATTAACACCTGCCTCAAGCTGAGCAGCCCCTGTTTTTAATTCAGGGAGCTCCTGCTGTAATACGGTAAGGTACTGTACAGCATATGCAAGGTCTGTTTCATTTCCACTTTGCTGATATGTGTTCAGATAATGCATTGCGGCTGTGTAAGTATCACTGAAATCCGTAACAGAGCTGTTAAGTAATTTTGCTCCGTTGTCAAGCGTGCTCAGATTGTCTTCACTTGCCGCATTGTTCAGATATTTTACAGAATTATCAACACCTTGTGATATCTGATTCATACCATTGCTTGCGGTCTGAATTCCGTTGTAAAGAGACTTTGCACCCTGTTCACAAGTGGTCACACCGGCTGTGTATACTGAGATACCGGAGTTTAAAGCCTGTGCGCCGCTGGAGGCTGAAGATACGCCTGAGGTATAGCTTTCAATTCCCTGAGATAATACTTTGCTTCCGTTATTAAGCTGTGACGCACCTGTGTTGAGCTTATTGTTATTAGCGGTTATTGCTTTAAGACCGTTATCTAGTGTGACTGCTCCGTTATTGAGAGCACCCACACCGTCAGCAAGAATAGGTGCACCTGCACCGAGTGTGTTTACTCCGTTTTGGAGCTGTAATAATCCATTGCTTAAATCAACGGCTCCGCCATTTATCTCAGATGCACCGGATGAAAGGGAAGAGGAACCGTCTTTCAGATCCTTTGCACCATTGTTGAGCTTGTCAGTTCCGTCCACTACCTGACTTGAACCATCATAAAGTTGGCTGAAACCGTCCTGAAGTGTACCCATTTCATCAGGTACGCTGTTCAGCTTGGTGCAAAGGGTATTGATGATTTCCTCATCTATTTTACCATTTATGGATTCCTTAATGGTCGGCATTGCATTTTCAAGAATCTGAGCTGCAAGATAATTCTTTTTCTGATTTGCAATATAACTTATTTTACCGTGAATTTTATCCGTATCTGCTGATGCAGTGGATACGGAATCAGAAAGATTTTCAGGAATGATGATTGCCGCATAATAATCATCCTCGAGCACGCCGTTTCTGGCATCTTTTTCATCGGTGAAAATAAATTTTACCGTATTGTTTTCCTTCAGCTCTTCGCAGATTTCGTTGCCGACATTTCTTGATGCTCCGTTGATTTGTGCCCCTTTATCAAGGTTTACTACTGCAACGGGAACGTCGTTTAGACGAGCATACGGATCCCAGAAAGCACTGAGATAAAAGTAGCTGTACAGAAGCGGTATAACGAGTACACCTATGATGATAGCTGCTTTTACTATTGCGTTTGTTTTTTTCTTCTTTACAGACATGATCAAAAACCTCCTTATATAAACAATCTGTAAATCAGCTCATTACGCATTGTATTATAATTCAGAGAAAATGTAACTATACATTTTAATGAAAATGTATAGTTTTTGACAAAACCGTAAATTTGTATAAAAAATAAGAGTCCTGAAGGACTCTTATTAAAATATGAAAATAATATTTAATGCTGATGCAGCGTATTTTGTAAATCCCTAACAGCTACCTCTTTTAAGGTATGGGAATCTTTAATCAAAGTTTTTTCATAGCAGTAACTGATTGCCTGAGTCAGTCCCAGAAGAATGAATAAAAGAATGATTTGTTTCGGTGAATTAAAAATATAGTCTGTCAGTCCAAAAAGAAGATAGGTGAGCATTGATGTAAATACACAGAAAACCAAAGTGAATTTTTTTCCATTGTTTGCATTGATTTCAAGCAGCTTACCAAAGGCACAGCCTATAATGACAAAAAAAAGAATAACACCGATTATACCGAGTTCCATCCAGGTTTCAAGCACAAAATTATGTGCATGCGGTTTGCTTAAATCATATTCATTCAAAAGCACCTGTCCTGTTTCCTCAACGCCGAAGCCGAGCCCCATAAAGAATGCTTTAAGATGCGAGGTAAGATAGTTTATCAGGCTTTCCCAAATCTGAAAGTGTGCTGCTGAGGATTGCCTTGCCTCATTTCCGCCGCTGCCTCCGCCGCTTACCTTGCCGACGGTTTTTAATATAAGACCATATCGTGTGAGAATGGACGGAATGATGACTACAATTGTGGGAATCAGGATTTCAAGCATTGGCTTAGCATATTTTTTTGCAAGAAAGATGAACATAAATATCCAGCCGAAGATTGCAATAAAGCAGCCTGCTCTGGTCATAGTCGAGCTCATTCCGGCACTGATTAGTATGTTGCAAAAAAAGTATGCCAACTTCTGTTTACCTGTTTTTGCATTCAGAAACAGATAAACAGATATCGGAAAAACGATAATCATATATGTGGCAAGGAGATTTGGATTGGAAAAAAAACCGCTTGCACGAGTTGTCCACATATTTGTGCTGATTTCAAACGGCAGAATATCGTAAACCAGTGTATCCAAGTTTTTATAAAACGGTGTTGTGAGTACAAGATTTTCAGGTATATATTTAAATCTGTAAAGTGTGTATGTACATATCTGGATTGCACCCACAAATCCATTAAGTGCACCGGACAGCACCATAGCAGAAAGGATTCTGTCTATTTTCTGTCTTGTTACTGCCAGATTGTAAATCATAACCTCAACAAGAAACATACCCCACCAAAGCATTGCTGTGGAGAAAGAGGAGAACTTTGTTCCTGACCATAAAACACTGACGACAGACAGTGCCATAAATCCCATCATTATTTTTCCCAGCGTTCCGCATTTTGCCTTTTTGCCCTCGCGGGTCCATTGGCGTTTGAATACGATAAATCCGGTGAATAATATAAACGGACTTACATATTCCGGCAGAATAGGAAAAAGAAATACAGTTGCCAAAAGCCAGTACCAGCCGGGATTGCTCCGGTATTTGTCTTTAAGGCAGATGATTTTGCTATTCATAATCAACCTCAATTAATAATCAATATATAATAAATTTAATATAAATAATAATAAGTCAAAGCAGTACAAACATAATACTACATAACGAATTTATTTTCAAGTATATTCAATTTAATAATTCTTGTTTGCCGCAAGATTTACAGTTTATTTACAGTTAAAAATAATAATTTGGTTGCATTACAGTTATGATTATTGTATAATTTATTGGTATATTATTAGCTATTTTATATAATTTTTATATTTTCAGGGGTGTTAGTATGGACGAAAAAGACAAGGAACTTAACAGTGAACTTCCTCTTGACGGCAATGCGGATAACGAAAATGACATTGTACTTGAGGAAAAAGACGGTATTAAATATGAAACCAATGATAACTGGGAATTTGAGGCAGAGGCACCGACTCTGAATAATGATATGTTTTCAGTACCTGATTTCCCTGAAACAAATAATACATCAGGCGAGTATCTTTCAGCTAACGATTATTCTGCCAACAGACAGGTTGTAGTGAACAGAGACGTTTTTACATTCGTGCCTCTTGCAATATTTGTTGCAGCTATTATTGCAGTTCTTGCTGTATTCGGCGTCAGATATTATACCGTTCCCAATGGTAAAGAAGGGGATTTGATGAATCCTGCTTCCGTTGTTGCAACAATTGATGACAGCAAAATCAGTCTCGGTATGTATAATCTTTATTTTTCCAGCGTTGTAAGTGAATATGAGAAGTATGCAAGCTATTATGGCATTGATACAACTGCGGATTATGCAACCCAATATACTACTGATAAAGACGGGAATAAAGTTTCATGGCTGGAGGTTTTCCAGAATGATACACTTGATGAGCTGAAAACCCATTGTGTATTATGTGATGCTGCAAAAAAAGCAGGCATAACCTTATCAACAGGTCAGCAGAAGATGATTGACGATTATATTGATAATCTTAAGAGCTCTGCATCAGAGCAGAATGCTTCACTCAATGATTATATCTCAGATGTTTTCGGTGATTATTGTACGGAGGAAACCTTCCGCCTTTATATGGAACGTTTTTATCTGGCTATAAACTATCAGGGCAGATTTGCTATTGAAAACAAGCCTGAAAGTGAAGAAATCAATAAGTTTTACGAGGAGCACAAGAAGGACTATTATCAGATTAATTTCTCATACCTTGCACTGACATATGATTCAAGCAGTGACGAGGCTAAGAAAAAGTCTGAAAAGTCTGTTCAGGATTATGCAGCTAAAATAAAGGACAGACAGTCTATTATCGACTTGGTTCCTACAGTATATGAGGATTATATCAAAAATGATGCCGCTTCTGCTATGGAGGCTGATTCGTCCTTGTCCGAAAAGGATGCAATAAAGCAGGCAACAGCAAATTATGAGGCGAATATAGACGGACAGATGTCAGGTACAGATACGCAGTTCGGTGAGGAAATCAACAACTGGCTTTTTGATGAAAAGGAGCCGACAGGTACTGTAAAATACTATATCAACGATAAAATGGGCTATGCTTATATTATCCTTAAAACAGAACAGCCTACCCATTCTGAAGAGGAACTGTATTCCGTAAGACATATCCTGATTATGCCTGAAACCGAACGTCTGGATGCTGAAACGGACGAAAGCGGCAATACGATTTTCAATGATGAGGAATGGGCTGCTGCTGACGAAAAAGCAAAGAGTATTTTGGATAAATACAATTCCGGTGATAAGACAGAGCTTGCCTTTGCAGCACTTGCTGAGGAGGAAAGCGGTGATGTTGCTTCTACAGGCGCAGGCGGCTACAGCGGAAGATACGGTGGCCTTTGCGAAAATGTCAGCGAGGGTAATATGGTATCTGAGTTTGAATCATGGGCACTTGATAAAGAGCACAAGTTCGGCGATGTTGAGATTGTTAAATCAAAGTTTGGTTACCATATTATGTTCTTTATTTCAAAGGATGCAGCGTATAAGGCGCAGCTTGCTTCTGATGTACGCAATACCAATCTTCAGAAAATCGTTGATGATACCCAGCTCAGCAAGCACGATTCTGTTCTAAAAAAAGCAAATGATAAGTTTTTAGTTGAGAAGAAAACAGCTAACGAAAGCTCTTCAAACGGAAATTTATCACAAGGCTATTAAAAATAATACTTGTATTATTTCTAATAATAGTGTAAAATACTGTTGAATAAATAACTAACTCTGTAAAAGGATGAAAAAAGATGGCTAAGAAACAATTAGATGAGGATTTACTTACAGGCGGCAGCTTAGGCGGTGCCGATAAGAGTAAGAAGAAAAAGGCTGGCAGTGCTCCTGCCGGTAAGGGTGCAGCAATCAGTATTGCTCCGCGTACCAAGAAGATTATTCAGGCAGCAGTTTGTATTGTTATTGTTGTTGCTCTTCTTGTAACATACGTTGCTACCGGTGCGGTGAGAAAAGGCTTTATTGCATCACTTAGTTTACCTGCTCAGACCTTGACAGGTGTGACTGTAAGCAATGGTGATAATAAGGCTAAGATTAAAGTTGCTACTTATAATTTCTATTTTGCAACAACATACAATAGTCTTCAGTCACAGATCAGCCAGTATGCACAGTACGGTCTTGATGCTTCACAGCTTGGTCTTGATGTTGACTTTGATAAGAAGCTTTCATCTCAGACATATACCGATCCTAACACAAATGAAACAATGTCTTGGGATAAGCATATGCATCAGATGGTTCTTGATTCCATTGAAAGCACATACACATATTATCTTGCTGCTGTTGCTGCTAATGACGGCAAAGAGCCTGAAATTACAGACGAGCAGAAATCACAGATTGATGATACACTTAAGCAGTACGAGGAAACAGCAAATCAGTACGGCTATACGCTCAGCGGCTATCTTGTAAGAGCTATGGGTAAGGGTGTAACAGAGTCTGTATTCAGAACCGAAACAACACGTCAGTATATCGCTCAGAATTATCAGAGCCAGCTTGGTAATGAATCCACTGAGAAAGAGTATTCAGCAGATGATATCAATGCTTATAAGAATGAGCATGAGGACGATTTAAAAACGGTTGACATTAAATTCTTTGAGTGCAGCAGTGAGGATGATGCAAAGGCTTTTGCTGATAAGCTTAAGGCTGACGGTTCAAACTTCGCTGATTTATGTGCTCAGTATGCAAGCTCTGATTATGAGAAGAAGGCTTATGCAGACGAAGCATATTCAACTGAGATTGGTATGACTAAATCTGCTCTTCAGGCAAGACAGTATGCAATTGCAACTGCTGATGCACACGAGCATGAAGAAGGCGAGGAGCATTCAGACGATGAAGAGCTTAAGTATTCAGGTCTTGACTGGCTCTTCAGTTCAGACAGAAAAGCAGGCGATATCAAGCAGTACAGCACATCGGTTGTTTATGTCATTTCACCTGCATCTCTTTCAGACAGAAAGACAATTAACATCCGCCACATTCTCATTGCTCCTGAAACGGATGATGAAAACGGTGATGTAACAGCTGCTACCGATGCACAGTGGAAAGCTGCCTATGAAAAAGCAGGCAACATTCTCTCAGGATGGGATAAGACTGAGGATGGCTTTGCTAAGCTTGCAAGCGAAAATTCAACTGATCCCGGTTCAAAGGACAATGGCGGTCTTTATGAAAATGTTGTAACCGGTCAGATGGTTAATTCCTTCTCAGCATGGTGCTTTGAAGATGGCAGAAAAGCAGGCGATACAGGTATTGTTAAATCCGATAACGGTTATCATATTATGTATTTTGTAGGTGCTAATGACCAGACAGTATGGCAGTACAATGCAAAGCAGGCACTTGCATCTGATGACAGCAAGTCTGCTGCTGATAAATTAGAGGAAGAATATACAATTAAAGAGAATTGGTTTGGTTCTCGTTACTTTGAAAAGGATGTAGACATCTCTAACTGATTATTATAAAAAAGAGGTTGTTTCATGCAACCTCTTTTATGCTATTCATTTGAAAGGGGACTGTAATATGACAAGCAAAAATGATGTCAAAGAATTAATCAATGAAATATCTCGTCTTATGGCAGCCCTTGAGGATGTCAATTTTGAATGTCAGCGGCTTGAAATTGTTAACTCGAATCTTGATTTTCAATTAAAGTCAATCAGCCGTGAACTTAAGCAGAATATAGCAATGCTCGAAACGCTTGAGGAAGAAAATAAAGCTCTCAGAAATGAAAACCGAGAGCTGAAAAAAGAACTGGAAAATAAGTAATGGAATATACACTGAATACAAATCAGCTCAGGGAATATGCCCCAAAGCTGAAAATGGGGGACAGAGTTGTGCTTTCGGGCACAGTATACACCTCGCGTGATGCCGCTCATAAAAGAATAACACAGTATATAAGCGAAGGTAAGGCTTTGCCGTACGATTTAAAGGATGCTGTTATATATTATGCCGGTCCTACTCCTGCACCGGAGAATTTGGCTGTCGGTGCCTGCGGACCTACCACATCAAGCAGAATGGATGTTTTTGCTCCTGATTTCCTTGATAGAGGTGTGGTCGCTATGGTAGGTAAGGGGGAACGCAGTCAGGCAGTTTGCGATGCTATTGTGCGCAATAAAGCAGTTTACCTTTGTGCTATCGGCGGTGCAGGTGCACTTGCATCGAAGTGCATAAAATCCTGTGAAGTTATCGCCTTTGATGATTTAGGTTGTGAGTCCGTTAAAAGACTTGAATTTGACAGCTTTCCGCTTACCGTTGCAATTGACTGCAGCGGTGGTAATATTTTTGTCAGATAGCCTATTCAACCTGCTTTTTTATATCGTTTAATACCTTTTTTTCAATTCTTGATACATAGCTTCGGCTTATATTTAACCTCTGTGCAACCTCGCGTTGTGTCAGGGGTTTTTTGTTGTCCAGCCCATATCGTAATATAATGATTTCTTTTTCACGTTCATCTTCCATATTCTCAATGATTTTAGCAACCTTTTCCCAGCGTACCTTGACCTCCAGATTGTCTGCCAAATCATCAGGACTGCTGATCGTGTCCTCAATGGTCAGCGGATTGCCATCCTTGTCAATCTCAAGCGTATCGTTTAGATATACATCATTCGCAACCTTTTTTCCTGCCCTGAAATGCATAAGTATTTCGTTTTCTATACATCGTGATGCATATGTAGCAAGGCGGGTGCCTTTTTCAGCATTGAAGGAATCAATTGCTTTAATCAGGCCGATGGTACCTATACTGATTAAATCATCTGTATCATTTGTCTTTGAATAATACTTTTTTACAATATGGCTGACAAGTCTTAAATTCCTTTCAATTAATACTCCTCTTGCGTTTGCGTCGCCGTCCTTCATCTTTTCAAGCCACATTGCCTCCTCCTTAGGCGACAGCGGTTTGGGAAAGCTGGACGTGTTTTGAATGTGCAGAATAAAATAGATTAAGTGTGCACTTATTGCGGATAGTAAAGCACTAAACATTTTCATCACCGATATATTTATATGCACTGTTTTCTTTTTGAATTCTGTTAAATTATTTTCTTAATTTTGAAATCAATGCACAGCAATCTTAATTTGAAATTTTGTATTTTAGTAACATTAAGCAAAGCAAAATTTATTGAAGAATTTGATAAAATAAGTTATAGTATTCTGGCTTTATGATGGATTAAATATAAAGAAAGCGGTGATTAAAATAAAAAACACAGTATTAAATCCAAGCCTGAAAAGAAGAAAAGAATTACTGCATAAAGTTGCAAAACCGATCCATCATGAAAATTTCGGAAGTTTTTTGTTGTTTTTCTGTTTATATGTGCACTAGCTATATTGGTGGGTATAGGTGTTTTGCTTATACTTAATCCTATCTCAGCTGAGGGAGTACTTATCTTTATTATTTCTGCATTTGGAATGGCTTGCATTCCATTTATCGCTGCTTCAGGAATAAAAAATCAATCAAAATATGAGTGTGCTTATCCATATTCCAGCTATGCAAATGGTACGTTGTTTTTAGGAGAAGCGGACTTGCAATATGTATTTTGGCAAGTTGGACCTACAGAACCTGCTGCGTACAGCAGCCCGCACGCAGTTTATCATGATGAATATAAATTTTTTATCAAATCAGAAGAGACTGGATTTATGAACTTACAATAGATGAAAACGGTGTATGCAGAATAATCGGAGCAGGGGAAATCATTTTACCGAAGGACATAACAATGGGTGCATTAGAGATAAAAGTGGAGGCGGATAAACTCAGAAAGTATTTTTCGTTTATTATAGCTTTTGCTGAAGAAAAATGCAGAACAAGTAATACTGGATTGGAAAAATAATTATTTATAAGGATGAATCACTTTTGTATTTTAAATCAGTTGAAATTCTTTCTCAGTGCACGGCAATAAGAGGCTAGATAATGCGTTCTCGTTTCAATGTTTTAAAATAAATTGATTTTTTATGAAAAAAATGTGACTTTTTATTTTTTTGATTCGTATTATTATTAGTTAGAGATATTCGCTGATTTTTAGCTATTTTTTATAAGGTGCAGGGTTGCAAAGAAAAATTTTAAAGTTTTTTTGTTACCTTTTCACAGGTAATACACTATAACTGTGATGGCAAAATAATGGATTATATTTTTTAGTATAATCCATTATTTTATGATTTCATTTGTATATGAAGTCGCTGTCATTGCACCTTGATAATTTAATAGTATTATATATAATATAAATCGGGCGAAAGTAAGTCTATTATTTGGTAGTAAATTCCAAAAAGTTATCGAATAATCATATAATAAGAATTTAATATTTTTATTCAGGCTATCATTATTACTTTTTAACACTGCGGGGTCAAGCGTGTCAGTAATCAGCGTTATGTGTAAGTCTGGTTGCCAGCGTTATCTCCCGATGTTTTAGAGTATATAATATATAATTAATTTGAAAGGAAGATTTTTTATGAAAAAAGTTTCGTCAATCCTGCTTGCATTTATAATGCTTATAAGCGTGGGAGCAGGAATTCCTGTAAGTACAGCAGCGGCAAGCCTGCCGAAATCAGCAGTAACATCCATTGTTTCCTATCCCTGCGGTTTTACAGCAAATTTCAGCAAGCAGAAGAATATTACCGGTTATCAGATTCAGTATTCAACTTCAAAAAAGTTCAATACGAAGGATACAAAGGCTGTGAGAACAACTAAAAATTCATCCGCAGTCAGAAAGCTCGGCAGCAGTAAGAGATATTATGTAAGAGTAAGAACTTATAAGAAATCAGGCAAGAAGTATACCTATTCAGCATGGTCAGCATCAAAGCCGATTACAACACTGAATAAGAATTGTCCTGACCCTGCACATATTAAGTCTGTTAAGGGCGGTAACAAAAAGTTCACCGTCACAACCTATAAGTCAGGAAAGGCAGACGGTTATCAGATAAGATATTCAACAAAAAGCAATTTTGCCAATGCAAAGAAGGTTACTGTAAAGGGTATTAATAATACAACATTGAATGCAACAGGCTGTGCTGCAGGAACAAAATATTATGTTCAGTCAAGAACCTTCAGAAAGGTGAATGGAAAAACATATTATTCCTACTGGTCAACAACTACTAAGAGTGTTACCACAAATAAAGCTCCTACAACTACTACCAAAAAGCCTACTACAACTACTAAAAAGATGCTCAGCAAAGCGGATGTTGAATGGGTTCAGCGCGAGGCAAATAAGTATATTGAAAGTAAGGGGATTCGTTTAAATGCGAAAGCCGGCGGTTATTCAGATATAATTTCAACCTTAAACTTTACCTCAAAAGAAGAATTACTTTCTTATGTTAAAAAAGATATTGATTATCAATATCAGGAACTGAAAGAAAGCAGCGGTCACACTAATTTTACAATGTATGTAAAAATTGAACCGCGCAGCAACGGAAGCTATTTTATTTATGTAATGTATATTTAATTAAAAGCTCTGTAAGTGAAAAAGTACCGATTCATAATCGGTGCTTTTTTATTTTATAAATTTTTTTAAAGGAGGAATCTGATGAAAAAGATTCGAAAACCGATTGTTCTGATGCTGATCTTAACAATCTTATCCACAATGTTTGTGCCGACATTTGTCGGTATAGCAAGCGGCGTAAGAACCAGTCTGCATATCAGGACAAGCTCAACGTATAAATATATGAATAACTGGGCTTATCCTAATAACAGAAATGGTATTCATCTCGCAACTGTTGCTGAGGGGCAGTACAAGGGCGAGCCTGCCTATTGTATTGAATTCGGCAAAAGTATGGGTGATGATGGGCAGCCGGAAACAATAACCGATATAAGAGAAGTTCCGGCTTGGAAAGAGTTTGATTCAACGCAAAGGTATGGAATTATACGTGCTACCATTTATGGTTATCCTAATTATACCTATGGTGTGTCCAATGATGCGGCTCAAGTGGCCACTCAGTTTGTGATTTGGGAGTATTCACAGGGATACCGTACCTCATCTGACGGTGACAATCCTACTGCTGGTCTTAATGGTTGGAATAATACGATTGAGACTGCAATTGATAATGCCGGTTTTGATGTTCGCCGTCAGTATTATAATTCAGGTGTACTCGCGTATTCCGATGTTGAGAAAGCTTATAAGGGGATTCTTAACGGGATTAAAAATCATATGATACGTCCAAGCTGCGATTCTAAAACCTATGATATGAACTGGAACAGTTCTCAAAAGCGTTATGAGGTAACCATTACTGACAGTAGAAATGTTCTTTCAAATTTTGATTTTACAGGCAGCTACAGCAATCTTAAATTTGAAAGAAGCGGAAATAAAATCACTATATCCACAACAGCTGTTGTGAATACCGCAGCTACAGTAACGATGTTAAAACATGGTACTAATTCCGGTGCGGATGTTGGATATGTGCCGGACAGCAGCAGTAATCAGTGCCTTACCGGAAGACTTAGCGACCCTGTAGAAATATCATTTAAAGTCAAAACCGTAACAGGAAACTGTCATTTAAAGAAAACAAGTGAAGATGGAAAAGTAGAAGGAATTGCATTCACAATAACAGGCAATGGTTTGACCTATGAGCGCACAACTGATAATAAAGGAGAATTTACCTTAAATAATATCCCGGAAGGCACATACACCGTTACAGAGCATGCAGATAATAAATATGTTCAAAATAAATCACAGACGGTAACTGTAAGAGTTAATCAGACTGCAGAGGTCAAGTTTCACAATATTCTCAAAAAGTTCAGTGTTGAGGTAACTAAGAAGGATTCCGAAAAAGGAAAAGAACAGGGTAATGCAACACTGAAGGATGCGGTTTACGGTCTTTATAATAATGGAGAATTAGTAAAAGAGTATACCACTGATGATGACGGAAAGTTTACAACCGATTATGAGATTTGCGGTAGTAAATGGACATTAAAAGAGATTGTACCAAGTGAAGGATATAATCTTGATAAAACTGTTCATGAAATTCCTGCAGGTGCAGAAAATTTCAAAATTGAGCTGAACACAATTAAGAAGGATGTTTATGAGCCTGTAATAAAAGGCACTATCTCAATTATCAAACATGTGGACGGAGAATCTCAGATAGAAACTCCTGAGGAGGGTGCTGAATTTCAGGTTTACTTAAAATCAGCAGGATCATATGATAAGGCTAATCCAGACGAGCGAGATATTCTTGTTTGTAATGAATATGGTTTTGCAAAAACAAAGGATTTGCCGTATGGAACCTATACCGTTCATCAGACAAAAGCTTGGGAGGGTAAGAAATTTCTGAATGATTTTGATATCTTTATTTCAGAAAATAATAAAGAATATCCTATTCTTGCTATCAATCCTACCATTACAAGTTATTTAAAGATAGTAAAGGCAGATGCAGAGACTCATAAGACCATTACACGAGCTGGCACGGGATATCAGATATATGATCCGCAGGGAAATCTGATGTCAATGAAATTTACATATCCCACTCCGACAACAATTGATACATTTTATACAGATGAAAACGGCTGTCTTGTAACACCGGAAAAACTGTCATACGGAAAAGGCTACAAGCTCGTAGAGGTGCAGGCACCTTATGGCTATGTGATAGACAGAACCCCAATTATATTTGATGTTACAGCTGAAAATTCGGTTAATGAGGATGGCATCACCATTATTACAGTAACACAGGAAAATACAGCGCAGAAGGGCGTAATTGAAATAAGCAAGACAGGTGAGGTATTTGCATCTGTTAAAAATAATGACGAGGTTTATACTCCTGTTTACGAGGAGCAGGGACTGGCTGATGCAGAGTTTGAAATCTATGCCGATGAGGATATTGTAACTGCTGACGGAACTGTTAGAGCAAAGCAGGGCGAGCTTGTTGATACTATAGTTACAGACAGTAACGGTACAGCAAAGTCAAAGCTTCTATATCTTGGCGAGTATACGGTTAAAGAAACGAAGGCTCCGTACACCTTTGCATTAAACAATGAGGAACAGCATCTTGCGCTTACATATGAGGGTCAAGAAATTTCAACAATCAGCAGGTCTGTATCCTTTTATGATCAGAGACAGACATCAGGCATTGAACTCACAAAGGTGCTTGAACAGAATGAGCTTTATAAGGTAGGTATGAATGACGAAGTTCAGAATGTAAAGTTCAGTGTATACGCAGCCGAAGAGGTTACCGCACAGGACGGTGAAATCATCCCCGCTAACGGTTTAATTACAACAGCAAGTGTTACTGCTGATAATACACTTACTTTTGATTGTGATCTTCCTGTAGGCTATAACTGGTATGTTCAGGAAACTGAAACTGATGAGCATTATATTATTTCTGATGAAAAGTATAATTTCTCAACTGAATATCAGGGTCAGGATGTTGAACGCCATGATATTAAAATCAATGACGGCGAAGGAATTTTAAATTTAATTAAAAACGGTGTTGTTAATGGTAAAAAGCTTGATGACAGCGGCAATCCACTGAAGGGTGCCTTGATTGGAATTTTCTCTGATACAGCGGAAGAGTTTACGAAGGATACAGCAATAACAACAGTGATGTCAGCTGATGACGGAACATTTTCATTTACGGATATTCCTGTAGGTACTTATATTGTAAAGGAAATTGAGGCACCTAAGGATTATCTCCTGGATGAAAAAAGCTATATTGTTGAGATAACAGAAAATGAGCAGACTGTTGAGCTTGAGCTTGTCAATGTACTCAAGAGAGGAAGTATTCACGGAATAAAAATTGATAATCTCAGTAATCCGCTTGAGGGTGCTTTAATCGGATTGTTTTCTGCTGATACAACAAAGTTCACAAAGAAAAATGCTTTGATGACCGCAACATCTGATAAGGAAGGTAATTTTGAATTTAATAATCTTCCTGTTGGTAAATATATTGTCAAGGAGCTGAAAGCACCAAAGGGCTATATCCTCAATGAAAAAGTCTATGAGGTTACTATTGAAGAAAATGAGCAGATTATTGAGCTGAAGATAGTGAATGAAGCAGAAGTAATTGAAGTCAAATCGCCGATGACAGGTGCTGACTATGCAATACTTTTCACATCATTAGCAGCAGTTATGTGTACAGCAGCTGCAATAACTGTTTTTCTTAAAAAAAGAAAAGAAAAAAATGAAGGCACCAACTTACATCAAATCTGAAAAGTTATAATCACTTTTCAAAGCGCACAATGATGTAATGCCAGTGCCGTTCACCGTTAAAATATGAATTAAAAAGGGTCTGATAGGACCTGAGCCGTCAGCCCCTTTTTAACTTTTTGATTTCATATAGTTCCTGAATTTTTCACAGAACTATATATTCAGCGATATATGGCATAAGAAAAGACACCGATTATATCGGTGTCTTTGTAAATATAAATCCGTTTTTAATTACTGCCATTTGAGTGCTTTGATTGAGAAGCCGAGTGAATATTCAAGACGGTTTTTCTGAACAATAGCGATAACCTTTTTCTTGTTACAGCCGGATACATCCGCTGTTATCTTATAGAAGTTGTTGTCGCCAAGATCCTCAATCTTAGTTATGGATACAGTCTGAACTTTCTTTGTATAATCTGAAATTTCAAAGGTATCATCTTTTTTTATATATTTGATTGGTGCATTTGATTTTTCAGCATAATCATTGCACTTTGTTTTAAAGTTAACTACAGTCTGTCCATAGTATTTAAAAAGATTAAGAACAATGGGACTTGATGGATAAATGTTTCTTGAGCTGCCTTCGCGTTCTGCCATCCAGACAGCGGTGTGTGTTGCAATTTCAATTGGCACACCATCGGAATTTTCATAGCTTGCAGTGTAAAGATACGGAACCTCAAGCATGGATTTAATAATGTTCTGATCTTCAACTGAGAAGTTAACCTCTTTTCCGGTTGCACTTGTTTTAGGTACGGTTTCATTACCGTTAAAAGATGTTGTTTCCGGAGATTCGGTAAGTGAAACATCCTTTTTTGTTGTACCGGTTGTTTTGTTATTTGGCTTGGTGGTTGTGTTTTTGCTTGGGTCCTTTCCACCATAGCTACCGCTGTTGTTTTTCGTATCATCATCTCTTTCGGTAACTTTAATTGTACTTCCCTCGATAGGATCACCGTTAGAGTCGATAAGCTGAGCATATGTTCTGCCTTTTTTATCCTTTTTGTAAATAACAGGAACCTCTGTAGTTACGACATTTCCGTCCTTATCCGTAACGGCTTTGCCTTTATCATCAGTTACTTCCTGTGTTTCAAAGCCGAATTCCGTATCACTGTTCAGTTCGTCAGTCGTTTCTTCGGGCTCGTTCTTGGCACAGGCAACAAATATCGACGAAATTATCACAATAAGTGCAAGCAATAATATAAAAACTTTTTTCAATATGCACACCTCTTTCTGAGATCATGAAATAATATATTCTAATTATATATTATTTTTGGTAAAAGTAAATAGAAATAATAAAAAATGAACAAATAATTAACTCCTTATTCATACTATTTACATATTTTTCAATTCATGATATCCTAAAAAATAATAAAAAAGTGGTGATGTTATTGTGAAAAGTGCTGCTCGCCTTGCAGTGTGCTCAATTGTTACAGCTCTTTCGGTAGTGCTCCTTTTTTTAGGTGGAATTACCTTTATACTGGCATATACAATGCCTATGATTGTGGGGCTTTTTATGATTATGCTTAATCGTACTTTCGGCAAATCAAGTGCCTGGATCACTTATGCTGCCACATCTGCTTTATCGTTTATTCTTGTAGCGGATAAAGAATGTATGCTGATGTATGTTATGCTTTTTGGATTTTATCCTATGGTGCACGAAGAACTCGGAAAAATCAGAATGAAGCCGTTGAGAATTACTTTAAAACTTTTGATTTTCAATGTTCTTCTTGTTGCGGTACAGCTGATTCTTGTGTTTGTATTCGGTATTCCATTTCTTGAAGAAGGGGAGGGGCAATGGATGATTGCTCTGTTTGCCGTTTTGATGAATATTCTTTTCCTGTTCTACGACAGAATCATTACCGTTTTTACAAAATTGTACGAAACAAAAATTGAAAATAAAATAAAAAAATATTTTAAATAAAAAAGTTCAGCCAGGTACATCTTGTACTTGGCTGAACTTTTTTATCAGTCGTTTTTCAATTTGTTTACCATCATTCTGGCAACCTTGTATACGTCACCGCATCCAAGAGTGATAACCAGATCACCTGCCTGAGCGTGAGAAAGCACATAGTCACATATTTCCTCAAAGGTGTCAAGCTGTATGGAATTCGGTATCTTGTCCGCTAAATCCTTTGCTTTTATACCTATTGTATTTACCTCACGGCTTCCCATAATTGCTGAAATAACGCATTTATCAGGAATCTGTAAAATCTTTGCAAAATCATCAAGCAGAAGCGATGTTCGTGTGAATGTGAATGGCTGGTGAACCGCCCATACATTTTTATATCCCATTTTCATTGCAGCCTCAAGTGTAACCTTAAGTTCAGCAGGGTGATGAGCATAATCGTCAGCAAAGGTGATTCCGTTGTATTCACCCAAAAGCTCAAAGCGTCTTGATGCACCGCCAAAGGCTTTAAGACCTCTGCATATACTTTCAACATCAGCTCCGCTTTCATATGCTGCTGCAAAGGCACAAAGTGAGTTAAGAATGTTATGCTCGCCCGGAACAGAAAGCTCAACCTTTGCAGTAAATTCACCGTTGTGATAAACATCATATGATGATTTAAAGCCACCGGGTACATCTATGTTTTTAGCAACCCATTCATTATCGTCATTTTTACCGATGCTTATCAGTTTCTTGCCAGTTATACCTTTGAGTGTATCAACGGTGTTTTTGTCATCACCGTTATATATAATGGTTTTAGTAGTCTTATCGGCGAATTTTCTGAAGGATTTTTTTATGTTTTCAATATTTCCGAAGAAATCAAGGTGATCCTCATCAATGTTCAGAATAACCGCAATGTCCGGATTCATTTTTAAAAATGTGTTGTTGAATTCACAGCTCTCGCACACAAAATTTTGACTGTGACCATATCTTCCGTAAGCGTCAATTACAGGCAGCTTTCCACCGATAACAGCACTTGGGTCAAGACCAGCTTCAAGCAATACCTGTGTAATCATAGATGAAGTTGTGGTTTTTCCGTGTGTACCGCATACGCCGATACAGTTTGAAAATATTCTGCTCATCGCGCCAAGCAGCTCAGCACGTTCAAAGCAGGGGAAATGTTTCTTGGCATATTCAAGCTCTTCATTTCCTGCAAGGATTGCGTTTGTGTAAATTACGAGTTCAATATCATCGGTAAGGTTTTCCTTAACCTGACCGAGATATACCTTTGCACCTTCTTTTTCAATTCTTCTGAAGGTTTCAGTGTCGTTATTATCAGAGCCTGAAAGCTCATATCCAAGTGAAATAAGTATTTCGGCAAGAGGGCACATTCCTGAACCGCCGATGCCGATAAAATGTATTCTTTTCGCTTTTTTTAATATTTCATCTATACTCATCAGAGCAAGCCTCCGTCAAAATAATTTAATATATTATACTACTATTATGTGAAAAAATAAATAGTAACTTTGCCGTTAACTAATATTTTTTTATTTCATAGTATAAAGGGATAGCTGATATGTTATTAGAGGTGTTATTATGAAACTTAAAACTTTTACGATTCCTTACTTAACAGATGAAAGACTGGAATATGCAAAAGAATATCTAGTTGACAATGGTTATTCCTATGTTGAGGATATTGCGTCAGCGGATTTTGTTATATTGCCTATTCCGGTTAAAAAATATATGTTTGACAAGCTGGAGGATAAAACAGTGTTTTACGGTGTAGGTGATTATAAAGGCTTTGATTATAATAAGATTAAAGCCTTTCTGCTTGAAAATGCTTTTTTAACCTCAGAGGGTGCAATTGCACTTTATAAAGAAAATTCAAATATGTCTATTTACAATTCAAAGGTACTGATTACAGGCTATGGCAGAATTGCACAGGCGCTTCACAAGGCATTGTCAGCACTTGGTGCTGATGTGACGGTTTGCTCACGCAGTAAGGAAAGCATAGCTCTTTCACGTTTTAACGGAGCAAATCATATAACCTTTGATGAGCTGGCTGTAAAAAATGATTACGATATCGTATTCAATACAGTACCGCATATTATTTTCACTAAGGCAGAGCTTGATGCGTTGGGCAGTGATGTTACTCTTATTGATCTTGCATCCTTTCCGGGCGGAGTGGATACGCTCTATGCAAAATCAAAGGGTATTAAACTGATTGACGGTAAGCGACTGCCGTCTCGCTATTCAAAAAAATCAGCAGGATACTTAATCGGAAAAACAATAAACCAAATTATAAAGGAGGATTTTTCTTGAACATCGGTTATTGCCTGACAGGTTCATTCTGCACCTTTGCAAAATCAATTGATGCCATAAAAGCTTTGGTAAAGGCTGGGCATAGTGTTACACCGATCATGAGTGAAAATGCTTATTCAAAAGATACACGCTTCGGAAATGCTGTTGATATACAGAATAAACTGATTGAAATAACAGGCAACAGCATAATCCATACTATAGAACAGGCAGAGCCTGTCGGTCCGAAGAAAATGTTTGATGTCCTTGCAATCGTCCCCTGTACAGGAAATACCCTTGCAAAGCTTGCAAACGGAATTACGGATACATCAGTAACTATGGCGGCGAAGAGTCATTTAAGAAACAACCGTCCTGTAGTTATAGGAATATCAACCAATGATGCGCTTGGTGCTGCTGCTAAAAATATCGGTGCATTGCTTAATTATAAGAACTATTATTTTGTGCCGTTCGGTATGGATAATTTCAGTGCAAAGCCCAAATCAATGGTGTGTGATTTTGAACAGGTGAAGGATACGATTGAAAAGGCAGAAAAAGGTGAAGAGATATTAAAAAAAATATATTGACATTCTATTAATAATTATTTATATTTAATTTATGGCTTTGCCAAATCGTGTTAGTAAAATGAGGATGTGTATATTGGGAAAGATAATAGATATTAAGGACATCACCGTGAAATACGGTGACAATGTTGTACTTGATAAATTGAATTTGTATATTAATGAAAAAGAGTTTATAACGCTGCTTGGGCCTTCAGGATGCGGTAAGACTACTACTCTTCGCTGCATTGCAGGTTTTATTGATCCTGATGAGGGCGATATTATTTTTGAAGGTAAAAAAATAAATGATGTTCCTCCTCATAAGAGAAAGGTGAACACCATTTTTCAGCGTTATGCTCTTTTTTCTCATTTAAATGTATATGAAAATATTGCATTCGGCCCTCAGCTTCAGAAGAAGTCTAAGGACGAAATTCGTCAGATTGTTGCTCAGATGCTGGAACTTGTGAACTTAAAGGGCTTTGAGAAACGCAGTATTGACTCTCTTTCAGGCGGTCAGCAGCAGCGTGTGGCAATTGCCAGAGCACTTGCAAACAATCCGCATGTGCTCCTTCTTGACGAGCCTCTCGGTGCACTTGACCTCAAGCTCAGAAAGGATATGCAGACGGAGCTCAAGTCAATTCAGAAGAGACTGGGAATCACATTTGTTTACGTGACGCACGACCAGGAGGAAGCACTTTCGATGTCCGATACTGTTGTCGTTATGGACAAGGGTAAAATTCAGCAGATCGGTACGCCTGAGGATATTTACAATGAGCCTGTAAATGCCTTTGTTGCCGATTTTATCGGTGAGTCAAATATCGTCGATGCCATCATGCTTAAGGATTATGTTGTGTCCTTCGGCGGAGTTACATTTGACTGCCTTGATTCAGGCTTTGGTGAGAATGCTTTTGTTGAGGCTGTTGTAAGACCTGAGGATATCAGAATTGTTGAGCCGGGTGCCAAGGCTTCTCTTACAGGTGAAATAACAAGTGTAACCTTTAAGGGTGTTCACTTTGAAATCCTTGTTGATGTGGGCGGCTTTATATGGATGATTCAGACTACTGAGGAAAATCATAAGGTCGGCGAAAAAATCGGTATGTACATCGAGCCTGATGCGATTCATATTATGAACAGAAGTGAATACAGCGGTGAGTTTGGTGACTATTCCTCCTTCTCTGATGAGATGGATCATATTTCTGATGCATCCTATAACTGGGAGGATAGTGAAGATGAATAGACGCCGTACAAGGTTTCTTGACAAGCCTTATCTTGTTTGGACACTGCTTTTTATTATTGCTCCCCTGATTATGGTTGCATATTATGCTTTTACCGACAGGTCAGGTGCGTTTTCTCTTGACAGTGTTTCTCAGATACCTTCCTATATTCCCACAATTCTTTTATCTGTTTTATACGGACTTGCAGCAACATTGATATGTCTTATTATCGGCTATCCCTTTGCATATATCTTTTCAAAGTTCAGTATGAGGAGACAGCAGATGATGGTGCTTCTCGTAATGCTCCCTATGTGGATGAACTTTCTGATAAGAACCTACAGCTGGATGACCATACTCGGCGATTCCGGAGTAATAAACAGTATACTGAGTGCAGTCGGTATTCAGCCGTTGAAGCTGATTAATACCGGAGGTGCGGTCATTCTCGGTATGGTATATAATTTCCTGCCGTATATGATTCTGCCGATATATTCAGTGCTTTCAAAAATGGATCATTCCCTTGTTGAAGCAGCTGAGGATCTGGGGTCAAATAGATTTCAGGTTATGCGCAGGGTGATATTTCCCTTATCTATGCCCGGCGTATTAAGCGGTATAACTATGGTTTTTGTGCCTTGCGTTTCAACCTTTTATATTACGCAGAAGCTCGGCGGCGGACAGATTGTTTTAATCGGTGACGTTATTGAAAGTCAGTTCCAGAGCGCAAACAACTACAATTTAGGTGCGGCTCTGTCTTTCATATTGATGATTCTGATTTTAATTTGTTTGGGTGTAATGAATTACTTTGGTGCGGATGATGAAAACGACGGAGGTGTTGTAATATGAAAAAAAAGACTTCACCTTTATCAAAACTGTATATTGCTTTGATTTTCATTTTTCTTTATGCACCTATTGCAGTAATGATTCTGTTTTCTTTTAATTCAACTGCAAGCACCTATATCTTCAGCGGATTTTCTCTTCATTGGTTTAGTGAAATGTTTTCGGACGCTGCTGCAATGCAGGCGCTGAAGAATACAGTAGTACTTGCTTTATGCACGGCTATCATTTCATCTATTATAGGATTGCTTGCATCCGTAGGGCTTTTTAATTCAAAGAACAAGCTCTATAAAAGAGGGATGATGACTGCAACAAATATTCCTATGATGAATCCTGAAATTGTTACAGGTATTGCAATGATGCTCCTTTTTGTCTTTGCAGGGTCACTGATTAACAGAAGTGATGTGCTCGGTTTCTGGACACTTCTTATTGCCCATGTCACCTTTGCGCTTCCGTACGTAATTCTGAATGTGATGCCTAAGCTCAGACAGTTTGATATGCATGTTTATGAGGCGGCAGTTGATCTCGGATGTAAGCCGTATAAAGCATTTTTCAAGGTGGTTATGCCTGAAATCATTACAGGTATTATTACAGGCTGCGTAATGAGCTTTACTTTGTCACTTGATGACTTTATTATCAGCTATTTCACAAACGGTCCGAGCTTTCAGACATTGCCTATATATATCTTCTCTATGACCAAAAAAAGAGTAAAGCCTGATATGTATGCACTTTCAACGCTGATGTTCGTTGTTATTCTTGTTCTTCTTGTGCTGATGAACTTTGCCCAGAACAGAGCGGAAAGAAAGGGTAAGCGTGATGATAGATGAAAAGACATATAGCTGTAATTCTGGCTGTTATAACTTTACTTTGTGCTTTTCCTTTTACTGCTTATGCGGATGACGAATATTTCACTGAGGAGCAGATTGCGTATTATAGAAATTTAGGACTTCAGGGAACTACCGTAAATGTGTATAACTGGGGTGAATATATTTCCGACGGCAGCGAAGGCTCAATGGACGTTGTCAGTGAATTTGAACGGCTGACAGGCGCTAAGGTGAATTATACCAACTATGAGTCTAATGAAAATATGTATTCAAAGCTTTCAGGCGGCGGAGTCTCATATGATGTGATTGCTCCGAGTGATTATATGATTGAACGTCTTATTGATGAGGATATGCTGCTTGAGCTGGATTATGAAAATATTCCGAATATGAAATATATCAGCGATGACTGTCTGAATCTGTTTTTTGACCCTGAGCAGCGTTACACCGTGTGCTTTAATGTTGGTACTACCGTTCTTATTTATAATAAAACAATAGTAAAAGAAGAGCCTGACAGCTGGAACGTGCTTTGGGATGAGCAGTATAAAGGCAAGGTCCTTATGTTCAACAATTCACGTGATTCCTTTGCAATTGCTCAGGCAATGCTTGATAAGGATTTCAATTCAACCAATGAGCAGGACTGGGTTGAGTGTGCGCAGCTCCTTGCCGAACAGAAGGATAAGACCAATCCTGTCTATGTCATGGACGAGGTTTTCAATCTTATGGAAAGCGGAGAATATGCTTTTGCAACCTATTATGCCGGTGACTATCTGCTTATGCTGGAGAACAATGAGGATTTGGGCTATTGTTTCCCAAAGGAAGGTATAAACTATTTTTACGATGCCTTTTGTGTTCCGACCTGCTCAAAGAACAAAAGGGGAGGAGAGGCGTTTATAAACTTTATGCATGAGCCTCAGGTTGCTTTTGAAAACTGTGAGTTTATCTATTACAGATCACCTAATACTGCTGTTGAAACGAATGAGGAAAGCTCACTTTATGGCAGTGAGGTTATATATCCCGGTGATAATGTAAAATCACAATATTTCAAAAATCTTCCTCAGAACATTATCGAGCTTCAGAATAACCTCTGGACTCAGGTAAAGAGCGGTAAACTTTCAATCGGAAATGCACAGCAGGATAAAGAAATTTATACTGCCTGCGGTATTATCGGTGTAGCAGTAGCTGTCGTAATTATTGTTAAAGCGATTTCCAATGCCAAGAAGAAAAAAGAACAGGATTTGAGTGATTTATATGGATAATTTCAAAAGTCAATATAAAGCGGCGCTTTTTGACCTTGACGGTACACTGGTTGATACGATTGAGGATTTGGGCCGAGCAACTGCATATGTGCTGGAGTCTTACGGTGTTGAGCCGAAATGGACATTTGCTGACTATAGGGCTTTTGTTGGTAATGGTGCCAAGAAACTCCTCGACAGAGCCTTTGAACATAAGCTTTCAGATGATGAATTGGTAAAAGCGCTTGATTTGTTCAGAGAAAAGTATAACGATCTTTTGCTTGATCATGCACGCATCTATGACGGCATTACAGATGCTCTTAACACCTTAAAGGGCTGGGGCGTAAAGCTTGCCGTTGTAACAAATAAACCGCATCAGTCTGCCGTAAAAATGGTGGAAAGCCTTTTTGGTAAAAACTTTTTTGATGTTATAATCGGTGCTTCTGAGGATACTCCGAAAAAGCCTGATCCTTATACCGCAAATCTTGCTCTTGAAAAACTCGGCTGTAAGGCAGATGAAGCAATTTTCTTCGGTGACAGTGATGTGGATATCTATACCGCTAAAAATGCAGGTGCAGAAGCGGTGGGATGCTCTTGGGGATTTCGCAGTTTTGAATGCCTGTTTTCAGCTTCACCATCTGTGATCATTGACAGTGCAGATTATATCCCAAAACTTTTTTAAATAAATTTAAAAAAAGTGTTGACAAATGTAATCTGCTCTGCTATAATTCATATCGTTGACGCGAGAGTGGCGGAATCGGCAGACGCGCACGTTTGAGGGGCGTGTGGGGCGACTCGTACGGGTTCAAGTCCCGTCTCTCGCACCAAAAAGACTTGGTTTTCATTTGAATTCCAAGTCTTTTTTTAAAGCAAATTTGACTTTAACAGGGTGTTTCGGCAATTTTCCTATTTTGGAATATCTGTTAAAAGGATTATAATATTATACAGTAAATATGAAAGGATGAGAGTATGGAAATTTTTGACGCAATAAAAGCACTTACCCAATACGCAATTAATGAAGAATTAATTGAAAAAGAAGACGAAGTTTACTGTATAAATTCACTGTGCCAGGTGCTGAATATTGATTTTTATGAGGATGCAGACATTGACGGTGAATACGCTCTTGAGGAAATACTGTCATCAATGCTTGACTATGCTGTAAAAAACGGACTTTGCGAGGACAGTATTGTTTACCGTGACCTGTTTGATACAAAGATAATGGGTGTACTGACTCCCCGTCCTTCACAGGTTATTAAAACCTTTTATGATAAATACGCTATTTCTCCGAAAGATGCGACGGACTATTATTATAAGCTTGCAAAGAGCAGTGATTATGTAAGAGATTACCGTATAAAAAACGATCTTAAATGGGTTACAAAAACACAGTACGGTGATATTGATATAACGATAAATCTTTCAAAGCCGGAAAAGGATCCCAAAGCAATTGCTGCTGCACTTAAAATGAAGCAAAGCTCTTATCCCAAATGTATGCTGTGCAAGGAGAATGAGGGATATGCAGGCCGAGTCAATCACCCTGCAAGACAAAATCACAGAATCATTCCGATAAAGCTTGACGGCAGTGATTTTTATATGCAGTATTCACCATATGTTTATTATAATGAACACTGTATTGTTTTTAATGCAGAGCATATTCCGATGAAAATTGACAAGGCTGCTATTGTTAAGCTCCTGTCATTTCTCGAGCAGTTTCCGCATTATTTTATTGGCTCAAATGCAGGACTTCCGATTGTAGGCGGCTCCATTCTCACGCACGAACATTTTCAGGGCGGTAACTACGAATTTGCTATGGCAAAAGCACCTGTTGAAATACCTTTCACCTTCAAGGGATATGAGGATATTGAAGCAGGTATTGTAAAATGGCCGATGAGTGTAATAAGACTTGCCTGTGAGGACAGACACAGACTTGCCGATTTAGTCGGAATAATCTTTAATGCTTGGCAGGATTATACCGATGAGGATGCTTTTATTTTAGCTCAAACCGACGGAGAAATGCACAACGCAATTACACCGATTACAAGAATGAGAAACGGAAAATTTGAAATTGACCTTGTTCTCAGAAACAATATTACAACTGAGGAATGTCCGATGGGCTATTATCATCCGCATCCCGAACATCACCATATTAAGCAGGAAAACATCGGTCTTATTGAGGTTATGGGTCTTGCGGTGCTTCCGTCAAGGCTTAAGGGCGAAATGACAGAGCTTGCAAAGGCTATGTTAAATGGTGATGATATCAGAAACAACAAGGATTTGTCAAAGCACTATGAGTGGTCAGAGCAGATTAAAACAAAGCACAATATTACAGCGGAGAATATTGATAATATTCTGAAAGAGGAAATCGGTATTGTTTTCACTGAAATACTTGAGCAATGTGGTGTGTTTGACAGAACACCTGCCGGAATAAAACAGTTTATCACTTTCCTTGAAAGCATAAATACTGATGAAATTTAATTAACATATGTTTTTTTTGACAGTCTAAAGGCTCAGCGTAAGCTGAGCCTTTTGTCATACATTTTTATTGCAATTAATACGATTATAAAGCTTACTGCTCCGCCGATTGTTACATCACTTAAATAATGAGCACCCATAACAAGCCTTGTGTAAGCAACGATTGAAGTATATATACATGGTATCCAGAAACACATTTGACTGTGCTTTTTGTATTTGTCTGAAAGATACGGTATAAACATAAGAAGATAACTCATTGCTGCACCTGCGGTGTGTCCGCTGGGGAAGGATTTATTGCCGTTTATTCCGTTGATTATATACCATGGTGTAAAGTCGTCAAAACGATTTGCTGCAACCAAATCTCGGAATCTTACTCTGCCCCAAAGGTATTTCAGACCCTCAATAGCAGTAATCTGGACAAACATAACAATGACACCGATTATTGCAATCTGCCTGAGTATATCCTTTTTGTCATCCGGTATTTTGATGTACTTACCTACTGTGAGGCATACTATACCGAAGCCTATTCCGTATATTAAACCGAATATCATCTGGTGTTCAACAAAAAAATATTTGCTTATATAATATCCGAAGTAAGCAGAACCACCCATTGCAATGATAAATCCTGCAATCTGCTGCAGTCTGTTTTTGTATGTATAAAACAGAACCGTACCTGCAAGCGGACAAATCAGTCTGCCCGGAATTTCACCTGTATTCCTGAACCATATTGCGAATATGTTTTCAGGATTATTTAAGGCTTTGTCAATCTGAAGGTCATAAAATGCTGCTGTAATCATTGCAGCGATTACAACGCAGAAAAAGAAAATTATATTTGTTTTATATTTTTTAATCATTTTAATCACCTGAAATCATATTAACATATAAAATAAATTTGTGCAAATATTTAATCTGTTTATATAACATAAATCAGTGAAATATAAAATTTACAATATGGAACTGCTGTGGTATAATAGCCATGTGATAAAAGAGAGTGTGGTGAGAAAATGAAAAAGATAGTTGTCGGTATTTTGGCTCACGTCGATTCAGGCAAGACTACGCTTTCCGAAGCATTGTTATATCAGTCAGGCAATATCAATAAGCTTGGCAGGGTTGACCACAGGGATTCTTTTTTAGATACATTTTCTCTTGAACGTGATCGCGGTATCACCATTTTTTCAAAGCAGGCAGTTTTAAAATATAAAGATACTGAATTTACTTTGCTTGATACTCCCGGTCATGTGGATTTTTCTGCTGAGACGGAACGTACGCTCCAGGTGCTTGATTATGCAGTTCTGGTAATCAGTGCTACTGACGGTATTCAGAGCCATACGCAAACCTTATGGAAGCTGCTTTCAAAATATAATGTACCATGCTTTATTTTTATCAATAAAATGGATCTGGACAATGCCGATAAAGAACGAGTGATTACTGAGCTGAAAACAAAATTCAGTGACGGCTGTGTGGATTTCGGAAGTAATGATAAAGATGAATTCTATGAAAATATTGCCCTTTGTGATGAAACGCTTTTAAATCAATATTATGAAACGGAAACGGTAAAAACCGATGATATTATCAACTGTATTAAGGACAGAAAAATTTTTCCCTGTCTGTTCGGCTCAGCGCTTAAATTAACTGGTGTGAATACATTCCTCGACTGCTTGTATAACTATACCGAAACGCCGCAGTACGGCAATGCATTTGCAGGAAAGGTCTATAAAATTTCAGAGGATAAGGGTCAGCGACTCACATTCCTAAAAATCACAGGCGGAAATCTTAAGGTCAAGGAAATACTTCAGTCGGATAAAAATAAGAATTCTGAAAAGATAAATCAGATCAGGATTTATTCAGGTGAAAAATTTACTGCTGTGGATACTGCATCAGCAGGTACAATATGTGCAGTAACAGGTATAACCTTTACAAAACCCGGAGACGGCTTGGGCATAGAAAACAGCACAGGTCTGCCTGTTCTTGAGCCGGTGCTCACGTATAAATTAAATGTTCCTGCTGATGTGGATGTTTATACTGCACTTGAAAAAATGAGGATTCTTGAAAATGAAGACCCTCAGCTCAAGGTAGTATGGAATGAGCGTCTGGGTGAAATCAATGTTCAGCTTATGGGTGATATCCAGCTGGAAATTCTGCAGGCAATCATCCGTGATCGTTTTGGTATACAGGCTTCATTCGGCAAAGGGAATATTATATATAAGGAAACGATTTCAGATACAGTCGAGGGGGTAGGGCATTTTGAACCGCTCAGGCATTATGCAGAGGTTCATCTCCTGCTCAAACCGTTAAAAAGGGACAGTGGCGTTGTTTTTAAAACCGGCTGCAAGGAGGATTTGCTCGATAAAAACTGGCAGAGACTTATATTAACGCATCTGTATGAAAAGACACATATCGGCGTGCTTACAGGTTCACCGATAACGGATATTGAAATAACGCTGGTGTCAGGCAGGGCACACGCAAAGCATACAGAGGGCGGTGATTTCCGACAAGCTACCTACAGAGCAGTAAGACAGGGACTGCGCTCGGCAAACAGCGTTTTGCTTGAGCCGGTTTATGAATTTACATTGGATGTGCCGACGGAGAATATAGGCAGAGCAATGATGGATATTCAGCGTATGTCAGGCAGTTTCAATCCGCCTGAAACCATTGGTGATTATTCTGTTATAAACGGTACTGCTCCTGTTTCAACGATGTATGACTACTCAAGAGATGTTATGCAGTATACACACGGTAAGGGCAAGTTGATGTGTGCTTTAAAGGGATATGAGCCTTGCCATAATGCCGATGAGGTGATTGCGGATATCGGCTATGATTGTGATGCAGATACGGACAATCCCTGCGATTCTGTTTTCTGCTCACACGGTGCAGGATACAATGTAAAGTGGAATGAAATCAAAAGCCATATGCATTTGCCCAGTGCTCTTTCAACGCCTAAAAACGATTACATGCAGAGCATAAGCAAAACCGAATTTTCAAAATGTAAGGATAGGGACAACCTCTTTGCGCTTGATAAGGAGCTTATGCAGATTTTTGAGCAGACCTATGGTCCGATAAAAAATCGTTCGGTCAATCAGAATCATTTCACTTTTACGCAAAAAGCAGCAAGTAAGAACGAAAATAAGAAGTATAAATCATCACGCCCTGCGAGATATGATGGTACAGAATATCTGCTGGTTGACGGCTACAATGTTATTTTTGCGTGGGACAGCCTCAAGAAGTTTTCAAAGGACAATATTGAGGGTGCAAGGAATATGCTGATTAATATTCTTTGTAATTATCAGGGTTATAAAAAGTGTGAGGTAATTCTTGTTTTTGATGCCTATAAGGTTAAGGGCTGCAGCCGTGAGGTTGAAAAGGTAAACAATATTAACATTGTCTATACTAAAGAGGCTGAAACTGCGGATATGTATATTGAAAAGGTGTCGCATAAGCTTGCGAAAAATAATAAGGTAAGGGTTGTCACCTCCGATGCACTTGAGCAGCTCATTATCTTGGGCAATGGTGCACTGCGTGTATCTTCAAGGGAATTCCTTTATGAAATTCAGCAGGCAGAGGAGGATATCAGAACTATCATTTCCGAAATGCATTAATGCTTTGAAATCAATTCAAGTACTATTTCTTTGGAAATATTTGAAAAATTTGTATGATGAGTAGGTTGTTTTAATGATGAAGTTTATCTGTCTTGCTGACAATAAAGAAGATGAGAAGCTTGTAAAGGCTTTGTATAATAAAGCGTTTCCTGTTCAGGAGCGTATGCCGTATTTCATTTTGAAATATAAGTCAAAGAAAGGCAATGCCGATTTTTTCAAAATCTATGATGACAGCATCTTTGTCGGTCTGTGTTATTGTGTTTTTTATAAGGATATACTGTATATTTTTTATCTTGCTGTTGACGAATCATGCAGAGGGAAAGGCTATGGCAGTAGGGTACTGCAATATATTGAGGAAAAGTACTGTGACTACAGAATTATACTCAATATTGAAGAGGTTACTAAAAACTGTTCAAATTATGAGCAGCGACTGTCCAGAAAAGCCTTTTATCAGAAAAACGGATTCTTTGCTCTTGATTATAAGTTGAAAGAAGGAAGCGTTGTTTATGAAAATCTTTGCTGCAGTAAGAATGGCGAAGGTATAAGTAAGCAGGAATACTTTGAAATGATGAAAAGCTTTTTCGGCGGATTTTATATCTTTTATAAGCTCTTCTCATCTTAAAAATGTATAAAAAATAAGCCTTCTGATTTAGCTGGGGTATGGTAACGAAGTATTGCTTTTCGCAGAAATTGCCTGAAATACAGTCAAAAAGCGCAGCAAGACGCAAGTCTTGCTGCGCTTTTAAGCTATATTTACAAACGAATTTCCTAAGCAACACTTCGTTATCATGCCTCAGCTTTACGATTCATTTCGTTCATCAGAAGGCTATTATTATCATCATTAATCTTTTTCAGCAAGCTTGCGTCCCATAAGTACACCCATAACACTTGCCATCATAAGTCCTCTTGTCCAGCCTGAGCTGTCACCGAGACAGTGCAGACCCTTGATGTTTGTGTTCAGGTCTGTGTCCATTTTTACCTTGTTGCTGTAGAATTTAAGCTCAGGGCTGTAAAGCAATGTTTCAGTGGATGCAAATCCCGGAACAACAATATCAAGCATTTTGATAAATTCAATGATGTTTGTCATTGCCCGGTAAGGCATAGCTGCGGTTATGTCACCTGCCACTGCATCCTTGAGTGTTGGCTTTACGTTGCTTTTGGAGAGTTCATGCGGCCAGGTCCTTTTTCCGTCCAGGATATCACCGAAACGCTGTACCATAATGTGTCCTGCACCGAGCATATTTGTAAGCTCGCCGACCTTTTGTGCATACTCAATCGGCTGATTGAACGGCTCTGTGAAATTATGGCTTACAAGGATTGCAAGGTTGGTATTCTCGCTCTTTTTGTCCTTATAACTGTGACCGTTTACAACAGCAAGGTCGTTGTCATAATTCTCCTGTGCAACAAATCCGCCCGGATTCTGACAGAAGGTACGCACCTTGTTTTTCCAGGGATTAGGATAACCAATCAGCTTTGATTCGTAAAGTGTCTCATTTACCTTTTCCATGATTTCATTTCTGCATTCCACACGAACACCGATGTCAACCGTGCCGGGCTTATGGGCAATATGATGCTCAGTGCAAAGCTTTTCAAGCCAGTCTGCACCGCGTCTGCCTGTTGCGATAACCACTTCTTCTGCTGTGATTTCTTTGTCATTTCCATTATCGTCGATGATAACGCCTTTGCAGTTTTTTTCTTCAAGTATAAGATTTTTGCACTCGGTTGAGAAAAGCATTTCAACATCGTTTTCAAGAAGATAGGTTTGAATTCTGTAGTAAAGCTCCTGCGCCTTTTCGGTGCCGAGATGACGAATTGGACAATCAACCAGCTTAAGACCTGCTTTGATCGCATTCTTTCTTATTTCTTTAATTGCATCTCCTGTATAAACGCCCTCAACCTTTGTGTCTGCACCGAATTCAAGGTAGATTTTATCCGTATAGTCAATGAGCTCCTGAGCAAAATCACAGCCGATAAGATCCGGCAAATCACCGCCTACCTCATAGCTGAGGCTGAGCTTTCCGTCGGAAAATGCACCTGCACCGGAGAAACCGGTTGTGATTGCACAGCTTGGCTTGCAGTTGACACACTGACCTGTTTTGTCCTTAGGACAGTGCCTTTTCTCAACGGGCTTTCCTTTTTCAATCAGAAGTATTCTTTTATCTGATTTGTGTCTGATCAGCTCGAGTGCTGTGAAAATGCCTGCAGGACCTGAGCCTACAATGATTAAATCGTAATCCATAACGTTCTCCTTGTATGCAGTTTTATTTGGATAAAAAAACAGGTCAAACCGCAATGGTTCGACCTGAAATTTACAACCTATTGCATATCATATTAGCATATTCAGAAAATTTTGTCAAATCACACTCTGTCTTTATTGACAATAAATTTGTACTTTTTAAGCATATATTTATTAATATTGCTCGAGCTTACTCTTGTTTTATTCTGCTCTTACTTGCTTATGTAAAATATTTCTGTTATAATAAATTTATTATAGTATTATGTTATGTTTTATGAACGGAGAATCATATGAATGATTTTAAGTCAATAAAGGAAATTCTTGATACAACAGGCAAATATACCGGTCTTACAATGGGAACATCAATGGAGCCGCTTATTCATCATCAGCGTGATAATATTATTGTTGTTAAAAATAAGGGCAGGCTTAAGAAATACGATATCCCTGTGTATGTAACGAAGAACGGAAAATATATAATGCACCGTGTTACGAAGGTATGTGACGACCACTATGTTATTGTCGGTGACAATCTTTTAAAGCGTGAATATGTAACGGATGATATGATTTGCGGTGTGCTTGTGGGCTTTTATAAAAACGGAAAGCGTTATGTGGATCTGGAAAATTCAGTGCCATATAAGATTTACTCCAGAATATGGGTGGCACTTCTTCCGATAAGGCCTGTTCTTTTAATTTTTACAAGAGGTGTCAGCTATATAAGGCGTCATTGCTTTAAAAGAGGGGAATAAACAAATTTGGAAAATACTACAAATAAAATCAATAAATCTGATAAGGCTGTTATCAGCTGGATTTTAAAGGTCTGCAAAAGTCAGATACCGACACTGGTTTTTCTTGTTGCGGTAAATGTGATTCACGGTGTTACTTCAGTAATGTTTGCAAACTTTTCAAAAAATGTGATTGACGGTGCTACAGTTTATCATAATGTGAATCATATTGTGAAATTTGCACTTGCTCTTTTAGGTGTTGTCATTCTTCAGACAACACTCAGCATAACAAGAAGCTGTGTTTCCGAAAGGTGCAAGGGTAGGCTTGACATTGAGCTGAAAAGGCATCTTCTCGATGTTATTATGAAAAAGGATTATTCTGTTGTAACCGCCTATCACACAGGTGAGCTGCAGAACAGAATGTTCAATGATGTAAATGTTGTTACGGAAAGCTTTACAAGAATTCTGCCGCAGGGTATTTTCTTCTGCACAAAGCTTCTGAGCTCACTTATTTATCTTATTGTTATTGACAAGATTTTTGCGCTTGTTTTCGTAATCGGCGGCTGCGTGGTATTTGCTGTTACTCAGATGTTCAGAAAGCAGCTTAAGGAGCTCCATAAAAGAGTACAGGAAACGGAGGGCAAAACCCGTTCCTTTATCCAGGAAATTGTATCCAATCTTTTGGTCGTTAAAGCATTTTCTGTTGAGGATAAAATTCAGAAGGAGACGGATGAACTGCAGGAGGAGAATTTCTCAGCAAAAATTAAGCGAAGAAATTTCAGTATTTTTGCAAATACAGGTCTTAATTCCGTGTTCAGCATAGGTACGGTGTTTGCTGTTGCATTTGGTGCGTGGCGTCTTTTGAACGGCCTTATGACCTATGGAACAGTAACAGCTATGCTTCAGCTTGTTAACCAGGTTCAGTCACCCTTTGCATCTTTATCCGGAGTGATGCCGCAGTATTTTTCAATGATTGCATCTGCGGAAAGACTGATTGAAATTGATTCAATCAAAGACGAAGTATGTGTAAATGATAATAAAATTGATGCGGATGATACTTATAATAAAATGTCTGAAATTTTATTTCATAATATCAGCTTTAAATATGACAGGGATATCATTTTTGACAATACTTCTTTTTCTGTTAATAAAGGTGATTTTGTTGCTATTATGGGTATTTCCGGTATCGGAAAAAGCACACTGCTAAAACTCCTTTTAGGTGTGTTCAATACACAGGGCGGTGAAATCCTTCTTAAAACATCAGCCGGTGATATACCTATTGATAAAAATACAAGACGCCTCTTCTCATATGTTCCACAAGGGAATATGGTGATATCAGGTACAATCAGAGATAATCTTACTTTTATTAATGATCATGCAACTGATGAGGAAATAGAAAAAGCGGTGAAAGTAAGCTGTGCAAAGCAGTTTATCGACGAACTGCCATTGGGGCTTGATACTGTCATCGGCGAAAAGGGAATGGGCCTTTCTGAGGGTCAGGTTCAGCGCCTTGCAATTGCCAGAAGTCTGCTTTCCAAGTCACCGATATTACTTCTTGATGAAGCAACATCCGCATTGGATGAGGAGACAGAAAAACAGTTTTTAACAAATCTCAGAGAGCTTGATAATATGACCTGTATTATTGTGTCACATAAAAAGGCTGCAATTGAGATTTGTGATAAAAATATACAAATAATGAATGGGAAGATTGTTGAGGGGTAAAAGTATGTTATTAACGAAATGGGGTAAAAATCTCGACCGTGAGCATCCTTTGCAGGAATATCCTAGACCACAGTTTGTAAGGGACAGCTACATAAATCTGAATGGAAAATGGAATTTTGCCATTACAAAAGAAGATAGATTGCCTACGGCATATCCGGGAAATATTATTGTTCCGTTTTCTCCTGAAACGCCGCTTTCCGGTGTGTCAAGAGTGATTCAGCCTGATGATCATTTGTTTTATCAGAGAAACTTCACTATTCCCGAAGGTTTTAATAAAGGTAAGGTTTTCATAAATTTTGGTGCAGTAGATCAGGTGGCAAAGGTATGGATTAATAATAAGCCTGTTGGCAAGCATATCGGCGGATATACGCCTTTTACATTTGATATTACAAAATTTCTTGCTCCTGAGAATGATTTGAATTCCATTATCGTTCAGGTAAAGGATTATTCGGATACAAGCTCCTATTCACGCGGCAAGCAGAAAATCAAGCGTGGCGGAATATGGTATTCTCCTCAGAGCGGTATCTGGCAGTCGGTATGGCTTGAATCCACTCCAAAAGAGCATTTGAGCAGCGTGAAAATTACGCCTGATTTTGATAAGAAAACAGTTGAGTTTGAATATTTCGGTACCGATGATGTTGAGGTTCTGATTTATGACTGCGGCGAGCTTATTGCTGATACTACAAAGCATATTGTAGAAATACCTGATGCTAAATCGTGGTCGCCTGAATCACCGTTCTTGTATGATGTTGAATTCAAAGCCTGCGGTGAAACAATTAAATCTTATTTCGGTATGCGTAAATTCTCTCTCGGAATTGACGAAAAGGGTGTAAAGCGTTTATTCCTGAATAATGAACCGTATTTCCATAACGGACTTCTTGATCAGGGCTATTACCCGGACGGTTTTCTTACCCCCCCATCAAATGATGCTATGGAGGCAGATGTCCTTTTTGCAAAGGCGGCAGGTTTTAATATGCTGAGAAAGCATATTAAAATTGAACCGCTTTTATGGTATCATTACTGCGACGTTCACGGAATACTCGTATGGCAGGATATGGTAAACGGCGGCGGTGAATACGGTCTTGAAGTTTCGGTCATTCCGTTTGTCGGAATAACACTTGATGACCGTAATTACAGGAATTTCCACAGAAGCGATTTAGCCGGCAGAAAAATGTATTATAATGAGCTTAATGAAACCATAAATCATCTTTACAACTGTCCGTGTATTGCAATGTGGGTACCGTTTAATGAAGGCTGGGGACAGTTTGACAGTGCTAAGGTATATAAGCTGCTTAAGGAAATGGATCCTACAAGAGTGATTGATACCACTTCCGGCTGGCACGATATGGGTGCAAGCGATGTTGTTTCAAAGCATATATACTTTACGCCGATTCGTGTAAAGAAGAGCAGCAGACCTTATGTGCTTTCCGAGTTCGGCGGCTTCAGTATGCGAGTTGAAAACCATACCTTCAATGATAAAATGTTTGGCTATAAAATTTATAAAACAAAAGAAAGTCTTACAAAGGCTTATTCAAGACTGTTCAATAAAACCATTATCCCTCAGATCAAGGACGGATTGTCCGCAACAGTTTATACACAGCTTACCGATGTTGAGGATGAGCTTAACGGCCTTATGACCTATGACAGAGCTGTTTCAAAAATTGATATCGACGAACTCAGAAAAATCAATGAAAACGTGAAATTATAATAGGTATGAATTATAAAAGGATTAACAATTGCTTTTTTCTTGTAGACGGTTGTAAATATTGCTTGGTATATCATTTTAATTGTTATATTGGCACTGCCGATTACTCTTATGTATTTCAAAAAGGCTTTTCATTTGAATAAATTGAGCAGGGGCTCAGCCATATGATAGCTTTGGTGTCAGGCATAAATTACACTGTTCCTGTTAAAAATAACACGCAAAGCTATCATATTGCTGACAGGTACACGGTGACTGCTAAATTCACAGAGTATCATTATGTCCGGATTATTGAAAACGGTGAGGAACAGGATTTGTGTGTTTCATCTGAAGTGTATGAAGGCAGTTCCGATATCGTTGATGTTGAAAAAACAACAGGACTTTTAGGTATAACCTATTTATCAAAAAAATAAAATAAATGCTTAAAGGAGTTAATGAATTATGAAAGCAACAATTAAAACAAATAAAGGTGATATGAACTTTGAGCTCAATGCAGATGCTGCACCAAAGGCTGTGGAGAATTTTACCACTCATGCTAAAAACGGCTACTATAATGGGCTTATTTTCCACAGAGTAATTAAGGACTTTATGATTCAGGGCGGTGACCCAACAGGTACAGGCTGCGGCGGTGAGTCTATCTGGGGCAAGTCCTTTGAGGATGAATTCTCACTGGATGCACGTAATTACTACGGTGCACTTTCAATGGCGAACAGCGGACCGAATACCAATGGTTCACAGTTCTTTATCGTTCAGGCAAAGACTGTTCCGGATTCACTTCTTTCTCAGATGGAGGGACTTAAGGATAACGGCTTCCCTCAGGAGGTTATTGACAAGTATAAAGAGGTTGGCGGCACCCCTTGGCTTGATTTCCACCATACAGTATTCGGTATGCTGATTGACGGTGCTGATGTTCTTGAGGATATCGCAGCTACCAAAACAGGTATGGCAGATAAGCCTGTATATGATGTTGTGATTGAAACCATTGAAATAGAGGATTAATTTTTATAATGAGTACATTAGAGGGCGCATACTTATCAGGGTATGTCGGTTATGTTATTGCAGTTCCTTTAATAAGGCTGTTGTCGTCACTGCTTATGGCTGCAGCCGTTGTTAAGGATTGTAAGGTGAGAAACTATAAAAACCGCTGGATTGCGGTTGCAGCAGTTTATGTTTCTCCAGTGTTGGCAAGTCTTGCTTACTTTGTTTACAGCAGATTTATAAGTAAAAGAACAGCTTATAAAACAGAAAATGAGAAAACAATCAAGAGTGCCAGGCGATTATGCTTTTTATCCGTATTTTCTTATCTGATATCCCTTTTGCTTGTTGTTTCGGCTGTGTTGACGATCGGTATTTCAGGCTTGACAAGTGTCTTTAAAGGTGAAATCCTTTTTCCCTGCTATGACCGAAACGGCAATGAATATCGCGATTCCTTTGATGTTCCGCTTTACGATGAAAACGGCAACTGCTATGTAAAAAAGAATTCTGATGATAATTGGTTTGACTACTACTATGTTGATCAGAATGCAAAGGAATACAGCGGTGAAAACTCGTATATAACGGAGGACGGATATTTCTTCTATGATTCTGAAAATCGCTTATTTTATAGAGATGAAGACGATTATTATTATATGAAAGACGGTAATGATAATCAGAGATATTATCATCTTGATTTTAATCTGTACTGGGATAAAAACGGTGATATATGGGTTGATCAGGGCAGAGGTGACTATAAGCTTTTTGAATAAATAAACAAAATGAAAACTTTATGATCAAGTGGTTTATTTGACAAATTAAGCCCCTTCGGATGACTTATAATTAAGTCGTCAGGAGGGGCTTTTTTGGTTATATATGTTGACGTGCTTTTTGTAGTGAATTTTTTTATTACATATTTACTTCTCCTGCTCACAAAGCTGATAGCAAAGGAAAATCCTAAAACAATCCGCCTTCTTATTGGTGCTTTTATTGGCGGTGCGTATTCGCTTGTTATTCTTCTGGATGAGTTGAATTTTTTATTAACCGCACTTGGTAAAATACTGGTATCCATAGTAATTGTTCTGTCTGTATTCGGATTTAAAAGAATTACGGTAATGCTTAAAAATCTCGGAATTTTTTACATTTCAAATATGCTGCTGCTTGGTGTGATTCTTGCAGTATGGCTGATATTCAAGCCCGACGGAATAGCAATACATAATGATGTGGTGTATTTTGATATCCCTGCACGGATTCTTCTTTTAAGCGCCCTTGCAGCATATTTAATCGCTTTGCTTGTCGTGCGTATCTATAACCGTACTCTCGGCAAAAACGAGATATACTCTTTAACGATTTATAAAGGCGAGGAGCAGATACATATGTATGCTTTTGCAGATACAGGCAATAAGCTGAAAGAACCGTTCTCAGATTATCCTGTGATTGTAGTTGACAGCGGCAAAATATCCTTTGATGCACAGCGTATTATTCCCTTTAATTCGGTAGGAGGTGAAGGAACATTAAAAGCTTTCAAGCCGGATAAAGTGGTTATTTCATCCGGTAAAAAAAGTTTTGAAACAGACAGGGTGTATATTGCAGCATCAACGGTTGAGTCAAAGGATTTTTCAGCAATTTTAAATCCAGAAATAATAAATATATGAGGTGAAATATGTTTAATAGAATAAAAGATTTTATTTTAAGACTGTTCAAAAAGCAGAAATGCTATTACATAAATGGACCTGAAACACTCCCTGCTCCGCTTGCGAAGGATAAGGAAAGGGAAATCATGGAACAGATAAAAAATGGCGATGATACAAATAGAGAACTGTTGATAGTCCACAATCTGCGTCTTGTCGTTTATATTGCAAAAAAATTTGAAACCAAAACAACCGCTACTGAGGATTTGGTGTCCATCGGCACAATCGGTCTCATGAAGGCGGTAAAGACCTTTAATCCTGAAAAAAACATTAAACTTGCCACTTATGCCTCAAGATGTATTGAAAATGAAATTCTTATGCATCTCAGAAAGGTAAATAATATGAAAAGTGAGATGTCGTTTGATGAGCCTCTTTCCGTAGACTGGGACGGCAATGAGCTTACACTGCGTGATGTGCTCGGCACAGAGCCTGATGATGTATATGAGGAACTGGAGTACGACGATGAAAAAAGGCTTCTCCTTCAGATAGTAAATTCACTTCCCGAAAAAGAGAAAAATCTGATGATTATGCGTTTCGGACTTGACGGCGGAAGCGAACATACGCAGAAACAGCTTGCAGATTCTTTGGGCATTTCTCAATCCTATATCAGCAGGCTTGAAAAAAGAATACTTGCAAAAATCAAAAATGAGATTGAAAGACATATTGCATAGCAGAAATTTCAGTTGATAAAATAAAAAATATCAGAAAACAGTGTTACCATTTTCTGATATTTGAAGCAAAGCTGAATGTGCTGTAAATATCTGTGTCTTTGTTTCTGTTATGCCTCTGATGTTCTGCCATTGAAAAGAAGGCTGATGCACCAGATAGCGGCAAGTCCTACAATACAGTAAATGATTCTTGCGAATACGGCATCCTGTCCGCCGCAAATCCATGCAACCAGATCAAATTTAAAGAGACCTATAAGACCCCAGTTGATACCGCCGATTATAGAAAGTATCAAAGCTATGTTGTTTACTATTTTCATTTTTATCACTCCTCAAAATAAAGTCACAGATAGTATGGCTCTATCTGTGACTTTTTATTCGTTATAAAGTGATATTTTTTATTTTTTAAATTTTTGTTATGATGATTTCACATTTTCCGCTGATTTCGTATTCGCCGAAATTGGCAGGAACAAAAAAGCTGTCGCCCTTTTTAAAACTTTTATCATTTATTTTTCCGTTTCCGTCAACAACTAAAATATGATTAAAGCTTTTTTCATCTGTTTTAAATGCAATACTATTGTTTACGTCATAGCGATGAACCGTGAATAAATCACATTCTGTAAGAAGTGTTGATACATTGCCGTTCATTTCTTCAGGCTTGCCCATAGGCTTTATATCATATTTAGGCGGCTTTGTTACGGAAACATCCACAGCCTTTTTGATATGGAGCTCTCTCGGCTTGCCGTCGGCACCGACTCTGCCGTAATCATACACACGATAGGTCGAATTTGAATTCTGCTGAATTTCTGCAATAAGAGTTCCTTTACCGATAGCGTGCACTGTGCCTGCTTCAATAAAGAAAAGATCACCCTTTTTTACCTTAACGCTGTTGAGCACGTCCATAAGAGTATTGTTTTCAATTGCGTTTTTAAATTCCTCAGATGTGATTTCATCCTTAAAACCGTATACAAGCTGTGCATCGTCTGTCGCATCAAGCACATACCATATTTCCGTTTTGCCGAATTCACCCTCGACCCTCTGAGCATAATCATTATCAGGATGCACCTGAATTGATAGATTATCCTTTGCATCAATTAATTTAATCAGAACAGGAAAGTAAGGGAAATCAAGGCTTCTTGTACCGACAATTTTTTCTTTGCCGATTTTTTCAATTACATCATCAAGAGCCTGTCCGTCATATTCTCCGCCGTCAATAGTGTTTTTTCCGTCCTTATGGCAGGAAAGCATCCAGCCCTCAGCAACCTTATCAAGATTGCTTTTAAAGCCGAAATCGTTTTTTAATCTTTCTCCGCCCCATATATAGTTCTTGAGCACAGGATTTAGTTTTAAAATTTCCATAAAAAGTTCCTCTTTTTGCTTTGATATTTTATATAATAGCAAATTTATACTATACTTTCAATTCAAAATAGTGTAGAATATTGTATATTAAATTTGGAGTTTTTTGTTATGAATGTACTTGATGTGCAAAATTTAACACTGTCTTTTGGTGAAAATACGCTTTTCTCAAACATCAGCTTTGATATTAAGGACAATGAAAAGGTTGGCTTTGTCGGTGTGAACGGTGCAGGTAAAACCTCCCTTTTCAAGATTATTACAGGCGAGTATACCGCTGACAGCGGTAACTGTTTTATGTCAAAAAATGTTAAGCTGGGATATATGGAACAACATACCTGCTCAGAGGGCAAAACCATATGGAACGAACTTGTCTCGGTTTTTGATGATTTAATTGAAATGGAGCGCGAGCTTGAGGAGATTGCTGACAGGTTGTCTGTTCATACATCACAGGAGCTTATTGACAGGCAGGATTATCTTACCAATGCATTTAACCTTAACGGCGGTCTGACCTATAAATCAATGACAAGGTCTGCACTGATCGGTCTCGGCTTTGCTGAAGAGGATTTTGATAAGCCTACCTCAACCCTTTCAGGCGGTCAGCGCTCCAAGCTGATACTTGCAAAGCTGCTGCTTTCAAAGGCTGATTTTCTCCTCCTTGACGAGCCGACAAATCACCTTGATATAAGTGCGATTCAATGGCTTGAGGAGTTTCTGAAGAACTTCGGCGGTGCTTGTCTTATTATCAGCCACGACAGATATTTTCTTGATAAAATCACCAATAAAACCATTGAACTTGAGAATAAAAAAATACGCTCCTACAAGGGCAACTACTCCACCTTTCTTGTAAAAAAAGAGGCTGAGCAGAAAGCAATTGAGGATAAGTATGAGAATGATATCAAGGAAATTGAACGTCTTGAGGGTATAATTGCTCAGCAGAGGCAGTGGAACAGAGAAAAGAATATCAAAACAGCTGAAAGTAAAGAAAAGGTTGTTGAGCGTATTAAGGCTCAGCTTGTTATCCCTGACAGTAAAGTTGAAAAGATACGCTTTGACTTTACACCGAAGTGCGTATCAGGTGAAGATGTGCTTGATGTTATTGAATTAAAAAAGAGCTTTAACGGTAATACGATATTTGAAAATGCTTCATTCAATGTAAAAAGGGGAGAGCGTATATTTCTCTTGGGTGATAACGGCTGCGGAAAAACGACCCTGCTTAAAATTCTTATGGGTGACCTTTCACGTGATGACGGTACGTTCAGATTCGGCTCTGCGCTTATGACAGGCTATTTTGATCAAGTTCAGGCAAAGTTGGATTTGTCAAAAACAGTAATTGATGAGGTGTGGACAAACTTCCCATATATGACGGAAACAAGAGTGCGAAATGCACTGGCAGCATTTTTATTCAAAGGGGAAGAGGTTTACAGAAAATTAGAGGTCTGCTCAGGCGGTGAAAGAGCAAGGGTTGCTCTTTTAAAATTAATGCTCGGCGGATTTAATTTTCTTTTACTTGACGAGCCTACGAATCATCTTGATGCCTTTTCCCGTGAGGAACTTGAAAATACATTGCTGGATTATCAGGGTACAATGCTGATTGTATCCCACGACAGATACTTTATCAATAAGCTGGCAACAAGGATTGTTGAGCTGACGCCGAACGGCTGTAATAATTATCTGGGAAATTATGATGATTATGCTGAGCACAGGTATATTGCTGAGGTAGAAAAGGTAGTTAAAGATAAGCCTAAGGTGAATGATTATAAGCTGAAAAAGGAACGGCAGAGCAATTTCAGAAAGCTGAATACACAATTGAAAAATACTGAAAAAGAGATTGAGGAGACGGAACTGTCCATTTCTCAAATTGAAGAAAAGCTGAACAATGCGACTTATGAGGAGCTTGTTAAACTGACTGAAACACTTAATGAGCTGACAGATAAGCGTGATGCACTTTATGAGCAGTGGGAGAATATTTCTGCTGAATTAGAAGAGTATGAATTATAAGTCTGAATTTGATAAAACCTATATAGATACTAAAAGGAGAGAGCTATGGCAAAAATTGTCGTTATCGGTGCAGGGGCAGCAGGTCTTTTGTGTGCTGCAAAAAGTGCACTTAAAGGCAATAATGTAACAGTTATTGAAAAAATGGAGCGCCCTGCAAGAAAGCTGATGATAACAGGCAAAGGCAGATGCAATGTTACAAATGCAACCTTTGAGCTTGAGGACCTGATATCCTATGTGCCTACCAATCCTCGCTTTCTCTATTCTGCTTTTTCAAATTTTATGCCCTATGATACGATGGCTCTTTTTGAAGAACTGGGTGTTCCTCTTAAAATTGAAAGGGGAAACCGCGTGTTCCCTGAAAGCGATAAGGCAGTTGATATCGTGGATGCACTGGTGAATTACTGTAAAAGCAGCGGTGCACAGATGATTCGCGGTACAGCACGTGCGTTTGAATGTGACGGCAGAAAAATAACATCGGTAATTCTTGATGATAAAACAAAAATACCCTGCGACAAGGTTACAGTCTGCACAGGCGGTAAAAGCTATCCGCTTACAGGCTCAACAGGTGACGGATATGCACTGGCAAAATCAGTAGGTCATACGGTTACTGAGATTAAGCCGAGCCTTGTCCCTCTTGTCTGCTCGAATCATTTTATTCCCAAGTTGCAGGGCTTGTCCCTTAAAAATATTTCAATCAGCCTGCTTGAGAATGAAAAAGAAATCTATTCCGATTTCGGCGAAATGCTGTTTACACATTACGGCCTGTCAGGTCCTGTAATCCTTTCAGCATCCAGCCATATCAGAAATATGGGCAAAAAGCAATATAAGGTGATTATTGATTTAAAGCCTGCACTGGATGAACAGGCACTTGATAAACGGATTCAGAGGGATTTTACCGAGCTTTCAAATAAAGATTTTATAAATTCTCTTAATAAGCTGTTGCCTAAAAAGCTGATTCCTGTTATAGTTTTACTTAGCGGTATCAGTCCGTCAACAAAGGTGAATCAGATTACAAAGGAAGAACGGCATAAGCTTGTACATCTTATTAAAAATTTTGAGGTTAATATAAGCGGTTTCCGTCCTGTTGAGGAGGCAATTGTTACCTCCGGCGGCATTAATGTCAAGGAAATTGATCCGCGAACAATGAAATCTAAAATCATGGATAATCTCTATTTTGCAGGTGAGGTTATTGATGTGGATGCATACACAGGCGGCTTTAATCTGCAGATAGCTTTTTCAACCGCTGTGCTGTGTGCAGATAATATGTAAGGAGAGGGATATATGATAAATGTTGCAATTGACGGACCTGCAGGTGCAGGCAAGTCAACGATTGCTAAGGCTGCAGCAAAGGAGCTTGGCTATATTTATGTGGATACAGGCGCTTTGTACAGGACTATTGCACTCAGTGCAGTGAACAGTGGTGTAATTGATAATGAAGAGGAAACCGTGAAAATGCTTGACAGCATTGAGGTTAAGCTCGGCTTTGCTGAGGACGGAACACAGTGTGTCTATCTGAATGGTGAGGATGTTTCCGCAAAAATCCGTACCCCTGAAATTTCTATGGGTGCATCAAAAGTATCAGCAATACCTAAGGTGCGTGAATTTCTTCTGGATTTGCAGCGTAATATTGCAAAGGAAAATAATGTGATTATGGACGGCAGGGATATCGCGACCGTTGTGCTCCCTGATGCCAATCCTAAAATTTTCCTTTTTGCATCACCTGAATGCAGGGCTGAAAGAAGATATAAGGAGCTCATTGAAAAGGGCGAAACAGTAAGTTATGAAGAGGTTCTTGCAGATGTAAATCAGCGTGATTACCAGGATTCACACCGTGAGATTGCACCGCTTAAGCCAACTGAGGAATCTATTATGGCTGATACCTCAAGCCTGACTCTTGAAGAGTCCATTGAGCTTATTATCAATACAATTAAGGAGAATACAAAGTGAAAGAATTTGATTATACTCAGGTAAAGCATTATAAGCTTTATAATTTTATTAAATGTGCTTTTAGACCTTTGGTGAAGCTTGTTTATAAAATGGAATTCAAGGGACTTGAAAATGTGCCGAAGAACAATAATAATTACATAGTGGCAATCAATCACACCTGTGCACTTGACCCTGTGTTTGTTGCCTGTCCGAAAAATGTACCTGCTCTTCACTTTATGGCAAAGGTTGAGCTGTTTAAAAATCCGATTGCCGGCTGGTTTATCACGCATATGTACGGATTTCCTGTAAAAAGGGGAAAGGGTGATACCTCAGCCATTGATTATGGTATCAAGATTATTGAAGAGGGCCACGTTATGGCAATTTGTCCTGAGGGCAAGCGTATCAAAGATAAGGACGGTGTTCCTCAGCGTGCAAAGGCAGGTGTGGCGGTTATTGCAAAGGCAACAGGGGCCGATGTCCTTCCTGTAGCAATCTGCTGTAAAGGTAAGATCAAGCCGGGTAAAAAGGTTGTTGTATCCTATGGTAAGATAATCAAAAATTCCGATATGGGACTTGATAAGGAAGATGTGGGACCGCACGATATTAAAAATGCTGCTAATATGGTAATGGATAATATTGTTTCACTCTGGGAGGCTGAGAGATAATTTGATAAAACTGGCTAAGACGGCAGGCTTCTGCTTTGGTGTTGACAGGGCGGTTAACCTTGTTTATGAGCTGATAGAAAAGGGAGAGAAGGTTTGTACCTTAGGTCCTATTATTCATAATACACAGCTTGTTTCTGATCTGGAGTCAAAGGGTGTAAAAATTATTGACAGTATCAATGAATGTCCTGACGGCTATACTGTTGTTATAAGAACGCACGGCGTTGAAAAAAGTGTTATGGATGATGCTGACAAGAATAAAATTGAGTATATTAATGCCACTTGTCCTTTTGTTCTGAAGATACACAGAATCGTTTCCGAACAGGAGGATGATACGGTTACTCTTATTGCCGGAGATGAAAATCATCCTGAGGTAATGGGCATTCGTTCTTATTGCAAGGGCAAGAGCTATGTCTTTAAAAATCAGAATGAGCTTGAAAAAATACTTGATGAGCATAATTTATGTGAACAAAAATTACTGATTTGCGTTGCACAGACCACTTTTTCATTAAAAGAATGGAAAAAATGCGAGAAAATTCTAAAAAAACTATATACAAATTGCAGAATTTATAGTACAATATGTAATGCTACCGCAGATAGACAGGAAGAAGCAGCTTCACTTTCTCTTGAAGCAGATGCTATGATTGTTATCGGCGGCAGGCATTCATCAAACACTTGTAAGCTGAGAGACGTCTGTAAGACGAATTCCGATACCTTTCTGATCGAAACGGCTGAGGAGCTTAAGTCCATTGACCTTTCATCCTATAATTGTGTTGGTGTTACTGCGGGGGCTTCGACACCCTCGGTTATTATTAAGGAGGTACTAAAAACCATGTCCGAAGAAATTATTGAAAAGGAAGTTGAAACAACTTCAGCTGTAACTGAAGAAGTTGTGGAGACAGCAGATACCGCTGATCAGGCCGATAAGGCTGCTGTCAAAGCATCTGCTGATGGTGAGGCAACCTTCGAAGAAATGCTTGAAGAATCATTCAGAGAAGACGAAAACAGCAAGGTAGTTAAGGGTACTGTTGTAAACATCACACCTACTGAGGTATTTGTTGATGTCGACGGCAGAAAGCAGACTGGCGTTATCGCTTTTGATGACCTTTCATCAGAGCCTATCGCTAAGCCTGAGGATGCAGTAAGCATCGGCGATGTTCTTGACCTTGTTATCATGAAGACTGATGACAGCGAAGGCGTGCTCAAGCTTTCTAAGAAGCTTGTTGACCAGTTCAAAGGCTGGGAGGATATCGTAGCTGCCAAAGAGTCTGAGGAAGTATTAGAGGGTACCGTCATTTCTGTTGTTAAGGGTGGCGTTATCGTTGTAGCCAAGGGTAGCCGTGTATTCGTTCCTGCATCTCTTACAGGTGTTCCTCGCAATCAGGAATTAGACGTGCTCAAGGGATCAACAGTTCGTTTCAGAATTATTGACATCAATCCGGGCAGAAGACGTGCAGTCGGCTCAATCAAGGTCGTTGCCAATGAAGAGAAGAAGGCTCAGCAGGAAGCACTGTGGGCAACTCTTGAAGAGGGTAAAGTACTTACAGGTACTGTTAAGTCACTCACAAGCTACGGCGCATTTGTTGACATTGGCGGTATGGACGGTATGATTCATATCAGTGAGCTTTCATGGAACAGAATCAAACATCCGTCAGAGGTTGTTAATGTAGGCGATACTGTTGAAGTAACGATCAAAAAGCTTGATGAAGAAAACAAGAAGATTTCACTCGGCTTTAAGAAGCTTGAGGACAACCCTTGGGAGATTCTTAAGAGGGATTATCCTGTCGGTACAGACTGTAAGGGTAAGATTGTAAGCATTGCAGCATTCGGTGCATTTGCGAACATCATTCCGGGTATCGACGGTCTTATCCATATCAGCCAGATTTCATGGGAGAGAGTAAAGACTCCTGCTGATGTACTCAATGTCGGCGATGAGGTTGATGTAAGAATCATTGATATTGACTTCGACAAGAAGAGAGTTTCTCTTTCGATGAAGGAACTCGCTGAAAAGCCTGAGGAGACAATTGATGCTCTTTCAGATGACGCTGAATAAGCGTTATACATAATATGTAATGAATTCCAAGCTGCATTGCGGCTTGGAATTTTTCTTTGGCATAAAGTCTTTATCGGCTTTATAAATGAATAAGTATTCTGTTTTGATACTATAATTAGTATCAAACAGCTATATTTTTTAAATAATTTGTTAATACTCTTGACAAATGGAAAAAAATTGCTAAAATAGTATTTGTTAGCACTCGATAAGTGAGAGTGCTAAAACGATGTAAACATTATAAATTATTATAGAGGTGACTATTTATGACTATTAAACCACTTGCTGACAGAGTTTTACTTAAATCTTTGGAGGCAGAGGAAACAACAAAGAGCGGTCTTATCCTTGCAGCATCTGCTCAGGAAAAGCCTGAAATGAGCGAGGTTGTTGCTGTAGGTCCGGGTACTGAGGAAAACCCTATGACTGTTAAAGCAGGAGATAAGGTAATCATCAGCAAATATTCAGGAACAGAGGTTAAGCTTGACGGTGTTGAATACACAATTACTTCTGTTAAGGACATTCTTGCAGTTGTTGAGTAATTAGATTGGGAAAGGATTGATTTTTTATGGCTAAGGATATTATTTACGGCGAGGAAGCTCGCAAGGCACTGCAGGCCGGTATTGATAAGCTTGCTAACACAGTAAAGATTACATTGGGTCCAAAGGGACGTAATGTCGTTCTTGACAAAAAATATGGTGCACCGCTTATTACAAACGACGGTGTGACGATTGCTAAGGAAATTGAGCTCGAGAACTCTTTTGAAAATATGGGCGCTCAGCTTGTTAAAGAGGTTTCATCAAAGACAAATGATGATGCCGGTGACGGTACAACCACAGCTACTCTTCTTGCACAGGCACTTGTTCGCGAGGGTATGAAAAATGTTGCTGCAGGTGCAAATCCAATGGCTGTTAAGAATGGTATCAAGGCTGCTGTTGATGCAACTGTTGAAGCTGTAAAGGCAAATTCACAGCTTGTTAAAGGCTCAGCAGATATCGCAAGAGTTGCTACTGTTTCAGCTGCTGATGAGTATGTGGGCAATCTGATTGCAGACGCTATGGATAAGGTTTCCGCAGACGGCGTTATCACAATTGAGGAATCAAAGACAGCTGATACCGTATGTGAGGTTGTTGAGGGTATGCAGTTTGATCGCGGCTACATCTCACCTTATATGGTAACAGATACAGATAAAATGGAAGCTGTTATTGACGATGCAATGCTCCTTATCACTGATAAAAAGATTTCATCAGTTCAGGATATTCTTCCTCTTTTAGAGTCTGTTCTCAAATCAGGTCAGAAGCTTGTAATTATCGCTGAAGATGTTGAGGGTGAGGCTCTCCAGACAATTCTTCTTAACAAGCTCAGAGGTACATTTACCTGCGTATGCGTTAAGGCTCCCGGCTTTGGTGACAGAAGAAAGGATATGCTTCAGGATATCGCTATTCTTACAGGCGGTCAGGTAATCACATCTGATATCGGTCTTGAGCTTAAGGATGCTACAATGGCAATGCTCGGTAAGGCTCGTCAGGTTAAGGTAACGAAGGAAAATACAATCATCGTTGACGGTGCAGGTGATTCTGCTGAAATCAAGAACAGAGTTGGTCAGATTAAGACTGCTATTGAAAACAGTACATCTGATTTCGACCGTGAAAAGCTTCAGGAAAGACTTGCTAAGCTTGCAGGCGGAGTTGCCGTTATCAAGGTCGGCGCTGCTACTGAAATCGAAATGAAAGAGAAGAAGCTCCGTATCGAGGACGCTCTTGCAGCTACAAAGGCTGCCGTTGAAGAGGGTATCGTAGCAGGCGGCGGTACTGCATTCATCAATGCAATTCCTGCTGTTGAGGCCCTTCTTGATACAGATGATGCTGATTTCAAAACAGGTGTTGCAATTGTTCTTAAAGCACTTGAAGAGCCTGTTCGCCAGATTGCTCTTAATGCAGGTATGGAAGGCTCAGTTATCGTTGATAAGATTAAGACTGCTAATAAGATAGGCTATGGTCTTAACTTTGCCACAAATGAATATTGTGATATGATTGAAGAGGGAATTGTTGATCCTGCAAAGGTTACACGTTCAGCAATTCAGAATGCAGCATCCGTTGCATCAATGGTGCTTACAACAGAGTCACTTGTTACAGATATCAAGGACCCGCAGGCAGATGCGGCACAGGCTGCAGCAATGGCAGCAGCTCAGGGCGGCGGAATGTATTAATTGAAATAAATATACATTATGAGACACAGTTATTAACTGTGTCTTTTTTTATGTTCAGGTATTTACAATTTGCGATTCTGATGATAAAATCAGTGTAGTTATTTATTATACAAAAAGGTGAAGTAAAATGGCTATTATCGGTATAGATTTAGGTACGACAAACAGTCTGGCATCTGTGTGGAGAAATGGCAGATGTGAGCTCATACCAAATTCTTTTGGCGAATTCTTAACGCCGTCTGTTGTCGGTTTTGATGATGAAGATAATGTTATTGTTGGTAAAATTGCTAAGCAGCGCCTTATATCACATCCTGATTTGACTGCGGCATCGTTTAAATGCTTTATGGGTACAAAGCAGGAAATCTCGCTTGGCAAAAAAACATTCACACCGCCTGAATTATCTTCGTTTATTCTTCGTCAGCTGAGGGCAGATGCTGAGGTGTTTCTTGGCGAAAGTGTAGAGGAGGCTGTAATCAGTGTGCCGGCATATTTTGATGATAACGGCAGAAGTGCAACGAAACTGGCGGGTGAGCTTGCTGGACTGAAAGTAGAACGTATAATAAATGAACCGAGTGCCGCTGCGCTTGCGTATAGACAGCATGCAGATAATGAGGATATGTTTCTGATTTTTGATTTCGGCGGCGGAACTCTTGATATTTCAATTGTTGATATTTTTGATTCGGTTATAGAAATTGTTTCTGTTTCTGGTGATAATCATCTGGGCGGTGATAATTTTAATCAGGCTATAGCTGAACATTTCTGTAAGGTGAATCATCTTACTTATTCGTCACTTCCAAGTGAAATTAAGGCTATTGTTTTAAAACAGGCTGAGCTCTGTAAAATTACGCTTTCAACTCAGCCTGAAGCTGCAATGGTACTCAATTTCAATAGTGAGGTTTATACGCTCGCTCTGGATAATCAAAAATTGCTTAATATAACAGCAGATATTTTTGAACGGATTGAAAAGCCTATTATGAAAGCACTCCACGATGCTTCTGTCACTGCGGATGAAATATCAGATGTTATTCTTATCGGTGGTTCATCTCATATGCTGCTTGTTCAGAAATATCTGGAAAATCTTTTTGACAGGGAAATAAGTGTTGCAATATCACCGGATACTGCTGTTGCACTTGGTGTAGGTATTGCATCGGGTATTAAGGTGCGTAATGAAGATATCAAGGATATGGTGCTGACAGATATTTGTCCGTTTTCACTTGGAACAGGCGTAATTAACAGGGATAATGATGCTGCGCCTTTCTTTTCTCCTATTATTGAAAGAAACACAACCCTGCCTGCCAGTATTGTCAAAAGATTTTATTCTTCCTGTGATAACCAAAAAGTGTTGTCAATAGGTGTTGCACAAGGCGAGAAAATGTATTTTAATCAAAATTTGTTTCTTGACGAAATCGAGATCGATATCACTCCTGCTCCTGCTGGTGAAAGAAGTGTTGATGTTAGATTTTCATACGATATTAACGGCATTTTGCAGGTCGATATTACGAATAATGAAACAGGCAAAATAATCAGTAAAACTATCGTTAATAATAACAGACTTTCTGAGAAGGAAATTCAAGCCAAGCTGGAACAGCTTGAAACGTTAAAAGTTCACCCACGTGATATGGATAATAATAAGCTGCTTATTGCACGTGCGGAGAGCTTGTATGAGGAAAGCGTTGGAGATTTAAGAGAGATTATTTTGACTCAACTCAAGTATTTCAATGCAATTCTTTCAATACAAGACAGCAGAAAAATCAGAAAAGCAGCTGAGAATTTCAATCGGTTTTTAGATTCTGTTGAAAGCGGCAGATATAATCCTTTGGGTAATTTTAATACTTATGAGAATTACGATGAGGAGGATTATGATTGAGTATCTGGGAAGAACTTGGTATTGAACGTACCGATAATATGCGTGAAATCAAAAGGGCATACGCAGCAAAATTAAAGCTTGTTCACCCGGAGGAGCATCCAAAGGAATTTCAAGAGCTCCATGAGGCATACCGTACTGCTTTGAAAATTACAGAAACAAAAGCAGAATATCCGATATCAGATGCTGAACCTGTACAGAAGGATATAATCGTGGATGAAACAGATAAAACTTCACCTGAATTCGATTTTGATAAAGAAATTTCGGAGTACAATAATCAAATCACTGAAAGTGTTCAGGAGAGAACGCAGAACGTTATAAACTATATGGAGGAGCTTTATAACAAAAAAGGTTTCGCTGATAAAAATGAATGGATTGCTTTATTCAATAGCTATGATGTTCAGAAAATTAAGGAACAATCAGTTTTTATAGATGCACTGTATGTTTTTTTAAAAACACATTTTGTTTATGAAAGTCTTGCGTCTGCAGTTTTTGATGTGTTTGGTAATGATAGAACATTATATGATGCGAGTGTTGATCCTTATGAAAAAATTTTTTCTCTTGTTTACGAAAAAAACATTGCATATCTTAAAAGGAATTTCAGAAATGCAAAGAAAACAAAAAAACGGAATATACTTGAGGGCGTGTTCCTTCTGTTAGCGGGATTGTGTTTGATAGCTGCAGCCTTTGCCTTTTACATGGCTTATAACAGTGGTTAGCTGGATGAGATAATAAATTCATTTAGAGGATTGATATTATGAGTGTTTGGAAAGAGCTTGGTATTGAACGTACCGATAATATGCGTGAAATCAAAAGGGCATACGCAGCAAAATTAAAGCTTGTTCACCCGGAGGAGCATCCAAAGGAATTTCAAGAGCTCCATGAGGCATACAAATTAGCCTTGAATATTGCGAAATATCATTCAAATATGCCAAAAAGACAGGCCCCCCCTGCTGCTGAAAAAATAGAAAAATCTCCTGTTGCAGAGAAAACCGAGCAGGGTAATGTCTTTGATTTTACCTCCAGCGGTGATAAAAGTGATGAAGAAGCAAATGATGATACTGTTAATAATCGGGAAAAGCAATTTGATTTTGATAAAGCCATAAGACGTAATGCCTTAAAACACGATAACGAGGTTATGGAAAAAGCAGAGATTGTACTTAAGAAGGCTGCTGACTTATATAACAAAAAGTTGTTTGACAATAAACAGGACTGGATTGATATTTTTGATTCTGCTTCTGTTGATGAAATTCGTTATGAGCCTATATTTATCCGTGAGCTTTGCAGATTTCTAAAATCACATAAGATTAGCGAAAATATGGCAAATGCGATTTTTTCAAGCTTTAAGCTTTTTGATTATATGATTTATTATGATAACAGTGAAATAGAGGATTTGTATAACCTGATTATAGGTGCAAAGGGTGAATCCCTGAACAGACTTGAAGCGAGTGTAAAGCTGTTTAAAATTTTTGTATTTCTTTTTACAATTGCTTTTTTCCTGTCGTGGTTTACAGGCATAAGTTTGTTGGCTGTATCTATTATGGCTTGTCTCGGCGGATCCATAATCGGGCTTATCGTTTCAAAGGAAAAGAGGAAAAAGTTTTATGAATGATGTTCTTGAAAGCTTGACACATCACCCAAGATTAGTGGTTAAAATTGTTATCGGAGTGGCTGCGGCAGTCGGTCTTATATTTAAGATTATTGTTCCTAAAATAAAAGAGCGAGCAAGCAGACTGAACGAAGTTGCATCAAATTACAGAAATAATGATTATCTTTCTGAGGGAATTAAGCTTTATAATCAGGGACAGAAGGAAGAGGGCGTATGTCAGATTATCAAAGGCTTTGAATTAGGTTCATTCGATCAGGCGGATGCAAAGAACGCCTGCATAATTTTGGTTTTTTATTATGATGAGCTTGATGAAAAATATAATGCGCTTCGCTGGGGCCGATTTGCAGTTGAACATAAATGCTTTGATAAAAGTATTTTAGAGTATATGATTTCTCAGTATAATGATATGGGTGAAGCTGGCAAGGCAGAAGAATTAAAGGAATTATTAAAAAATTCTTGACAAATTTCGCATAGCGTATTATTATATCTTTAATAATAGTAAACACGTTGATGAGAACAGGTTTTGTTTATGTAGCTGTTTCAGAGAACTGACGGTTGGTGTGAGTCAGCACAGTGTTAAATAAAATATCCTCTCTGAGTGGCTGCGCTGAACAATAGTAGGTGCAGACGGCTGCCTCCGTTAACAGGATAGTGTATGATAGTACATTAAGTGCGTTTTTTAACGAAAAAGAGTGGTACCACGGTATTCATTATCGTCTCTTTGTCCATATGGGCAAGGAGACTTTTTTATTTTATATTTTAGAAAGAGAAGAGGTTTTTACAATGGCAGATTTAGTAGAAATCCGTTGGCACGGACGTGGTGGTCAGGGTGCCAAGACTGCGGCACTTTTGCTTGCAGATGTTGCGTTTAAGACCGGCAGTTTTGTTCAGGGCTTTCCTGAATACGGTCCTGAAAGAATGGGTGCTCCGATTACAGCTTATAACAGAATAAGCAGTGGTGAAATCAGAGTTCATTCGAATATTTATGAGCCGGATTTTGTTGTGGTTGTTGATGAGGGGCTCCTAGATGTTGTTCATGTTACAGAGGGACTTAAGGAATCAGGCGGTATTGTTGTGAATACTTCAAAAACACCTGATGAAATTGCTCATAAGCTTGGTGGCTATAAGGGAAAGGTTTATACAATTGATGCACGCCGTGTTTCAAAGGCTTGTCTTGGCAGATATTTCCCGAATACTCCGATGCTTGCAGCAATTGTAAAGGTATCCGGTGTTATGGATAAGGATACTTTCTTTACTGAAATGGAAAATTCATTTTCACATAAATTTGCTTCAAAGCCTGAGGTTATTGAGGGTAATATGAATGCTCTTAAAATGGCTTTTGAAGAGGTTAAATAGGAGGGAACTTAATTATGAAATCAGATGTTAATAAACTCCATTTAGATTGTACGTGGCAGGAGCTTACAGAGGGTATGCAGATTTATGGTGAAGCAACCTCTGAGGCTTTCAATACAGGTGAATGGACCTCAGTTAAACCTGAAATTGATGAGGAAAAATGTATTCATTGTTTAATGTGTGTGCCTGTTTGTCCCGACAGCTGTATACCTGTTGTTGACGGCAAACGCGGTGCATTTGATTATGATCATTGCAAGGGCTGTGGCATTTGTGTTAAATCATGTCATGTTGGTGCACTGAAAATGGAGGGGGTAAAGTAATGAGAAAAGACAGACTCAGCGGTAATGAAGCAGTAGCAGAGGCACTTCGTCAGATTAATCCGGATGTAATGGCTGCTTTCCCAATTACTCCTTCAACTGAAATTCCGCAGTATTTTTCAAAGCTTGTGGCAAACGGCCAGGTGGATAGTGAATTCATTCCTGTTGAATCTGAGCATTCAGCAATGTCAGCTGTTATAGGTTCACAGGCAGCAGGTGCAAGAAGCGTTACAGCCACATCATCAGCCGGTATGGCACTTATGTGGGAGGAACTTTACCTTGCTGCATCAAACAGACTTCCTTGTGTGCTTACGCTTGTTAACCGTGCACTTTCTGGTCCTATCAATATTAACTGTGACCACAGTGATTCGATGGGCGCCAGAGATTCAGGTTGGATTCAGATTTATGCTGAAAACAATCAGGAGGTTTATGATAACCTCTGTATGGCTTACCGCATTGCCGAGCATAAGGATGTTATGCTCCCTGTAATGATTTGTCAGGACGGCTTTATCACATCACATGCTGTTGAGAATATTGTTCTTAATGAGGATGAGGATGTTAAGAATTTTGTGGGTGAGTACGAACCTGAAAATTCTCTTCTTAATCCTGAGTGTCCGATGGCAGTTGGTCCCTATAGTGTTACAAACTATTATTTTGAGGCGAAGAGGGCTCAGGCTGAGGCACTAAAAAATGCAAAGCAGGTAACACTTGATGTTGCTAAAGAATATGCAAAAATCTCAGGCAGAGAGTATGGTCTCTTTGAAGAATATAAAATGGAAGATGCTGAATATGCAGTTGTTATTATCGGCTCGGCAGCTGGTACAGCAAAGGACGCTGTTGATGAACTCAGAGACAAGGGTGTGAAAGCAGGCTTAATTAAAATAAGACTCTTCCGTCCTTTCCCTGCAGAGGAGATTGCTGATGCGCTCAAGGGTGTAAAGGCAGTTGCTCTTATGGACAGAACAGAGTCTTATAACGATAACTGCGGTCCTATCGGCTCAGAGGTTACAACTGCTCTTTACAGAGCGAAGTCCGATACACTTACAGTGAATTATGTTTACGGTCTCGGCGGACGTGATGTAAAGGTTTCAGATATGATTCATATCTATAACGAACTTGAGAAAATTGCACAGGACGGCAAGGTTGAAAATCCTTACCGATATATGGGCGTTAGAGAATAAGGAGGCGGTTTCAATGTATAATTTTAAAGAATATGTATCAAGGGAAGACCGTCTTGCAGGCGGTCACAGAATGTGTGCAGGCTGCGGTGGTACAATCGCAGTAAGAAATGTGCTTAAAGCAATCAAACCAGGCGATAAGGCTGTTGTAGGCAATGCTACAGGCTGTCTTGAGGTGTCAACCTTTATGTATCCTTACACAGCTTATAAGGACAGCTATATCCATAATGCATTTGAAAATGCAGGTGCTACAATGTCAGGTGTTGAGGGTGCATATAATGCACTTAGAAGAAAGGGTAAGCTTGACGAAACATATAAGTTTATTACCTTTGGCGGTGACGGCGGTACATATGATATCGGTTTTCAGTCTCTGAGCGGTGCTATGGAGCGCGGACACGATATGGTTTATGTCTGCTATGATAACGGTGCTTATATGAACACAGGTATTCAGCGTTCATCTGCTACACCGATGTTTGCCGATACAACCACAACTCCTGTTGGCAGGGAATCAAACGGTAAGCCACAGTACAGAAAGGACCTTGCCGCAATCATTGCTGAGCATCAGGTTCCTTATGTAGCACAGACAACCTTTGTTCAGAATTTCCGTGACCTTTATAAGAAGTCCGAAAAGGCAATTTATACAAAGGGTGCTGCTTTCCTTAATATTATGGCTCCTTGTCCAAGAGGCTGGAGATATCCTACCTATGATATTATGGAAATCTGCAAGCTTGCAGTTGAAACGCGTTATTGGCCTTTGTTTGAGGTTGTTGATGGAAGATGGATTCTGAACTATGAGCCGCGAAATTATGTTCCGATTGAGGAGTGGCTTGTTAAGCAGGGCAGATTCAAGCATATGTTCAAACCTGAAAATGAGTGGATGATTGAAGCATTCCAGAAAGAGGTTGACAGACGCTGGGCAGAGCTTCTTAACCGCTGCAGTGAAACTCGCGGCGCATAAATTATCAATATGTTAAAAATGGGAGGATGTAATATCCTCCCATTTTTTTGATGCATAAATGTATAAAATAATTTAGTGATAAGCAACTGCTTTTTTGCAGATATTTATTATGGAATGCTGAGAATAATAAATTTTTTGTAAAAATTTGTTACCTTTTATATTATTGTGTACTTATACAATAAAGATAGTTGTTGATAGCACCTTTAATTATTGACGTATATGCATTGGTAATGCAAAAATGTCAAAAAATCTCTTGACTATAGGCGTAAAATGAGATATTATAGGACAAGAGTAGTTCTGTTACTTGTGATAATAAAATGATTAGAGGTGAAATTGTGAATATTGTCGTTGGTCTTGTATTATCGGCTATAGTTGCTCCTGTATTCCTTTTGAAATATTTGTATGAGCGCAGAAGAAATTCAGCTCAAGGAATATCTCGTAAAGATATTGTAGTGTTTACAGTTATTGAGTCTGTCATTTTTATGTTTGGCACAATTGGAGCTCCGGCAGCTGAATGGTTTATTGAGAGTATACATTCAAGCATACATACAAGTTACCTTTATGAAATAGATGATGAATTTCGTGAAGAGTTTACGCTGAAAGAAAAGAGCGATTGTAAAGATGTAATTAATACTTCATTGCTTAATGAACAAAATACGATTAATGCGGACGAAGAAAATTATTCCGGAACCGCTCCGAAAGGTACATCTCCCAACACAATCAAAGAGTTCACCGATGAATTGGAGTATTGGAAAAATCGCTGCAAGAATTCTTATAATCCCATTTGTTATAAAATATATGCAAGCACAGCGTGTGATTATGTCAAATATTTGGTAAATCTTGATGATTATAAGACTTATAAAAGTACAATTAAAACTTATTCTGAAATCAGTATTGATCATTATCGCAAATACCTTAAGTTTAATACTGTTTCTAAAGCTGATCGCTCCGACGCTCTTTACCGAATTGCTCAGTTATCCGAAACTCTTTCAACAATTCATGAAGAGAGTGACAATTACAGAGCAAAAATGTTACTTCTGTCTATTATATATTATGAATTAGCGAACGAGTGCAAAACAAAGGATTCCGTGTATCGTCATTCTTGCCTGTACTACTTAGCTGCGGCTTATGAAAGATTTTCCTTTAATTCAAAATCAAAAGACTCTATGGAGTGGCTGCTGTGTTCAACAGAGTATTACCTTACATCATTAAGAAATGGTTATAGGTCTAATGAATGCAAAGCTTGTCTTAGTCGCGTTTACGGCATATTATCAGATAGTGTAAAAAAATACGAAGATGAAATCTTAAATTCACAATATAAGTCTTCGGAGTATTACTTGAAATTGAGTGATAAATATAAAGTTTAATTTCTATCCAATTGCGAGGTGACCCTATGGAAAACGAACGGTTGAAAAACAATATAAAAAAAATATGCAAGAAAAAGGGAATAACAGTCAGGCAGCTTGAATTGCAGTTAGGGCTTGCTTCAGGAACTTTATCAAGGATAAATTCCACGAGTCCTTCGATTAACAGAGTGGCAAGTATAGCCAAGACTTTAGGGGTAACGATTGATGAACTGGTTTATGGTGACGATAAAGCCAATGATGAAAATATGTCGATAAATGCAGAAAAAAAAGCTTTAATTGATAAAATAATTAATAAAACAAAAAGTGATTCATTGATTTGGAAAATTTTTGACACGAAATCTTACGATAATGATGCAGATATTATTCGTAAATCCATTTGCAATTCTGAAATTTATTCTGACAGCGAAGTGTATTTTGCAGGAATTGATGAAAACTTTTTTCTCTTTCAAGTGGAATATAATAATTATTTTGATCCGGCATCATCTGAATTGCGGCTTTTTACTCTTTCTGCGAATGATACTAAACCTGTAATCGTTATTTCTCAAATCTCTTATTTATTACAATTGTATAATATTATAACTGAAAAAGTATTAAATGATGTGAGAAGAAAAAGGTCAGAAAGCATAGTGGATGATTTTATGAATGATGATTAGTCTATAACAAGTTTTGGAACTATTCTTATTTTGAATAGTTCCTTTTTCTTTTACACAAATTGAGCTATAATATAAATGAATTGTGACCGTTTATGTTTTTGAATTGTGTTATGGGTGAAGGGAGGAAGAAATGTAAGTGAAAAATATCGACGATATATTCAGAGAAAAATATGAAAGGTATTCAAAAATGCTTTTCAGAATAGCATTTCTTCATTTGGGAAACACCTATGATGCAGAGGATGTTTTGCAAAATGTATTTATGAAATTACTGTATTCTGCACCGAGATTTTCAGATGAAGAACATGAAAAAGCCTGGCTTATCCGCGTTACGCAAAATCATTGTAAAAATGTACTTAAGTCCTCGTCGCACAGGAATAACAGTGAGCTGAATGAAGAGCTTTCACAGGGTAAAGTATCTGATTTATCAAAGGCTATAGATATCAGCCTTAAAATAAATGCTCTTCCTGCAAATTATAAAACTGCGATCTACCTTTATTACTACGAGGATCTGACTACTGAACAAATTTCTAAAATACTTAAAATAAGTCAATCAGCAGTCAAAATGCGTTTGAAAAGGGGACGTGAGCTGCTGAAATCAGAACTGGAGGAATACAGATATGAGTAATACTGAATTTAAAAAAGCATTTGATGATGTGTCTCCTGATATGTATATGCAGACAAGAATACTCGCAAATATAAAAGAAAAAAGAAAAAAGCGTTTGCCTTTAAAGGCTGCACTGAGCGGTGTGCTTGCTGTTGCCATAGTAGCAGGATGTGCCGGCGGTATGCACTATAAGAATCTTAACACTTATGTTGACAGACCTTTTTCCGTAATGGTGGTCAATGCGTCGGACGATTTAATAATCAGTGAAGAAATAGAAGAGGATAAATTGATCTTTCCTTCTCTTCATATTGGCGTGAAAAAAGAGCCTGACGGAGAAGGCGGCTATAATTATAACACATATAGTGATGCTGAAACAGGTTTCGGTGTTGTAGGTGATGATATTGACTATGTGCAGTACCAGTCATTGAATGGACAATTGATGTATCAGGATGTTCTTAAAACCTGGTATGATCAGGAGAACGGTGATTTTTATCAGGTAATTATTCCTGTGGCAAATGACGACGTAAAGGAAATCAATGCTGTAATAAATGAATCAAAGTGGAATCCTGAGCAAACTGCACTTAAGAAATATATGGAAAATCACGATACCTCAAAGTATTTCGGTAAATATAACCCTGATGATGATTACTGGGTATACTTCGGTAAATACTGTGACTATATAGGACTTGAAAATGATTCTGAGGATTATGCTTTCTTCCTTTATAATACAGAAAATTATGAAGAGAATTATATACAGGATACATGGGACGAGGATTTGTCCGAGATTACAGTGAAGATGTATCCACTTTCGGAAAAAGGTACAAGTGCTCTGACAGAGGAGGAGAAAAAAACACTCGGCAATATAAGCTATTTTCCTGACGGAGCAAGCAATGCACTTTCTGAAAATCCGCAGATGAAACTAAGTGAGCTGCCTGAGGATGAAATCACAATCATCGTTACCTTTAAGGACGGAAAGAAAGCAAAAAAGGTGATTACTGTTTCCTTTGATGATAACGGCGACGCAGTTTTTGCATACAAAAAATAATCTGTAAAAGCAGCACCCCCTTGATTAAATTCAAGGGGGTGTTTGCATAGTTTGATGAACTAAAATCCAACAGCCTGATAATGCCAAATAATGGCACATTTGCACATTTTTTGTCTTGGCATACGACAGTATGCCTGTGTCAAATAACTGCACAACTGCACGCATGATTTGGAATTTCAGGTGCGAAGCATTTTACAAAGTGCTGATTTTGGATTAGATCAGGCATAAATTTGCAGGAATACTGACGTATTCCGAAAATTTTAACGCTATATAAGACGAAATCAGCCTTTGTAAAACGATTGTATTCAGTCCATCAAACTATAATTACTGTGCCTGTGAATCGAATTTCATCTTAACAGATGTTACCTTATTCTGTTCTACCTGTTCAGTCGGATACCAGCCTTTAGCGGCCATTTTATCGTAAATGGTGTCCTGCATAGTCAATGCATTGTTCAAAGCGCTGTTGAAGGTCTGGTGCACATTGTCGGTTGAAGATTCAATTGTTCCATGAAGAAACAGGTCGCAAACTCCTTTTTCCAAAAGAAGAATGTTTTCCATTAAATGCTTGTCGTTCATTTTGATTACCTCATTTTCGTTTATTAAAGAAGTCCGTAAAAGCTCTGGAATATCTGCTGATGTGTCTGCTCCATCTGTTCAACACAGGTCTTCAGCTCGCTGTCCTGTATCTGATTTGCAGTTTCCTTGCACTTGGTCTGAAAATACTGCGCGTGGCCAAGAGCATCTTCAATGTAGAGCAATTCCTTAGTAGTCATTTTTTCAACCTCCCATTTTTATTTTCACTATTAGTATTTTTCCAAAAATTGAATTTATACATAAGGGAGAGTTGATCTGTTATTGACATATTTTTTTCATTTGTTTATAATAATTACGAATGATTAAACTGAGGTTAAATGAATGATTATAAAAAAGTCCGATATTGAAAAAGCGAAGCTGACGAGCTCCTTTACAACCTATGATTCCATGCTGGTCAAGGGTGTTGCAATTATACTGTTAGTGTTTCACCATTGTATTTCGATGAATCAGGTGGAAAAGCATACAATGAATTTCTTCCCCTTTGAATCGTATCATTGGCCGGTAATGGTTTGTGATTCCTTTAAGCTTTGTGTTGGTATGTTCATTTTCATAACCGGCTACGGATTGTATAAATCCTACAGTAAAATCGAAATCAGAAACAAGACAGTATTCAACTGGACAGGCACACGACTTTTTAAAACGCTGAGCGGCTTCTGGTTTGTTTATATTCTGGTATTCATCATAACATATGCAGTGGACAAGCGTCCGCTCACACTCTACGTAACAGGGCCGACTAAAATGGAAGGCAGCTGGCTGTATGCTGTAATAGATTTTTTCGGACTCGCAAATATTGCAGGTACACCTACGTTAATCGGTACCTGGTGGTATATGAGTGCCGTAGTGATTCTGATTATATTTTTTCCTCTTCTTTTCAGTATGGGTGAAAAATTCAGCTACTTTGTTACTGCATTCGCTATGATACTTTTGCCGAGAATTCTTGGTATCGGTTTTCCGGGAACAAAAAATGTATTTTCCTTCGTGCTTGCCTTTATTTTAGGTATGGTATTTGCTAAATATGATGTTTTTGCAAAGCAGGATAAATTCACACTCTTTAAGAAAAATAAACTGCTTTCGGATATAGTATTATTTTTTGTATATCTGTTTGCATTTTTTATGGTTGTATATGTGACGGATAAGCTGGGCAGGAAGTATCTCTGGGAGTTGAATTACTGTATAGACCCTGTGATTATTATTCTTTTTGCCAACAAGTATTTAAAGAGAATTCCGATTTTAAACAGGGCTCTTATGTATATCGGCAATCATTCACTGAATATATTCCTTATCCATACCTTTATAAGATATGAATATCTTAATGATTTTACCTATTCCTTTAAGTATGCACTTCTTATTCCGTTCATTCTCCTTGCCATTTCATTTGCACTTTCGGTTGCAGTTGAGCTCCTCAAAAAGCTTATACGTTATGATAAATTTGTTTCAAAAATAATCAAAAAAACATTTGCAAATTGAAAATATAAAAAGCTGCAATATTAGAATTGCAGCTTTTTATATTTCAATTTCCCCACAAAGCAAAAGCTTTGCGGGAGCCCTGATAAAAGGGTGGATTCGAATCAGTCCACCCATACTAAACAAAAAAGCACCCACAGTGTGGATGCTTTTTTGTTTGGCGGAGAGGGTGGGATTCGAACCCACGTGACCGTTAAGTCAAACGGTTTTCAAGACCGCCTCGTTATGACCGCTTCGATACCTCTGCGTTTATTGCTCAATAATATTAACACAACATTGACAGATTGTCAAGGATATTTTTAAAAAAAATTAAAGGCTCTTAAAAAGAGCCTTTACATCGTCTGATTTTAGTCCTCAGCCTTTATTTTTGCGAAACATTCACTGCAGTAAACAGGACGTTCACCGTTTGGAAGAAATGGAACCTGACACTCAGCACCGCATGAAGCACATACTGCATCATGCATTGTACGTCCGTCGCTTCTTGCTTCCTTTCTCTTGTTACGGCAATCCTTACATCTCTGTGGCTCATTTACAAAGCCTTTTGATGCGAAGAATTCCTGCTCGCCGGCTGTAAATTCAAATTCAGCACCGCAGTCCTTACAGGTTAAAGTTTTGTTTTCAAACATTTTTGACACCTCTCAAAATAATTTATTGTCGGTTAGTGTGCTAAAAAGAAACACCTGAAAGCTTCTTTCTTACACGTTGTAAAGCATTATCAACTGCTTTAGGTGTTTTGCATAATCTTGCTGCAATTTCATTGTAACTACAACCGACAATGTGTAGTCTTAAGACCTCATTTTCAAAATCCGAGAGATTTTCCTGAAGAACTTTAGTCAACAGTGAAACGCTTTCTTGGGCAATAACAATATCCTCAGCACTGGAATATCCGTTTTCAACAGGTAATTCCTCCTCCTGATATTCAATAACATTCTGAATCGGAATATCCTTTTGACGATTGAATTTTCTCAGTGAGGACTGAATGGAATTGTCAATACAGATTTTTGCATATGTCCTGAAGCTGGCACCCTTATCATTTTTGTATGATTTGATTGCAGCCAAAAGACCTATCATACCCTCCTGTATAAGATCCTCACGCTCCATAGGGGAGTCCTTATACTTTGAAGCTATGAATTCAACAGTTTGTCTGTATCGTTCAATAACAATTTCCATATTGGTGTTGCTGCCGGATTGCGCACCGGAAAGAACATTGTCATCGGTTTTTATATTAAACTCAGGCATATTCTCTCCCACCTTATTTTTATAATATCAGTAAATTATAGAAAAGTCAACAAAAATGTTAAAGAATTAACAATGAAATTAAGCATGTCGACCAAGTTTGACAAATTGCTACATTGATTTTAGTGCAAAAGTGCAAAAACTCAATTATACATTGAAACGGAATAAAACAATATCTCCGTCTTTCATAACATATTCCTTGCCCTCAGAACGAACAAGTCCTTTTTCTTTCGCTGCGGTCATGTTGCCGCACGCCACAAGATCATCAAATGCCACAACCTCTGCTCTGATAAAACCTCTTTCAAAATCCGTATGTATTTTTCCTGCCGCCTGCGGAGCCTTTGTGCCTTGCTTGATTGTCCAAGCTCTTACCTCAGGCTTGCCTGCTGTGAGATATGAAATCAGACCAAGCAGGGCATAGCTCTTTTTGATAAGTCTGTCAAGACCGCTCTTTTCAAGACCCATATCAGCCAGAAACATTTCCTTTTCCTCATCGTCAAGCTGAGCAATTTCTGCTTCCATTTCTGCACAGATAGGCAGGGTTTCTGCACCTTCCTCTGCAGCAATACTTTCAACAATTTTAAAGTAGCTGTTGTTTTCAATGCCATTAGTGAAATCGTCTTCACCCATATTGCAAGCGTAGATAACAGGCTTGATTGTAAGCAGTGAAACCTCCTTGAGGTATTCCTGCTCATCCTCTGAAATTTCAACACTTCTTGCAGTTTTGCCCTGTTCCATTTCGTCCTGAAGTCTTTCGAGAAAAGCAACCTCTCCTGCAAGGGTTTTGTCACCCTTCATTGCCTTTTTGCGTGAATCAATTCTTCTTGAAATGATGTCAAGGTCTGAAAGAATGAGCTCCAGATTTATGGTTTCAATATCTCGTGCAGGGTCAATGCTGCCGTCAACATGAGTGATATCATCATTGTCAAAGCAGCGTACAACGTGGATAACTGCGTCTACCTCGCGTATATGTGAAAGGAACTTGTTTCCCAAGCCTTCACCCTGTGCAGCACCTTTAACAAGACCTGCAATATCAACAAATTCAATTGTGGCAGGTGTGAATTTGTCCGGCTGATACATCTCGGCAAGCTTGTCAAGACGCTCATCAGGAACACTTACCATACCCACATTCGGCTCAATTGTACAGAAAGGATAGTTTGCACTCTGAGCACCTGCGTTTGTAATTGCATTAAAAAGTGTACTTTTGCCCACGTTAGGCAGACCGACAATACCAAGTTTCATATGTAAATCTCCTTGCTGATTTATTTCTGTTCAACATTTTTCAGCTTATTATATAACAAAACTTTCATCATTACAAGTATAATATCTGTATATATTATTACTTGACTTTATGAAACAAATAATATATTATATTTCTAACATTTTTTAATTGGGGGAGAGGTATATATGAAACTAAATGGTTCTCAGATTGTTCTTGAAGTTCTTAAGGAGCAGGGTGTTGATACCGTCTTCGGTTATCCCGGAGGAACAATTCTAAACATATTTGACGAGCTCTATAAGTATGGCGATACCTTTAACCATATTCTTACTGCTCATGAGCAGGGTGCTTCCCACGCAGCCGACGGTTACGCGAGAGCAACCGGAAAGGTTGGTGTCTGCTTTGCGACATCAGGTCCTGGTTCAACAAATCTTGTAACCGGTATTGCTACTGCGTATATGGATTCTGTTCCTGTTGTTGCAATTACCTGTAATTATGCCACATCAGGACTCGGACGTGATTCTTTTCAGGAGGTTGATATAACCGGTATAACGATGCCGATAACAAAGCATAACTTTATGGTTAAAGATGTCAATGAGCTTGCAGCAACACTCCGCCGCGCTTTTGAGATTGCGCAGAGCGGACGTAAAGGACCTGTACTCGTTGATATTCCTAAGGATATCACAGCAGATATATGTGAATACACGCCTGAACCAAAGATTGAAATTACGGAATATAAACAGCCAAAGAAGAACTGTTTTGAAAGAGCTGTTGAACTTATTTCAAATGCAAAGAAACCGCTTATTTATGTAGGCGGCGGTGCGATTCTTTCAAATGTCGGTGAGGATTTGATTACCTTCGCTGAAAAGATTGATGCACCTGTTGTTTCATCTCTTATGGGTCTTGGTGCTTTTCCGAACGGACATCCGCTTCATCTTGGCCTTATCGGTATGCACGGCCATTTTGAGTGCAATAAGGCTGCACATGATTGTGATGTTCTTATTGTTGCAGGTGCACGTTTTTCAGACCGTGTAGCAGGCAACAGAGCAAAGTTTGCACCGAATGCTGAGATTTTACATATTGACATTGATTCAGCTGAGATGGATAAGAACATTGTTTCAAACTATCATCTCAGAGGTAATCTTGCTGAGGTTATTCCAATGCTTACAAGAGCAGTTGAACAGCTTGACCACAGCGAATGGAAGGCTGAAATTGACGGCTTCAAGCGTCCGTTCAATCAGCTTCAGATTGGTGATTACGTTAATCCGCAGACTCTGATTGAGGCTATTGATGAAAAGACCTCAGACGATACAATCGTTGTAACTGACGTAGGTCAGCATCAGCTCTGGGCTGCACAGTTCTATAAATATAAATTGCCGCGTACACTGCTTACATCAGGCGGTCTCGGTACAATGGGTTACTCAATGGGTGCCGCAATGGGCGCTGCTGTCGGCTGTCCTGATAAGCGTGTTGTGATGTTTGCAGGTGACGGCGGTTTCCATATGAATTTAACCGAGCTTGCTACTATGGCATCCTATAACATTCCTGTTATTATGTTTATTATGAATAATACTGTGCTCGGTATGGTTCGCCAGTGGCAGAAGATTTTTTATGGTAATCGTTTTTCAGATACAGATCCGCACCGTGCAACAGATTTTGTTAAGGTTGCAGAGGCTTTTGGCGTAAAGGGAATGCGTATCAATACGAATGATGAGATTGACGCAGTTCTTGAAGAGGCATTGAAGGTTAATGGTCCTGTTGTTATTGAATGCAGGATTTCACCAGATTCAAATGTTCTTCCAATGATTCCGCCGGGCGGCTCTGTTTCAGATATCAAGGAGGAGATGTAATTATGGCAGAAGAAAAGCTTGTTTTATCAGTTCTTGTTGATAACGTATACGGTGTGCTCCAGCGTGTGGCAAGCCTTTTCTCAAGAAGAGGTTATAATATCAGCTCTCTTACTGTAAGTGAGACGGAGGATCCGGCTTTTTCAAGAATGACGATTGAAACCTATACTGAGCCTGAAAATTTCAGACAGATCAAGGCACAGCTTTTAAAGCTTGAAATTGTTAAAAAGGTAGCTGAGCTTACAGATACCGACTCCGTATCAAGCGAGCTTTTGCTTGTTAAGGTTAAGGCAGCAGGTATTGAGACAAAGAACAGCCTTCTTGCTTTTAACGTTCGTTATGGTGCACGTGTGCTTGATGTATCCATGACAACAATGACATTGGAATTCACAGGTGCAGGTGCAACAATTGATATGTTTGTTGAAGAGCTTGAAAAGGATTTTGGTATAGTTGAGCTTGCACGTACAGGTATTACCTCACTTGTCAGAGGTGAAGGCTCATTTACAGATGATATTTAATTTTTTTGAAAATAGGTGAATATATATGGGTATGACAATGACTCAGAAGATATTGGCAGACCACGCAGGACTGGATAAGGTCGTTGCAGGTCAGCTGATTGAGGCTAATCTGGATATGGTGCTCGGCAACGATGTAACCTCTCCTGTAGCTATTAATGAAATGAATAAATTCGGCAGAACTTCTGTTTTTGACAAAACAAGAATTTCCCTTGTAATGGACCATTTTACTCCGAATAAGGATATTCAGTCTGCTGAAAACTGCAAGCAGGTAAGGGAATTCGCTAAGAAGAATGATATTCTTCATTACTATGATGTAGGCAATATGGGTATTGAGCACGCACTTCTTCCTGAGCAGGGAATTGTTACTTGCGGTGACTGTATTATCGGTGCGGATTCACATACTTGTACATATGGTGCACTTGGTGCGTTTTCAACAGGTGTAGGCTCAACCGATATGGCGGCAGGTATGGCAACAGGTAAGGCTTGGTTTAAAGTACCATCTGCTATTCAGGTTGTTATCACTGGTAAAAAAGCACCTTGCATCAGCGGTAAGGATGTTATTCTTCATCTTATCGGTATGATTGGTGTTGACGGTGCTCTTTATAAGTCACTTGAATTTACAGGCGACGGTATTAAAGAACTTTCTATGGATGATCGTCTTTGTATTGCAAATATGGCAATCGAGGGCGGTGCAAAGAATGGTATTTTCCCTGTTGATGATATTACACTTGAATATGTAAACGGCAGAAGTCTCAGAGAATATAAGGTTTATGAGGCTGATGAGGATGCTGAGTACGACCGTGTTGTTGAGATTAATTTGAGCACACTTAAGCCGACGGTAGCTTGCCCTCATCTCCCTGAAAATACAAAGACAGTTGATGAGCTTGTTAAGCTTGAAATTGATCAGGTTGTTATCGGCTCCTGTACCAACGGACGTATGGAGGATATGCGTATAGCTGCTTCTATCCTTAAGGGCAAGAAGATTGCAAAGGGTATTCGCTGCATCGTTATCCCTGCAACACAGTCCATTTACCTTCAGTGTATCAAAGAGGGTCTTGCAGAGATTTTTGTTGAGGCCGGTGCAATTGTTTCAACTCCGACCTGTGGTCCTTGTCTTGGCGGGCATATGGGTATTCTTGCAGCAGGTGAGAGAGCAGTTTCAACCTCAAACCGTAACTTTGTAGGCAGAATGGGACATACGAAATCTGAAATTTATCTTGCATCTCCTGCAGTTGCTGCTGCATCTGCACTTGCAGGCTATATTGCAGATCCGAGAAATGTGTAAGGAGGACATCAGAATGAAAGCAAAAGGTTTAGTTCATAAGTTTGGCGATAACGTTGATACTGACGTTATCATTCCTGCACGTTATCTGAATAAGAGTGACGAGGCTTGGCTCGCATCCCATTGTATGGAGGATATCGACGCTGAGTTTGTAAATAAGGTAAAACCCGGTGATATTATGGTTGCTGAGGCGAATTTCGGCTGCGGCTCTTCACGTGAGCACGCTCCGATTGCAATTAAGGCATCAGGTATCTCCTGCGTTATCGCATCCACATTTGCAAGAATTTTCTACAGAAATGCCATTAATATCGGCCTTGCAATCCTTGAGTGTGATGAGGCAGCAAAGGATATTAAAGAGGGCGACGAGGTTGATGTTGATTTTGATAGCGGTGTTATCACCAACTGTACAACAGGTAAGACCTATCAGGCTCAGCCTTTCCCTGAATTTATTCAGAATATTATTAAAAACGGCGGACTTATGAATTCTATTAACAAGTGATAATTTGAACATTACACTTAACGAGGCAGAAAAATGCAACTTGGTTTAACTCCTGAGAATCTGCGCTATGCATGGGGCTCAACAACAGAGTATTGGTTTTCTCGTACCGATTATTCTATCCATAAAAATAGTGATCTTCCCTGTGAGGATTATACAAAGCTCGTAGAGCTTGGCTTTGTTCCTTTCATAACAATCAGTAATGAGGAGGTTATAAGAGCTTATATCAAATCTCTTAATAACCCTAAGGTTTCGTCAAAATTTGACGGTCTTTCATCATACGACTGTGTTGAGGTTTTTTGGAAATATTTTAATGCTTATAAGGATATTTCCGACGGCTTTGATTCCTTTGAAAATGAATATGTTATGAAAAAGGTAACCGATTGGTGCGATGAAAACGGTGTTAATTATAAAATAGCAGAATAAAAAGCAGCTCCCTTGATTGAACAGGGAGCTGTTTTTTATATTATTTCATTATAGTTTTTAGTCTCAGATATATGAATGCTCAACGGTTACAACAAGATTGATATTTTTATCCTTATCCTTGAATTCATTTCTCAGCTCACGTAAAATTTCCACATTGGTTTTCTTCTTGTCATAGGGGACAACAAGGTCGAAGATCAGATTTGTGTGGGTGGGTCCCTTTACCATTTTGAAATCGTGAAAGCTGTATTCACTGTTCATATCAGTCAAAATACTTTTCGTCAATGCTTTATAGGATTCAACCTCTTCATCGTCTACCACAATCGGGTCCATATGAACGCAGATAACGATTTTTAGTTCCTTTGATATCTTCTTTTCAACGTTGTCAATTACATCGTGAATTTCAACGATATCCACTGTTGACGGTACTTCCGCGTGAGCAGATGCAATGATTCTTCCCGGACCGTAATCGTGCACAATCAGGTCGTGGACACCGACAATCTGCTCTTCACTCATCATAATCTCTTCAATGCTTTTTACAAGCTCCTCTGACGGTGGCTGACCTAAAAGCCTGCCTAAAATATCTTTGACGATTCCTACCCCTGCGAAAAAGATAATGACTGCAACTACAAGACCTATAATGCCGTCTGCTCTTTTAAAAGAAGTAAGAGAGGAAATAAGCAGTGCGGAAATGGTTGCGCCTGTGGCAATGCAGTCGTTCAGGCTGTCCTGCATCACTGCCTTGAGGTTTATATTGTCCGTTTTTTTGTAAAGAATATTGTTAAAGTAAGCCATAAACAGCTTTATGAGAATGGCAGCTGCAAGTACAGCAATATACCATATATTGAATTTTATATCCTGCGGATGTATGATTTTCTCTACGGAGCTTTTTGCCAGCTCAAAGCTCATCAGAAAAATGAAGAATGATACAATCAGCGCGGAAATATATTCAATTCTGCCGTGACCGAAGGGGTGCTCCTCGTCAACAGGCTTGTTTGCAAGCTTTGTTCCTGCAATGGTGATAAGACTTGTTCCTGCGTCAGACAGATTGTTGACCGCGTCCGCAGTGATGGATACCGAGCCTGTAGCCGTGCCTACAAAGAATTTTATGGTACAGAGCAGAGCGTTGCAGACGATGCCGAATATACCGCTGAAAATTCCAAGCCTTTCCCTTGATGCTTCCTTGCTCCATTTTCTTTTTTGGATAACATTGTCTATGAATCTGCTTATCATAATAAAACTCCAATATCCGTCTGTGTTATAATAACAGTATATAAAATCTTAGCATATTTTTTCCTTTAAAACAATATAATTTTGTGATATACTTTGTATGTGATGTTTGGAATCGGAGATGGTTTAATGAAAAAATTATTGATAATAAACGGCTCACCGAGAGATAAGGGTGTTTCTTCCGAGCTGATTAACCAGGTAAAAAAATATTTTCTTGACTGCGAGATAAAGCAGTATGATACTTATAAAATGGCGCCTGCTCCATGCTGCGACTGCAAATACTGTGAGTATCACGACGGCTGCTCAAACAAGGATTTGGACCTGTTTTTTGAGGATTTTGAGGAGGCGGATTATATCGCTTTCTTTACACCGATTTACAATAACTTTTTCCCTGCACCGCTTAAGGCAATTATTGACCGCTTTCAGCGTTATTACAGTGCTCGCTTTAAAAGGGGAGCAAATCCGCCGATAGATAAGCATAAAAGGGTAGGTGCAGTTATTGTCAGCGGCTCCAATGCAAGGCAGTGTGCAGACTATATGGTGTCAACCTTAAAGCAGGCATTTACTGTACTGAACGGTGAAGTTTGTTCACGCTATTATATTCCTAATACAGATGTCGGCGGTTATACTTTTAATATAACCGAACTTGAAAAATTTGTGCATTTTCTTAAAGGGTAAATTATTCATCATTAAATTTTATGGATTTCTGTATGATATGATTTATAAGACAAAAGCTATTGGTGAATCTTTTATTATTGAGCAAAGATTACAGGCTCGTTATAATGATTAATCAGAGGATAGGGTTTCCTATCCTCTTTTTTATTCACATATAATTTATATATTATTTATTGCATAATATTGCCTGCCGTGTTATAATCTATTAAATATAAAATGGAGAAGTATGTATGATTATTCTCGGTATTGATCCGGGCTATGCAATTGTCGGCTGGGGTGTTTTGGAATATAAAGCAAATAGATTTCGTGTTTTGGGCTATGGTGCGATAACAACTGAGGCACACACACCGTTTCCGCTGAGACTTCAGACGATATATAACGATATGTGTTATCTGTTTGAAAAGTATAAGCCTGAGGTTATGAGTATGGAAAAGCTTTTCTACAACAATAATGCAAAAACCGTTATTGATGTCGCACAGGCAAGGGGTGTTATTACCTTATCTGCTCAGAACTACGGTGTTGATATTTTTGAATATACGCCCCTTCAGGTAAAGCAGTCCGTTGTCGGCTACGGCAGGGCGGAAAAAAAGCAGGTGCAGGAAATGACAAGGGTTATGCTCGGCCTTGAAAAAATACCAAAGCCTGATGATACTGCCGATGCGCTGGCTATGGCAATCTGTCACGGTCACTGCAGCGGCTCGATTATGGGCTCATTGAGCGGATTAAGATAATTAAGGTGATTTTATGCTTTATAATTTAAAGGGCACATTAACTGTGTCCGATGTTAATTTCATAGTGGTTGAATGCGGTGGAGTCGGATTTAAATGCTTTACTACGCTGAACACTGTAAAACAGATTGGCAAAACAGGGGATACCGTCAATGTTTACACCTATCTTGCTGTCAGGGAGGATGCAATGGATTTGTACGGCTTTTCAAGCCTTGCAGAGCTGGATGCGTTTAAGCTGCTTATCACGGTTTCAGGTATAGGTCCTAAAGCAGCTGTGTCTATTTTGTCAGAGCTCTCTCCTGATAAGCTTGCTGTCTGTATTGCCTCAGGTGACGCAAAGGCAATCACGAAGGCACAGGGTGTCGGTAAAAAAACAGCTGAAAGAGTTGTTCTTGAGCTTAAGGACAAAATGGGTGCAATTGCAGTGGGTGATGTTTCAGATGCCGTTTCAAGTGCGGCATCCGTTTCGGCTAACAGTGACTCGGCTGAGGCAGTTGAGGCTCTTGTGGCATTGGGCTATGCACAGTCAGATGCGGCAGTCGTTGTGGGTGCTATGGATAAATCACTTTCCGTTGATGAAATGATAAAGCTCGGTCTGAAACAGCTTGCAAAGAATTTATAGGAGATAGGCTATGCAGGAAACAGAAATGGATTTTGAAAACAGAATAGTAACTTCTGATTTCACGCCTGAAGATAATGATATTGAAAATTCACTGAGGCCTAAGACCCTTGATGATTATATCGGTCAGGACAAGGTTAAGGAGAATTTAAAAATATATATTGAGGCTGCAAGGGGCAGGGGTGAGGCTCTTGACCATGTTTTGCTTTACGGTCCTCCTGGACTCGGCAAAACAACGCTTGCAGGTATTATTGCCAACGAAATGGGCGTTAATATACGTGTTACCAGCGGTCCTGCCATTGAAAAGCAGGGCGATTTGGCAGCTCTGCTCACCAATCTGCAGGAGGGTGATGTGCTCTTTATAGATGAGATTCACCGACTGAACCGACAGGTTGAAGAGGTGCTTTATCCTGCCATGGAGGACGGTGCACTGGATATTATCATCGGCAAAGGTCCTTCGGCTCGTTCGATAAGACTGGATTTGCCCCATTTCACACTGATTGGTGCAACAACAAGGGCTGGCCAGCTTTCCGCTCCTCTGCGTGACAGATTCGGTGTGATTTTCCGTCTTGAGATGTACAGCAATGAACAGCTTGCAACGATAGTTAAAAGAAGTGCAGGTATTCTTCAGATGCCTGTTGATGATGATGGTGCAGCTGAAATTGCCTCACGTTCACGAGGAACACCGCGTATAGCAAACAGATTGCTCAAGCGCAGTCGTGACTTTGCACAGGTTAAGTATGATGGTGTGATAAGTCAGGAGGCGGCAGTTGACGCACTGGGAAGAATGGAAATTGATGAGCTTGGACTCGACAATATCGACAGAGTTCTTCTTACAACTATGATAAAAAATTATAATGGTGGTCCGGTTGGACTTGAGACAATTGCTGCTGCCATAGGCGAGGAAGCGGTTACAATTGAGGATGTTTACGAGCCTTACCTGATGCAGATTGGCTTTCTTTCCAGAACACCGCGAGGAAGATGTGCAACAGTACTTGCATATCAGCATTTAGGATTTGAACAGGACGGTCAGCAGACATTGCTTTAATAGTTTACATTATGTATTGAATTTTTCTATGGAAGGATTTGATATCCGTCTGATAGAACATGACTATTAATAAATATGCGGACGATATAAATTGTCCTGAAAAATATTAGAGAGGGATATAAATTATGGGTAGATTATTTGGTACTGACGGTGTAAGAGGAATTGCAAATGAAAGCCTTACGCCTGAGCTTGCTTTGCAGATAGGCAGAGCGGCTGCAATGGTTTTAATCAAGGAAAGCAAATCTGAGAAACCGACAGTTCTTATTGGCAAGGATACAAGAGCATCAGGTGATATGCTTGAGGCTGCACTTACAGCCGGCTTTACTTCAGTCGGCTGCAATGTGCTTTCAGTGGGCGTTGTTCCTACACCGGCAGTTGCTTACCTTGTATGTCAATACGGATGTGAAGCCGGAGTTATGATTTCTGCGTCACATAATCCGTGTGAGTATAACGGTATCAAAATTTTTCAGAAGACAGGATACAAGCTTGATGATGCAATTGAAGAAGAAATTGAGGCAATCATTCTTGATAAATCACAGGAAATTCCTGTGATGCTCGGCGGTCATGTCGGCAACAGACTTTACTGTAAAACAGCTGTTAAGGACTATGTTGATCATGTTGTCTCAACAGCTTCAGTAAGATTTGACGGACTTTCCATTGCACTTGACTGTGCAAACGGCAGCGCTTCAGTATGTGCAAAGGATATTTTCACAGCACTGGGTGCGAAATGCCTTATGCTTTCCGATACACCGGATGGTGTGAATATCAATGATAACTGCGGCTCAACGCATCCTGAGGAGCTTATGCGCTTTGTTAAGGATGCAGGTCTTGATCTCGGTCTTGCCTTTGACGGTGACGCGGACAGAATGTTGGCTGTTGATGAAAATGGTGAGCTTGTTGACGGTGACAAGGTAATTGCAATCTGTTCAAAGCGAATGAAGGAAGAGGGCAGACTTGCAAAGAATACCGCTGTTGTTACTGTAATGAGTAATATGGGATTTTTTAAATTCTGCAAAGAAAATGATATTGAGTGTGCAAAAACTGCTGTAGGCGACAGATATGTGCTTGAAAGAATGCTTAAAGATGGATATAACATCGGCGGAGAGCAGAGCGGACATGTTATATTTCTTGACTATGCATCAACAGGTGACGGTGAATTATCAGGTGTTCAGCTTGTTGAAACCGTAGTTAAGTCCGGTAAAAAGTTATCAGAGCTTGCTCAGATAATGAAAGTTTATCCTCAGGTGCTTATCAATGTGACAGTTACTCCTGAAGGAAAGCAGAAATACAATAATGATGAATATATTATTTCAGCTGTTCAGCAGGCAGAAATGGAGCTTTCAGGTGAGGGACGAGTGCTTGTGCGTGTCAGCGGAACTGAGCCTCTTGTGCGTGTTATGCTTGAGGGTGCTGACATTGAACAGATTACAAAGCTCGGAAACAGCATTGCAGATGTTGTCCGTGAGCGTTTATCATAAATTTAATTTATAGGATTATTATATGAGATATACAACGGATTGGAAGGATTATGAGCTTATAGACTGCTCCTGCGGTGAAAAGCTGGAACGATGGACTAGGGAAGTATTAGTCCGTCCGGATCCTCAGGTTATATGGAAAAGTGAAAAGGAACACAGGCTGTGGTGTCAGCCGTCAGCAAGATATGTGCGTTCACGTACAGGCGGCGGAAAGTGGCAGGTGTATAAGCGTATTCCGGACGCTTGGCAGGTAAGATATAAGGACTTAACCTTTAATATAAAGACAATGGGATTCAAGCATACAGGTCTTTTTCCTGAGCAGGCAGTGAACTGGGACTATACAAGAGAGCTCATCCGTAAGTCGGGCAGAGATGATGTTAAGGTTTTAAATCTCTTTGCCTACACAGGCGGTGCAACGGTTGCCTGTCTTAAGGAGGGTGCTGAGGTTGTTCACGTTGATGCATCAAAGGGTATGGTGCAGTGGGCAAAGGAGAATGCAAAGCTCTCAGCAGTTGATCAGGAAAAGGTACGCTGGATTGTGGATGACTGTATAAAATTTGTTCAGCGTGAAATCAGACGTGGTAATAAGTATGATATCATTATCCTTGATCCTCCGAGCTACGGTAGAGGACCTAAGGGTGAGATTTGGCATCTTGAGGATAGTATCTACGACTTTGTAAAGCTGGTTGTTCAGGTGCTTTCCGACGAGCCGATTATGGTGCTTCTCAATTCGTATACAACAGGACTTTCTGCCTCTGTAATGAAATATATTCTTGATGATGTGATTACAAATACAATCGGCGGTAAGGTTGAGGCGGATGAAATAGGACTGCCGGTATCATCAAAAAATCAGGTGCTCCCGTGCGGTTCATCTGCAATCTGGACAAAGGACTAAAAAACAGATAATGAATTTAATTGAATTTAGGAATGTTGATTTTTCATATTTTGTTGATGAGGATTTAGAAGAAATCTCTTCGGAAAACAAGAATAAAGAATTAAAAGTTCTTGAGAATCTGAATCTTACAATTGAAAAAGGCACCTTTGTTGCCGTGCTCGGTCATAACGGATCAGGCAAGTCAACAATCGCAAAGCTTACCAATGGTATTCTGTTTGCCGATAAGGGACAGGTTGTCGTTGACGGACAGGTTGTAAAGGATGATGATTCCATATTTGATATCAGAAAAAAGGTTGGTATGGTTTTTCAGAATCCTGACAATCAGATTGTTTCATCCATTGTTGAGGAGGACGTTGCCTTTGGTGTGGAAAATCTTGGCATTCCGTCAGATGAGTGCAGAAGAAGAGTTGATGATGCTTTGAAAACTGTAGGTATGTATGCGTACAGGGAGAAGTCACCGAGCAAGCTTTCAGGCGGACAGAAGCAGAGAGTTGCAGTTGCAGGCATTATTGCAATGAAGCCGGACTGTATCGTCCTTGACGAGCCTACCGCTATGCTTGACCCCAGCGGCAGACGTGAGGTCATAGAGACCGTAAAAAAGCTTAACCGTGAAGAGGGTATTACCATTGTGCTTATCACGCATTATATGGATGAGGCTGTGCAGGCGGACAGGGTTATCGTTGTGGATGACGGCAAAATTAAAATGGACGATACACCGCAGAATGTATTTTCAAAGGTTGATGAGGTGAAGTCACTGGGACTGGATGTTCCGCAGTCAACGGAGCTGATTCACCGTTTGGGATTAAACAGCGGTGAGACGATACTCAATTCAGATGAATGTGTGAAATTTTTTAAAACAATGCTGGGGGAAAAATAAATGGCGTTTCTCGTCTGTGAAAATTTAAAATATCTTTACAGTGTGGGCACGCCCTTTGAAACTGCAGCGATTGATAATATAAACTTTGAGGCAGAGCAGGGTGATCTTATTGGCATTATCGGTCACACAGGCTCAGGCAAATCCACTCTTATTCAGCATTTCAACGGACTTTTGCAGCCGCACAGCGGCAAGGTCTTGGTGGATGATAAGGATATTTGGTCAAAGGAAAATAAAAAGAATATCAGGCAGGTCCGATTCGCCGTTGGTCTTTGCTTTCAGTACCCTGAGTATCAGATATTTGAGGAAACGGTTTATAAGGAAATCGCTTTCGGCCCTAAGCAGATGGGTCTTGACAGTCAGGAGATTGACAGGCGCGTCCGCGACAGTGCACGATTCGTCGGTGTGTCTGAGGACTTAATGCAGAAGTCACCCTTTGATTTGTCTGGCGGTCAGAAACGCAGAGTGGCAATCGCCTCGATTATTGCAATGGAGCCTAAGGTGCTTATCCTCGATGAGCCGTGCGCAGGGCTTGACCCTAAGGGCAGGGAGCGTATACTCAGACTTGTGCAGGACTATCAGCATCAGATGGGAAATACGGTTATTCTTGTTTCCCACTCAATGGAGGATGTTGCAAAAATCTGCCGCAAAGTTCTTGTTATGAATAAAGGCACTCTTGCAATGTACGGCACGGTTGACGAGGTTTATTCACATGGTGATGAGCTTAAGGCAATGGGTCTTAATGTGCCTGAAATAACGGATATTTTCCTTAAACTCAAAGCACAGGGCGTAAACTGCCGTACCAATATTTATACGGTTGAGCAGGGTGTCGCTGAAATAAAAAGACTTACGGGAGGTGCTGATTTATGATTTCCGATATCACAATAGGTCAGTATTTTCCGGGAAATTCTATTGTGCACAAGCTTGATCCGAGAATGAAAATTATTTTAATTTTTCTTCTTATTGTGTCCATATTTATATGTAAAAATATTGCAGGTCTCGGAGCAATTATTTTGTTCTCCGTTATACTTGTGCTGATATCAAAAATTCCGTTTAAAACAGTGCTTAAGAGCATTAAACCGCTGGTAGTTATCATTCTGTTAACAGCAGTGTTAAACATCTTTTACGGCAAGGGAGACGCTCTTGTTCAGCTTGGCAAGCTTAAGATTACTGCTGACGGTATTGAAACAGCAGTTTTTATGGCAGTCCGTATTATAACTCTCGTTGTAATCAGCTCTCTTTTGACCTATACAACATCTCCTACAGAGCTTACCGATGCACTTGAAAGACTGCTCAAGCCGTTAAAGCTGATTAAAATTGATGTGCATTCCATCGCAATGACGATGACGATTGCACTTCGTTTTATCCCCACTCTGATTGAAGAGATTGAAAAGATTATGTCCGCTCAGAAATCAAGAGGTGCAGATTTGGAGTCAGGCAGTCTGATACACCGTGCAAAGGCTCTTATCCCTGTTCTTATCCCTCTTTTTGTTTCAGCCTTCAGACGCGCTGGTGAGCTTGCCTATGCAATGGAGTGCAGATGCTATCACGGCGGTGAGGGAAGAACGAAAATGAAGGTTATGAAATTATCTGCAAGGGATTTTCTTTCACTTGCAGCAGTAATATTATTTATGGTAATCATTGTTTTGATGAATCATTTTGTTCCGAGTATGATATGAGAAATTTGCTTTTAACAATTCAATATGACGGCAGCGGTTATCACGGCTGGCAGGTGCAGAAGAATGCTGTTACAGTACAGGAAATTTTCCAGGATGCTGTTGAGAAGGTGTTCTCACAGCGTTTGGATGTCAAGGGCTGCAGCAGGACAGATTCAGGTGTTCATGCAAATATGTACTGTCTTACGCTAAAAACAGATATGTCTATAAGCTGTGAGGGGGTGGTCTTGGCTCTGAATACAAAGCTGCCGGATGATATAAGCGTGATTGACTGTCGTGAGGTATCAGAGGATTTTCATCCTCGTTATTCCTGCAAATCAAAGGAATATGTTTATAAGCTTTATAACGGCAGAATAAGAAATCCCTTTTATGCGAAATACGCTTATCATTACCGCTATAAAATAGATGCCGAATATCTTAACAAAGAATGTAAGGCGTATATCGGCACATATGATTACAGTGGCTTCTGCTCTTCAAAAAGTGATGTGGAGGATACGGTTAGAACTGTCAGAAACTTTGAGGTCTGGCGTGAAGATGATATGGTTTGTTTCAGGGTTGAGGCAGATGGATTTCTTTATAATATGGTACGAATTATGGTCGGCACTCTTCTTTTTGTGGCTGAGGGTAAAATAAAAGAAGGCGAGCTTATTAACGTTATAAAATCAAAAGACAGAAAAAAAGCAGGTAAAACCGCTCCCCCTCAGGGTCTTTACCTTAATAGAATTCAATATTGACAGGTGGCATTATGGCTGATAATCAACGGGAGATGGAACGCCGTGAAAAGCGTGCCAGAAAGGACAGACGGCATAAAAGAGTTATTTGGATACTTATTGCCGTAGTTGTTCTTGTTCTCATCATTATGAAGGTTTGTGAAATAAATATAAATTCAGTAAAGGATCATTTTACTGATGCAGAGGGTAAATTTACCTTGACCGACGGTGTTACGCAGGATCATTTTCCGTATAACATTGATTCGTCACAAAATGTATCTCTTGTAAATATTAATAATCAGTTGGGTATTCTTACTCCAAGCAGCTTTACCGTTTTGAACAGTAAGGATGCTGTAAGCGAATATGTATTTGAGCACGGCTATTCCAATCCTGTGCTGGAGACTGCAGGCATATATTCTTTGGTCTATGATCAGGGAGCTAAGGCATACCGCCTTGATACAGCCGGCGGTGCAGTTTATGAGGAGGATATACCAAATTCAATTCTGTGTGCAGATGTTTCCAAAAACGGTACGGTGGCCATAGCTTCAACATCTAGGGAGAAACTGTGTGATATAACAGTGTATTCAAAGTCTTTGAAGAAAGAGTTTGAAATCAGTACGTCAGCAGGCTATATTATTGATATTGAGCTCAGTGATAATGGCAAGAATGTTGCAGCAGCAGTTGTATCAGGTGAAAACGGTAACCTTAAGACTTCTGTATATGTCTACAGCCTTTCACAGGGTGCTGATGATGTAAAGCCTGTTGTATTGCCGCAGGGCAGTGTTCTTGACATCAGTTATTACGGAAGCAATATTTTGGTAATCGGTGACAGCTATGCAGGAATTATCAAAAAAGGCGAGAAATATGAGGATATTTACGCCAAAGATAAAATAAGCATACGCTGTATCACATATACTCCTTCAGGTGATTTGGTGCTTGTTTATAATTCATATAATAATTCAACAGATAATGTTATTTCCTATATCAAGCAAAACGGTAAAATTAAAAATGAAATAAAGGTTTCCGGTAATATTAAAAGTGTGTCCGCCGGTTCAAACCTTGTAAGTGTTCTTACAAACAGTGAGATTATCACCTTTAACATTTCCAGCGGAGAGGAAAAGGGAAGAGCCTCAACAGATGATTCGGCAAAATCAATCTGCTCACTGGGCTCAGAGGTATTTATACATAAACAGTCATTGATTGACAGAAGTGAGGCAGAACTTAATTGAGTTGTATAGATTTGGCTTTTATTGTTATTGCTGCTTTAATGATAATAGCAGGCGCCTGCAGGGGATTTATGGTTTCCCTTTTGAGTATGCTGAGATTGATTGTCGGTATACCGCTTGCCTATTTTGTAAGTGATATGTATTATGCTCAGCTTTACAATCGTTTTGTGAAGGAGATTGCATATAATAATGTGCTTGAAGAGCTTTCACAAACACAGTCGGTTGAAAGCATAATCAGTAATGTTAAGGAGCTTACATCGTCACTGCCTGAGGTTTTTACAAAGGATATAGATTTTGCAGGTGCGCTTTCGATGGAGGAAATCAGCCGTGTTATAACGGATTCTGTTATTGAGCCGATAGCACTGGTTATTATAAGAATATTGATTTTTGCAGCAATATTTATTGCTTTTTATATTATTACAGGTATAATTATCTTAGCTGTTAAAAGAAGGCGTAAAAAGGAGCATGCTCCTTTTAAGAAAACGGATTACGTTCTCGGCGGCGTATTTGGAATGATCAAAGCATTGGCGGTTATTTTCACAGCCGCAACAATTATCAACTCTATTTCAGGTATTATTCCACAGGATAATTCATTCATAAAGCAGGCTGAAAGCAGCTATGCTTTGGAATTTATTAATACATACAATCCACTTATTAAGTGATGACAGGAGGTTTTACTATGAGTGATTTAAAGAAAAATGTCAGTGAGCTTTTTGAAGGCTGGAACACGATACCAAACTGGCTTTCATTTATCAGAATCGCGCTTATCCCTGTATTTGCCGTACTTTTTTTGAAGGGTCATGTGCTGATTGCAGTTATTGTTATGATTGTAGCCGCACTTACTGATTTGTTTGACGGTAAAATTGCAAGAAAATTTAACCAGGTGTCAAATCTCGGCAAAATACTAGATCCGATTGCTGATAAGCTTTCACAAATGGCAATCGTAGTTGTGCTTATCGTCACATACTGGGATAATGCTATAAAGTACCTTTTTATGTTCTTTATTGCAAAAGAGGTTGTTATGCTTCTCGGCGGTGCACTTCTGCTGTCACTCGGTATGCGTCCGACCGCTGCCGAAATGTGGGGGAAGGTTGCAACAACCGTATTTTATATATGTATGATTTTTGTTCTTGCATTCGGTAAAAACGGTGCGCTGTGCTCTGTAACCGGCTTTACACTGCCCGATGTTGTTACCTGGATTTTAGTTGCAGTTTCAGCAGTATGCACTCTTATTTCACTTCTCGGTTACGCTCCCGGCTTTATGCGTCAGCTTAAGGAAAATAAAGAGAAGAAGAACAAGTAATTCACAGCTTTAATAAGCAGCATTATCGTGTTTTATAAATTAAGTTTATTACAAACCTGTATTCAAGGAGAGATTCAATGAAGCAACAGTTATGTTCACGTTGCGGCGAACGACCTGCCGTAGTTTTTATTCAGAAGATGGAGGGGGATCAGGCAGTTCCTGAGGGACTTTGCATAAAGTGTGCCCGTGAGCTGAATATCGGCTCAATCAATCAGATGATTGATAAAATGGGCATATCCGATGAGGAGCTGGAAATGGCATCCGAGCAGATGGCAAGCTTTATGGAAAATATGGCTGATTTTGATTTCGGTAGTCTGGGTGAAATGTTCAATCCTGATAATATGGACGGTGCACAGACAATGCCTTTCGGTGAAATGTTTTCAGGTGCACTTGCCAATCAGGATGATGATACATCGGATGGTGATAAGAAGAATAATAAGAAACGTTCTAGGAGAGGTAAGAAAAATTCTCAGGACGAAACAAGAAAGTATCTTAATACCTACTGCAACAATCTTACAGACAGAGCAAAAAAAGGAAAGATTGATAATATAATCGGCAGAGAAAGTGAGATTTCACGTGCTATACAGATACTTTGCAGACGTACGAAAAATAACCCTTGTCTGATTGGTGAGCCCGGTGTCGGCAAAACTGCAATTGCTGAGGGTCTTGCAATCCGTATTGCTAAGGGTCAGGTTCCTGCGCGCCTTGCTGATAAGGAGATTTATCTTCTTGACTTGACTGCTCTTGTGGCAGGTACTCAGTTCAGAGGCCAGTTTGAGGGTAGAATAAAAGGTCTTGTTGACGAGGTTAAGCACGAGGGTAATATAATACTTTTTATCGATGAGGTGCATAATCTTGTTGGTACAGGTGATTCTGAGGGTACAATGAATGCTGCAAATATCCTTAAGCCTGCTCTTTCGCGCGGCGAGATTCAGGTTATCGGTGCTACAACATTTAATGAGTATCGTAAGTATATTGAGAAAGATGCCGCACTCGAAAGACGTTTTCAGCCTATAAAAATTGAAGAGCCGTCCATCGACGATGCTTATAAAATGCTTCTGGGAATTAAGAATTATTATGAGGATTATCATAAGGTACAGATTTCCGATTCACTTGTTTATCGTGCAGTTACGATGTCAGAACGCTTTGTAATGGACCGTTATCTGCCTGATAAAGCAATTGATCTTCTTGATGAAAGCTGTACCTGTGCAAATCTGAGAAATCCTGCAATCAGCAAGTATCAGATGTCACTTGACAGAAAAAAGCTTCTTGAAGAAAATATTGAAAAGCTTTCCTCACCTGAGGAAAATGATACCATTGACTATGAGCTGATAACCAAGCTTAAGAGTGAGATTTTCCAAATTGACGGAACACTCGCAGAGCTGGAGGAAAAGGCTAAGGATAATCAGGTTCTGGAGGCCGATCTTGCTAAGGTTATTTCACTCTGGACAGGTATTCCGGCATCAAAAATTGAGCAGAATGATATAAAAAAGCTTGCTTCTCTTGAAGATGAGCTGAAGTCACATATAATCGGTCAGGATACTGCAATTGAAAAAATATCAAATGCAGTAAGACGTGGTCGAGTGCAGATCAGTCCTAAGAAGAGACCACAGTCCTTTATCTTTGTCGGTCCTACAGGTGTGGGTAAAACGGAGCTTGTGAAGCGTCTTGCGGATGCTCTGTTTGACAGTCCTGATAATCTTATAAGACTTGATATGTCTGAGTTTATGGAGAAATTCAGCGTTTCAAGAATTATCGGTTCTCCTCCCGGTTATGTGGGCTATGATGATGCAGGTCAGCTTACTGAAAAGGTAAGAAGAAAGCCTTACAGTGTAATACTCTTTGATGAAATTGAGAAGGCACATAAGGACGTTCTGAATATCCTTCTTCAGATTCTTGACGAGGGCAGAATCACTGATGCACAGGGCAGGAATGTTAACTTTGAGAATACGGTTATCATTATGACCTCAAATGCAGGTTCAACTGATTCAGGCTCACTGGGCTTCAATAAGTCAGAGAATGATATTAATGCTGAGGTTACAATGAAGGCACTTGAAAGATTTTTAAGACCTGAATTTCTTGGCAGAGTAGATGAGATCATTGTATTCAATCAGCTTACGCACGATAACTTTGAAAAGATTGCACGCCTTATGCTTGATGAACTGGTTGAAAGCCTTAAGGACAAGGGAATTGAGCTTGTATACGATGATACGGTTCCCGTTTTCCTGGCTAAGGAGGCATACGGTTCAAAGAAGAATGCACGCGGACTCCGTGACTCTGTAAGACGTAACGTTGAAGAGCAGCTGGCAAATGCAATCGTATTCAATCAGGATGTGAATATTGAGCGGTTTACATTGTCTGCTGATGAAAATATTTCAATAAAAATAAATTAATTTAAAAAAAATACTTGACACTTTGGCGGTCATTAGGTATAATAGTGACCGTCGCAAATGCGGGTGTAGTTCAATGGTAGAATCCCAGCCTTCCAAGCTGGTCGTGTGGGTTCGATTCCCATCACCCGCTCCATTTATGCGCCTGTAGCTCAGCTGGATAGAGCAACTGCCTTCTAAGCAGTAGGTCGGGGGTTCGAGTCCCTCTCAGCGCGCCAGTTAAAGTCGTAACAGCACGCAAGTGCTTTTACATATATGGTGGGATTAGTTCAGTTGGTTAGAGCGCCAGTTTGTGGCACTGGAGGTCATCGGTTCGAATCCGATATCCCACCCCACTTTTTTTACTCGGTCGAGTAAGACGAATACCGATTCTGGTTTGCTTGCAAATCAGAGTTATTTATTATCCCAAAATATTGGGGTGTAGCCAAGCGGTAAGGCAACGGACTTTGACTCCG
>JAAGKN010000883.1_pt1 | contig 123588 bp, 115 predicted proteins | sample 6206371 | NCBI WGS metagenome assembly JAAGKN01 (sample SAMN11533720, study PRJNA540317) | gut metagenome | isolation source: fecal pellets from male and female animal of same cohort | host: Peromyscus leucopus | place: USA:CA | collected 2017
ATAATTCCAATAAGGTAAGGATATTCGAGAAGAAAGCACCTTTTGTGGAAGGGGAGATTCCGGCTTCGGAATATGTCAGCATGTTTAAAAGGGGAATTCAGAATTCTTATTCCGGTGTGAAGGTAAAAGGGGGGAAAGAGGATTTCAAACAGGGAATCCATTTTGACACAGAGCTGGTAATCCATGAAAAAGACGGAAAAGAAAAATACCATAAGGAACAGAAATTCTTTGAAGTACTGATCGGAGGGGAATGTCCGAACTGCACAAAAGAAGGGGACCACTGGTATCATTCCGGGAGCAATGACAATGCATCGGGATATCTGGAATATGGGGATATCTGTACCATTTATATGCCCACAAATGAGCAGGTGGGGACAAACAAGGAGGAAGGATATGAAACTCCGGCATCGGATTACGGTACCACGGCAGCCCATGAACTGGGGCACATCCTGGGGCTTGATGACGCATATCCCACTGAGAAATATGACAGATGTGCGGATAACAGTGAGACCGGGAAAAAGTATGAAAAAGATAGATATGACAATTTGATGAAGTACCATGACAATTGTGATAAGATTAATGCAAATGGCATAGAGATGATGCTGAGGGCAGTGGACAGGGAGACCGGTATACCGGATTTTGGCTCCCAGTGCTTTAAGACCTATGGTGATGAGACAATCTCTGATGTGATCAAAAATCATAAAGACTATGAAAAGGATAAGATAAATAAATAGGAAGGAGAAAAAGGATATGAATTATAAGACAGCAAAATGCAAGATATTTGTTTTGATAACAGCAGTGTTATCAGTCTTTTTCCTGTCTGGACAGCCTGTATATGCAGCCAGTATGGGTGACACATACGATGCCCCTGAAAACGTCCGGGCAGTCAGGCATTCCAATACATCTGTCCGAATCAGCTGGAAAGCGGATACCAATGCAGACGGTTATATCATATACCGGTATGACCGGTCTTCAAAGAAATATGTTCAGGTAAAGGTCATTAAGGATTCGTCAGTAAGCAGATGGATTGACAGGAAGTTAAAGACGAATAAGGTTTATCAGTACAAGGCAGCCTCTTACAAAGTGGTGAACGGAAAAAAACAGGTCAGTGCCCTTTCGGACTGGGTGAGTGCCAGGACATACAGACGGTACAGCAAATCAGTTAATGCACAGGCACCAAAGGTGGATAAGAAAAAAGTGAATCTGGGACTGTGTTCCAGCCAGAAACTGAAAAGCAAAGTTGTTCCTACAAAATATGGGAAGAACAAAAAGAAAAAACCGTTTTCTGACAAGGTAAGGTGGTACAGCAGTGATACTTCCATAGCAACGGTAGACCAGAACGGTGTGGTTACAGCAGGTGCAACACCGGGAACCTGCAGCATCTATGCGAAAGCACACAACGGTGCAAAGACGGAAGTAAAGGTAAATGTGAAGAATTATGCCAGGGAGAATGATTTCTATAACTATGGTACTTGGGATGATATCTATACCCTGATTACGGATTTCAGACCCCAGATCCAGAATATAGGGGAATATTATTCCATACATAGAGTCAGGGAAGGGGAACCTGTATATATTGACCTGGATGACCATGCCAATGTGGTGATTACACCGGAAAATGCGGATATCGGAAATTTAAGGAACGATATAGAAAAGCTTCTGATAGATTTTCCATATGATATTCGTATTGAAATCACTGCCGGTGTAGTGCAATATATCATGTGGAGTGAAAACAGCCCTGATGTGGTATCACGTGTTACTTTCTTTTTTGATAATGACTGTAATGAATGGCCCAGAATACAAATAGCTTCCCATTGGACAGCATCTAAGTTTCGCCCCCATTAAAATGTGAAAAGATATGATAGGTGCTTTATTAAAGAAGATGACTGGCTATTTAGCGGGGGATTAGTAAAGCGGGGAGGAAAAGAAATATGGGTAGAAGAACAATACGAAGTATTATAATTATTTTTATAACAGCAGTGCTGTCAGTCTTTTTCCCGTTTGGACAGCCTGCATATTAGATTAGTTTGATCACTCTTCCTGCAATAATTTAAAGACCGGTTCCAAATATTTGGGGTCTGTCCAGTCGCATTTTTGTCCAATGGCGCTCACTAATGCTTTTTCCCATACCTCATAAGTTGCAGGGTCTTTTTTACTTACTGCTTTTTGCAGCATTTTACATAAGGTTCTATCCTTAAACGTCATAATATCTTCGTCCCATGCACCGCGGCAGTAAACCAGAGGCACATTCCTAAGCCTATCCTTAAAATGCAGCTTTTTAATCTGTTCAATCGCGGCCGCATCATAGGGAGATGCGCCTACACAAAACACCAAAATTCTTTTATCAGTCAGATGGTCTATATTTTTTTTCAAGAAAGAAAGTCCGGCAATTCCTGATGCATAAACGCCTCCACCAAGAATGATAGTGTCATATTTACTTATCTGCTTTATATCTGCTGATTTTGTCTCCATCCAATCAAACCCTGTTTTTTCATGCAGCCACTGTGCATACTTCTTAGTTGCACCATATTTTGACTGATATAATATAATGCCCTTATTCATAATAATCCGTCCTTTATATTCCCTTTAAATTTCCTTCAATCTGCATGATAGTCTGGATAGTGGTCTGTAGCTGCTCCGTGGATACGCCTTCAAACATCTGCATCATAATCTGGCTTGTTGTCTCATTATTTTTATCACAAAACGTTTTGCAATAATCTGTCAGCTCAATTCTCTGTTTCCTCTTATCCTCTGCATCGGTATAAATACTGACAAACCCTTTCTTTTCCAACTTGAGCAGAATCTGTTTTACATTTTGGTGTGAACTTCCTAATATCTCTGCCAGCTCTTTTATGGTTGGATTATCTTTACATAGATTAATACAGATAATCGCAAAAAACTGTTTCCAGCTGATTTCTTTTATAACCTTATCTGCCATAGCCTGAAAGCGGTTATCAAAGGCACTTAGCAGGCCCAATAGGAAATATGATTGTTCTATACCGGTAAAGTCGACATTTTCATTATTAATTATATTTTTTATATTCATATACCCTCCGTTGTGTAATATATTACCTTTTTGGAGAATAACATATTGCATGTATTGTGTCAATAAAATGATAATGTAAAAAAAGCATTTGGGCACTACATTCGGAATCCGGCAGATGGAGAAAAAAGGGATTACAAAATCTTTGGGAGAAACAAATTGAAAAAGAGACACCAATAAACAACAGCCATTCAAGAATAAAAAAGAAACCTGTAAAGGGGGTTCACAGATAGACTGAGACCGCATAAAGAATCAGCAGGTGAACAGGATAGAACCAGTAAAAGAACATTTTGATATTAGGTCCCCGTTTTCCATTATAGAAGGTAATGGGAATCATTGCGGCAATTCCGTACAGTTCAAAGGACCCGAAGAATAAATAAAGGATCAAACAGCATAAAAACAGCCGTGTCCACGGAGTCTGCCTTGTCAGATAAAACATACAGATTAACAGTACGCCGCCGATACCGTAATCACAATGTGAAAAATAGGCAGCCATGATTACCAGCACAAAGGGAACCATAAAGCGGCGCTGGGTGTTCATTTCTTCCAGGCAGAAAATACATGCCAGTCCCAGAGCCAGTGTGATAAATACGTTCTGATGCTGCAAATCAAAAATCTTTCCATAAAAGGCAAGGTCAAACGGAATCTCGGATAATATGGCAAAAATACTCAGCCGGATTAGGTAATTTAAATGATTTCTTGTGTGATGAAATCCCTCTACGATTAAGAAACAGAATATAGGAAAGGCAAGTCTGCCGATTATACGGAATGTCGGCTCGTTCGGATAAAAAATATAACCGATGTGGTCAACCAGCATGCAAATAATGGCAATTATTTTTAATGAAAAACTGTTAAATATTCCAAAAGATTTGTTGTTCATGTTGGATACCGCCTTCCTGATATTTCTCTGTTGTACAGTGTTTAACCCTGAGAGTCTTAGTCTTTTACAATATGCATAGAGTATAACAGACAGTCCTGTTTTATACAACAATTTATGGAAAATCTGACAGTTTTCATAAAACTTTTATTATTTTATGGTGGTATTTGTAGTAAAAAATTGCTATAATAACTATTAATAATGTCTTTATGGAATTTTGTCTGTGTGGAACATGAACGAAAGGAGATTTATCATGGCAAGAGATGAGAGGTTTAAAGTAGTATCTTTTGGTGGATATGACAAAACAGCAGTAGATGATTATATTGATAATATGAAGAAATCCCATCAGCAGGATATAGCAGATTTGAAACAGACCATCAGCAAGTTAAGTGAGACTGTTAAGAGTTTGCAGCTGGTAAAGGACAGCATCAGTTCAGAATCTAACCAGGCGATTGAAAATATGCAAAAGTATAATGAATCTTTGCAAAAGGAGCTGGAAAAAGCAAATCACAAACTGGCTGAGCAGGAGGAAACTTCTAAGGGATATTCAGATAAGCTAGAAATTATTTCTAAGACACTGGTTGAGACTAATGAGCGTTGTGATGCAATGTTAAAAGATGCAGAAGAAAAGAGCAGGAAGATGCTGGCAGAGGCAGAGAACAGCAGTAAGCAGATGCTGATATCTGCCAAAGAGGACAGTGACAAGCTTTTGTCAAGTGCGAAAAGCCAGAGTAATTATATGATTGAGGAAGCGGAAAAGAAAAGCCGGAATCTGATGGAAGATTCAGAAAAACAAAGTGCCAATATTATTCGCCGGGCAGAAGAAGAGCGGGATAATTTACGGATACGTACTGAAGAGGAATATAAACAGGCAGTGGCTGCCAGGAATGAAGAGTGCCAGAAGATGGTTTCGGATGCAGAAGCGGAGAAGGAGAGAATGCTCTCTGAGGCAAGAGAAAAGGTTGCAACCATCCGGGGTTCTATGAGAAGAGAATGTGAGAATGTCAGTAATTATATGGCAAGCCTGATGGAGTCCGTGGAAGGTGTTGTCAAGGCATGTAATGAGACCAAGAATATAACGGATAAGGCATTTGGGGGAATTGAAGCGCCAAGGGAAAGACCTGCACTTCCAGATGAAGATGCTGAAGAGATACCGCAGATTAAGTTTCAGGGCTGATCAGAGTCTTGGGAGGAGTTGCTATGGATACGAAAAGAATCGAAAGTTTTAAACAATTTGCACGTTATCTGGAATATCCCATGGTGGTATTTGAGGCGGAATCCGGAAAGGTGCTGGATATCAATTATGAGGCGGAAGTTTTGCTGGGCGGTCATGTGCAGTCTATTCAGATTGAACCGGGCAGGTCCCTGACAAAGCTTAATTTCTGGGAACTTCTTCATGGGAAGAAAAGCCTGATGTGGCATAGGATTCGTATGGTTGCAGATGGAAAAGAACATCTGGTCTGCGGACTGGTAAATGAAGCCAATGAAGCGGACAAGCTTATTTATACTGTATTGTTTGAGCTTAGGGCAGACCTGAATATTGGAAGCCTTACTTTGGAGAGGATTGTGAATCATGCAGGTATTGTAGCGATTCATATGTCAAGTACAGAGGTGGGGTATCAGGTAGAATATGTGTCACGGAATATCAGACAGTATGGGTATACAAGAGGACAGCTGTATGATAATGTTTTGAAGGTATCTGATATCATCTGTGCAGAAGATTTGGAAAGAATAGAGGATAGTATTGCAGCAGCAGCTGAGGAGAAGATCAGCGAGAATTATTTAGAATGCAGGATTGTTACGGAAGAACGGGATTTGATACCGGTCAGATTGTTAGTTCATTATATTTATGATGACAATGATAAATTAACGGATTTTGAAGTCTTAATGGTTGATTTAAGAGAAGAAATCCGCAGGAACAGCGAGAATGTATATCTGAATAATGCGATAGCAAAGACAAAGAGCGTGGTTCTGGTAAAATCTTATCATGCCGGTAAAAGAGCATTAAAATATCTCTCTCCCAATGCCGGGATTATCGGAATGAATGTGGACGCCCTTAAAAAGGGATATAAATTGACAGAGGATTACATCCATCCAGAGGACAGGGATAACGTTATTGATACGATTTATCAGGCGGTTGCTAATGGCGTGACGGATTATGTGCATTCTTACCGCATGGTAAGAGATGATGGTAAACAGATATGGGTTGAGAATGAGGTTTCGGTAAACCGTGTGTCTGACGGTGAAGCAGAGATATCTTTCCTGCTTACGGATATAACGGAGCGGATGGATATGGAGAAGGAAATGGTTACGGAGGACAAAGGGGAAGAAGTACCGGCTGATCAGAACAGACCGAATAAGCGGGGCAGCCTGGGTCTGATTACCATTGACAGAGATGATAAGGAAATGCTGGAACAGTTCCAGCTGATGGCGGAGACATTGAGCCGGAATGCAGATTATTACAGTGTGGTATTGGATGCTGAAGGTTCTCTCTTGACAACGCCATCTGGTCCGCAGAATGATATCGGGCAGTTTTATGATTTATTCGAGAGACCCCAGTTAAAAGAACAGTTTGCACTTTTGTCTGTACGGGCAAAGGAACAGCTGATACCACAGAGCGTATCATTTACCATCGACAGGATGGAAGTCCACATGATATTTGCACCACTTATGCTGGAAAACAATGTTACGGCATATTGGGTGTTGACCAGCTTTGAAAAAGGCGGGGCAGAGGTTTTGGGAGAGGTGATCAGCCATCAATGGAAGCTGGCGAATGCCATTGCCAAATGCTTCTATGCAGAGGAAGTGGTACAGAATGAGACGAGGCTTCGCAAGCTGACGGAAATGCAGTTCCATAAAGAACAAAAAGAACGCCATGTGATACAGGATTTACTGGCTACAGTGGCCAAAGAAGGAGAGGCTGGTCTGGGTGAAATATGCCAGATGGCAGGCACATATTTATCGGTTACAGAGATTGGATTATATTTGGAGAATAAAGGAACCGGAAATGCGGAAAAATATTTTGTGTGGAATCATGCAGGTGATGAAGATGCTGCTTTTTTTGATACAATGGCAATGTCAGTATCGGAATATAAAGTATTAAGGGAGCATCTTGGAGACAGGAAGGTGATTGTGGCAGATAAGAGTTCTCAGAATCCTCTCCTCAAAGAGATGATCCTGAAAACCGGGATGAGCACGATTATGCTCCTTTCCATGACGACAGTATTTAATGTTCAGGGGTATGTTGTGTTTGCAGATAAGGACAGACCGCGTAACTTTGAGGATAAAGAGATCAGTTTTGCCACCAGTGTTACCCATATGCTTGAGAGTGTTGTACTCAATAACAGGAATGTGGTAAAGACTGATGTTGTAAAAGAAGGATTTTTAGAAGCCTATGACCATATCCGTGATGCGGTATTTGTAAAGGATAATAAGTCTGGAGACATCATTTTTGCCAATAAGGCGATGGATAAGCTTTTTGGATACAGTCTGGTGGGAATGCGGGCCAAGGAAGTCGTAAACGACCAGCTGGAGCAGTATAAAAATATGCAGGGCATAAGAAAACGTTTTATCGCTAATAAAAAAGTTACAAAATGGCAAAGCTATATGAAAGAGCTGGATCAGATTATGAATATTGTTGAGATTCATATGGAAACGCTGACCGGTGCAGATTGCAGTCTGTTTATTCTGAAAAAGAATAAGAATAAGTAAAAACTGCACATAATATAAAGATATTTTCTATTTTTGACGATAGATATTAGAAAGGGGCACGAAAATGGCAAGTTCAGACATAGGAATTGATTTGGGTACAGCCAGTATCCTTGTATATGTAAAAGGAAAGGGTGTCGTATTAAAGGAACCTTCCGTGGTGGCATTTGACCGTGATACGAACCGGATTAAGGCAATTGGTGAAGAGGCGAGAATGATGCTGGGTAGAACCCCGGGCAATATCATAGCAGTAAGACCGCTTCGCCAGGGTGTTATTTCGGATTACCGCATTACTGAGAAAATGCTCAAGTATTTTATCCAGAAGGCGGTGGGTAAGAGTTTCTTTGGACGCAGACCCCGGATTTCTGTCTGTGTACCAAGCGGTGTGACAGAGGTAGAGAAGAAGGCAGTGGAAGATGCTACCTATCAGGCAGGTGCCAGAGACGTGTCTATTATTGAGGAGCCGGTGGCAGCAGCTATCGGAGCAGGTATTGACATTGCAAGACCTTGTGGTAATATGATTGTAGATATTGGAGGAGGTACGGCGGATATTGCAGTGATTTCCTTAGGAGGAACAGTTGTCAGTACTTCTATTAAGACTGCGGGTGACGATTTTGATGAGGCAATCGTGCGTTACATGAGAAAGAAGCATAATCTGCTGATAGGTGAACGTACCGCAGAGGAGATTAAGATTAAGATAGGTACCTGTTACCGTCGTCCTGAGAATCTGACGCTTGATATTCGGGGACGGAATCTGGTGACGGGACTTCCGAGAACGGTGATTGTAACTTCGGAGGAAACGGTAGAGGCATTGGAAGAGGTTACGGAACAGATTATTGAAGCGGTACATTCTGTATTAGAGAAAACACCACCGGAACTTGCGGCAGATATTGCTGACAGGGGAATTGTGCTGACAGGCGGCGGTGCAATGCTTCATGGTCTGGAGGAGTTAATAGAGGAAGAGACCGGTATTACGACTATGACAGCAGAGGATCCTATGACCTGTGTTGCAATCGGAACCGGTAAATATATAGAGTTTCTAAGTGGCGCAATGGAGGAAGAATAAAGGAGTGAAGAAATGGTAAGAGGTCTTTACACGGCATGGACCGGCATGGTAAACGAACAAAAAAGGCTGGATGTCATTTCCAATAATATGGCAAATGCTGATACGACAGGTTTTAAAAAACAGGGAGTAACCTCACAGTCTTTTGATGATGAACTGACAATTCGGATTCATAATAATAATCTGCATACTCCGTTTAACAGACGGATTGGTAATATGAATCTGGGGGTGAAGATAGGGGAAACCTATCATGATTTCTCTCAGGGAAGTATGAGGGAGACAGGTAACACTTATGATCTGGCGCTTAGTGGAGATGGATTCTTTACCATTCAGACAACAAACAAGCAGGGAGTGACCAGCACGAAATATACTCGTGATGGTTCTTTCACTGTAAACACGGATGGTTATCTTGTTACCAAGGATGGGGATTATGTGTTGGATACGAATGGAAACAGAATACAGATTCCAGGTGCACAGACTGCCAGAGAAGTGGCATTTGATGAGAGAGGTAATGTAATTGTAAACGGTCAGGCGGTGGCAACCCTTGGGATTGCCAGCTTTGCAAATCCTCAGGCACTGCTGTTATATGGTGAGAATATGTATGATGCCATACCGGAAGCAGGGCTGCAGGCATCTACGGCTACTGTCCATCAGGGGTATCTTGAGATGTCGAATACAAATGTAATCAACGAGATGGTAGATATGATCACGATTACAAGAGCATATGAGGCGGGACAGAAAATGATTCAGACAGTAGATGAATTGTTAAGTAAGTCCGCAAATGAAATCGGAAGAGTATAAGAATAAGGAGGATCATAATTATGATGCGTTCATTATGGTCTGCAGCATCAGGAATGATAGCACAGCAGACAAATCTGGATACGATAGCGAATAATCTTTCCAATGTGAATACTGCAGGATATAAGAAGGATGTGGCAGAATTCAAATCTCTGCTTTATCAGACATTGCAGTCAACATCCACCAATAATGCAGGGGAAAACAAACCAGTGCCTGCACAGGTGGGTCTGGGAACAAGAACCAGTGCCATTACGACAGTATTTACACAGGGTAATTTACAGGCGACGGATATTGATACATATATGGCGATAGAGGGATCTGGATTTTTTAAAGTAAGGGATCAGAACGGTGATACCTGCTATACAAGAGACGGCAGCTTTTGTCTGCAGCCTACTGCGGACGGGGGTTCTATGCTCTGTACATCAGAGGGATATCCTGTATTGGATCAGAATAATAATACGATAGTAATTCCCGCTGGATATAAGACAGGTACGATTACGGTGGATTCGGAAGGTAACCTTTTTGCAACGGACTTGAACGAACAGCAGGTTGCGCTTACATCAACATTGGATGGGCAGGCATATAACCAGAAGATAGGAGTGGTTCAGTTTAACAATCCTTCCGGTTTGACCAGTGTAGGGGGCAACCGGTATATGGAGTCTGTTGCGTCTGGGGCACCGTTGGAAGAAACGGCTAATCCGGGGTTAAAGCAGAGTGTGATTCGACATAAGTATATAGAGATGTCCAATGTGCAGGTGGCAGACGAGATGGTAAATATGATTGTAGCACAGCGTGCATACGAAATGAATTCCAAAGCAATTCAGGCATCTGATGAGATGCTGCAACAAGCGAATAATTTACGTAGATAGTATATAATTGAAATGCTATTGATAACGGGATGTTTTAAAAGATGGATTTTCATAAATGAAAAAATTTCTTTCGTAAATTATAAAAAACATTGACATTTAGAGTGATTTATGATAAAAGTTTATATATAGATTAGGAGGTAAGTATGGCAGTAACAGGAATTGATACAAGCAGTTATTACAGTGATTATTATTCACAGGCAGCCAATGCATCTACTGCAGCTTTGGAGAATACTTTAGGTAAAGTAGGAACCCAGACGACAGAGGAAGAATTGATGTCAGCTTGTAAAGAGTTTGAAGCCTATTTTATCGAACAGATCTTCAAAGGCATGGAAAAGACGATTATGAAGGCAGAAGATGACGAATCTAATACCACGAGTCAGTATAAGGAGTATTTTGGAGATATGCAGATTCAGGCATATGCCAAAGCTGCTACGGAACAAGGGAATGGGATTGGTCTTGCCAGTCAGCTCTATGAACAGATGAAGCGGAACTATGGTCTATAAAATACAAAAATTAAGAAAGAGAGTGTGAGACGATGAAGATTGAGAAATTGACAGAGAGTGAAGAGTTAGTAATGAAATCAATCTGGGATTGCCGCAAGGAGCCGGTATTGTCAGACGTAGTAGACAGAGTAAATGGTTTTTATGGAAAGGATTGGAAGCCTCAGACTGTATCTACATTTTTAGCTAAGTTGGTTCGTAAGAATTATCTTAGATTACAGAGAAATGGTAAGATTTATACCTATAAGATTTTGATTTCTGAGGGTGCATATAGACAGAAATTATACAAACATCATGTTAGCTTTTGGCATCAGAACAGCATGAGCAATTTCGTGATGGAGATGTTTGATAACGGAGATTTAACAAAAGAAGATTTGGAAGGATTGAAAGCTAAGATTGATGAGTTATAATTTATTAGGGCTTATATTTACCCAAATTGCATATTTGGTAACAGGCTTAATAAGTGCAACAGCAGCTGGCTCAATCAGCTTAATAATTTGGATGTTCCTTGTGAAAGGGACATCCAAATTTTATATAAAATATTCGATGATCATGCTCAAGGTTACGATGTTGAGTTTTATACTGCCATTGATTACTTTTTGTGTAGTACAAGTTTTGAATCTGGAAGAGACAAGGCATAGATATTTGTTTCTTACGGCACCGGTTGCAAAGTATTTAATGGTGGCAGCAGTACTGTGGATTGTGGTAATGATCAGTGTGATTATACGTTGGGTTTCGCAGAATCGTAATAAACGTTTTTTGTGTAGTGCCAACAAACCGATTATGGATGAAGAAATCAGGGAAATAGTGGAGAAGTGGAAGAAGAAACTGAACCTCCAAAAGAAGACGACCTTGTTTTATAATGAACTGATTACATCACCAATGGTTATTTACAACAAAGGATATCAGATATTGATACCAGTATATCCTATCCAAAAAGAACAGCTGAGTATTGCTGTACTGCATGAACTGGTGCATATTAAGCATGGAGATATTCCGTTTAAGAATTGTATGCTGGCTGTCAATGCACTACATTCTCTTAATCCGCTCTGTTACTGGCTGAGAAGCCGGATGGTTAAATGGATGGAAGCATACTGTGATTATGTTTCTTGTGAAATCGGTGCAGATGAATTTGACCGTAAGGATTATTTCTCCTGTATTCTGGCGTTAAAGGAACAGAGGAAAGAGGAAGAGTGGAAGAATGTGGCATGCAGTCTGCTTGATGAAAATAATGCATTGCAGTTCCGGCTTGATATGCTGAAGAAGACAAAGGAAGTAGAAATTTTTTCTGTACATAAAAGAGCAGCAGTGGCCGGAATGTGTCTGGCGGCAGTCCTTGTGGTTTCTTCTGGTACGGTGTCTTATGGATTAAACTGCTGGGTAGAGCATTCGATAGCCTATCAGAAGGTAGAGCAGATGAGGGCAGATTTTAAGGAAATGGCACAGGATGCTGTCTTTGATGGTGCCAAAGTCCGGTATCTGGATGAGAATATCGTGGGTTCAAGGAAGAGTACAGACTTTGCCATGGAACCGGGAGTGATATATGTTTGTAATCTTCCGGATGGTTATCGGAGTGTCCTAAGTCTGTTTGCAGAGGGTGACTATGGAAAATATCAGCTGGGCTATGTCACGGGAGGCGGTAAAACAATGTGCATGGAAGGTGCCGGAGACATAGTTGTACAGCTACAGGAAGAACAGGATACGATCCGGCAGGTTTTTATTAAAAATTGTGAAGAGGATAGTGTTTCTATAGAATTAATCATACATGATAATTAAGACAGAATATCTTATGAAATGCCAGATAAACAGGGGTGTTTCCGGTTTCGGAAAGCACCCCTGTTATGATGGTCATTTACTAAAAATTAAAAATAATGCTTGCAATTATCCCGGTTTTGTGATATCTATTTACTACATACGAACAAGAAAAGGAGGAATACGTATGAAAGTAAAATTATGGATTGCAGGCATCTGTATGGTACTCTGTGGAATACTAGTGCCGTTTGTGGAGGTGTCTGCCGAAGAATCGGAGATCAAGACAGCACAGCTTACGGATGAGGAGTTCCGGGATATTTTGGAGGTGCAGATCAGCAGTCTGGTGAGTACACGGGCGATTTCCTATAGTCTGGACTGGAAGGTTCCGGCGAAGACAAGGTATGTGACGGGCTATTTTGAAAAGACTAAGGATAGTACGATTAAGCTTTCTGTTGTTTTGTCAAAAAGCGGGAAGGCAGGTATCATACGGTTTAACGGAACGGCTTATTATTCGGAAGGGACTAATATAACTATAAACTTTAAGGTTCCGGAGACAGACAAATACTGTGTGTTTGTTGAGAATCCCAACAGTGATTCAATTACGTCAAAGGGCTATTATGTAAAATAGCGGCAGTGCTTTCGGAAACAGCGGGAAAGCAGATGCCGGTGAACGGTAACAGGCAGGATATCATGGATATCCTGCCTGTTTGCATTGCAGGATTAGGCATGTTTCTGGTCTGGCGTGGCGGCATATTGGAGAGCGTCAGGTATTTATATACAGTGGTAATCTGGCCGGGAACGTGGTATGATGAAGGCAGGAAGAATTACAGAAATGGAGATCAGGAATGGAACGGGAAGGAATTGTCTCTAAAATTATATATAAAAATGAGGATAACCAGTATGTTGTCTTTGCGGTGGAAACGGAAGGCGGTGAAGATGAGACTTTTGTAGGGTATTTGTCCGGTATTGAGGAAGGGATGTATATTCTGGCGAGGGGGGAATATGTAGACCATCCCAGTTACAACTTGCAGTTTCGTGTGTCGGGATATGAGGTGAAGATGCCGGATAATTTGGTGAGTATGGAACGTTATCTGGGTTCCGGTGCCATCAAGGGAATCGGGGAGATTATGGCAAAGCGGATTATCAAAAAATTTGGCATGGATACATTCCGGGTGATGGAGGAGGAGCCAGAGCGGCTTTCTGAGATAAAGGGAATTTCAGAAAGGAAGGCGAATGAGATTGGCGTGCAGTTTATTGAGAAGCAGGCGATGCGGGAGGCACTGATTTTTTTGTCCGAATTCGGAATTTCGCCTAATCTGGCAGTAAAGATTTTTAATGAATACGGGCAGAAGATGTATACGGTTGTAAAACAGAATCCCTATCAAATTGCGGAGGATATCAGTGGTGTCGGCTTTAAGATTGCAGATTCTATTGCTATGCGGGCGGGAATCGGAATGCAGTCGGATTTTCGTGTGCGGGCGGCGGTTCTCTATACACTGAATCAGGCAACAGGGCTGGGACATATTTATCTGCCCAAGGACCTTCTGGTAAGCTGGACGAAGCAGCTGCTGGCGAAGAGCAGTGGGGCAGTGGGGCAGGATTCTTATGGGTATGGGGAAAATCCTTTTGCGGTAAGCGGGGAAATCGTGGAAACCCAGCTGATGAATTTACAGATTGAAGGCAAGGTGATATTCCGGGAACGGGACGGGGAGGTTATCATTTATGCCGCCAATCATTATCACAGGGAACTGGATGCAGCGAGAATCCTGTTAGAGACCAAGTCAAGGGTTAAGATTCCAAAGGATGCACTGGATACGACGATTTCTTCCATTGAGAAGACGGAGCAGATTACATTGGATGAACTGCAAAAGGAGGCAATCCGGCAGGCGGCAGAACAGGGGGTACTGGTGATTACGGGGGGACCGGGTACAGGCAAGACGACTACGATTAATGCGATTATTAAATATTTTGAACTGGAAGAACTGGATTTGCTGCTGGCAGCACCTACCGGGCGGGCGGCAAAAAGAATGACAGAGGCGACCGGATATAAAGCACAGACCATACACAGGCTTTTGGAATTAAATGGAGGGGTTTCTGGGGAAAATGGAAACGGTGGAGTCCGTTTTGAGAGGAATGCATCAAACCCACTGGAGGCAGATGTCATTATTATCGATGAGATGTCTATGGTAGATCTTTTTTTGATGCATGCGCTTTTGCAGGCAGTTATGCCGGGAACACATCTGATTCTGGTGGGGGATGAAAATCAGCTGCCGTCAGTTGGCGCAGGCAATGTTTTAAAGGATATTATCAGATCAGGCTGTGTTCCTGTGGTGGCATTAAGCCGGATTTTCCGGCAGGAGGAAGGCAGTACGATTGTGGAAAATGCCCATAAGATTAATAAAGGTGAGCCGATACAGATGGATAATAGAAGCAGGGATTTTTTTTATCTGCCAAGACAGAGTATGAAGGATGTGGCAAAGGAAGTGGGATTGCTGCTGACCAGAAAACTTCCGGGTTACATAGAATGTCAGGGAAAGGAAATTCAGGTGCTGACACCTATGAGAAACGGAGAACTGGGGGTGGCCAGTCTCAATGGAGAACTGCAAAGGGTACTGAATCCTCCAGGGGTGGGGAAAAAAGAAAAAGAATTAAATAACGGCACTGTTTTCCGTGAGGGAGATAAAGTTATGCAGATTCGGAATAATTATAAGCTGGAATGGACTGTTTACAGTGAGAAAGGGCGCTTTAAAGCAGAAGAAGGTGTGGGTGTATTTAATGGTGATATGGGTGTGATCAAAGAAGTAGATGATTACAATGAAGAACTGGTGGTTTTATTTGATGATGATAAAGAAGTGAGATATCCCTATAATCTGTTGGATGAACTGGAACTTTCTTATGCGATTACCATACATAAATCACAGGGGAGTGAATATCCAGCTGTGGTGCTGCCGTTGTTCAGCGGTCCGAGAGTATTGATGAACAGGAATCTGCTCTATACGGCGGTGACTCGGGCGAAACAGTGCGTAGTGATTGTGGGAAATGGACGTCTGGTGGAAAGCATGATACAAAACAACGATGAACAAAAGAGATATTCTTCCCTGGACCTTCGGCTGGCAGAACTGGAGGCAGATGGATTTTAGATAATGAATCTGAGTTTTGATGCTGCACTTATGATAAATGACTAAAAAGGAGTGAAAACGATTACTATATTATGGAATTTACTGTATCCGGCAAGGTGTCCCCTTTGCGGCAGAATCAGACCGTATGGGGAAATGGCGGCTTGCAGGGACTGTGTTGGGAAATTGAAACCGGTGGCAGCACCTGGCTGTATGAAATGTGGAAAAACGATTGAAAATGAATCGGAGGAGTATTGCAGGGATTGCAGAACCATCCCTAAGAGCTTTAAAAGGGGTTTTCCGGCGTTTTTATATGAGGGGGCGATAAAATCCTCGCTGTACGATTTTAAATACAAAAATCAGCGGTATTTCGCAGAATTTTATGCGGACAGTATTTTGGGGATTTATGGAAAGGAGATAAAAAAGACAGGAGTGGACGGAATTGTTCCGGTACCGGTACACCCGCGAAAAAGAAAAAAACGGGGTTACAACCAGGCAGAGCTGTTGGCGAAAGCTTTGGGAAGGCAGTTGGGAATCAGGGTATATTCCAATTATCTGGAAAGATATGAGAATACAAGTCCGCAAAAAGAATTAAATGATAAGGAGAGATTGAAAAATCTAAAAAATGCTTTCAAAATAAGACAAAATGAGATAAAATTAGAGAAAGTACTTCTGGTGGATGATATCTATACCTCGGGGGCCACGATTGAGGCTTGTACGCGGGTACTGCTGCAGGCTGGAACACATATGGTTTATTATACCAGTGTTGCTATAGGCAGAGGGTACTCCGGATAATAATGGAACACAATATTCAATTTATGCAGAATAAAGGAGGATTACATTATGGAAGTAAGGACATGTAAGCAGTGCAAGAGATTATTTAATTATTTAAGCGGACCGCCAGTTTGTCCTGGATGTAAGGCGAAGATAGAAAAGAAATTCCAGGAGGTTAAGGAATATGTCCGTGAAAATCCAAAGGACGGTATAACAGAAGTAGCTAAGGCGAATGAGGTGAGTACGAACCAGATTAAGCGCTGGATCAGGGAAGAACGCTTATCTTTTGCAGAAGAATCAGGAGTGGGAATTGACTGTGAGAGCTGCGGTGTCATGATCCGTTCAGGGCGTCTTTGCCAGAAGTGTAAAGACAAACTGGTGGGAAGAGTAGATGAAATGTATGGCAAGGGTGAGTCGATTGTTGCAAAGAAACACAGGGAAGCAGCAAGGATGAGATTTTTAGATCAGTAGGAATATAAAATTTATTGAAAGTTAAGATTTATTCAAATTTGGTATAATGTTTTAAAAAAAGCAGCCGATATAATTATTGAATCTATTTGATTAATGTGTGGCAAATGGATTTAATAAGTCCGGTTTGTGAGGAAATGGTTCAGACCGGTAAGAAGGAGGAAGGTGTAACGATGCGAATTGGTGCGTATAATCAGGTTGCTCAGTTATATGGGAATCAGCCTGTAAAGAAGAATTATAACCAAGGTGCAGTTGGCGCTACATCGACAACTGATCAGGTATCCTTTTCCACAGTTGGAAAAGATATGCAGATTGCGAAAGCAGCACTTAGTTCTGTTCCGGATGTAAGAGAAGACAGGGTGAAAGCTTTAAAAGAGAGCATCGCAAACGGTACCTATCAGGTTAGTGCAGAAAGCTTTGCGGATAAGATTTTGGCTGCATATGATGAGAAATCCTTTTAATTCCGAAAGCATTATGCTTTCGGGGTTAAACAGGACATTTGATTGGAATGAAGGAGAATCGAATGGCAAGCTTAATTGAGAATTTAATTACGGCTTTGGAGGAGGAGAGCAGATTATATGAACTGCTCACAAAGGAGTCGATGGAGAAGACACCTGTTATCGTGGCAAATGACCTGACACGTCTTTCTGAATCGAATGCAAGAGAACAGAAGATAGTGGATGATATAACAGCGGTGTCTCATAGAAGAAATCAGGCGCTAGAAGAGATTGCAACCGTATTAGGCAAGGATGCGAAAACGATTACTGTTTCTGAAGTCATTCAGTTGATGGAGAAACAGCCGGAGTTTCAGCATCCTTTAATTTCTCTTAAAGACAAGATGGTAAAACAGGTGGAGAAGTTAAGACAGGTGAGTCTCCACAATCAGGAATTATTGAAAGAAGCTCTGGAGATGGCGGAATATTCCATCAATCTGATTCAGTCTGTGAGTCAGGCTCCGGAGACAGCGAATTATAGTAAAGGTTCATACAGTGGAGCTACGTTAGGAGGGAATAATCCCTCCTTTGATGCGAAACAGTAGATGGTTGACCGTTAAGGAAGGAGAACAGATATATGTCAAGCACAATGGGTAATTTTTATGTTGGTGTTTCGGGATTACAGTCCAGCCAGTATGCATTGAATATAACAGCACATAATATTACCAATGCGGGGACTGAGGGATATTCCAGACAGCAGATCATTCTTACGGACTTATCCTACAGTAATCTGGGAAATACTGCGATTGGTAAGAATCAGTCAGGTTTGGGAACCAGAATAGCGGATGTAAGGCTGGTCAGGGACCGTTTTCTTGATATCCAGTACCGTAAGGAAAGAGGACGGGAACAATTCTACCAGACAAAGTACGATGTAGTGGCAGAGGTACAGCATTTTTTTGGAGAACTTGAGAGCAGTACATTCCGTTCTTCCATGGTGAATCTGTGGGAGGCAGCACAGGAATTACAGAAGGAATCAAACAGTATCGTAACAAGAAGTACTTACATTGCAACAGGAGTTACTTTTATAGATCAGGCGAATAAGATTTACAAACAGCTTACCGAATATCAGGAGAATCTGAACAAAGAGATTCAGGATCAGGTGGATCGGATCAACGAACTGGCAGATATTATTTTTGAATTAAATGAGAAGATTGTTAAGGTTGAAGCAGCTCACATAGAAAGTGCGAATGATTACAGGGATCAGAGAGATGCAGCGTTAGATGAGCTGGGAGGTCTTATTTCCATTAGTTATAGAGAATTGAATGGTCAGGTGGATGTATATGCAGAGCATCGCAGTCTTGTAAGCATGGATAGAGTTTATAAAATGGGTGTGAGAGAAGTCAGCGATACCTGTCAATATTATGTGCCGATATGGGAGGATGATCAGGAGGATGTATTTAATCTGTATGTTATTCCTAATTCGGATTCTATGACGGATATAGGCTCCCTCAAAGGAATCATAATGTCCCGTGGTGACTGGCTTGCTAATTATACAGATATTCCGGTTGCACCGAAGGCACCGGTAAAACCTGTCAGGGATGATTTTGCAACAGATGCAGAGTATAATCAGGCAACGCTGGATTATCAGACAGAGTATCAGCAGTATCAGGTCGAGTATCAGCAGTTTGTTGAGGACCGGAATGATTACAATAGATATTTGGAGCCGTATACCGTAAATAATATCATTGCACAGTTTGACCAGTTGATACATGGTGTTGTGACGAGTATTAATGATATTCTTTGCCCGAATAAGGAAATTACCCTGAATGACGGAAGTACGATAAAGGTTCTGGATGAAGAAAAGGCCGGATATGGTATGGGTGAAAGCAACCGGATCCAGGGAACGGAGATGTTTAACCGTAAGAATACACCGAGATATACGGAGCAGACCGTTACACTGGCAGACGGCACGACATCAACGGTCATGGTTTATAATGAAGAGAATCCGGGTGATTATCTTTCTCTTTATACATTAGGTAACATAGAGGTGAATGATGAACTGATTAAGAATCCAAGTCTGCTTCCTCTTTCCAATCTTCAGGAAGAGGAACTTCAGACAGTAGCAGACCAGTTGATTGCGGTATGGACCGACAAATCGGCACGTTTAGGACCGGATAGTCTGGTGGATGTGGATTTTCTTGGATATTACAAAGAGTTTGTGGGAGATTTTGCAAACAAAGGAAAGATGTATAATGGGATTGCAGAATCTGAAAATAAGGCAGCACAGGAGATAGATAACCAGCGGCAGATGGTGGTTGGAGTTTCTACTGACGAAGAACTCAGCCATTTGATCAGATTCCAGCAGGGATTTAATGCTTCTTCCAGATATTTTACGGTAGTGTCGGAGATGGTGGAACATTTGATCAATAAACTGGGATAAACGTATAGAAAGGAAGTGAAAGAATGCCATCAACATTTTTAGGATTAAATACCGGTTTGTCAGGTCTTAATTATTATCAGACCACATTGAATACAACGGGACATAATATAGCGAATGCAGATGTTTTGGGTTATTCCCGTCAGACGGTGCTTTCCAAAGCAGCACAGGCACTTCGTGTACATAGTGCATATGGAATGATGGGTACAGGTGTACAGACAACAGGGATTAAGCAGCTGAGAAATGTTTATTACGACACCAAGTACCGTTCGGCAGCTTCCCGGTATAATGAATATAGCGGTGCACAGGAGCAGCTGACCATATTGGAAACCTTTTTGAATGAACAGCTGTCAGAGACTGGATATACCAAATTGTTAGCGAGACTGAACGGTGCAATGCAGGATTTGCTCAGCAGTCCGGCAGATGCGACATACCGGACACAGTTTACACAGGCTACAAAGAATTTTACGGATTTGCTGAATGAAGTGGGTAACAATTACCGGAAAACACAGGAGGACATTAACAACGAGATTACTGTTCATGTGGATACGATTAATTCCATTGCTTCTCAGATATATTCCCTGAATCAGCAGATTATCAATATTGAGACCAGAAAAGGAAATGCAAACGATTTGCGGGATCAGAGAGAACTTCTGGTGGATCAGCTTTCAGAGCTGGTTAATGTCAAAGTAATAGAGACACCGATTATGTACGGAACAGGAAAGGATGCCGTGGAATCAGGAGCATTCCGTTATGAGGTCCGTATCGGAGGTTCCCTGTTAGTAGATGAGATGGAATGCAGACAGCTTACAGTTGTGGCAAGGGAAGAAAAAATAAATCAGAATGATATGGATGGTCTTTATGATGTTTATTGGAAGGGCCTGAAGGATACGGTGGGAGAGAAGCTTAACTTCAACAGCACTAATATAACCGGTCGGATAAAGGGTCTGTTAGATATAAGAGATGGTAATAATGCCAATCCGTTTTCGGGAACCATTACTGACATGGCAACAAATACTGGTGACGGTTCTACAGCGACAGTCAGGCTGTCAGAAGGCATAGACATAGACAAATTGAATCTTCCTATGAGCGGGACGATTACACTTAACTGTAAAAAGTATTATTATGAGAGCTGGGAAGCTGTTTATGATGCAGACGGCAAGCTGAATGATTTTACTTTTAAGAATCTTACTGTTGAGGATGAAACGGGCAAGAGAGTACCGGCTGTTTTGGATGCAGCAACGGACAGAGGCAAAGAGGGTATTATGGGAGAACGGATTGACTGTAAGGGTATCCCATATTATATGACCCAGTTGAATGAGTTCGTAAGAACTCTTTCCAAGCATATGAATGATATCTTTACAGAGGGAGTAGATGCGAACGGAGTGGAAGGTATGGATTTCTTCACAGCCCCGGATATTAACGGTGATGATTATGTCTTAACAGACAAAGTGAATCCGCCTGCTGCGGGAGATACATTTACTTCTACAGGCTCCAATTATTACCGTCTGACAGTTATGAACTGGTCTGTGAACCAGGAGATCATGAAAGATCAGTCCAAGCTAGTGGTGTCTTATGAGAAGGATATTGCACAGGGGGATCTGGAAGCAAAAGGAGTGCTGGAAAAAATGCTTGCCGGTCTGAATGACCAGAGTATGTATTCTCAGGGTACGGTGGCACAGTTTTTACAGTCTGTGACCGATTCTTTTGCAGTGGATATTTTAAAATATAATTCTTTTTCCACCAACATGGGAGAGGTGGCTACCGTTATTGATAATCAGAGACTTTCCGTATCGTCTGTTGATACCAATGAAGAGGCGGCAAATCTTGTGATGTATCAGAACGGATATAATTTATCATGTAAGGTGATTTCTGTTATGAATGAGGTTTATGATAAGCTTATCAATCAGACAGGGTGATCCGATATAATATATGAAATTTAAAGCAGCTGCTTGTGAAGAGCTGCTTTATAGAATAGTTAAGACTGTCATGGGAAGAGACAGTGAATAAGTGAGGTTAAGGGAGTAACCGGATAGGAGAGAGACGATGAGAGTAACAAATCAAATGGTAACGAGCAGTTCCCTTAGAAATATGCAAAAGTCAATGCAGCGTGTCAGTAAATTGAATCAGCAGGTTACAACCCATAAGAAGATATCTGCACCGTCAGAGGATCCTGTTATTGCAATCAGAGCTCTTAAGCTGCGGACAACGGTTGATCAGCTTGACCAGTATAAAAGTAAGAATATAAAAGATGCATTGTCCTGGCTTGGTACGACACAGGATTCCATTGAGAATGTATATAAGCGTTTGCAGGATGTTTATTACTATTGTGAACAGGGGGCTACAGATACATTCCAGACAAAGGACCGTAATACCATCATTAATGAGTTGTATGCATTAAAGGATGCGATTTACAGGGAAGGTGGTAGTACTTATGCCGGAAGATATCTGTTTTCTGGTTATAAGACGGAGACGAACCTGCTCTTTCAGGATAATGCGGCAAAAGAGGGCTTATCTTACAATATTACAGAGGAGATTTCTCCGAATAAGATTATACCCAAAAGTGTTGTTTTAAATGGAACGGACCCGGCACAGTTAGATGATATTCTGGATCCTAGCAGTGCTACGGAATATCAGCAGCCAGTTTCGGAAAGTGTATATCAGTTAAGGCTTGCTTATAGCAATCTGGATCATACAGTAGATAATACGGATCCCGCTAACCCGGTTCTTCCGATTACCATTGAGGTTACAATGGCAGACGGGACGGTACAGCAGATTACACCTAATATCAAGCAGATGGCAGATTCAGATACTTATTATGAGGTGGCAGACGGAGAGGTTAACTTTATTCCGGAAACAGGAGAGTTGATCTTTGGAGATGATATTTATAATACAATCAAGACGGCTACTAATATTTCTGTTAATTACGATAAATCCGAATTTGAGGTCGGAGATTTAAGACCTGAGATGTATTTTAACTGTACAAGACACAAAACAATGCCGGACGGCACGATTCAGGATACAGATTTTACAGTGGATAAAGCCGGACAGCCGATTCAGTATGAAGTGAATTTTAACCAGTATATTACTGTAAATGCAGAGGGTAAGGATTTTATTTATCATGATATGGGCAATAAGATTGAAGACCTTGCAAATGCTGTTCAGGATGTTCTGGATATTGAAAATACTATCGCTAAACTGAAGGGGCTGTTAGAGGATCCGCAGTATAAGGACGATGAAAAGGCTGTTGCACAGATTAACAGAATGCTGGAGGGCGCAGACGTGGAACTGGCGTTAAAACGTGAAAAAATGCAAAAGCTCTTCGGTAATAATATGACAAATTTCCAGAATTTTATGGAGGATGTGAGTGCAGTACAGGCAAAAGTAGGTACTACGTATTCTAAACTGGAACTGATAGAGGTTCGGGTGACAGAGCAGCTGGCCAACTTTAAAGAGTTAAAATCTTCTAACGAGGATGTGGATACAGAGGAAGCCGCTATTGAGATGTATCAGGCGGAACTGGTTTACGAAGCTTCTCTGGCGTCTACGGCCAGTGTTGTGAAGAAAACGCTGTTAGATTATCTGTAGGATAGTAAAAAGGTATTTACCCGAAAGGAGAAAAATAGATGTTAGCAAAAACAAAGTTTTTTGGGGAAGTAGAATTGGATGATGATAAAGTTCTGGAATTTCCAAATGGTATTATCGGATTTGAAGATTATAAAAAATTTGCGATTCTTTATGATGAGGACGATAAAAGTGAGAATAGAATCAGCTGGCTGCAATCTTTGGATGAGCAGGGACTGGCGTTGCCGGTCATTGATCCCCTTGTCATTGCTCCGGAATATGCACCGGTCATAGAGGATGAACTTTTAGGACCTCTTGATGATCCGTCAGAGGAGGATTTGCTATTTTTACTTGCCATGACAATACCATCTGATATGACTAAGGTGACGGCGAATATGAAGGCACCATTTATTATTAATGCTGCGGCCAGAAAAGGTGTGCAGTTGGTTGTGGAAAATGAAGACTATCCGGTGAAATTCAACGTATATGAATCCGTACAGAAAATGAAAGAAAAGGCGGGTGAATAATATGTTGGCTTTATCCAGAAAAGAAAATGAATCGATTATGATCGGCAATGATATTGAGATTACAATCCTTGAGATAAAAGGAGAGCAGGTGAAGCTTGGCATTACAGCACCGAAATCTGTTCCAATTTATCGAGAGGAAGTATATACACAGATTAAAGAAGCAAATAAGGAAGCTGCTTCGGATACTGTACAGGAAAGTTTGAAGAAGCTGTTTCAATAACATATTGCTGTTTGAAAAGAATCAGAGGGTTTAAAACCATGTGTTTTTTGAATGAGTCAGGCTGATATTGGTATTTTTATGCCGGATATGTGAAAAAAAGAGAAATTTATTTGAAAAATATAGCGAAAAGGTATAAAATATTTGTGAAAGGCGTCCGATAAAGCTAATAAAGTATCAGATGTTTTAGTTTCACATGGAGGTGGATGAGATGGCAATTGAAGGAATTAAGTCAAGTGTTATGAACCAGGTAAACAGAATAAGTGAACCTGTGATAGTGGAGAACAGCGAGAATGTGCAGGTTCGGTCACAGCAGGCTACACAGGTAAAGGGAAGACAGTCTGGTTACGAGTCAAAGGATGGACAGAGTGACAAATCGAATGATGAAGGACAGAACATTCAGGATGTTTCTCCGGAAAAGGTTAAGCAGGCAATTGAAGAGATTAACAGGAAGATTAGACCAACCCGTACTCAGTGTGAGTTTAAGTTTCACGATAAGACCAACCGGATTTGTATTACGGTAAAAGATTCCGAGACGCAGGAGGTTATCAAGGAGATTCCTCCGGAAAAGATGTTGGATATGGTTGCGAAGACTTTGGAGCTTGCAGGACTTTTAGTAGATGAGAAGAGGTAAGGAGGAATAACTATGGCAGGAATTAGAATGACCGGTCTGGTATCGGGATTAGATACAGAAACATTGGTTTCCCAGTTATCAAAGGCTTATCAGACAAAGGTAGATAACGTTAAGAAAGAGCAGACCAAGTTAGAGTGGAAGAAGGAAGCATGGACGGCTCTGAATACAAAGCTTATGGATTTTTATAAAGGAGCATTGTCTACATTTAGCAGTGTTTCTACTTATAGAACAAAAGCTGCTACCGGTAATCTGACAGGTGTGAAGATTACAGCAGGTAATAAGGCAGTAAACGGAAGTCATAGAGTGAAGGTAATCAGTACCGCAACTGCACAGATGTGGACGGGTAAGAAGATTAGTGATAAGTCTTATACTGCTACTTCTTATAAAGCCGTATCAGATAATACGATGAAATTATCGGATTTAAAAGACCAGAATGGTAATGATATTGGCAACCAGTTAAAGAATGCAGAGTTTAAGGTTTCTGCAAATGGTACAGATTATAATGTCAAAGTGAATGTCGGCGATAATGCAACGATTCAGGATGTTTTGGATAATATTAATGGACAGCTGAACGGTTCTGGTGTAAAGGTGGATTTTGCAGCAGGTAACTTCCGCATGAGTAATGAGTCTGCAGTTTCAAGTGAGATTGAGAATGATATCGGTGAAATGATGACGGTATTCAGTGGCGGATATGATGTAAAGGTAACAGCTGCAGATGAAGCAACTGCAGCGATATTTGGTGTTACTACAGAAGGAGACGGCACTTTGATTGAGCCGAAGTCAAGTGATCCGGATAAGGACCCGGTATCAATAATTGGTGGAACTGCCAGATTTTATGAGGAGGTTGAGACTGCCGATTCCAAAGTGACGGGTTCATCTAAACTGGTTGATTTGGGAATTGCAGAGGGTACAGAGATTAAGATTAACGGCAATGCCATCACAGTTGACAGAACAACAACTTTAAACAGTCTGGCAACCCAGATGGCGAAGCTTGGAATTGAAGCAAATTATGATGCAGGTCAGGGAAGGTTTTACCTGAATTCTAAGGCGACTGGTCAGGATAATGGATTTACAGTTGAGGCTGTCAATGCAGATGGTTCGGCATCAGACGCACTTAGTAAGCTTGGTTTAGACTTACAAGCAGGAGATGAAGGACGTATTGATGCAGAGAATGCAGTGATTGAATATAATGGTGTCAGATATGAGCAGGCATCTTCTACATTTAATATTAATGGACTTACCATTGAGGCAACTGAGAAAGGTGAAACGCAGACCTTTAATGTGGGAACAGACTCACAGGCTATCTATGATAAGGTGAAGGAGTTTGTAAAATCCTATAATGATCTGATTGAAGAGATGAATACTTTATATAATGCAAAGCGTGTGAAGGATTATGAGCCTCTGACAGATGAAGAGAAAGCTGCAATGGATGAGAAGGATATCGAGAAGTGGGAAGGTGTGATCAAGGCTTCTTTACTGAGAAGAGATGATACGATTAGCACGCTGTTATCCAGTATGCGTTCCACTTTGAATAAACAGGTATCTGTTACTGCATCAGATGGTACCACCAAGAATTATTCACTGGCTTCATTTGGTATTAATACCAGTGTTTATACTGAGAGAGGTAAGCTTCACATTTATGGTGACAAAGATGATGGAGATTTCGCAGATTTTGAAGACAGCTTAATGAAAGCGATTAATGAGAATCCGGAAGCGGTAGAGAAGACGTTATCTACACTGGGTTCAGAGATTTATAAGAATCTGCAAAAGGCCATGAGCGGTGACAGAGAGTTAAGCAGTGCCTTGACATTCTATAATGACAAACAGCTTGACAAAGAGATTAAAGAATATAAAGACAGAGTCAGCACATTACAGGATAAAATGCTGGCTGAGCAGGATAAATATTATAAACAGTTTTCTGCAATGGAGACAGCTTTGGCGAAACTTCAGTCTCAGCAGACATATATATCTCAGTTGTTTGGTGGTTGATGAAGCAGCAGTTGATACATTACTATTATGAGGTGAAGACATGGCATATAATCCAATGGCAGCATACGGTACGAATAAAGTAACAACCGCAACGCCTGCAGAGCTTACATTGATGCTTTACGAAGGTGCAATAAAGTTTTGTAATATTGCAAAGGCAGCGATGGAAAAGGGAGATATAGAGAAAGCAAATATAAATATACAAAAGGCCAGGAATATCATCGTGGAACTTCAGACAACACTTAATTTTGATTATCCGGTTGCAAAAGATTTTGATGTCATCTATACATTTATATTTGATCGAATGGTTGCAGCCAATGTATCAAAGGATCCGGCAGTTGTAGAGGAAATTTTGGTGCAGTTAAGAGAATTGAGGGATGTCTGGCGGCAGGTTATGAAGACTGCAAGGGTTTAGTTATCAGCACATTCATAATTATCAGGTAATTTACCAGATACTAATGTGCTGGTGCACTAAGGCATAAAACAGGATTCCGGAAGAATGAGGTAAGTAGATGGATCAAAATTATGTTCAGGTTCTGATTGATACCATAACTAAAAAAGAGGAAACACTGCGTAAGATTCTTGAGATTACAAAGCAGCAGGAAGTAATCAGTAAACAGGACACCTATGCATCGGAAGATATGGAGAAAACCTTGAATGAAAAAGAAATTCAGATTTCAAGGCTGAATTATCTGGATGAGGGATTTCAGTCGGTTTATGATCGGGTAAGCTCCGAAATCCGGAATCACATAGATGTGTATAAGCAGGATGTTTTAGTGTTACAGGATAAGATACGAATCTGCACAGAGATAGGAAATGAGATTATGGTATTAGAAGAAAGGAACCGTAACCGTTTTAATACTTTGTTCTCCAAAGCACATACGGATTATTCCACTGTTAAAAGTAAAGCAAGTGTAGCACAGAATTATTTTAAGACAATGAATAATTCAAAAGTTATGGATGCATATTTTGTAGATAAAAAACAGTGAAACGCTATATCTTGCGGAGAGTTTTTTTGAAAAGTAATTTTACTCAAAATATACTTGAAAAAGTTTACCGGAAATGTTAAATTATTAAAAAAAGTATCTGATATATATTAGCAATAAGACAATTGAATAAGGAATTGTGGTAATAGCTTCCTGTTGGAAGATATTATAAAAACTATTTACGGCAGGGATATCTGCTAGTACATGCCGCAGGGAAGCGGCATTAAATTCAAGGAGGAATTTATTATGGTAGTACAACACAACATGCAAGCAGTAAACACTAACAGAATGTTAGGACAGAACGTGAAGGCTGTAGCTAAGTCAACTGAGAAATTGTCTTCTGGTTATGCAGTAAACCGTGCAGCAGATGATGCAGCAGGACTTTCAATTTCTGAGAAGATGAGAAATCAGATTCGTGGTTTGAATCAGGCAGTTAAGAACGCTGAGGATGGTATTTCATTAATCCAGACAGCAGAAGGTAACATGAACGAGATTCATTCTATTCTTCAGAGAATGGGTGAGTTAGCAATCAAGGCTCGTAATGATGTTAATGCTACAGAAGACCGTCAGACAATCCAGGATGAGATTACCCAGTTAAAAGCAGAGATTTGCTCTATCACTACAAAGGCTGAGTTCAATGGAACTAAGTTATTGGATGGAACAATGAGCAGTGGTAAGAATCTTCAGGTTGGTGCTAATCAGGGTGAATTGCTTAAGATTTCTATTAGTGGTACATCATTAAAGAAATTAGGTCTTACTAAGACAGCGGTTGATAATGCAAAGACTGCATCAGCAGCAATTGGACAGATTCAGTCAGCAATCAAAAATGTATCTGCACAGCGTTCATTACTTGGTGCTATCCAGAACAGACTGGAGTATACCATCAACAACTTAGAGAACTACTCTGAGAACTTAACATCTGCTGAATCTAATATCAGAGATACAGATATGGCAACAGAGATGGTTAACTACAGTAAGAACAATATCTTACAGCAGGCTGCACAGTCTATGCTTGCACAAGCTAACCAGTCTAACCAGAGTGTATTATCCTTACTTCAGTAATTTAATAATTATTGGTAATAAGAGCTGGTCTTTGACCAGCTTTTATTATGTCTAAAAATCTCTGTTTAGCGTATAAGGATGCATTCAACATGAGGACTGGCGGAGTATGTTTTGAAGAAATATTCTGCTGTCTTCGTTCCTACCCTTATTTTTATTTTATTCAAAATATATTAAAAAAAGTTTGCCGGAAGTGTTAAGTTATTAAAAACGCATCCGATATATATATTAGTAACAAGGCAATTGAATAAGGAATTGTGTGGTAATAACTTCCTATCGGAAGATATTATAAAAATTATTTACGGCAGGAAAACCTGCTAGTACATGTCGCAAGGATGCGGCATTAAATTCAAGGAGGAATTTATTATGGTAGTACAACACAATATGCAAGCAGTAAACACTAACAGAATGTTAGGACAGAACGTGAAGGCTGTAGCTAAGTCAACTGAGAAATTGTCTTCTGGTTACGCAGTAAACCGTGCAGCAGATGATGCAGCAGGACTTTCAATTTCTGAGAAGATGAGAAATCAGATTCGTGGTTTGAATCAGGCAGTTAAGAATGCTGAGGATGGTATTTCATTAATCCAGACAGCAGAAGGTAATATGAACGAGATTCACTCTATCCTTCAGAGAATGGGTGAGTTAGCAATCAAGGCTCGTAACGATGTTAACGCTTCAGAAGACCGTCAGACAATCCAGGATGAGATTACTCAGTTAAAGGCAGAAATCTGCTCTATTACTACAAAGGCTGAGTTCAACGGAACTAAGTTATTGGATGGAACAATGAGCAGTGGTAAGAATCTTCAGGTTGGTGCTAATCAGGGTGAATTGCTGAAGATTAAAATCAGTGGTACATCATTGAAGAAATTAGGTATTAATACAACATCTGTTTCAAATGCAAAGGCGGCATCAGCAGCAATCGCACAGATTCAGTCAGCAATCAAGAATGTATCTGCACAGCGTTCATTACTTGGTGCTATCCAGAACAGACTGGAGTATACCATCAACAACTTAGAGAACTACTCTGAGAACTTAACATCTGCTGAATCTAACATCAGAGACACAGATATGGCAACAGAGATGGTTAACTACAGTAAGAACAATATCTTACAGCAGGCTGCACAGTCTATGCTTGCACAAGCTAACCAGTCTAACCAAAGTGTATTATCATTACTTCAGTAATTTTATAATTATTGGCAATAGAGGCCGGTCTTTGACCGGCTTTTGTTGTGTTTAAAGATAAATCCTTGTTTATCTTACGGACGCTTTCAACATGAGGGGCTGGGGAAGGTCGCTGAGAAGGTATCATGGGATTCACGTTTCGTCCCTACTTGCGCTCCATCTCATGCGTAGCGGTACATAAGCAGTCATCTGCATTTTATGCAGCCTGACAGCTAAGTACCGACGAATGAGATAGTCCTTCACTTAGAATCCCATGATACCTTCTCAGCTTGCACTTTCAATGCTCATGTTGAAAGCTGTTTAATGGTAAAATCAACACAAGGATTTATACGCCTCCGGCGGGGCGGTGGACATCTGTTTCTATTGGAACATATAACTTTACCAAGTCACTCTTTTTCTACCGAAAGGAACAGAAAAACACTTGGAATTTGATAAAGTAACGGTTGCACAATGCCAGCCGATGCCGCCCGCAGGGCAGAAATTCTTGGATATTGTGTCAAGAAACAGCTTCCATAAGGTGGTATCAGTACACAGCAGGAAAAGAGGGGTTATGGTTATCCTAAGAGAGACCCGTCTGAAAACGTCGGTACTTAGAGGGTAGCCTGCTTGCAGGATAGCCTCTTATGTACCGCTACGTTGAAGCTGGAACGAGTTGCCACTTCAACCCGAAGGGTTTTTAATTGTGGCAACGACTTGCCGCCGAACAAAGTGAGGGGGCGCTACTTTATGTGTCTCTCGTGGAAACCATAATCCCTCTTTTCCTGCGTTCGTCTTCAACCCCTTATGGAAGCGTCCCTGACTACGATAAACAAGGATTTATCAGATAAAAAAATTTTTTGAAAAAATTTTAAAATAGGTATAAAGTTATCAGAAAGCCTGTCGATAAATATAGTGTAAGGAATTTGAAACGGAATTGAATTCCAATTAGAAAAATAAAAAAGGAAACTATATCAAAAGGATTTGATGTCAAGGAGGAATTTATTATGGTAGTACAACACAACATGCAAGCAGTAAACACAAACAGAATGTTAGGACAGAATGTAAAGGCAGTAGCTAAGTCAACTGAGAAGTTATCTTCTGGATATGCAGTAAACCGTGCAGCAGATGATGCAGCAGGACTTTCAATTTCTGAGAAGATGAGAAATCAGATTCGTGGTTTGAATCAGGCAGTTAAGAATGCTGAAGATGGTATTTCACTTATCCAGACAGCAGAAGGTAACATGAACGAGATTCACTCTATCCTTCAGAGAATGGGTGAGTTAGCAATCAAGGCTCGTAATGATGTTAACGCTTCAGAAGACCGTTCAACTATTCAGGATGAGATTAAGCAGTTAAAAGAAGAAATCTGCTCTATCACAAAGAAGGCTGAGTTCAACGGAACAAAGTTATTAGATGGTTCAATGTCTCTTAAGAATAGTGGAAAGCAGTTACAGGTAGGTGCTAATCAGGGCGAATTACTTAGAATTTCTATCAGTGGTACATCATTGAAGAAATTAGGTCTTAAGGCAACATCTGTTTCAACTGCAAAGGCAGCATCAGCAGCAATTGCACAGATTCAGTCAGCAATTAAGATGGTATCTGCACAGCGTTCATTACTTGGTGCTATCCAGAACAGATTAGAGTACACTATCAACAACTTAGAGAATTACTCTGAGAACTTAACATCTGCTGAGTCTAATATTAGAGATACAGATATGGCAACAGAGATGGTTAACTACAGTAAGAATAATATCTTACAGCAGGCTGCACAGTCTATGCTTTCACAGGCTAATCAGGCTACACAGAGTGTACTTAACCTTTTACAGTAATATTCATAAAAGATTTTACTTACAGGCTGACCCGAGCGGTCAGCCTGTTTTACGTTAGAGAGATTTTTGGAGGGTAATATGGCAGATTTAATAGAGATTCTAAATACAATTACAGAACTTCTTTATCAGGAAAAGAAAAATGAAGCGTATGGTTTATTGGCTCGCTGCCTTCCTATTTTAAGTGCAATTTTAGGGGAGATGACAGATATAGAGTTGCAGACAGAACTGATGAATGCATTAAAAGAGGCGATGGAAGCAATGGAAGCGGATGACGTAACCCTGTTGGCGGATGTATTGCAATATGATGTGATTGAAAAACTGGCTGAAATAGAAGAGGAATAGTATATGGATTGGTTAAATAAAAATATACAATGCATAGAAAATGAGAGTGAGTTGGATTATAATAAACTCTGTGATTTTGTAAGAACATGGACAGTAGAGGATGAAGGGTATTTTATAGATACAGCAAGGGATGGCAGTACAATTCTTGGGACACACAGGGAAGAGAAGAATATTATGCTAAATAGTACCTACAAACCAGTGCAGGAAGCAGAGAAATTTGTCAAAAAGATTGAGTTGACAGATAATTCCATTGTTGCATTTATGGGACTTGGGAATGGTATTATTGTAAAGGAACTTGCTAAGCAATTGAATGAAGAGGCATTGTTTCTTATTTATGAGCCATCGAAAGAGTTGTTTGCATTTGTCATGCAGTATTTTGATCTATCAGAAATCCTTAGAGATGAGCGTGTCAAGATTTTTGTCAAAGGAATTAATGAACAGTATTTTGATCTGGTTTTAAGTTATAATATAACGAATATTAATATTGGTGTTACTGTTTTAGAAACGCATCCTAAATATAAAGATTTGTTTCCAAAAGAATTTGAAGATTTTTCCAAACAGTTTAATGATTGTAGAACCAGTGCGCTAGTGAATTTAAAAACAATAATGGAGAGACAGACGTTAATGGTACGTAATGCAATATTGAATATTGCATTTTTGATATATTCTAAAATGGCTGTTGATTTTATAGGAGTATTCCCAAAAGATATGCCTGCCATTCTGGTATCAGGAGGTCCTTCCCTTGACAAGAATTATGAAAAGTTAAAGTTGGCAAAAGGAAAGGCATTAATTATTGCAGTAGACCGTACAGCACAGTATCTATTGGACAGGGATATCATTCCAGATATGTTCTGTTCGCTGGATTATAGTAAAAGTGTAAGATTGTTCCAGGATGAGCGTTTAAAACGGATTCCGTTTTTGTATATGTCGGATTTGAATCATGAGGTATTAACAACATTAGGTGAGGATAATTTGATTTTTGGAACATCCAGTCTGAAGTTTCATAACTGGCTAAGTAACGAATACGGGAAACAGGGAATTGATTTACCGATAGGTGGTTCTGTAGCAACTCTAGGCTATTCTTTTGCAAAAATGGCAGGATTTAAGCGATTGATTTTGGTAGGTCAAGATTTAGCATTAACGGAAGGGTCTAATTATGCAGGTGGAATGGTAAGTGGAGTGGCTGACATTGATGAATATGAAACTATGGAAGTGCCAGGTAACGTAGAAGATACTGTTATTACTCGGGGAGATTATTATGTATATCTAAAATGGTTTGAACAAGCAGTAAAGGAAGCTAAAGAAAGCGGTATGGAGGTCATTAATGCTACAGAAGGCGGTGCCAGAATAAATGGGACAGGGATAATGACACTACAGGAAGCTATTGATAAATATTGCCTTAATTCTTATGATGTAGAAGCGATTTTTCGAGGAATAGACCCCTTGGTTACAGAGGAGAAAATGCCGGATGCATATGCACTTTTGAAAGAAAAGAAAAAAGAACTGCCTAAATTGAAGAAAAAGGCGAAAGATGCGGCAGAAATAGCAAGACGTTGTGGGGTGTTATCGAAACGTGGAGATTATGGAAAAGAGTTTAAAGAAAAAAATAAGATTTTAAGCCAGACGACGACGCTGTTTGATGAGTCACCGATAGCAAGCCTTTTAAGTAGTTATGCGGAAGGACTTTTGGTAGATGAAGATTTGGATTTATACTTCACAAAAGATGACAATAAAGACGAAATGATTAGGTTATACCAAAAAATGGAGAAAAATTATCAGCATATTTATGAAAATGCGGATCAAGTAATTTTATTATATAATTTGATGTTAAAATCTTTAGGAATAGAGGCAGGTGTATAATATGGAAGTATTAGCAGTGATTCCTGCCAGAGCAGGTTCGAAATCCGTACCCCATAAAAACATAAGAGAGATTGGCGGAAAGCCTATGCTGGCACATTCCATTGATCATGCAAAAGCATCGAGTTATATTAACCGTGTGATTGTCAGCACAGACAGCAGGGAATATGCAGAGATTGCGAAAAAATATGGTGCGGAGGTTCCGTTTTTGCGGCCGGCAGAATATGCTACAGATACCGCACTGGATTATGATGTATTTTATCACGCACTGACATGGCTGAAAGAGAATGATCATTATATACCGGACATTGTGGTACAATTAAGACCTACGTACCCTATCCGTAAAAGTGCGGATATTGATAATATGGTAGAACTGCTCTTAAAACATCCGGAAGCGGATTCTGTGCGTAGTATGGCAAAAGCAACAGAAGTACCATATAAAATGTGGCTGTTAAAGGACAATGGCATAAAAAGTGGGGAAGAAGATTGTCAGATGTTACTGGGTGGACAGGGAACAGCCGCAGGGCAGATGATTCCACTGATAAAAGATATTCCGGAATGCTATAATATGCCAAGACAGGAACTGCCGGTTGTATACTATCAAAACGCATGTATTGATGTCTTTCGTCCTGAAGTGGTTTTGGAAAAGCATTCCATGTCAGGAGACTGTATTTTGGGATATGAGATGAAAGAGAATTATGATATTGATACAGAGGAAGATTTTGAAAGAGCAATGCGTGCAATGGAATAAGTGGGCAGGTGGCAGAATATTGCCACTTGTTTTGTTCTATAGGTTCTTGTTATAATACATTTAGCCGATATAATATATAGCTGAAAACCTGATATGTGAGGAAGGCAAATGAGCCTGTATTTCCTTATATGTGATGGAAGGATAAATGAATACGGATTGAACGGGCAGGTGTAATTTTACACGCATATTTGGTGGCTGTAATGGTGCAAAAGTACTATAAGATTAGAAAAGAGTTGCGATTAAGGAGGGTTATAATATGGGCAATGAGATATTCAAGAATTTATTTATTTTCGAGATGGCAAATTCCCATCAGGGGAGCGTGGAGCATGGAATAGATATTATCCATGAGATGAGTAAGATTGCCAGAAAGCATAATATAAAAGCAGCTGTTAAATTGCAGTTCCGTAATCTGGATACCTTTATTCATCCAGATTATAAGGGAAGACAGGATGTAAAACATATTCCGAGATTTGAGAGCACGAGGCTTACCTTTGATGAATTTTCCCAGCTGGTAGCTGCCATTCATGAGGAGGGGCTGATTGCCATGAGCACTCCTTTTGATGAAGACGGTGTTGACTGGTGTATGGATATGGGAGTGGATGTTATCAAGATTGCCAGCTGTTCTGCACTGGATTGGCCGCTTTTGGAAAAGGCTGCGGCAGCAAACAAGCCGTTGATTATTTCTACAGGGGGAAAACCGCTATCCGATATTGATAAGTTATATAATTTCTTTACACATCGCCATTGTGATTTTGCATTTTTGCACTGTGTGGCAGAGTATCCGGCACCGATGGAACGTTTACAGCTGGATTTCATTGATAAGATGAACCGCCGTTATCCGGATATTATGGTTGGTTATTCCGGTCATGAGGATCCGGATGATAATACGGCACCGATGCTGGCAATTGCCAAGGGAGCAAAGATTTTGGAGCGTCATGTGGGACTGCCTACAGATACAATTACCCTGAATGCTTATTCTATGAACCCGGAACAGGCTGACCGCTGGGTGGCTGCGGCATTGCAGGCGAAAACTATGTGCGGAATGAAGAAAGCCGGAGAGAAATATATTTCTCAGGAAGAACTGGATTCCCTGAATTCTCTGATGCGGGGAGTATATGTAAAGAGAGATGTAAAAGAAGGGGATGAATTAACGCGAGAAGATGTATTTTTTGCTATGCCGTGTCATGACAAGCAGATGAACTCTGGTGAATTTTATGAAGGGGTTGTGGCAAGCAAGGATTATAAAGTGAATGAAGAACTTCACGAGAAAAAGAAGCTGACAGATATTAATTTAGCAAGAAGTGTGGTACATGATGCAAAAGGCATGTTGTATGAAGCAGGAATTGCATTGGGTGATGATTTTGATGTAGAGCTTTCCCATCATTATGGAATGAAGCATTTTCGTCAGACAGGAGCGATTCTCATTAATATTATCAATAGGGAATATTGTAAGAAATTATTAATCGTACTGCCAGGGCAGAAACATCCCACCCATGCCCATAAGGTAAAGGAAGAGACCTTTCAGTTATTGTATGGTGATTTGACGGTAACCATCGAAGGGAAAGAGCGGAAGATGAAGCCGGGTGATATCCAGACGGTGCTCCGGGGAGAGAAGCATTCCTTTACATCCCAGACCGGTGCCATTTTTGAAGAGGTGTCTACTACACATGTGAAGAGTGATTCTTATTATGATGATCCGGCAATCCGCAGAATGGATCCGATGGAGAGAAAGACGATACTTAGGAAGTGGTAAGGAAAAGCAGTCTGAACACAGGGTTTTGTGTGAATAGAGATGCTTCCATATAAGCAAGTGGTATTAAGCTTACTTATGTGGGAGCATTTTTTTAATCGGCTTGGTTGATTTACAGCGATGGATTTCGTATAATATAACAAACAATGGGTAAATGAGTGTAATAATGCTATTCTGTTTGTATTGGAAGGTAGTAAAATCAGTTCAGTATGGGGGATAAAAATGTATGAGAATGTAAAAAAAACAGATGACCGGGTGAAAGTAAAGGACACATATCCTTTAAAGCATCCGGAAGGGCTGCATAGACAGAGGATTATAAAGGATGATATCCGGGTATGTGCCAGACCGGTTCCGGTTATGCAGTTACAGTCAGCTCAGAATCAGGCTGTAATACAGATGGCACCTTATGAGGATTATAGGGCTGTTTTGAATGGGAGATCAGAGGTGGGTATAAACGACCTGTCGACACTTATTGGGCAGTATATAGATGAGCGGAACGGGTATGAACAACATCGCAGTGAACAACAAGATGCAGATAGGAAAGAGACAATAGCTAGGCTTTTAAGTATGGCTTTAAAAATTTCAGATAAAGCAAAAAAAATAAGTGGAAATTTAGAGGATAATGAAGAAAATAGAGAATTAAAAAAAAGATTAAGCGGATTAGGAAAATTTGTTCATGTTGAATTATCGCCGGACGAAACAATGAGCCTTGATGATTTAAGTGATATTCTGGTAGAAACGAGAGCTTTGGTAGAAACGCAGGCAAGCAGCTCTAGTGAGAGTCCCGTGAAAGGGAAGGATATAATCCGGGAGATTGGTCTGCTCTCTGTTATTGATAAAAAGCAAGAAGAGGAGCAGCAGAGGCTGGTATTGATGATTAATGGTGGTGAATCCGCAGACGGAAGCGGGGGTTCTGTGACAGCACCGGGGGAAAGCACACCTGTATTTAGCGAAAACTGGAAAGATGTGAGATTTATTGCACATACACATCCAATTGGATCCGACCCGATAACCAATCAGGAATTACAGTCGAGTTCGGAATTCCAACAGGATGTTAAGGCAGCATGGAAGGAGGAACAGAGGTATAGCGGATTAAAGAGGGCAGAGATGGTGCGTAGGGACCCGAATGGAGAACAGAAGGGAGCAACAATTTTTTATACTGGGGATAGAGTGTTGAATAATTCAAATAGTCGTGGTGTATATTTAGAGGGATTTGAAGTAAGAAGTGATTTCTCGATTGAATTATTGAATGATTTAGATTATAAAAAAAAGTCACAGAACTATTATTGGCAGAACAAGAAGTGTTTCAAGAAAAATTAGAAAAGGTAAATGCCTTTGATCTAGAATTTATTGAAGAGATAAATACAAAAGTACGGGAGAGAGATGCAATAGTAGCAAAATTGCAAACCAGCTTATCTGCAGAAGATTTTATAAAGAACGAACAGGATTTGGCGAAATTTAATATAGATTGTCCGCAAGCATTTAAAAAAAAGGATCTTAATAAAGCGTATGAAATACAATTTATGCATAGTTTTCCAGAGATAGCAAATAGATTGAATGAAAAGGCTGCAGAATTGATAAAAAGTGTATTGGCAAGAGTTAATAAAAAAGAGGAGGATGAGACACCGGAAGAAGGGGGTGAGGAATTTGATATAGGCGATATCTTTGGAGAAGAGTGAGTTTTTAATTTAAGAAACAAGTATGTTTGACGTGGTGTGTGTTTTGAAACAGATTGTTGAAATGTACTTGAAAAACGGGTGAAAACATTAACCAAAAGCGCAATTCTGCCGATACAATATATGTAGTTGTCAAAAAAGAAATATTTACTTTTGCCTGGCAGCGCATTAGAATAGAATGACAAATTACTCACGGAGGAGGATATACAGCATGAGACAGATAATCAATGGGATGAAGTACTGGGGACAGCTTCTGCTTTTACCAATCTATTGGTTATCTTTTTTATTTCCAAGGGACAAGCATATCTGGCTGTTTGGTTCTACCTTTGGCCGGAGGTTTGCGGATAATCCCAGATATTTTTATCTGTATGTGAGTCAGCATAGTGACAGAGTTTCTAAACAGGTGAAAGCTGATATATCAGATTGGGAAAAAGCGGGATATGTTTTTATAGAGGACAAGAATTGTAAGGGGATTCGCCCGATATGGATCAGCCATGATAAAGGAATAGTGAGTTTTTTAAATGAGAGTGGATATGAAGCGTATTACCATCATTCTGTGAAGGGAATCTGGTATGCGTTAAGAGGGAAAGTATATCTGTTCGATAATTATTCAAAGGATATTAATTTCTGGTTAAGTGCCGGAGCATTGAAGATAAACCTCTGGCATGGTGTCGGCAATAAATGCATTAATTATGATAACAAACATGATAAGGTTCGGCATCCGAAGAATGCATGGGAGAAGTTCAAATATTTTCCAAGGAGGCTGTCTGATGAGAAACCAAGCCATTACATATTAACGACATCGCCGATGATGAGTGGAATTTTTGCAAGAGCATTTCAGGTGCCAGAGAGCCATGTGATAGAAGCAGGTTATCCGAGAAATGATATCTTTTTTGAGGAGTCTGATTTACACAATCTGTATCAAAGGGAAGAACAGGTTTTGATGGAGTATATAGAAGAATGGGAGACTGCGGGAAAAGCAATTCTCGGCTATTTGCCCACATTCCGCCCATCAGAGATTAAATTTTTTGAAGTTTGTGAACTGGCAGAATTTAATTCATATTTAAAGGCGAACAATATGGTGCTAGTATGTAAGCTGCATCCAAAGTCTGCCTGTAAGGAAGCATTTGAAAAAGTGCAGCATTCCAATATATATATTGTTTCGTCAGAGGTGGATGTGAATTGTTTCCTCGGAAAGTTGGATTTACTGATTGCAGATTATTCGTCGGTATACAGTGATTATATGTTGCTTAATAGACCAGTAGTGGCATTTCATTATGATTATGAAGACTATTCCAAGGATACAAGGGATGCTTATTTTGATTTTGAGGAATATATGCCGGAAATACGAGCCTATAATATGGCAGAACTAGAAGAAAGTATTCAGAGAGTTTTGCAGCGGGATGAGGCAGCAGACAAGAGGAAAAGGTTTCGGGAAAAACTTTATAAGGATGTTAACGGCAGGTCAGCAAAGAGGTTAGCAGAAAATATAAAATCTATACTAGAAAAGTGAAAGTATGGTTCAGGTGAAAAGATAATGTTTGAGATTGAAATATACAACTACGGAGGTGCATATGGATAATATATATAAGAAAAGATTAAAGGATATAATACAACAATATGATATGTATTGCCATAGCGTTGTAGACAGTACATATATCTATAGCCTGATTGTAAAGATGTTTCAGCAGCGGTGCACAAATAAAAGGATTGCGTTATGGGGTGCGGGACGCAATAACTCGATTACCAGTCATGCTTCCGTTATCTTGAGCAAGTATAGTTCGCAATTACAAGGGATGGAATGCCTGATTGACTCCGATAAAAAAATGCAGGGTGGAGAGATGCTGGGCTTTCCAATTATCAGTCCAGAGGCTGCTGCGGAGAAAAATTTGGATTTGATTATTGTTGCTTCTCGTGCCAGTGCGGAATCTATAAAGAAAAGTATAGCAGCGAATTTGCCGGAATGTGAAGTGCTAGATATTTATCAGGAACTTAAGAACCAGGGGATAGAGTTATTTTATAATTTTTATGAGGAAAAAAGTCAGTATGTCCGGTTATATGAGCTTCGCAAAGAGTATGAAGATGCCTTGCAGGAGCAGGAAAAGAAGGATATATTGCGGAAAATGATTGCTACTTACCTTGCTATCCGGGATTTTGTGTATGTATTTTACTATGTTGAATGTTATTGTAATGCCGGTTATGATGAAGACGGAAAAATGGAAAAGATGGCTCAGGAAATACGGCAATTAATAGCAGAGGTACAAAATAAGAACAGGAATAGAGAGAATGATATTACAATCTATTTCGTAGATTCTGTTCGGGCAATGGATGTAATGGATCACTATAGCGGTGATATAAGATTTCGGTTTATAGAACCTTATTTGAAACAGTCGCTTGTATTTACGAATGCATATTCTACAGGTCCAACAACATATGAAAGTTTAATCGGTATTCTTACACAGCAGTATTCTTACGTGAAAGATGTATATGCTGATAATTTTATGTTTGATATAGAAGAAGTACCCTTTCTTCAAAAGGCATGTGACAAGAATATGGCAATTCATTTTTATGTATCAGAAGAATATAAGATTATGAAACCGGATAACCGGATTTATTTCGATAATCATGTACATATGACAGAAAAATTATGGAATTTGGCTTGTGATAAAGCAGTAAGTGAAAGACCAGTTTTAAGCTTTGCATATATTGTATGGGAGTTACATTTCCCATTACTTTGTGGATATCTAAGAAATAAACCAGTGGTTAACAATTTTTCAGAGGTAGGACTGAAAGACATGTCAGATTATATTGAAGACCAGTTTGAAGATTGTTTTACCTATGTGGACAAGGAATTTCTATATTATGAAGATATATTGCATGATGAAGGTTATTCCGTATTTTTTAGTGACCATTCCCAAGTGGTCTATGATAAAGAACATTGCTGGCCGTTTTATAAGTATTATAATGATCCGGAAAAGCAGACCCATTGTATGCTTACACTTCATGGTCCGTCGATTCCAATTGGTATTTGTGATAAGTATACAAGCATGATATATTTTAATGATGTTCTTTGTAAATATCTGTTTGACGAAGCGGTTGATATAGAAGAGGATGGCATTGTACGGTATCAGTATTATAATATCCATAACTGGGAATTGCGTAAGCTTGCAGCAGAAAAAGGATATTTGGATTATATTGACGGTATGAACTGCTATGCTTCCAAAGAGTATGTATATATGATAAATATTCATGGTAAGCAGGAAGTATATAAAAGGGATAATTTGAGAGAAAATATTGCAGAAACGGAAGAAGGAAGGCAGTTTATCAGTGTTGTGACGAAAAAGTTTGATACGGTATTTCCGGATTTTTTATTAGATAGGATAAAGAAATAGTAATAGTATAAAGGTGTGTAGAAGGTAGGAGAATGACAAGCCAGTAATCAATTTTAAATTGTAAAATTGATTACAAAAGATAGGAGGTTTTGTATGAAGGTGCTGCTGATGGCGGCTGGTAAAGGGACAAGAATCAGCCGGTATATTGAGGGAAAACCGAAATGTACCATTGATATTGGAGATACAACATTAATTGAATATACGATTCAGGAATTGCTCAAATATAATGTAGATGAAATGGGAATGGTGCTGGGGTATCACGGCGAGGAGATTAAATCGATATTAGAAAAGTATGATATTAAATACTATTACAATTATTTTTATGATGTGACCAACAGTATTGCCTCTGCCTGGTTTGCGAAAGAGTTTATGGATGATGACATTGTTCTGATGAATGCAGATGTATACTTGGAAAAAGACCTCATTAAGGAAGTTTTTGAGGAAAAGAAAAGCCCTGTTTTGTTTTCTGACAGCAGCCGGAAAGAAGAGGCAGATTATAAATTTTATTATGAGGATGGACAACTGATTAAATACGGGAAAGAATTGACGGGGGGAGATGTTTCAGGAGAGTACGTGGGTGTGGCAAAGATTAATAAAGAATTTCTTCCATTGTTTTTAAAGCGCCTGCAGGAATTGATTGAAACAGAGCAGCATCATATGTGGTGGGAAGACGTTCTATATTCTTATGTAGGGGAGAAAAAGATATATATAAATGATATCAATGGTATGTTTTGGGATGAGGTGGATTATATTGATGAATATGAGAGGATTCTTAAACATAGGGGATATGAGATTAATTTTGATATCAGCGTAAAGAAGACGATACCGATGATATAAGAAAGGGATATTAAAGATGGATGAGCATAGAATCTATGAGGACAAAGCAGATATTGACGGACAGCATACCAGAGATTTTTATAATAGGAGAGCGAAACAGATGGATGATATGGAGTGTCCATATACTGCTGTGCTGCTAGGAGATCAGAATCCAGATCATGCAGCAAAATGGAATATATTTGAACACGAGAATATATTGCCGCAATTGCAGATTACAAAAGAGAGTAATGTTTTGGATATTGGCTGTGGTATGGGCAGATGGGCAGAACAGGTGATTCCGTTGTGCAACTATTACTGTGGCGTAGATTTTTCCAGTGAAATGATCAAGGCTGCAAAGCAGCGGAATCATGGGAAAGAGGGGGATTTTGAATTTCTTAATTATTCTTTTCAGGAATTAGTGGAGCAGAAAAAAGAAACATTTAAGGGTAAATTTGACCGATTGATCATTGCCGGAGTCTGTATGTATATTAATGACAAAGAGCTGCCGGAATGTCTGGAAACACTGCTTAGCTTTTTCAAGAAGGATAGTATTTTTTATTTAACCGAGACTGTGGGGGTAGAAAAAAGACTGACTTTAAAAGAATTTTATTCGGACACTTTAAAATGTGATTATGATGCGATTTATCGGACACCAGAGGAATATAAGGAGTATTTTAAGGTGATAGAAAAAGCAGGATATCAGGCATTGCAACAGGGTTTTCTACCGAAACTGAATAATGAAGAAGGCTTTTCAGAAACAGACCGTTGGTATTCTATTTATAGAAACTAGTGTAAAGCATATTATGAAGATTGAATGAAATGGAAATTGTCTGCATTTAAATCTGCTTTGCAAAATGGGTTATAAAAGACGGAGGCAAAGATATGTATTACGTAAATGAAGATGTTAAAAATTGTGTAAGAATTTTTCCAGAGCAGGGAAGATATGATTATCATCGTTATGATATGAATGAAAATCCGGAAGGGCTGCCGAAGGAATTTGTGGATTCCGTATTAAAAGAGATTACACCGGAATTTCTTGCAATCTATCCGGAGCCGGACAGGTTTCTAAATAAATATGCCAAGTATATCGGGGCAGATTACGAAAATGTGCTTACTACAAATGGTTCGGATATGGCAATCCGCTATCTTCTGGAGGTGTTTTGTGAAAAAGGAAAAGAAGTAGTCACGGTAACGCCGTCTTTTGAGATGTATGCAGTTAATTGCAGTATTCTGGGATTGCGGCATAAAGCTGTCAGATATAGAGAGGATTTATCAATCAATGTGGATGAGATAGTAGATGCGGTTTCTGAAGAAACGGATATTGTTGTATTGTTGAATCCTAATAATCCGGTTGGAAATGTATATACAGAAGAAGAATTGGAGCAGATTGTAGATAAGGCAGAGCAGTGTGGAGCTATCGTGATTATTGATGAAGCATATCACTATTTTTATAAAGAAACTTTTCTTTCTTATGCATTGAATAGAAATAATGTGGTGGTGCTTCGGACATTTTCCAAATTGTTTTCTCTGGCGGCCTGCCGGCTGGGAATGATTATCAGTAATCCTGAAATTATTGGATACGTTAAGAAATCAAGACTGACTTTTGAAGTGAATTCAATCGCACTTCTTTTTGCGGAGAGACTGATGGATCATCCGGAGATAATAGAAGGTTTAATCAAGGAGGCAGATGAAGGGAAACAATACACTATCCATCGCCTGCAGCAGGAAGGATATGAGGTCAGGGATTGCAGAGGAAATTTTATTTTTGTGAAGCCGAAAATTTCTCCGAAGGATGTGGAAATGCTGTTAAAGGAAAAGGATAAGATATTAGTTAAGACTTATGGAAACGATTTGTTGAAGGGTTATATCAGAGTGTCCACTGGCTCCAAAGAAGCAATGAGGTTTTTTGTGGATAAGTTTTTAGAAAAGGACAAATAGGGGAAAATAATGAAGCGGATTATAATTTTTGGAACAAGTGTGAGTGCAGAAAAGATATATTGTAATATTAAAAAAGATGCTGTAGAGATTGTTGCATATTTAGATAATAATCAGAAAAAACAGGGGAAATTATTTCACGGGGTGAAAATAGTTAGTCCGGCAGAAGGAATTAAGCTGGAATTTGATTACATTATTATTGCTTCGGGTAAATATGATATAATGGGCAAACAGTTAATGGAACTGGGAGTAGAGAAAAAGAAAATACTTTCCTATTTTGCATTTAATCACGACGATTATGATGATTTTCGAGAAATATTCCACATGGAGGGAATGATTTATGATGAAATGACTTTAAAAATGGAGCATATGCAGAAATATTTGTCTAATATGCAGTATGAGCTTGCCGACAGCATCTGGAAAGAAAAAATACAGATTCCGGATATTAAGACAATTGACGAAACGATTGATGATATTATTGAGAAAAGATTATCTGTCAGCCGGTATGGGGATGGAGAGTTTGATCAAATTGATGGTCGCAGAGAGGGGTATCAGGAGCCAGATGTCCGATTATCGGAAAGACTGAAAGAAATTTTAATAAAACCAGTTGAAGGTCATGTGGTTGGGCTGGCAGATATATACGGAGATTTATCTCATTTGGAAGATAAGTATGCAGATTATTTCAGAAATGTATTAATCAGATACCGTCAGGATCATTATAAATATATGAATATGAACAGGACATATTATAATGCATTTATCAGCCGGATATACAGCGAAATGAAGGATAAGAATTTAGCTGGAAATTGGTTTCTTAAGCTGAAAAGGATATGGAAAGACCGAAATGTTGTCATTGTAGAAGGTGATAAAACAAGATTTGGAGTTGGAAATGATTTGCTGGACGGGGCTATATCCGTTAAAAGAATTCTATGTCCGGCAAAGGGGGCATTTGAGAAATATGGGGAAATCTTAGAATCTTGTCTATCAATGCAAAAGCAGGATTTATTTTTGTTGGCATTAGGACCGACTGCAACTGTGCTGGCATACGATTTGGCAGCACAGGGATATCAGGCAATAGATATTGGTCATCTGGATATTGAATATGAATGGTATTTAAGAAGGATAGAAGATTATAAGGTTGCCATTGAGGGGAAGTATACCAGCGAGGTAGTTGGGGGAGATATCGTGGAAGATTTACATGATACTTCTTATGATGCACAGATTGTAGAAAGAATTTAGGGAAGAAATTTTGATGGATATGTTTGTGGTTTAGTTGTTTTGTAAAGGATAGAAAATTTAAAATGGACTTATGGAGAGGATAAAATGGGAAAATGTGTTATATTTGGTGCATCTAAAACAGGGAATGCAGCATACAGACTGTTAAGAAATCAATATGAAGTGATAGGTTTTGCGGATAATGACTCGAAAAAATGGGGACAGAGTTTTTGTGGTAAAGAAATTTTTAACCCAAACCAATTATCTTCTATGGAGAATGTGGAAATTATCATTGCCAGCGTATATTATTCCTCTATTTATAAACAGTTAAAGGGGCTTGGAGTTCAAAACGTGCAAGTGTTTTTTTTGGTAGGACGTGCTGTGGAAAATAATAGTGATGAATATAAATTATATCGGTTTTCGGATGGATTTTTATTTGAAACCTGTGATTTTGATAAAGAAGAGATCAAAAAAATAAAGAATGATTTTTCACAAAATTATATATTGACTCCAACAGAAGAAAAAATCCCAGTAAAGAAAACAGATAGAAAAAAGGTTTTATTCTGTGCATATATTTTTCCGCCGTTAGGAGGAGCAGGTGTCCAACGTTCATTAAAATTTGTAAAGTATTTAAGGGATTTTGGATATGAACCTATTATTTTAACGGTAGGAGAAAACGACAAAAAACTGACCTGCGATACAACGTTGTTGGAAGATATACCCAAGGATATAACAGTTATACGGATAGATAGTAAGGTATTTTTGCCAGAGCTTTTGCCGCAAGAGGAGCGGCAAGAGATATTTAATCTTTATTGTGGGATAGTTCAATCAGAGGGTTGGATAGAGGAATATCTTAAGGCTATTCAAGATGCAGATGTCCGTCTTATTCCGGATAACCAGATTATCTGGGTAAATGAATGCCTCAAACGAATTGAACAAAGATTGAATTTGGAAGAGATAGATATCATTTATACTACAGGCAATCCATATAGTACATATTTTTTAGGATATTATATAAAAAGAAAATATGGGATAAAATGGATTCAAGATTATAGAGATCCATGGATGACCAATGCATTTTATTTAGAAAATTATCATGATAATATAAAAGGAACGGAACAGTTACAGAAAGAATTAGAAAAAAATTTGACCAGATATTCCGATGCGATTTTGGTTGTGGCTCCCAAGATGAAGGAAGAATTTGTGACAGAATATGGAATACATGAGAACAAAGTTTTTGGGATTACAAATGGATATGATGAAGATGATTTTAAAAATATAGCTGACTATTGTGAGAGGAATAAGAAGTTTACTTTATGCTATAATGGTATGATATATATAGATAGAAATCCGTTAGAACTTTTAAGGATTATAAATGAATTGATTGATGAAAAACGGATTATGAGGGATGAGATACAATGGATATTTAACGGAACTTTTGAGAAGGACTGGAAACAGAAAATAGACGCCATGGATCAATATCAGATTGTTAAATATAATGGATATTTAATGCATCATGATAGTATACAGTCGGCTATACAGTCAGATTTATTGATTTTGTTTGGCGCAAAAGGGGAGGCGACAAAGATATTATATACTGGAAAGGTATTTGAATATATTCGAATGAAAAGGCCGATTCTTAGTTTTTCAACAGAAGGAGGAGTTTTAACTGATATTTTAAAAGAAACGCAGACAGGTGAAAACTTCGAATATGACGACAGTAAAAATGTTAAAAGATATCTTCTGCAAAAATATGATCAATGGAAAAATGGAGAAGAAGAAAAGTGTGGAAAGGAAGAGGCGATTCAGAAATACAGCCGGAAATATCTTACATACAAACTGGCCGAAATATTTGATAATATATTAGAAGCAGATTGATAAAATGGCGGTGAAGATGTGTATAAGAGCGATGAGGTGGATATATGAAAGAAAGATTATTAAAAAAGATTGAAAAAAGAGAAATGGTAGTAGGAGTAGTAGGGTTAGGTTATGTAGGGCTTCCTCTGGCTGTAGAAAAGGCAAAAGCAGGATTCCGTACTATTGGTTTTGATGTTCAGTCAGACAAGGTGGATAAAGTAAATCAGGGAGAGAATTATATTGGTGATGTTGTGGATTCTGATTTAAAGCGACTGGTACAGGATGGTGTATTGACAGCAACAAATGATTTTGAATTTATACGGGAAGTAGATTTTGTTGCCATCTGTGTGCCTACTCCGCTTGATTCCCATCAGCAGCCGGATATATCTTATGTAAAATCTTCAGCAGAGGAGATTGCAAAATATTTGAAGAAGGACACATTAGTCGTTTTGGAATCTACTACTTATCCAGGAACAACAAAAGAGTTGATTATGCCGATTCTGGAAATTGGAACAGGTTTGAAATGTGGAAAGGATTTCTATCTGGCTTTTTCTCCAGAGCGCGTTGATCCCGGAAATCTTATTTACAAAACAAAAAATACACCCAAAGTGGTGGGTGGAATTGGAAAAGATGCAACAGAGGTAGCGGCTGCAATGTATCGAACTGTATTGGAGGGGGATGTATTGGAAGTGTCTTCGCCAGAAATTGCAGAGATGGAAAAGATTTTGGAAAATACATACCGCAATGTGAATATTGCCTTGGTTAATGAATTGTCTATGCTGTGTAATAAAATGGGGATAGATGTATGGGAAGTGATTGAGGCGGCCAAGACAAAACCATATGGTTTTCAGGCATTTTATCCGGGACCGGGGCTTGGTGGACACTGTATTCCGTTAGACCCATATTATCTCTCCTGGAAAGCAAGAGAATATGGCTTCCATACATCTATGATTGAAAGTGCAATGATGATTAATGACAGAATGCCGGAATATTGTGTAGAACGAGCAGAAAAAATTCTTAATCGTTCTAAGAAACCGTTAAGCGGTTCAAAAATATTGGTTCTTGGCGTAGCATATAAACAGGATATTGATGATTATCGTGAAAGTCCGGCTATCCGAGTGATTCGGGAGCTGAAAAGGAATTTTGCAGAAGTGGATTTTTTTGACCCATGGGTAAAGGAATATAGAGATGGGGAACAATGGTACAAAGGACTAGCAGAAATAAATCCTTTAGTAATTAAAGCATATGATCTTGTTATGATTACTACCGCACATACGAATGTAGATTACGAGATGGTACAAAAAAATGCAAAAGCAGTATTTGATACGAAAAATGCAATGAAACAGATTTTGCAACGGGATAATGTGGAAGTATTATAATTATTTATGAAGACAAAAGTCTGTGTAAGGAGAAGGAAGTGAGGAGACAGCCATGAAATATGCGTTAATAGGATGTGGGAGAATTTCTACAAATCATATCAAGGCAGCAGTGGAAAATGGTTTAGAAATAGTTGCTGTTTGTGATATTCATTTACAGCATATGGAGCAGCTTTTAAGCAAGCATAATTTATGTGAAGATACATCAATCAGAAGGTATACGGATTATAAAAAAATGATTGAGGAAAATGAGATTGATGTGATCAGCATTGCGACTGAAAGTGGTCTGCATGCAGAAATTGCCCTTTACTGCATTGCTCATAAAGTTCATGTGATTATAGAAAAACCGATGGCGATGAGTATAGAAGATGCAAGAAGAATTATAGAATTATCAGAAAAATATAATGTAAAGGTATCAGCCTGCCATCAGAATCGTTTTAACATTGCTGTTCAAAAGATGAGGCAGGTATTAGAGAAAGGGAGATTCGGAAAGATTTCACATGGTTCTGTTCATGTGCGTTGGAATAGAAACAAGGACTATTATATACAGGCGCCATGGCGAGGAACATGGGTACAGGATGGTGGTGCTTTGATGAATCAGTGTATTCATGGGATTGATTTGCTGCGATGGATGATGGGGGATGAGATAGAAAGCGTATATGGTGTGACCAAACAGCAATTTCATACTTATCTAGAAGCAGAAGATATAGGTATGGCAGTTGTGAAATTTAAGAATGGAGCGGTTGCCACAATTGAGGGAACGACCAATGTATATCCCCAGAATCTGGAAGAGACTTTGTATTTATTTGGTGAAAAAGGTACAGTGAAGCTTGGGGGAAAATCTACCAATAAGATTGAAGTATGGGATTTTGCAGAGGGAACAAAGGCAGATGAACAAAACAGAGGGTTGGAAGAGGTAACGAATAATGTATATGGCAATGGGCATACTAGTCTTTTTGCAGATGTGATTGATGCGATCAAGAATGACAGGAAGCCATATGTGGATGCTTATGCTGGTTTAAGGGCATTAGAACTTGTACTAGCTATCTATAAAAGCCAGAAAGAGGGAATGCCGGTTCGGTTGCCTCTTAAAGAGTTTGCCAGCGCTGATATGCAAGGAGAATTTTGATGAGGGGAGAGTCGTCTGCATGGTGAAGGATACGATAGATTTTTTTGTACATGAGAGCTGTTATATAGATGAAGATGTGCAGATCGGATCTAATACAAAGATATGGCATTTTTCCCATATTCAGTCAGGTGCCAGGATTGGTACGGATTGTACACTGGGACAAAATGTTAATATTGCGAATTATGTGTATATAGGAAATAAGGTTAAGATCCAGAATAATGTTTCTGTATATGAAGGTGTGGAGATAGAAGATGGTGTTTTTTGCGGACCATCTTGTGTATTTACAAATGATTTGACGCCAAGGGCAGAATATCCCAAGGGAAGGGAAAATTATAAAAAGACTTTAGTAAAAAAGGGTGCAAGCATTGGTGCAAATGCTACAATTCTATGTGGAACAGTGATAGGAGAATATGCAATGGTTGCGGCAGGTGCGGTGGTAGTAAAGGATGTGCCAGACTATGCTTTGGTTGCAGGGGTACCGGCAAAGGTGATAGGAAGTGTAGACAGGTTTGGAAATGTAATAAAAAACGGTGATATTGACTAAGGGGGGAGGATATCTTATGTTGATTATGCATATTGTAGGAAACCGTCCGCAGTTTATTAAATTGGCACCATTGTCAAAAGAAATTCAGGACAGGGGATATAAAGATATTATTTTGCATACGGGACAGCATTATGACAAAAATATGTCTGATGTATTTTTTGAGGAACTGGGAATTGATAGGCCAGTTGAAAATCTGGAAGTGGGAAGCGGAAGTCATGCTGAAATTACAGCCCGGGCAATAATCGGAGTAGAAAAGGCTTGTTTAAAATATAAGCCGTCTATCGTAATTATTTATGGTGATACAGATACCACATTAGCAGCGGCACTTGCATGCAAAAAATTAAATATACCATTGGCACATGTAGAGGCAGGACCAAGAACCTATCATAAAGAAAACCCAGAAGAAATGAACAGAGTGGTAGTGGATCATATTTCGGATATGTGTTTTTGCCCAGACAAGTCATCCGTGAGAAATCTGAACAAAGAGGGGATTGTACATAATGTATGGTTTAGCGGAGATATCATGTATGATGCTTTTTTACAGACTGAAGCAAAGCAGAAGGAAAATCTGTTGGAAAAGTACCATTTAAAAAAGAATGATTATGTATTAATGACATGGCACCGTCAGGAAAATACGGAAAGTAAGGAAAGGATGGAGCAAATCCTTTCATTTTTAGAAAAAGTTGAGAGTAAAATTTTATATCCGATGCATCCCAGAACCAAAAAGGTATTACATGAATTTGGATTATGGGAAAGATTAAACAATATTTCTAACTTAAAGGTCATTGAGCCAGTAGGTTATGTGGAAATGGTATATCTGCAATCCAATTGTAAGATCATTTTAACGGATTCCGGTGGATTATCCAAGGAATCAGTGTTTGCCGGAGTTAAATGCCTGTTTATGGTAGATTTGCATGTGTGGCCGGACTTGGAAGCAATCGGATGGGTAAAACATATTTATTTTGATAATGAAGCAAGTGTAAGGGAAGCGTTGAAAGATATTATGGCAGACAAGGCAGACAGGCAGACAGTAGATTTTTATGGAGATGGATATGCTGCCGCCAAAATAGTGAACTGCATAGAAGAGTATATGGATAATTTTAAAAGTTATGAGGATTAATGTGGAGAGATACTATGGAATTTAGGGATTTAAAGAAACAATATCAGCTTTTAAAGGAAGAGATGGATTCTGCCGTTATGAAGGTGATGCAGAATACGGATTTTATTTCAGGTGGTGATGTGTCGGAATTGGAGAAAAGCTTAGCTGAATATGTAGGAGTAAAACATTGTATTACTTGTGGAAACGGAACAGATGCTTTGATGTTGGCACTTTTAGCATGGGGGATTCATGAGGGTGATGCAGTATTTGTACCTGATTTTACCTTTTTTGCATCCGGTGAGGCGGTTGCGGCAGTGGGTGCCGTTCCCATATTTTTGGATGTAGAAAGAGATACCTTTAATATTTCTCCCGATGCATTAGACAAGGCTGTAGATAAAGTATTAAAAGAAGGTAAATTGGTACCCCGTGCGGTTGTCGCTGTGGATTTGTTTGGTCAGCCAGCAAATTATCCCGCACTCAGGCAGATTGTAGAAAAGTATCAGATTTTACTTCTGGAAGATGGAGCACAGGGGTTTGGCGGTGCAATACAGGATAAAAAAGCATGTAGTTTTGGTGATATATCCACTACATCATTTTTTCCGGCGAAGCCACTGGGATGTTATGGTGATGGAGGGGCAGTTTTTACAGATCATGATGAATGGGCAGAAATGATACGTTCCATGAGAGTACATGGAAAAGGGGAAAATAAATACGATAATGTGCGGATAGGAATGAATTCACGGTTAGATACGATTCAAGCAGCAGTTCTTAGAGTGAAGTTAAAAACTTTTGTACAAAAAGAACTTGAACAGGTAAATCAGGCTGCTGGATGGTATGATGAAATGTTAGAGGGTCTGGTAGTAACACCTAGGATAATGGATGGATTTTTTTCCAGTTGGGCACAGTATACGATTGTTTGTAAAGATTTGAATCAGAGAGAGAATTTACAGAACAGTTTGAGAAAAGAAAATATCCCCACTATGGTGTATTATGCGAAGGGTATGCATGAACAGAAGGCTTTTGAAAAACTAGAAATTGGAGCGGGTGATTTTGTCAATACATTATATTTAAAGGATAGAGTGTTGTCACTGCCAATCCACCCATATTTAGAGAAAAATCAGGTTAAAGAAATTGTTGGCAGGATAAAAAGTGTGATATCTGTATAGTAATAATGAGATACGGATTGCCAGTATGGGGTTCAGGATTATTTGTGTTGATAGTGGAAAGGTGGCAGAATTTTGAAAGTAAAGATGTTTTTAGTGACAGATTCATTTCCTTTTGGAAAAGGTGAAAAATCTTTTATTATTCCGGAACTTCCTTATTTATTAGAAAATTTTGATTTGACAATTATTACGAAAGCCGGCAAAGGAATGGTGGAGGATGTAGAAAATATTACAACATTACAGGATGGTATTAAAGTTGTCAAGATTATTGATTATATGAAGACAAAGAAACCAAGTCCATTACAAAGAAAACTTCGTATATTATATTTATTTGATAAAAAGGTTAGGCAGGATTTTGTAAATATTATAAAGGGAGAAAATAGGATACATAGAATAAAATATATGCTGTCGTATTATGCCAGTGCTCGTAAATTTCTGGCGGCATTGAAGCACACAGGGATACCTTTGGATAGTAAGGAGGAAGTGATTTTTTATACATATTGGAATACATATGCAACGTTAGCACTTCTTATGTGTAAGGAGAGGAATCCTAATATAAAAGTAATTACAAGAACGCATGGATATGACCTTTATAATGAACGTACTTTTTGTGGCAGGCAGCCATTTCGGAGTTACGTAAATTCTATAATAGACGCAATTTTTTTTATTTCGAAAAAGGGAATGGAATATTATATTGACAGGTTTTCTAAAGGTATCAGCCAACCTATATTCCGTTTAAACAGACTAGGGATTAGTGATTATTATACTAAAAATTCCAAGGTGAAAGAAAAAGGATTTAATTTAGTCAGTTGTTCTTATGTTATACCAGTAAAGAGGGTAGAGTTGATAATTAAGGCGTTAAAAAATATAGATGATAAGAAAGTAATACATTGGACTCATTTTGGGGATGGACAAGCGTTGGAAACAGTAAAGGCCGAAGCCTCGGAATTATTGGATAGTAAAGAAAATATTGATTATACATTTGCAGGTTTTTGTCCTAATGAGGAAATTATAGAGTATTATAGGGAACATTATATTGATTGTTTTATTACCACGACATCATCAGAGGGTATTCCTGTGACCATTATGGAAGCATGTTCTTTTGGAATACCGGTTATTGCTACTGATGTGGGAGGAATACCGGAAATTGTTGAAAATAACGTAAATGGAATATTACTTTGTGCGAATCCTAGGGTGGATGAAATTGCAGATGCGATTGAGCGGTTATATGGTTTATCAGAAGAGACAATTATGCTTATGAGAAGCAATTCACGCATGATGTGGGAAGAACGATATAATGGGAATAAAAATTTTTTAGAGTTTGTCAATTGTATAAAAAACGATATTTAATATATAGGGTATTTTATGGGATTTGTGCCTTTAATATAGATAAGTATATGTAGACTATGATATAATAATGTAACCAACTAAAGTAAAGTTGGGGTTGATGACTGGTGCAAGGGGCAGCAGACTTCATTGTAATAAGATAATATTGAGAATTAGTATGAAAGGGGATTTAACTATGAAGAAAAGTGTAATTGCAATTACGAGTGGTGTAATAGGAGGAGTGGCGGCTGCTACGACAGTAAAAAAACACAACAACAAAATCATAAATGAAAAAATAAAAAAAGCTGATAAGTTTAAAACCTATTATACTATGTTGAATCAGTGGTTATGCATTAAACAGGAAAACCGGAATTTGGCAGAATATTTTATAAAGAATAATTACAATAGAGTTGCTGTTTATGGACTTGGAGAAATGGGCAAACGTTTAATGGAAGAGCTTAAAGATACGGAAATTGAAGTAGTTTATGGAATAGATAAGGACATTGATGGTACACTTTGTGATATTACAGTATATTCATTGGAAGATATCGAGCATATTACTGAAAGAGCAGATGTGGTTGTGGTAACTGCTGTTTTTGCCTATGAGGAGATAAAGGATATGATTTGTGAGAAATTGGACGCAGAAATGATTTCTTTGGAAGATGTTGTACTTGAAGTTTATTAATATACAGCAGAAAGGAGCAGGAATGGATTTAATTAGTATATTGGTCATCACGTATAACTCTGCTAAAACAGTGGTTGAGACATTGGAAAGTATAAAAGGTCAGACCTATAAAAATCTGGAATTGGTTGTGTGTGACGATCATTCTACAGATGATACAATTACAGTGGTAAAAGAATGGTTGGGGAAAAATAGTAAAAGATTTGTGAATGTCAGGGTTCTTATAGGAAAAAAGAATCATGGGGTGGTAAGAAATTGTAATATTGGTATAAATCAGATACAGGGAAAATATGTCCAATTGATAGCGGGTGATGATATTCTGTTAGAGGAAGCAGTTGAGAAAAAGTATCAGTTTGCAGAAAATAACCATTTAAGTGTTGTGTATTCTAAGGTGGAACCTTTTGGTCAGAATATTTCATATGTAAAAACCATTCAAAGAAATTATGAGAAAAGTTATAAAATCATAAAAAAGGGATGGAAAGAGCAATATGATAATATTATATTAAATAATTTTATACCTGCTACCGGAGGGGATTTTTATTTGTCGGATTATATTAAAGAAATAGGATATGATACCCGCTATCCGATGATAGAAGATTATCCTCTTATATATCAGTATATTGTAAACGGAAATGAAGTGGTATTGTTAGATGAGGTGTTAACGAAATACAGGATATCTGACACATCTGCTGTAGGGAAAAGCAGTCCTAAGTATATCAGGGACTGTATAAAATTTTTCTTATTTGTCAGGGTAAGGGAACTACTTAAAAACAGAAGATATTTAGATGCCAAAAAGGAACTTTTTGGGTTGATATCGAGATGGATCGACAGTATTGTATAACAGTATGAATATTGTGGATGGGATTGGAAGATATGAAAGGACTGGATAAATTATGATACCATATGCGGATTTTAAAAGAATGCATAAAGGCGTGAAGGATGAGATACATAGTGCAATCGATCGAGTATTGGATGCGGACTGGTATATTCTGGGTAAAGAATTAGAGCAGTTTGAGCAGAAATATGCATCTTATTGTGGAACCCAGTATTGCCTTGGGGTTGGAAACGGACTAGATGCATTACATATTATTTTGAGAGCTTATGGAATCGGTGCTGGTGATGAAGTGATTGTTCCATCTGACACATTTATTGCGACAGCCCTTGCAGTTAGTTATTGTGGTGCTAAGCCAGTATTTGTAGATGTATGTGAGAATTCTTATAATTTGAACCCGGTATTGCTGGAGAATAAAATTACAGAGAATACAAAGGCGGTCATGGTAGTGCATTTGTATGGAAGGATGGCAGATGTTGAGTCGATCAGAGATATCGCAAAAAAATATCATTTAAAGGTTATTGAGGATGCAGCACAAGCACATGGGGCAATGATTGATAAAAAGAGAGCAGGTTCATTAGGGGATGCGGCAGGATTTAGCTTTTATCCTGGGAAGAATCTGGGAGCGTTTGGAGATGCAGGGGCAATTACAACGAATGATAAAGAATTGTATGAAAAGGCCAAAATAATCCGCAATTATGGTTCAAATGTGAAGTATCATCATATATATAAGGGGTTTAATTCACGTATGGATGAGATGCAGGCAGCTGTTCTTAAGATAAAGTTAAAATATTTGGATGAATGGACAAGTGAGCGGAAAAGGATAGCAGAATATTATAAAAAGAATATCAGTAATGATAAAATCCAGTTACCTGTAGAGGATGATAAGGACAATGTATGGCACATTTTTCCTGTGTTTTGTGAGGAAAGGAACAAATTACAGAATTATTTAGCCGATAACGGAATTATGACGCAGATTCATTATCCAATTCCAGTACATCTTCAGGAAGCATATAGAGATTTACATTATAAAAAGGGTGATTTTCCGGTAGCTGAGAAAATTGCAGATACGGAGCTTTCCCTACCGATCTGGTATGGGATGACAACAACAGAGATGGAACAAGTAGTACAAGTATTAAATCGATTTTAGGAGGAGCATTATGCAAATTGTTAAATATCAGTTTCAGCAACATGGAGATGAACGTGGGCAATTAGTCGCATTAGAGGAATATAATGATATCCCTTTTGAAATTAAGAGGGTTTATTATATGTATGATACAGGAGAAGGGGTAACTAGAGGTTATCATGCACATAAATCTTTAGAACAGATATTGATATGTATTCATGGCTCTTGTAAGATTTTACTGGATAATGGAACAGAAAAGAAAAAAGTGTTTTTGGAGAAACCATATGAAGGATTATATGTTCCTAATAATATGTGGAGAGAAATGTATGATTTTTCTCCGGACGCAGTATTGATGTGCCTGGCATCAGAAGTATATAATGAAGAAGACTATATAAGGAATTATGATGACTTTAAAAAATTTATTGCAAATACAGAGGGAACTGTATAAATATTATAATGTAGTTGTATTATGTATTGACAATATAATGTGAAAGGATAAATGATGTGGAAAATAGAAGAGAGAAGATTATAGAGGAATTAACAGCAAGTAATAAATCCTGTATTATATATGGAACAGGGAAATTTGGAATTTGTGTGGCAGAATATCTGCTAAAAAACCACATTGAAATCCATTGTTTTTGTGACAGTGATACTTATTATTACAAGGGGAAAAAAGTTATCATAAACAATAATGGAGAACAAATTTTTAATGTTATAAATGACAAAGAGTTAAACAAGATAGGTGCCCAATATAATATTCTTTTAGGAATGATAGATTATTCTCTGATGACACAGTTAAAGAATAAGTGCCCCCAAAGTGCAATAGTAGATTACCTTGATGTTGTTCCGAACCATATAATGGATTTGCAATATGTGGAAGAGAATAAAAAGCAGCTTACGAAGGTATATAACCTGCTAGAAGATGAAGAATCAAAAAAGATTATGAAAAGCTTTATTTTTGCAAGACTAACAGGAGATGTAGAGGAGTTATCAACATTTAATAAAAATCCTGAATATACATATGATTATGGATTGTTGGGTCTGAATAACACAGATGTAGTGATAGATGGTGGTGCTTATGTAGGAGATACGATTTTGGAAATCCAACGATATGTAAATGGGAATGTAAAAAATATTTTCGCTTTTGAACCGGATAATGTTACTTTTGAAAGGTTAAATAAAAATGTAGGGGAGAATGCGGCAATACATCTTGTAAATGCCGGTTTGTGGAAAAATACATCTATATTAAAATTTAAGAATTCAGGAACACTTGGTTCTAAACTAGAGGAAGATGCGGAAGACGAGATTAAAGTAGTAAGCTTGGATGATTTTAATGAAGAGGGAATATTGGAAAATGTGACGATAATTAAGATGGATATTGAAGGAAGTGAATTGGATGCGTTAAGAGGGGCAGAGAAGCTATTATGCAAAGAGATGCCCAAATTAGCAATCTGCGTTTATCATAAGAATGAGGATATATTTTCTATCCCTCTTTATATAGCATCTTTGAATCTGAAGGAAGGAGAATATAAATTCTATTTAAGGCAGCACAGTTATTCTGTTGAAGAGACGGTACTATATGCTATACCTACAAATAATTAAACAAAGTATTATATTTGCATTATAAATTGCTATTGTTAATATTATATTTCAGTGTATAAAGAGGATAATTTATGACATTCAGTATATTAAGTGAAAATGATTATAATTTAATTTGTGAAGAATATCAGTATTTTTATAATAGTATGCAATTTCATAAGTTAAATAAAGAAAAGGTAGAAAGGGTAGAATTTCTGGTATTTGGTGATAAAAAAAAGAAATTAGCTCTGCCTATAGGTGTTATCGATAATTGTATAAAAGTTCCATATTCTGCACCATTTGGTATTTTTGAAAAATTGCAGAAGCATATAAAGTTGGAGGAAATAGAAGAGGCTGTGGATTTGTTAGAACAATATGCAGGGAATATGGGAATTGAATCTATCATGTTTCGGATTCCGCCATCTTTTTATGATGAATCATTTATTTCCAAGGTTCAGAATTGTCTTTTGAGAAAAAACTATAAAATTGATTGTTGTGATTTGAATTATCAGATTTTTATTAGTAATATGGAGTATTATATGCAGTCCTTATTACGTAATGCTAAAAAAAATTTAAAGCATGCATTAAAGGTAGATTTTGATTTTCTCCATTGTGATACTATGCAAGAAAAACTGGAAGCATATGAAGTGATAAAAAGAAACCGTGAGCGTAAAGGATATCCGCTTCGCATGACGTGTGAACAGGTAATGCATACGATAAAGATAACAGAACACGATTTTTTTCTGTTAAAGAACGAGGGTGTTTCTGTTGCAGCAGCAATAGTATTTAAGGTGAATACTTTTTGTTATCAGGTAATTTATTGGGGAGATATTGAAGGCTATGAAGATAAGAGGCCTATGAATATGTTAGCATATAAAGTATATGAGTTTTACTGTCATAAAGGTATTAAAATATTAGACATTGGTCCTTCAACAGAAGAAGGAGTCCCTAATTATGGGCTGTGTGATTATAAGGAAAGTATAGGATGCAGCGTCAGTACAAAATATACTTATATAAAATGTCTGGAATAGGAGGGTTTATGAGGGACATAAAGGATTATACGGAAAACTATGTGAATCTCGTTTTTGAAGATTATCAGGTGATGTATAGAAGAAAACTGGTGTTAGAAATAATAAGAAAGTATCCTCATAGAAGAATATTGGAGATTGGGTGCGGAATGGAACCACTGTTTAAATATCTTGATAGCAAAGAGTATGATCAATATGTTGTTATTGAGCCAAGTGAGCAGTTTTGTAAAAATGCTATTAAAGAATCATTAGAAAATGAAAAAATCACATGCATAAATGATTACTTTGATGCATCTGAGAAAGTAAAACAATATAAGTTCGATTTTATTATTTGTTCCAGTCTGTTACATGAGGTGGAAAATCCTGAAGAATTGTTAAAAAATATCGCAATGATATGTACTAAAAGTACGATTGTGCATATTAATGTTCCGAACGCAAATTCATTTCATAGACTTTTAGCAAAAGAGATGAATTTGATAGACGATGTGCATGAGATGTCTGACCAAAATAAATTATATCAGCAGCATAATGTATATGATAAGACGAGACTTGGTAAAACGGTGGAAACTGCGGGGTTTAGTGTGATTGAAGCGGGTTCTTATTTTGTGAAGCCATTTACGCATAAGCAGATGTTTGACATGTTAGAAAATCATATTATTAACGAGAAGGTTTTAGATGGATTATATAATATAGTAAAATATTTTCCCGAGTATGGCAGTGAAATATTTGTTAATGTGAGTGTAGGGAGGATACAAAACAGATGAGAGATGGAATTACGGTAATATGTTTTGGTCATAATGAAGGGAAAAGAGCAGATGCTTTTTTCAAAAGTGTAAGTATGTTTGACGAGGTGATATTTGGAGACAGGGGGTGTGAAGATAACACCTGTGAAATTGCTTCTAAGTATGAAAATGTGACTATTTATAAGATGAATTATACTGCAAGACCAGAAAAGGAACCGGATATAGTAACAAATGATATCAAATCAATGATCGAGATGGCCTCTAATAAATGGATATTACGTTTAGGATTTGCAGATATTGTGCATCCTAGGTTATATGGGCAATTGATTGGATTATTAAATAAAAATAATTTTACATATACAGAAGTATGGGTTCCCTGGGTAGAATATTTGTTTGGAGTTGAAGATGAGGATATTCCCAACTGTCATTATCTAAGACCTGTCTTATCCAATAAAGAATATATAAAGTATTCTGGGGTAACTCACCGGGAGAGTACAGTTACAAAGAAAAAAGTATATAAGATGAAGAAAAACAAAAGAGTTGCAATTCATCATATGACTTATATTGATTTGCGTTATTCTTTTATGGAACAGCATATAAGATATTGTAAACAGGAGGTTACAACGTATTATAGTTTAAAAGAATCTCCCAAGAGGGAGATTCTGAAGGATGCTTTTCTAAGGTGGTGTTCCGATGTATCGGTAATAAAAAGAGCAATACATAACAAAAAAGAAAAGGAAATCATAATGCATGGTATTTCCATTTCAGTTTATCGTACATGGGAGTATAGTGCTACACTGTATTTGTTACAGTGGGCAGTTGATAAACCTAAATTTCTGGATAGGATATTTAAAATAATATATGATGGGATTGAAAAAAATCCCAAAACAAAAAAAGTTCAACCTAAAAAAATGATTAAATTATGTATAGAGGTTTTTAAAAACGGAACGTGTAATTTTTTTGATGATATATCTGCAATTATTGCGATTGGCATAATTGTTAATAGTATGTTATATATGGCTATCTGGGATAGCAGACGTGAAAAGAGTGCAGAGGAAATATACAATAGTTTAAAGATGCAAATTTTGTCTGATGAACAGTGAAGGTATTTATTAAATAGTGGTATAAAAAACAGATGCGAGAAAATCGCATCTGTTTTTTATGTTATAAAGAAATTGTTATTGTTTTCTATTTACGGAGCAGGAGTCTCCACATGTTCTGTCAATGTCCATGTAACAGAAACCTGAGGAACATCATCCTTTGCAGCTTCCCAAGCAGCATAGTCAGCATTGGTATTACATAAACCATATAAATTAAACTCCAAAGAAGGGAAATAATCAGTAGGATTATCTATAGCGTCCGGAACCAATTCATAAGTATACCCAGCAGTTGAATCATATTTTACAGCATAAGCACCCTCTACTGCGGGATCCAAACTGGTGTTAATGGTTGCTGTTGCGGTATCTGATTTTAAAGGTTCAAAGAGATTGCCGCTCATTAAAGCAAGATATAAGCTAGGTGTTGTAGGATCTGATTCAAATGACTCTTCATCAGATAACGCAATATTCTCTAATGTAGCAGCAGCATCTAACTGAACATCAACAGGAATAGTCCCCTTGTTAGTTGCAGTGAGTGAATCACTGAGACAGCTGTATGAAATAACTTCATTGCCCTCTTCATCTGTAGTCTTATTTGTAAAATAGAAACCTGTACCGTCAAATGCAGCATTGCCATGAGCTGCAGCTTCCGTTTCCATAATCAATCCCTGTGGATCTAAAATGAACTTAAAGATTGACTGTGCTGGTTCTTCTGCTTCTGTAGGTAATTCCACTTTGAAGATTGACTTATCAACAATAGCTTCTACATTACCGTCACCTGTTACGCCGCCGGTTGCAGCATCTTTATCAGTGATTTCAGTAGTTGGAGCAGCACTCACACTAAGTGGTACACATAACATAACGCCTGTCATGGCAAGTGCCATAAATTTGGATAAACTCGTTTTTTTCATAAATGATTCCTCCTTGAATGTTTGATTTTGTAAGCTTTGAGCTTATTATCCTGTCATTTAGTTATTGATAACGATGGATAAGCTGATATTCAGCTTACTGATTGCTTTACCGTCATCATTTAATAGATGATAGGTAAGAACGCAATCGTATGTACCCTTGTCCAAAGGAGTATCCAGAGTTATATTTTCTAAATGACTGCCTACAGGTATTGTAGGAGAGGTAAAAATTGTTTCCCCTGTGTCGGAACGAACAATATCAAAATAAACATCATTCGTATTAGCGGTAGAGTTCTCAACGTAGGCGTCACTGGATGAAGAATCCCCTTTGTTGAAGTTCCATGTTGTATTCATGGTAACCTCATATCTGCCTGCCTGCACTTTCTGATCCTGCATATCAGAAAGAATTTCTTCCACATTATCCGGTGTTACCACTGCATTCTTGCGTCCTGCTTCAGCAGACTGCCGGGTGAGAACTAAAACTAATGCCACAACGAGTATAATGGCAACTGTTGTAACAATTGCGACCATAGCGATGTTAGTTTTGGCTTGTTTTTGGGTTCCTGGGGACAATTTTTGAGAGATTCGTTCTTCAGTTGTTGATTGATTCGGCATGAATCCACCCTCCTTACCAATTATGTAATATAAATTGCCCTGTAATATATGTATCGGACAATCTGTTTTGGTAATTTAGCCCCTTATTGGAGAAAATTCCTAAAATTTACCTGCTTCAACTATACCATGTAAAAATATGGGGTGTCAATCAATTTATAAAATATATATGAATTGGAATCCCATAATTGTGCAAATGTTACAGATGTATTTGAAGCTATACATTATCTTCTATTTCCATACACTTCCCATTCCATTAAAGATTGCTCTTTTTATATGAGGAATGAGTATAGTATCTATAATATTATCATCTATCTGGTTTATGAGGCCCTCATTATAATATAACATCATGGAAAGTGCTTCACCCAAAGCCATTTGACCGGTAGGTTCCGTATGGGTATCAGAATGGCGGGGGGTGCCCATGGATATTCCGCCTATGGCAGCAGCTTCAGAGTCAAAGCTATCTTGGGGGTCCTGCGTTCTATTATTTGGACCGATTACAATATTGCCCGGAGACCATATAAATGCATGTTCCATCCCTTCCTGATAGTCAAAAGGATCGTTTCTTTTTGTATAGGTAATAAGTATTAAAAAATTATTTCTGGGATTATTGGGAAGGATTTTGATATAGTCTAAATCAGACAGCCGTGGATCATCTAATTCTTGTTGTTCAATATTGTGATACTGTATGTAGGATTCTTCAACAGCTGTAATTAGCTTGTTATAGGTAGGCAGATTATTATTTTTTATATTGGCAATAAAAGCTTTTAAAATGCTGTCGGGTAAAATATGGTGACGTGCCTGTCCGGGTGGGAGACGATCTAAATATTTGGCAGTATCCTTTTTTTGTAAGGTATTTTGGGTAGATGTTAAATGTTTCTGTGTGATTCGCACATCCTGCATTTGACAAACTGGTATTTGTTCAAGGATATTTTCTTTCACATCTTTTTGAATATTAGCTGTTGTTTGTGTATTTTCTTGTGTGTAAACAAACATGTTTTCATACCTCGCTTTCTGTGACGGTTATTTTGTTCAGAAAATGTTTTATTTATAATACTAAAATAAATGTAATATTGCAAATAGAGTTATTGAAAAAATGAAAGAGGGATTTAACTGCTGTTTCATTTTTGTATAATAGAAATTGACAAGAAATATATTATAAGCTATTTTGTGTATAAACGTATATATAAATAATACGTACTATGTGGTACATTTATTGATTTATTATTGTTAATTGAGTATAATATTGGGAAGAAAGCTTATGACAGGAAAGAAATTTGTGGATTTTACAATTGTCGATAATTTTATGTTTAGCAAGGTAATGCAGAATATGCATTGAAACAGCGCAAGGATGAGAATATTGAATGGTATCGGAGTATTCAATGTATCTTTAAGGAGGTTTGTAAGGGTATATAATAATCAACGAGCGTATTTTTCAGAGAATAAAAGAACTGGGATTTCCCAGAAAAATTTGCAGATAGAACAGGCATTACAGACAACACCCAATGAATTGTTGTCAGATACTTCCGATACTTAAAATAAATGGGAGGTCGATTATATGCTGGTGGATGAACAATCAGAGGATTATATTCTTTTGCAACAATATCATACGTTAGATGTCACAAAGAAGTCCAGGTTAATGGGATATTTGCAGGCTTTATGCCAAAATGAAAATAAAGAAAATTATGACGGGAGGGAGAAAGATGATAGCAGTCCAGCACAATCTGATGGCGGTCAATGCTGACAGACAGTTTAGTATAATAACAAGAGTTAAAAGAGCGTCTAATGAAAAGCTGTCTTCAGGATACAAAATTAATCGTGCGTCCGATGATGCTGCAGGATTATCCATATCAGAGAAGATAAGAAGGCAGATTAGGGGTTTGAATCAGGGAATAAAGAATACAGAAGATGGAATCAGTGTATGTCAGGTAGCTGATGGAGCATTGAGTGAAATTAGTACGATTATTCATAGGATGAAAGAACTTTCTGTGCATGCAGCAAATGGGATACTAAGTGAGGACGACAGAAAAGCGATAGAGGATGAGTACGCTGAATTAAAAGAGGAAATAGACCGAATTGGGCGAGATACGGAATTTAATGGAATCCCTTTGTTCTGCGGTAAGGATATTGAAATAGGACCGCCTGGTACTACTTTTGGTAGTATAGGGTTTGATCAAGTGGAACTGGGTTTTGCGGATCTGAGTTTATCGGATGCTCCTTTTACGCAAGGAAGTGGTGGGTATGAAACTAGAATTGCAACACGGACAACACCGAATGGAAATGTCAGTGGATTTGAGTGGGGTTTAATATTTGGTAACGGTAGTACTTCTACGCCATCCATAAGGTTTTCCGTGCTAGATAATAATGGTATTCCGACAAATGATGTACGTATAGTAGAACTTAGAAATATGGCAGTGAGTAATTATGTTGCTAATGAGACCAACCGTACATGGAGCCGAATGTTATCATATAATCAAAGCGGTGTTTCTTTTAATATTACACAGAAAGTGACAATTAGTGCTAAGAAGGGAAACGAGCAGTTTTATAACTTGACATATGATATTAAGAATATGGGGAATACAAACATTAGGTACGATTTTATGTATCATTGTGATACAGCCTATAACAATGACGATCAATGTGAGGGATATTTTATTAATGGTACAAGAGTCAGTAAAAGTACGCTTTATACAACGGATTCCAATTATTTGAATATGGGTAACAATAATATTTTGGGAACAATACCGAATAGTTTTTCTATTTGTGATCAGGACAATGTATTGCAGTTTACTGAAAAAATACAGATTAATTCTAATGACAGACCGGATATATTATCAATAGGGCATTATGCACGCATTGATGACTGGGATTATTATAACAGACTGAATGCTCAGTTGGGAAGCAATATGTTGCGGAATGATCTTGGTTTCAGTATGATTTGGACTGACCGTGTATTGAATGCAGGTCATACTCAAAGTCATGGATTGAAACAGGGAATTGCTGCGACGTCACATGATGCGAATGTTGCAGGTGTACCGCTCAAAAAAAATACAAAGAGACTGGCCTATCATGAATCAGAGAATCCCCTATTTATTCAGTCAGGGTGTAATGCTGGAGAAGGCATATATTTGACTATTGATGAGATGGATTGTACGATTTTGGGGTTAAAGGCTTCCTCCTGCCAAACGCAGGAAGCAGCGCAGAAATCAGTCGGCGAAGTTGATGGGGCATTAAAAATAATTAATGCAATGAGAAGCAGGATTGGTGCACAGCAGAATAGGTTGGAGTATACAATTACAAATGAGACTAACTATTCCGAAAATCTGCAGGCAGCAGAATCCCGGATTCGTGATACTGATATGGCAGAGGAAATGGTAAGATATAGCAGGCAGAGTATTTTAGAACAAGTGGGACAGGCAATGATGTCTCAGGCTAATCAGCAGCATGGGAGTGTATTGGAATTATTGCAGTAGTTTATTATTTAGTAATGGATATACAATAATATAAAAAATCCTTGCTGAATGAAGCTGGTTTAATTCACCATTTGCAGAACCACAGTAAGTGCTTGATTTTATATCTTTAATACAGAAAAAAATTCTGTTATAGTAAATTTAATGAATTGCAATTCTTACGTAACTGTGTACAATTATTTCCAGAACTTTGAATGGAGAAAACGACATGTCAGACAATATTATTTGCCGGATGGATCATGCGGCAGTAAGCGGACAATCAAATATGGAATTAGAGGATATTTCTCTTAATATAATAGAGAATCATTTGACGGCATTGATTTCCGAGGACGGAAGTGCTGGCAGGATTTTGGAAGTGCTGGCAGGTCTTCAGGAAGTACAATCGGGGAAGATAGAGTATCCCGGATTGAAAAACGTATGGGTGAAAAAAGGAATACATTCAGAAGAAGAGCGTACACAGTCGGGGCAGGTTGCTTATTCCCGGCTAAAGGCTGTGACAAGAACAGGAAATAGGGCAGATGAGGAAGAAGATGCCGGAATTTTTTTAAAGACGATACAGTATGTACCGGATGATATTGTGTGTTATAGTGGATTAACGGTAGGAACATTTTTACAAGGTATGGCAGGAGGTAGCCAGCAGATGACCAGAGAGGCTTTACGGCTTCTTTCTCTATTTGATATAGATGTTAATGAGCAGCTTTTGGAGATGACATTTGAGCAAAACAGGCTGGTGTCGGTGATTCAGGCGATGATGGCAAAGCCGGCATTGTTATTATTGAACAGACCTTATAATATGCTGAAGGAGCGGACGTATAAGTTATTGCTGAAAGAGATCGTAGATTTATATGCAAGGGGTGCAACGGTGGTTTTGGCGGCAGAGCATTTTAGGGATGTGGTATTGCCAGCTCATGAATATGTATTTATAAAAGAAGGTAAGATAATCGGAAAATTCGCAAGAAACCAGCTGCCGGTTCCGTCAAAAGTGGTTACGCTGTGGGGTGGAAGCATTTCACCTATGTTGTCGGAGAAAATGACGATGCTTACGAGACGTAAAGGGTATTGCCGTTTTTTATATAATGAGCAGAATATGAAGGAACTGGCACTGCGGATCAGTATAACCGGATGCCAGAATTTTAATATAGAGGAGCTTACGATGGAGGAAATGCTATTTGAAAATTATGAGAGGTGGATTTCGTGAAAACCGTTCTTTATTTTGAGTGGATGAGAAAACAGCAAAAGGTATTAAAACAGATTGCAGGACCTCTTGTGGTTGTGCTGGTTCTCTTTGTTTTGTGTACGCTGGTAGATTTTATAATACCAGAATTTAATAAAAATTATATGAAATGGCCGGATATACTCAAAGATTTTTTGTGCCTGAAGAGTTGGACCAGTCATATGTGGTTTAACGTGTGGCAGTTTTTTGCCCTTGCTTATCCGTTTTATCTTATATATGGTTTGATGAAGGAGCTTGCTGATTCAGTATCGGAAGAGGATAGGCTGGAAACAGTAGTTTATCTGCACAATGCTGGAATTAGCCGGAGAATGATTTTTTGGGGGAAAGGCTTTGTGTATATGGCACAGGCATTTGTATGTTGTGTTTTGCTTTTGATAGTAAATGCAGTCCTGGCCTTAATACTTGGCTCACCGCAGATGGCATACAACATGTTGCTGCATTATGTTCTGTTATATCTGGTTTGTTTGGTGTATTTAGCAATTACACTATTTATAGTGAGTTACAAGGGAGCAGAGGGAGTTTCGGATGATACCATATTGACTGTGCTGATTTTGCCATGTCTGGTTTCACGACTACCTGCCGTATTGGACTTTTTTTCCGCTTTGTTGGAACTGACAGGACGGGAAGGAGGTTTTGTAGATATAGTAGGTGGGGTTGCAGATCGGATAAGGTTGTTTACGATTGTTTCTCCTATTACATGGTGCTGGCCGGCATTTGAAGGGACAGTTTTGCATTTTATCTTCGGTGCAGCAGTGCTGGTGGTAATGGTTACAGCAGGATTTTCTATTTATACGCATAAAAGATGAGGACTGATTCAAATCTGACGCTTTGCTGTTTGTGACGGAGTTGTTGACTGTAGAAGAAAGGAGGATAGCCATGAGAAAGATATTTATTCATATACTGGTATATATCAGTGTATTTTTTGCAGTTTTGCATAAGAAGCTTACAGTTGAGATGAAAAAGCAGCTGGCATCAGGCTTTTGTACAGGCCTGCTTGTGTTCTTATTGGTAGTGTCTCTTTTTGCTTCGCAGGTTCCACAGCCGGGAGCAGAAGCACTGACGGTGTTACCGGTACTAGAATATCATAATACGGTAACCTATAAGAATAAAACGGCAAGTATTGATATCCATCATTCGGAGGTGGCACGAGAGGAAGTAGAAAGCAGATCTGCGGAGAACTCAGGGAAAAAGGTGGAATCCATTGACATGGATGGAGCCAGCAACCTTAAAAAGAATGTGGTAAGTCCCAGGCAGCTGGCAGCTGGCAATAATTCGGTTGTAAAAAATCGGGCACCTCTTTCACTGGTTCAGGCTTTATATGAGAATAACGGGGTACGGCCTGAAAACAGTATAGGAAACGTGCTTTATCAGTATCCCGTAGAGATTGGATATTCTATTGATTCTAATTATGATGGGATTCAGACAGCGGCAGATTATATATTAAATGATGTGTTTGAGACGAGACCGGAAGAGGATGTGCAGAAGCCGGCAGAGAATGGCGGAGAAGAACAGTATACATCTGCAGATCAGACAGAGTCTGATGACGACAACTTGATAACCAGCAGTGAACGTTTTCAAAAAAGTGTCTGGAATGCAGTTTTGCCGGCAGAGCCGGTGGAGAGGAATTTGTCTGACAGTGAAAGGGAAGCCCGTTCAGTAGTGAAAAAAACATTGGGTGAAACAAAGGTAGAGAATGAGCAGGATAGTAGTAGTGAAAGGGATAAGCAATCTGTAGAAAAAGAGGGCGATATAGCTGATATAGAATCATCTTCAAAAGATGACAGCCCAGAAGATGCTGAAAGTATAGGGGCAGCTGGGGAAGAAGATGATATGGAAGATACAGGCGAAACTGAACTTGAAAATGATGAGAGTGCAGTGTATATGGCAGATGCCAGTTATTTTACTGTAAGAGGAAGCATGCGTGCAGGAGTGGAAGCATTTGTCGGGGATATTACAATTGCACCTACCGGAGTTGACGGATTTGACCAGGTCAGGGTAGGGGAAGACGGGGAGTTTGGCAGCCAGGTTACGCTTACAAAGGATGCGGCAAATGAAATCATTACGTTGTATTTTTCAAATGGAAGTGAAGTGACAACAGGAGTGGATTTTACATATTCCAAGGATAGTGTGTCGCCGGTTCTTTCTTTTAATGAGCAGGGGCTTGGCAGACTGCCGGGTAATGATAAAACAGTCTACTGTACCAATAATCCGAAATTGAATGTTATATGTGATGATGATGTAAATGGTGTGCAAGGTACAGGAATTGATAAGATTTGTTATGTGTATGGTGACAAATTATTATATGTGATGGAACAATCCGATGGTATGGGGATTGAGGTTACGGAAGATTTTTACGGAAGAATTTTAATGAATTGTTCTGATAAGGCTGGTAATATGTCAGAAATGGTATCGAAATATTATCTGGTGGAAAATAATATACCGACGATTTCCATTGTACAGGATTCGCTTTGTACCACTCCCTATACTTTGTGGATTGATGTGGCAGATGAAGGACATATTATCTCAGGTATCCAGAAAGTGGAATGCAGTATAAATGGAGAGCCATATGATATCAGTGATCTTACTCTTTTAGAGAAGGTGATAATTGATAAAGGAATAGAAGTTCCATCAAAATATGAGTTTTCTGTACCCTTTGAGGAGGAAGGCGAATATAATATTGTGGTAACAGTTACGGATAATGCAGGAAACGCAGCAGTGAAGGAACAGACAATCACGGTTACAAAACCAGAGCTGGTATCTGTGTTTATGCCAAAGGAATTTACAATCCATATTGATCCCCAGAGGCTGTTGGAGCGGGAACAGATATTTTCGGATGAGATTATACTTCATAACAATAGTGAATTTAATGTAAGGATTACTATTAAAAATATAGAACTTATGGTGAAAGATGAAACTTCGGATGCCGGAATAAAAAAAGATTGTAATATCTACCTGGTGGCACCGGATACCAAAGAAAAAATTCTTCTTAAAAAAGGAAAGAATGAGAATGTTTATTCATACTGCCTGCCTCAAAATGCACAGGGGGACAAGAATAATCTGATGTTTGTTGGGGATACTTCGGAGGGTTCCGATACAATGTGGAAAGGTTCGGACATCACAATTCACATGGAACTTGAATTTGAGAAATGGAAGGATGAACAAGAAAAGTAACAATATGGATTGATTGCTGCTTAGAAATATGCTAAAATATACCTAACTATATTAAAATAATTGATTAAATAGAAGGAGGTGTTGTTATGTCACTTAGTATTGATAGGAATTACCGCAATTTATCAAGTGGTTATAAGATTAACAGTGCGGCAGATGATGCAGCGGGATTATCTATTTCAGAGAAGATTAAGAACCAGAAGAATGGTTATGACATCGGAGTTGAGAATGCAGAGCGGGGCAACAACGTCTTAAATGTAGCAGACGGTGCATTGTCTTCTATGTATGATTCTCTAAGCAGAATTCGGGAATTAGGCTTGCAGGCATCTAATTCGGCTATTTATTCCAAGGATGAACTTTCTATGATGCAGGCAGAGATTGACCAGATTAAACAGGGAATCACAGATATTGCAAGGAATACCCAGTTTAATGGGTTAAAGCTTTTAGATGGCAGTATGGCAACCATGGAGCTGGCAACTAATCCATCAGGAGTGGGACATGAGATGGAGCTTGTGAATGTTACTCTGGAGGAACTTGGGATTGCAGATTTTGATGTGACGAAGAGTTTTGACATTCGGGATATTGATAATGCCTTGAAGAAGGTTACATCTGCACAATCTTCTATCGGTGCACAGTCGAATCGTCTGGCATATACGATTATGAACAACCAGAATACATCATATAATTTGGAATCGGCATTTAGTTCTCTTCGAGATACAGATATTGCAGAAGAGATGAGCGATCTGCATAAGAATCAGATTTTAGAACAGATACGGCTTAAGATGCAGAAGAAGCGTGTGGAAGAAGAGGAACAGAAGAGAAAGATTATTCAGGTGAATTAAAGATTAAGAAAGAGGCTGTCACATTAAGAACACGAAGAGTAAGCCTTAGTGTGACAGCCCCTTTTCTGATATGGGAGGAATAAGAAAGAATGACCAGACAGCAGATCTATATTACCAGTACACAATTACAATATCATATCCGTGAAGCCGTTTACACATGCCGTACCCAGAATTATGACCGTGTGATAAGAATTTTCACAACGGTCATAAACGTTTTAATGCAGATGCTGGAAGCTGTATTTGCGGACTTATCTTACTATAATCAGGAGATAGAACTGGTAAGCATGGAGGGGATTAATTTATCATTACAGGATATTCTCGCTGCACAGGAAAACAAGGATTATATATTGCTGGCAGATTTGCTGGAACTCCGATTAGTTCCATTTTTGCAATCCCTTCAGGAAGCGATTCGAAGCTATGATGGGGCGGATACTGATTTGGAGATTTGGAAGAATAATATGAATGCCCTGAAAAGGCGTGATATATCTTTGTGGAACCAGTTAAATGCATATCATGAACGATATGAAAAGGAGACCGCAGCAGGTACATGGCAGATGAGCCATCATTTGGAAGCGACAAACACCGGGGCTTTTACTTTGGTGGGACAAGACGGGAACAGCAGCTATTATTATCACAGTAATATCTCTCCGGAAGGAGAGGCCGCAGACTTCGCAAGGTATTATTATACAATGGGGTGTCCATCTTATGTGGTATGGGGATTAGGACTTGGATATCATATTCATGAACTGTTTCGTCTGGACGATGGAATCTGCATACAGGTGTTTGAAAGTGATTTAGATGTGATTTATCATTGTCTGATGGCGGTGGATTCTTCTGTGCTCCTGAATGATTATAATTTTGAATTGATTTATGACCCGGATTTTAAGAAAGTTATTTCTGTATTGGATGAGGGAACAGAAAACTTTATTATTCATAATCCGTCTCTGCGTCATATCAAAGATGTACGGATTAGGGAACAGATGGAAATGTTTTTTATCAGAGACAGTGGCAAGAGGAATGTTGCAATTTTATTTGAGAACAACAGCAGAGAGAATATGAAGCTTTATGATGATTATGTGGATTCCCTGCAACCGGAATTTGATGGAAAAGATGTTATTATTGTGGCGGCAGGACCGTCACTGGATAAAAATGTGGAGCTTTTGAAAAATAAAACACCGAATATGGTGATATTAGCGGTAGAAACGGTGTTCCGCAAGCTGTTGAATCTGGGGATAGAAGTGGACTATATGATTGTTACAGATGCCAACAGCAGAATATACTGGCATCTTGAAGGTCTGGAGGACAGGCAGATACCAATGCTGTATCTTTCAACAGCTTATAAAGGATATGCAATGAATTATAAAGGGAAAAAATATTTGATCTGCCAGAGCGGTTATAAGAAGGCAGAGGATTTGGCAAAGCAGAAGAGATGGCGTCTTTATGAAACGGGTGGTTCTGTTACGACAACAGCATTAGATGTGTGTATTCGCCTCGGCTCTAAATCCATTGCTTTTATAGGTCTGGATCTGGCATATACTGATAATCTGGCCCATGCAGAAGGAACAGCAAGAAGGGAAGCAGCAGAGGCAGGGGAAATGAGACAGGTGCCGGCACTCGGAGGCGGAAAGGTTCCGGCCAGTAAGGTATTTATGATGTATAACAGGTGGATTGCAGAAAGGGCAAAGAAGGAGGATGCTGTTATGCCTGTAATTGATGCAACAGAGGGAGGTGCAGTGATTCCAGGACTTAGGACGATGACTTTTGAGAAGTATCTCAAAGAGGTGGCATCTGTATGATATTGCTATTGTGAATACATCAGGTATGAACAGTAAAGTGATATCTGCAACCCATGTCTATAATTGCCAAATTTGTTGAAAGTGTCATTTAAATGGTGTATAGTTGAAAAGGCAAGAACCATTATTTGGCACAATAAAAGTATGAAGGAGCTGCTCTTATGTGCGAATAAGGGCAGCTTTGTTAAGTTTCTTTACAGGAGGTATATAATTTTGGATTGGAACGAAGCAATTGAGGAATTGGAAAGCCGCAGGGCACAGGCGAGATTAGGTGGCGGACAGACTGCCATTGAAAAACAGCATGAGAAGGGTAAACTGACAGCGAGAGAACGGCTGGATATATTATTTGATGAGGGAACTTTTGTTGAAATTAATGATTTGGCAGAGTCAAGGATTGATGATTTTGGGCTGGACAAGAAGAGAGTTCCAGGAGACGGTGTTATTACGGGATATGGTAAGATTAACGGAAGGACGGTGTTTGCATCTTCGGAAGACTTTACGGTAATCGGAGGCAGCCTTGGTGAATACCACTCCCGCAAAATTGTGCATATTCAGGATATGGCGTTGAAAATGAAATGCCCTATTGTCACGATTAATGACAGTGGAGGAGCAAGAATTGAGGAAGGAATAGATTCTTTAAGCGGATATTCGGGAATTTTTGAGAGAAATACCATTGCTTCCGGGGTGATTCCGCAGATAGCAGTTATTTTGGGACCATGTTCAGGAGGTGCTTGTTATTCCCCTGCAATATGTGATTATATTTTTGTTGTGGATGAGATCAGTAAGATGTTTATTACCGGACCGCAGGTTGTTAAAACAGTGATTGGTGAAGAACTGTCTGCGGAGGAGCTGGGAGGAGCCATGGCTCATGCAGAAAAATCCGGTGTGGCACATTTTTTATATAAAAGTGAGAAGAATTGTCTGGGCGGGGTAAGAGAGCTGCTTTCTTATCTTCCTGATAATAATCAGGCACCTCTTCCGGTCAAGGCAGGCAGAAGTGTAGATCAGTGTAAAAGCCTGATCAATATAGTACCGGATAATAAGAAAAAGAGCTATGATGTTCATGATGTTATCAATGCGATGATTGATAGGGAGAGTTTTTTTGAGGTGCAGAAGCACTGGGCAAAAAATGCAGTTGTAGGCTTTGGAAGAATGGAAGGCAATACTGTGGGCTTTGTCTGTAATCAGGCGAATTTTAAGGGTGGCTCCCTGGATATTGATGCTTCGGATAAGATGGCAAGATTTATTCGTTTTTGTGACTGTTTTAATATTCCGTTGGTTTCCCTGATTGATGTTCCGGCATTTTTACCAGGCTCAGAACAGGAACATAATGGGATTATCCGCCATGGGGCAAAAATTCTATATGCGTATTCTGAGGCGACAGTGCCGAAGATTTCCCTGATTATGAGGAAGGCATATGGCGGAGCATATATTGCTATGAATTCCAAGCATATGGGTGCAGATATAGTGTATGCATGGCCGATTGCAGAGATTGCAGTTATGGGAGCAGAGGGCGCAATCAATATCATAGGAAGAAAACAGATTCAGGCAGCAGAAAATCCAGCGGAAAAACGGGCAGAACTGATTGAAGAGTATGAAAAGAAATTCCTTAATCCGTATACAGCGGCAAAAAGGGGTTTTGTGGATGAGGTGATTCGTCCGGATGAGACGAAAGTAAAGATATTGGCGGCATTAGACGTGTTAAAGACAAAAAATATTGTAAGACCATATAAGAAGCATGGAAATATACCGTTATAAACGAAGGTTTTTGCATATACTATAGTGCAGATTTCCGTGAAGGTCAGCAATCCTGCTGCTTGCAGCACTAAAGAATTAAAAGCCGGAGGGGCTGTTTGACAGCTTTCTCCGGTTTTATATTAGAAAAATGAATGAAATGATTGTAACATACTGCAATCTATAATATACTTAACTTTATAAAAAGAAACAGGTAATGGTAAAATTCTATTCCACAGATTACGGAATTATGGTTTTGTTATCACCTGATGTAGAAAAGAGGAGAACGATATGAGTAAGAAACAGACAACAGGGCTGATTATTGCCGCCGTTATCTTTACAGTGGTGGGAATTATCAGTGTAGTAACCAATACACTGTCTTCAAAACTGTTATCCAAGGAAGAGACGCAGAATACGGGTTTTAGCAGTTTTATGGAAGAACTTTATGGCAGCAATCATGCAGCTTTGGCAGATATGCCGGTAGCACAGGATTTTATAGCAGTTTTGCCGATAAAGGGGACGATTCAGGCGTCTGCGAATACATCAGGCATTTATGGGACTACTATTGGATATAATCATGATCTGTTGATGGAGTATGTGGAGAAGCTGATACACAATAACAGCAATAAGGGAATTATTTTACAGCTGGATACTCCGGGTGGAACGGTATATGAAGCAGATGAACTTTATCTGAAACTTATGGAATATAAGGAACAGACAGGACGTCCTGTCTGGGCTTATATGGAGAGTACCTGCTGTTCCGGAGGTGTGTACCTTGCATCTACCGCAGATGAGCAGTATGCAAACCGGATTACCACTACAGGATCCATTGGTGTGATTATTTCCAATTATGATATGTCAGGACTTTATGAGAAGCTGGGGATCAAGCCGGATAATATCGTTTCTGCTAAGAATAAAGATATGGGAAGCAGCGGTAAGTCGATGACAAGTGAGCAAAGAGCCATTTATCAGGCTATTGTGGATGAATATTATGAACAGTTTGTAGATATTGTTGCGAAGGGTAGGAATATGTCTGTTGAAGAAGTGAAGAAGCTGGCAGACGGACGTATTTATACGGCAAAACAGGCCGAGGAAAATGGCTTGATCGACGGAATTAAGACGGAAGAAGAATTTAATGATTATGTAAAAGAAAAAAGCGGGGTAGAAAATTTTTACCAGCCAAGACAATCCGGTGGATATTTATCCGGAATTTTTGGTTCTCTTTCTTCTGTTAAGGAGAAGTCAGAATCAGAGGTGCTTGTTGATTTAATGAATCAGTTAGGAAGCGGGGTGCCGATGTATTATGCAGAACCATTTGGAGAATAAAGCCTGCGCAGGTTTTTTTGTGAGACTGGCAGCATTTGCAGTAGACAGCCTGCTGGCCGCCATTATAGTTGGGATTGTAAAGCTGCCGTTTTCCATGGCATCAGTATATGGAGCTAGTTTTTTAAAAGCTGGTTTTATCTTTGAATATTCTTTTTTGGATGTATTCAGTTACGTGGGGATTGCTGCATATTTTATCCTTCTGACCTATTTTTCTCACTCCACACCGGGAAAATTGCTGTTTCGTCTGGAAGTAGTGACAAAAAACGGGGAGTGGACTTTTTTAAATATTGTGTATCGGGAAACTGTCGGAAGATTTTTGTCTTCCCTGTTATGTATTGGTTATCTGGCAGTTCTTGTTCAGGAAAAAAAGCAGGGATTTCATGATATGCTTTGTGATACTTACGTGGTTTACAGAAATATGGCAGCTGTGTCACCTAAAAAGCCTCTGGCAGCAGCCGGAGTGGGAACTGTCAATGGAGGGACAGTTCCGTCAGATTCAGTGGGAGAGTCCCAGTCTTCACCGGTTGTTTCAGCTTTTTTGATGGAAGAAAGCAATCCGGTGCCATCAGATCATACTCTTTTGACAGGGGAATCAGGATATACAGGAAAAGAAAATGTGCCGGAGCATATGCTTCCGACAGGAGAAACGGATTGTCCGGAAGAGGTTTCGAAAATGGAGCACACTTATGACAATCTGAATCCAGACAGTTCTGCTCTTAATATAAATAAGAAATGATTCCTGCAAAATATGAATAAATATAGAAATGCCGTCAATCCTATATAAAAAGGATTGGGGGCATTTTTTGTGACCAGAAAAGTAAAAATCAGCTTTTTAATCGTAGTATGGAGTATCGTGGCGATACAGATTTATGTAAATTATCAGCAGACGTTTGACAACACATCTCAGGCAGTAACTGCATTTTCTGTGGTAGAGGACAGCATTATTGAGGAGATTGTAAATGGGTGCGGATATTTTGGAACAATGGAGATATCGGAAAAGACAAGAAAGAAAATGTTGGAAAATCTGGCATATAAATTGGGAATAACAGACGGATACGATTTTACGACAGGGAATGGAAATGATTATGAAAAAATGATATTGACAAAAGAGGGAAAACATGCCACAACGACATTGCAGATTGTCAGTATGATAAAAGAAGGAAATTCACCGGAACAGTATATTTTGGTGGAAATCAGGGCAAAGGAAAAGGCAAAACAGGCAGTGTCCCTGTATCAGAAAGTAAAGCGGACATATGAAGAAATTGGCATAGATGGTCAGGTCAGTCTGGAAATACTGGCTGAAGAAAAAGGAAACTGCATGACAGGGGAGAAGGGAAGAATCATGGAAGACATTTTTGAAATCATGAAAGCAAAAAAAGTGGATTCTATTATGGAAAATGATATTTTTACCGTATACGGATATACCAGATCAGAGGATAATTACATCATCTTAAAGGATAAAAAAGTAAATATCCAGATTGTCATGTTTTATGATGAAAAGGAGGACAAAACTTATATAAAAATCGGACTTCCAATGGTGAATTCGTCGTATTAGATTTTTTTAACTGGAAATATGTAAAAGAAAACAGAAAAAATTTTAAAAAAAGTTTTGTAATGTGACATGGTTTGGCAAGAGTACATGCTAGTCTATAGATACAAGGTTGATGCTGGCATAAAAAGGATTGCCGGGTCTGTATCAGCCGATTAGTACACGGTGATGTATTTAGCGAAGGATAGGAAAGGGTGAACATTATGAAACGAATGAAGCAGATTATTGAAGATGCATGTGTATATGTAATCAGTTTTATATCCATAGTGATATTTTTCAGGGAGATATTTAACTGGATGATGTACGTGTAACAAAAAGCGGGCAGCCGCAAGATTTTTTTCTTGCGACAGCCCGTTTGAAGTCTGTAAATCTTTTATTTTTGCAAGCAACGCAAAGCATGAGGTACGACCTTGACAGATGCTGTGAGAGGTGCTGAGTGCCGGTGGTACTTATTTGTACGGACTGAAGCGGAAAGTAAACTCAAAACCCCGCCCTATGGGCGGGGTTTTGACTCCTGTAAGCCATGTTATCATGGACATTTGACTTTCTGGTATTACGGAGTATTTCTTATAGTCTGGAATATCCGTAACTGTTTACGATTGCTTCTATTTTTTGTCCAGCCTGGCAGAATGGACATTGATTGTGAGGGTAAGTCATATATTCCGGGATATCAGATATTTTAAATAAAGTATGAATGGTCTGTCCTGCAATTACTTCGTTGGCAGAGAACATAGCAGAAATGCCAGCCACAATACCTCCATAATAGGAGATACACTCCAGGCTTCGCTCGATGGTACGTCCAGTTGTAGCAGAAGCTAACAGGAACAGGATATGTTTACCCTTGATCATAGGTTGGAGATTATCTCTGAATATCATCTGTCCTGTAGAATTAAATTCCGGAGTAACTACATAGATTGCTTTATGCTGATTCATGGACATGATGCCACAGTTATTTAATTCTTCTGCGAGATAAGAACCGATTACTTCTGTACCGTCCATACATACGATAGTGTCTATAACGGTAGTGGCAACATATTCACCGGCAATAGATTTGGCAGCGGCTCTTGCCATGCTCTGACGAGTCTTTAGTGTAGTCATATCAATGTAATGTGTAATGTGGGAATGGTTTGTTGCAAAATGTCCCGGAATAACATTGATTGTAATGCTGTTGTTATAATGTGAATGAATCTTCATAACCGGATGTTTAAATTTCATAATAGTCCTCCTTTAAATTCCAATAATCAGTTTTACATTACGCATTTCTATAAATAAAAATACAGAACTAATATTATTCTATCTTTTTTTGCCACTTATTTCAAGTTCTTTCCGAGTTTTTTACTGGTTGCCGGTTTTTCTGGTCTGCTGTTGGCATCGTTGAGAAATCTAGCCATACCCTCCGTTTCTATTCCATTCATCCAAAAGGCTTATTATTGTTAAACAGTAGAAGGACTTCATGCCAAAATGTAACAAATTTGTAATATTTTAGACAAAAAACAAGTCATAAAATTGTTAGAATTTGCAGAAAATCTTAAGAAATACGCACTGAGTTTACATAACTTCAAAAAATGGGTTGACATAATGAAAAAGTTATGCAATAATTGTTACAGAATTGTTACAAAATGATTTCAAAACATATTTTGCTTTAAATAATTTTGTAACAAGTTAATGCACCTCGGGGATGTCGCTCAATATTCGTGCAAGTATATCGGATTGGTTTATTGCCCGCAGGAGTAAAAGAAAAGGAGTATAGGATCTATATCATGATCCTGGGAAATTATGAATTTGAAAAAATTAGTAACCGTAATTGTAGCCGGATTTGCACTTTGCTTAATGTTTAGCTTATCTTGTGAAGCAGCTGCTACAACCAAAGCTACTACGAAGGATAAGAAGAAAAACAGCTATACACAAAGCGAACTTCGTTATATGACTACCATTATTTACTGTGAGGCAAGAGGTGAGAGCTTTGCAGGAAAAAAAGCAGTCGGAATTGTTGTAATGAATCGTGTGAAGAGCAGTAAATTCCCTGATAGTATCAAGGAAGTGATTTACCAGAGAGGTCAGTTTTCTCCTGTGAGAAACGGCAGTCTGAATAAAGCATTAGGAATTTATGATGAACAAAAGAAATCCGGTAAGATAAAAGGAACGATGAAAAGCTGTATGAAAGCAGCTAAACAGGCATTAGAGGGTTCCACGACAGTTAAGGTAAAGGGCAGGAAAAAACAAATGAAGAAATATTTATTTTTCTCAAGATATATTCCGAATGCAAAATATTCATTAGGTGCGCATCAGTTTAAATAATCGAATAAATGTGTGTGGAAATGCAGTCTCAGCGTAGTGGGGGCTGCATTTCTTCTTTTTATGGAATTGCTTTATAAATTAAAAAATGATTCCTGCTCATGCATACGAATTTACCGTCCCCATGTGAATATATTTTACGGAATTACAATATATATAGAATAAAATTTGTAACAGTTCATACGGGGAGGCTGGCTTAAGGATGAAAAGGACAAAGCGTATTTTTATTCTTGTGATGGCGGGAATATTTATTCTTGCGGCACTTACTGGATGTAAGCTGGAAGAGACAAAGGAGAAAAAGGTAAAAGACCTGGATTATACGGTTTGTGATGAAAGTAAACTGCCGAAAGAACTGGTAGAACTGATTCATGAAAAGAAAAAAGAGCCATTTAAGCTGACCTATCGTACCAAGGACTATCTATATATTGTAGTAGGCTATGGAGCCCAGGATCGTACTGATTTAAATGTAGTGATGACAGAACTTTACCTTACTGAAAATGCAATCTTTGTGGATACAGATATGACTTCAGTAGATTCTACCACGTTAGAGGATAACATGGTGACGTATCCGTGGATAGCTGTCAAATGCGAACTCTACGACGTACAGGTGAATTTCCGATAAATCTTTGTTTATCGTAGTAAAGGACGCTTCCATGGTGGGTGATGGCGGACGCAGGAATGTATGGATATAAAGTTCTACGAAAGACACGCTTTCGCTCTATATTCCAACGTAATGGTACATAAGAGGCTATCCTGCAAGCAGGCTACCCTCTAAGTACCAACGTTTCCACAAGGTCTTTCTTAAGAACCCTATATCCATACATTCCTGCTGTTCACTGATATAATCAAGCCACCATGGAAGCTGTTTTCTGACACAATACACAAGAATTTCTGCCCTGCGGGCGGCACGGCTGGCATTGTGCAATCGTTACTTTATCAAATTACAAGCGTTTTTTGATTCTTTTCGGTAAAAAAAGAGTGATTTGGTAAAGTTATATGTTCCAATAGAAACAGATATCCACCGCCCCGCCGGAGGCAAATAAATTCCTGTGTTGACTTTACCAGTAAACAGCTTTCAACATGAGCCCTTGAAAGTGTAAGCTGAGAAGGTATTATGGGATTCTAAGTGAAGGACTATCTCATTCGTCGGTACTTAGCTGCCGGGCTGCATAAAATGCAGGCTGACAGCTTATGTACCGCTACGCATGAGATAGAGCGCAAGCGGGGACGAAACGTGAATCCCATGATATCCTCTCAGCGAATTTTACCAGCCCCTCATGTTGAAAGCGTCCTAGTAAGATAAACAGGAATTTAAAAACAAAAAGGTCTAAAGGGGGATTGTCCTGCATATAATGGTGGATAGAAAGATAAATTATAAATATTTCTTAGGAGGCAGTATGGAATTTATTAAACGGGAAATTCGAAATTATACGTGGAAGGTGAAAAATGCAATGCAGTTTACCATAGATGACACGATAAATGTTCCAGAGAATCTTTTGGATATGGAGCGTTTGATTCTGGTAAAGGGTAATGTAGTGATAGACGAAACACAGGCGATGGTGGATCGTTTTCAAGTGAAGGGAACTTTAAATTACCAGATTCTTTATTGTGCAGACAAAGAGGGGAATGCTTTTGACAGCTTAAGCGGCAAAGTTCCTTTTGTAGAGTATATAAATGCAGACGGAACAAATGAGACAGATTACATAGAAGTACATGCCAGTATGAATGACCTGACAGTTACTATGCTGCACTCCCGGAAAATCAGTTTAAAGGCTTTAATCGGGATTGACTATCAGGTAAAAGAAAATGAAGATTTTGAAGCGATAACAGATATAGGGGACGCAGGAAATACAGAGGTGTTAAATGGCTCACTTTCCATGATGAGCCTGCGGCTTCAGGAAAAGAAAAATATACAGGTAGAGGAACAGGTGGAGATTCCTGCGAATAAACCTAATATTTATCAGGTGATCTGGAAGAGTATGGCACTTACCAAGGTTCAGATTAAACCAGCAGACGGTTATCTGATGGCGAGCGGTAATCTAAGTGTATTTCTGGTTTATACGGCGGAAGAGGAGAGTATGCTTATTCAGTATTTTACAATGGAGGTGCCCTTTGAGCAGAAAATAGATGAGGAAGCCTGTAGTGAGGATATGATTTCTGGAAGCTTTTTAAGTCTGGACCAGTATCATATTACAGTGGTGCCGGATGAAAGCGGAGAAGACCGCCTGATTGATATTGCAGCTGAGTTTACCGTAGAGATTAAGCTTTATGGTAATGAAGAAATGCAGCTGGTGCGGGATGCCTATTCTACGGAAATGGAAATCAATCCGGAATGGAAGAACTTTACGGTGCAGCATTTATTGCTTCGTAATTGTGCAAAGACAAAAGTTTCTGATATTGTGAGTATGCCGAAACAACAGTCGGTTTTACAAATCTGTAATGTGGAAGGCTCGGTATCTGTTGATGAGACAGAGCGTTCAGCAAAGGGAATTATGGTAGAAGGTGTGGTCGGCACGCAGATTACATATCTGAATAAAGAGGAGAATGGGGCATTATCCTCTGTGACATTTGATATACCGTTTTCTTATGAAATCGAAGTGCCGGGAATGAAAGAAGAAGTAACATATTCCATTGTTCCGTTCTTAGACCAGATTACAGCAATGCAGCTTGGCGAAAACCAGATAGAAATCAAGGCTGAGGTATCTTTAGAAGTGCTTGCATTTACCAACGAACAGGCGAGAGCTGTTTTAAACATGGAGGTTGCACCGATTAATCTAGAGCGTAAAAAGTCTCTTCCAGGTGTCATCGGCTATATTGTAAAAGATGATGATACTTTGTGGAGTATTGCTAAGAATTATTATACAACGGTAAACCGGATCAAGGAGATTAACGAACTGCCATCGGATGTCATCCAGGCAGGAGACAGACTCGTAATTTTAAAAGAATAAAAATCTGTCCTTGACCTATGTGCATATATGGAGTATTATAAGAAAGGATAGTTATCAAGCGATAATTATAAAAATGCAGAAGAAATTTCTCTTATTCAGAGTGGTGGAGTCATAAGGGACTGAGAAGCCACGGCAACCCCGAGAGTTGGAAGGTGCCGGCCTGAAGCGCGCGTAAGACGTGTCGAGCAATAAGAGGATTTGAACATATGAGATTCTCAACCTTCAAATCCTCGGATTTGGAGGTTTTCTTTTGTGAATTTATGAAAAAGGGTTACAAAGTGTAAAGGAGGAAAAAAATGGAAAAATTATTATTTACGTCAGAATCGGTAACAGAAGGACATCCAGACAAGATTTGTGATCAGATTTCAGATGCGGTGCTGGATGCATTGATGGAAAAAGATCCAAACAGCCGTGTGGCATGTGAGACATCTATTACTACCGGACTTGTACTGGTAATGGGTGAGATTTCAACCAATGCTTATGTTGATATTCAGAAAATTGTCAGGGAGACAATCCGTGAAATAGGATATAATTCTTCTGAATATGGCTTTGACTGTGATACATGCGGTGTGATTACTGCTATTGATGAACAGTCCAGTGATATTGCAATGGGTGTAGATAAGGCTTTAGAGGCAAAAGAGAATCAGATGAGCGATGCAGATATAGAAGCAATCGGAGCCGGAGACCAGGGTATGATGTTTGGTTTTGCTTCCAACGAGACTGAAGAATATATGCCGTATCCAATCAGCCTTGCCCATAAGCTTGCCAGAAAGCTTACAGAGGTGCGTAAGAACGGCACTCTGCCATATCTTAGACCGGACGGTAAGACACAGGTTTCAGTGGAATATGATGAAAATGGTAAGCCAGTCCGTTTGGAGGCAGTTGTTCTTTCTACCCAGCATGATGCTGAGGTTAGTCAGGAGCAGATTCATGAGGATATTAAAAAGCATGTGTTTGACACTGTTTTACCGTCTAATCTGGTAGATGCAGATACAAAATTTTTCATCAATCCAACAGGGCGTTTTGTAATTGGCGGACCGAATGGAGATGCCGGACTTACAGGACGTAAGATTATTGTAGATACTTATGGTGGATATGCACGTCACGGCGGTGGTGCATTCTCTGGAAAGGATTGTACAAAGGTAGACCGTTCCGCTGCTTATGCGGCAAGATATGTGGCAAAGAATATCGTAGCGGCAGGACTTGCAGATAAATGTGAAATCCAGCTTTCCTATGCAATTGGTGTAGCACGTCCCACTTCTGTCCGCGTGGATACCTTTGGAACCGGTAAACTGGATGAACTTAAACTGGTAGAGATTGTGCGTGAGAACTTTGACCTTCGCCCGGCAGGTATTATTAAGATGTTGAACCTTCGCCGTCCGATTTATAAACAGACTGCGGCATATGGTCATTTTGGCCGTACAGATCTTGATCTGCCATGGGAGAAACTGGATATGGCAGACAAGTTAAAGAGTTATCTGTAAAAGATAAATTATCCGAATAGCATAAAGTCATTCCGGCATTATAAAAGTTAGCGGAATGATGAGTGATAAACATTAGCGGCAGCAGGAGTATCCGTCCTGCTGCCGCTGATTTTATATAGACTTTAGTGTTGATTAAGGGTAATTTACTTTAGTTTGTTATATTCCTGTTCATTTACTGGTTCCAGCCATTCGTTGGAACTGTCCGCTGCCGGAACTTCCACAGCTAAATGGGAAAACCAGCTGTCGGGAGCCGCACCGTGCCAGTGCTTCACTTCTGGTGGGATGTTGACCACATCTCCCGGCTTTAGTTCCTGTGCAGGCTTACCCCATTCCTGATAATACCCGCGTCCGGCGGTGCATAGCAATATTTGTCCGCCTTTGTGATGGATGTGCCAGTTATTCCGGCATCCCGGTTCGAAAGTAACGTTAGCAATGGGCACACGTTCTGTTGTCAGCATGGAAAGATAACTCTGCCCCACAAAAAATTGTGCATAGGCATCATTTTTCTCACCTAATGGAAAGATTTGTTGAAATTCTTTTTCTGTCATTTTGTTTCTCCTTTCATTCATTAAAATAAGCAGGTAATTGCGAAACGTTTTATTTCTGGAATGCTTATTGTGAATATATACAACTTTTCTCGGCTAACGTTCCTAATGCTGTCGAAAAGTTGTATATATTTCACAAACGCAAATTTAATTTTTTTTGAGTTTCGCAAACGCCTAATTAAAATAAGTTAAGATTTCCTGCATCCGTGCTGCCTGATCTACGTGGAAGGGGCAGCGGTTGTTACAATGTCCACAACCGATGCAGGCATCAGCTTTAACTAAAAGATTATCGTAATGATTTTTTGCCAGCGGATCTCCTGACCTTGCGAGGTCATAGTATTTATTGATCAGTCCTACATCCAATCCTACAGGACAAGGCTGACAATGATTGCAGTAGACACATTTTCCTGCGGCATCCTGTGGTACAAAGGAAGCGATAATGGAATAATCCTTTTCCTCCAAAGTGGCATCGCAAAAACCAAGAACCCGGGTTAAATCTGCTTTACTGCGGATACCGGGAAGTATAGTTAAAACACCCGGTTTATCCAGAGCGTATTGGATACATTGGTATTCCGTTAGTGCCTTACCAAAAGGAGAGGTTCCGGCATTTAACAGCTGACCACCGCTGAAGGCTTTCATTACGGAGATTCCTACTCCTTCTGCTTCGCAGCGCCGATACAGATTCATACGCTCTGACATACTGCCCACAGCATAGCTGTCTGCCGGGTAATTTGGTTCTGTACCATCGGCATAGTCATAAGCCGGATTGATACTGAACATCAGCATATCCAAAATATCCATATCCAGTACTTCATTTACAAGACTTGGCGTATGAGAGGAAAGACCGATATGCCGCACTACACCCTGAGATTTCAAATCTTCTATATAGCGGATGATACCGGCTTTTTCCACTGTGTGTAAATCCTCTGCTTCATCAATGCAATGTATAAATCCAAAATCAATATAATCAGTCTGCAGTGCCTTTAATTGCCAGTCAACGGAACGCTTGATGGTATCCAGATTTGTTGTCCAGCCATAAGTTCCGGTTTCATAGTTTGCACCAAAATGAATCTGAAAGTAAACCTTATCCCGTATGCCCGTTATGGCACGACCATAGGCAGCGAAAGGCTTTGCTTCGGATGAAGCCATATCAAAGAAGTTGATACCCTTTTCAATGGCTGTGGATATTATTTCTTCAATCTCTTTTTCATCTGAAGCCTGAATGGAACTGGCACCTATCCCCAGGATACTGATTTGTTTCTTTCCTTTTGGCAGTTTACGATATTGCATGATTTTCACCTCCGTTTTACGAGAGTTCTTTCATTTTACAGATCATGTAATCAATCTCATCAAGGGACTGCTGCTTTTCATGTATTTCATCCAACAACCTGTACCGGTATTTTCGCAGCAATCTTATTTGCATCTCGTTGTCTTCACATTTTGAGATTTGGTTGATTTCTTCTTCACTAAGTCCGGCTTTAGCAAGAGAATAGATATCTGGTTTCATTAACAGCACTCCCTTCTTAATCTGTAACCAATTATGCTAAGCAAAATTGGCTGCCTGCTGATCTGCTCACGTGCCATTGCGAAGCAAAATTCATGCAAGTGATATCCTGAATAAGTATATGCATTGGGCTTGTTGTTTGCATAAAAAATATAAGTGCAGTTAAGGAGTCTCTGCTTCCTTTCTGCACTTACATTATACTTTACGCACTTGAAATATATCAAATACTTAGATTTTATAGCGTACTCATGCCTAAAAAGCATTTTGAAAATTCGATAAATTTTGTTGCTGCCGAACTGAATGGCTGCCCGCGTTTCCATGCCAAAACGCTTGTTGCCAAAAGTTCGGGGGACAGTGGCCGATAAGTTATCTTTGATGGATCCCAAAAAGGTACGGCACCTTCGATAACCAATGAATATGCCAGACCCTGGTTTACCATTATGGCACCGTTGGTACTCAGATTGCTGGTAAATAGGACGTTCAGGTTTTTGTAATAGTCACCAAACCAACTCGCCAATTCACTTTGTACCTGCATACGTCTTGGAAGAATTAAAGGTAATTTTGATAAATCACCTGCTGTAATAAATTCTTTTTCTGCAAGTGGGTCATTTGGCGGCATTAGGACCACCCATTTTTCTTTCATGTTCATACGGATAAAGTCATATTTTTCCATGTCGATGGGTTCCAGGAGCAGACCAAGATCAAGAAGACCTTTATCCATCTGTTCTTTTACCAAATCGGCAGTTGCTGTAAAAATATCAAAGGTAACACGGGGATATTTCTGATGAAAATTTCGGAACAGTTCGGGAAGCAGCTGCACAGATGAGATTTCCCCACAGCCAATGGAAATCTTACCTTCTATCTGTTCCTCCTGCTCCACCAATTCTTTTTCTGTCTTATCAACAAGCTGCAAAATTTCTTCTGCACGGCGGCGGAGCAGGACCCCTTCATTGGTCAATTTAATTTTCCGGGTGCCTCTGTCAAACAGTTTCACACCGATTTCTTCCTCCATCTGTGCAAGCTGGCGGGAAAGTGTCGGCTGTGTGATATGTAAAACCTCTGAGGCCTTTGTAATGCTTTCTTCCCTGACTACAGTAAGAAAATAGCGAAGAACTCTGATTTCCATATGGGAACTCCTTTCGTCTATATCCATGTTTTCTAAGCATATTTTACCATGTATATACCTTTGGGGCAACATAACTCCTTTTGTTTGTTAATGTGCTTATTTGTTTCGCAACGGAAGTCTTAAAATCTTCAATCCGGAAGGTTTAACAGAACAGATACAAAAAACATTCCGTCTTTTTGTTCAATCAAAAGTGTACCGTTATAATGGAGTGCGATTTGTCTGGCGGATTCAATGCCAAGACCAAAGCCGTCATGTTTTGTGGAAAGGTAATTCCCGCCCTTATCCTGTCTGATTACCCCTTCAAAGGTGTTGTCAATTGTAAGCAGAAGTGCGTGATCTATCAGCTTTCCCCGGAGGATGATCTGCCGATGGTGTTCCGGCTGGGTCAGGCAGGCATCAATGGCATTTTCCAATAAATTTCCAAGAAGGACGGAGAGATCGTTTTCAGCAATGTTAAGCTGCTCCGGAATATTGGCATGTACGGAAAATGAAATGCCGTTGTTTTTTGCCTGTTCTGCGAAATAAAGCAGCAGGAGGTTGATTGTGTAGTTTTGGCATAGAATCACTGAGCTGTCATCCGGTAAAGAGTTTTGGTAGCCGTTTAAATATTCTTCCAGTTCTTTCAGCTTTCTGTCCTGAAGATAGCCGGTCATAACCGTGATGTGGTGGCGGATATCATGCTTTGCCCGCCTTGCATCAGAGATTTTATCTTTCAGGTTTTCATATTGCAGTTTTTGGAGAACGAGCTGATGATTCTGGTTTTCTAAGTCTGCATTTTTATCATATTCATTAATCAGGCATACTACCATATGATAAATAAGGAAGGCTCCAAAGTTAATGCATAGCAGAAAGGCTGCATGACTTGGCTGCAGGGAGATTTCCAGAGCACTCTGGGTATTTTCATAAAGGTGATAAAACCAGAGAAGATAAAAGGTTGCTGGAATCAGCCATAAATATTTCCATGCAGAGAGATTAGTGTCTTTTTCCACAGCACTGGTGAAAATCCGGCGGATATAAATATATAATGGTATCAGTATCAAAAGCTGTATCAAAAGCATAACGGCAGAGAATGACCAGCGGTATGACTGCAGGGCCAGCCTGGGCACCAGCATTCCCTCCAGACATTTTGAAACCACTACCACAAGGTTTGCGATGTTGGAAAGCATGAGAAGGGTAAACAGTATTTTGCCAAAGTGCGTTTTAACAGATATCATAAAGAATATAAAATAGGCAATCGTATTAAAGGCAGAGAGCATTCCGCGAGTTTGGGAGGGAAGCAGTACTGCAAGAAATCCACAGCCAATCTGCATCAGTGTGAGAATTGCTGCCAAAAGACCGGTAATGGTTTTAGAAAAGCGCAGACAGTTTCGGAAGGAATACAGTGCCAAAACCAGATATGGGAGGAGGTTTAATACAGCATATAATATAATTTCGGCTATTCTGTAAAATGGGAGCATTATTCACAAACCTCCTGTCGTATTTGTTCAAAGCGGAACCGGGTATAAGCATCCTGCACATCCTTTGCTTTTCTCCGGCTGATAGGTACCCGGTTTCCGTTACTCATCTGGAAAAATTCCTTGTTATAACTTTCAATCTCATAAAAGTTTACAATCATGCCTTTAGAGCAGCAGCAAAAAAAGGAATACCGGCATAACAGCTTCTCCAGCTCACCATGTGAGATTCGTGTCTGGATGTTACCGCCCTTTTTGTTGTACAAGATTACAACATGATTGCAATATTCGGTAAAAATAATATTGCGCAGCAGAAGCTTTTGCCCGTCCGGCAGCGAGATTCCATATCCGGGTTCGTGGGTCTTTTGGCTTATCTGTTTCAATATGCTGACAACCTTTTCTTCTGAAAAGGGCTTCAGCAGATAGTTATGAGCCCCAACCTCATAACTTTCGCTGGCAAATTCATTGCTGGTGGTACAAAATATCAAAAGGACTTTTGGATCGGTTTTACGGATTTGGCGGGCAATATCAATACCCAGCTGATCTTTTAGGTAAATATCTAAAAAAATCATGTCATATATTCCGGTCTTCCATTCAGCAAAGAATGCTTCTCCGTTTAAAAAAGTATCAATGGAATTTGAATTGAGATCAGAATCAGGTAAATGCTTTTCTATTATTTGAAGAAGGAAGTCCAATTCTTCCGGTTCATCATCAATCAGGGCAATTTTCATTAGGAATCCTCCATTTTATAGCTAATTTTGCAGGGCAAAATTACTTTCATTTACGTAGTGTTGTATATAAAAATCTAAGTTTCATAATATCTTTTCGTCAAAGAAAAAACAATAGGTAATTTTACCATTTGAGTAAAATTTCTACCGTTTGAGTTACATGGCTTGATAAGTATTCTTTTTGTATATTAAAGTAATGTAACCTAATAAGGAAAACATTGTTCAGGGTTGGTTTGTACCGGAGCAGGTTGCAAATTATAAGGGTTGAGAATGAAAAGGGAGGAAACATCAAATTGAAAAAAAGAAAAAGATTGTTAAAAGGGATTATGCTATTGCTTGTAATCTCATGTATGCTGCCAATTACGGTAAAGGCAGTTGGAACAGGGCAGCCTACCAGAATTGGAAAATTGGAACTGGGGGAAACAGCTGAAAAAAATGAAAGTGAAGGATGGGATTGGAGACCGGATGCTGACGGAGGCGGTACTCTGACTCTGACCGATTGTTATATCCAGTCAGACGAGCTGCTAACACTCTATTTTAACAATATTACCCAAAAGCATACCGTTACCATTGTATTAAAAGGGGAAAATATTATTGAAACTACAAGCCAGAAGTATGGAGGAATGATTAATTCCAATTATGATAATAATGGATCAGCAGATATTGTTATCCGGGAAGAGGGGACGGGAAGTCTGGAGGTTAGAACCAGCACACCGATTACCACAGGTTCTTCCCCACATGGTTTTACTGTGAGAAATTTTACGATAGAGTCGGGGAGTGTATACTCGAATGTGGAAATTTGTCTGCTTACAGATGAATTTTTGATGCAGGGTGGTCTCTTGAAGGTCTGTACACCGGAGAGGATTGATGATGTATTTGGAATCGTCAGTGTTAAAGGTCCCATCAATATAGAAGGGGGAACCGTGGATATCACTGCGGGACACATTGGTATTATTACGAATGGTGAAAACGGAGCGGGCTGGAGTGTCAATATTTCAGGCGGGGATGTAAGGATTAAGGCAAGGCAGTCCTGCATACAGATGCAGAACCGGCGGGGATTGCCGGAATCCCGCGTGATCAATATTACCGGTGGTACATTCACCGGCGAAAGTGACATTACCGGACTATATGCGGACAATATCAATATCGTGAAAGAGGGTGTGCATGCTCCCGTGGTAACAATCAATGCTCCGGGAGACGCATCAAATCCAAACATTAAGGCACTGCATGCAATCAAGGAGCTGGCAATCTCTGACAGTATCGTGGCGGCTGACACTATCTATAATTATGATGCATCATCTACGGAAAACAGCATTGTTTTTCAGGGAAAAAGCGGGCAGGTATATGGGAATGTTACACTTGACGCAGATAGTGAAATACCAGAGGGATGCATATTGACGATACCGGAAGACAGCACGTTAACGATACCGGGAGATGTAAGGTTCAATATACCGGAGAGTGCGGCTTTCGTAAATAACGGAATGCTGGTTTTGCCGGAAAACGGAGAAAATATAAGCTGTACCGGAACAGGCTTGATTAAAAAGGGAGATGAACTTTATAACAGTGATTTTGCCAGACTCTATTCTGTTATAGTAGAAACGGCTGACGGAGAAATTACAAATTATTATAAAGAGGGAGACCTCGTAGAACTGAAACCCGAAACGGCTCCGAAGGGAATGGTATTCAAGGAGTGGAAGGTAACACCAGACACAGTGGTCATTACAGACAATCAATTTGCTATGCCTGCTGGTGCAGTTACAGTCATTCCTATATACGAAGATATTTCCTATGAGATTGAAGTAAGTGCCAATCCCGAAGAAGGTGGTACGGTTACCGGCAATGGGAAGGTGAAAGAAGGAGATTTCGTTACCGTTACTGCACAGGCGAACAGCGGCTATGTTTTTACCGGCTGGACAGAGGAAGGTCAGGAAGTAAGTACAGATGCGGAGTATACCTTTACCGTATCGGCTGACAGGATATTGACGGCCTGCTTTGAGAAAATACCTGAAGTTATTTTCCATGAAATAGAAGTAAGTGCCAATCCTAAGGAAGGTGGTACGGTTACCGGTGGTGGGAAAGTAAATGAAGGAGATTCCGTTACGGTTACTGCACAAGTGAACAGCGGCTATGTTTTTACCGGCTGGACAGAGGAAGGCCAGGAAGTGAGTACAGATGCGGAGTATACCTTTACCGTATCGGCTGACAGGACATTGACAGCCTGCTTTAAGAAAAAGATACCGGAAAATGCACCCGGAAAAATGATACAAGTGGAAAATACTGTCAGGATGGTGGCAGATGTCAAACTGCCTGCTGGCTGGAGTTTTGATGGGGACTCAGCAAAAAAGACCATTCCGGCAGGAAAGTCTGTTACTGCAACCGCTGTTTATGCTGCGGAGGATGCGAAGGATTATTATACGACGTCCATTGATATAGACATTAAAAGAGCTGCTTGTGAAGAAGCTGCAACAGTGATTTATACCGGAACAGGAGAACAGGCACCAAACTGTACAACAGATGGAATCGGTCATACAGAGTGTAAGCTGTGTGGAGATATTGTAGGAAAGGCTGTAAAGGTGCCGGCAGCCGGTCATATTGCCGGAGAAACTGTGGTTACAAAGGCTGCGACAGATAAGGATGGAAGTATTACAAGTTATTGTACTGTGTGTAACACTCTAATAAGTGAAACGGCAATTAACAGTGTAGGGAATGTTTATCTGAACCGGACAACTGGTGTTTACAGCGGAAAGATACACAATCCATCAGCAGCTGTGAAAGACAGCAAAGGGAATGAATTAAAGCAGGGAGCAGATTATATAGTAATTTATCCGAAGGATATGAAGAATGTGGGTATTTATTCTGTGAAGGTCACCTTCCTGGGCAATTATGAGGGGACAGTAGATCTAGACTATACGATTACTCCAAAAGGAACATCGATTTCCAAACTAAAAGCAAAAAAGAAAGGCTTTTCTGTAAAATGGAAAAAGCAGATCAGCCAGACAACAGGTTATGAAATTCAGTATTCCACAAGTAAAAAGTTTACGAAAAAAACGACAAAGAGCGTGACAGTAAAGAAGAATAAGACAACTTCTAAATCTGTATCAAAGAAAAAGGCAAATAAAAAATATTATGTGAGAATCCGTACCTATAAGACAGTACGGGTAAACGGAAAGAATATAAAGCTTACCTCCGGCTGGTCAAAAGCGAAGACGGTTAAAACCAGGAAGTAAAACGGGGAGCCTGATGTTATATCAGGCTTCCCGTTCCTTTCCCCAGAAAAACAGTGCAACTGTACCCGGTCCGGTGTGGCTTCCGATTACGGTTCCAATATTGTAAATCCCTACTTTTCCGTTCAGCTTTGGGAATTTGGATTCGATTAAATCTGCCACTGCCCTGGCATCTTCATAGCAGGCAGACTGGCTGATATAACATTTGCCGTTGTAGTCTAAGCCGTCTCGTGCATGTTCTTCCATCTTTGCAACAATTTCTTTGATTACCTTCCGTTTGGTACGGACCTTTTCGCGGACGATCAGCCTGCCTTCATTGTTCACATTCAACAAAGGGCAGATGTTCAGCAGGTTGCCGATTGTTCCAGAGGTTTTGGAAATCCGTCCGCCTCGGATATAGAAGGTAAGATCCGAGGAGAAAAACCAATGGTTTAACTGTAAAAGATTATCTTTTGTCCAATGATAGAGAGCGTCGATATCCATTCCTTCATCCCGTTTGTCTGCAATGCTATCCATTAATAATCCAAATCCAGAAGAGGCAGCCAAAGAATCCACGATATAAATCTTACGTTCCGGGAACTCTTCTGAAAGCATATCCCTTGCAATGCAGGCGGAATTATATACACCGGAAATACCGGAAGAAAGTGTTAAGTGTAAAATATCCTGTCCTTTTTCCAGGAAAGAACGGAAGTATTCTGTAAACTCGTCAGCGTTTACCTGAGAGGTTTTGGTCATTGCACCGTCTTCCATTTTTTTGTAAAACTGGTCGAAAGGAATGGATTTCCCTAAATCATCAGTGTATGTGATATCATCAAGCATATAGTGAAAACATATGAAATGAATTTCTCTTTGCAGGAAATGTTCTTCCGACAAATCTGCCGTGGAACAGCAGGAAATAATATAGTCATTCATGTAATATCCTCCTGGTTTTGTAACTAATTTTTCCTGTCTTTAGACAGTTGTAAATACATATAATATCATTCTATGTGGTAAAATATGTATTTATTCTAAAATAATAAGGCCGATTTCATATCAGACTGCGGTTTTAGATACAAGAAAGATATTGCATGATTATATAGACTGTATAACTCGTTGAAGATAGTTAAGATTATAGATATGACAGCCTTCTTTATATTGTAACATAGAGAGGAAATTTATACCATATATGAATTTAAGAAAGATTGTGTAAATTTGCCTTCAGAAAATATTTGAACCTAATCTACGGTTTATGAAAATATATAAGTGAAGGGCAACCCGAATCAAGACGTCTTTTACTGGGAGAATGATAATGGAGCATATAGAGCTGGAACAATACATTTTAAAATATGGGAGGGATATTTATTCTTTCTGTGTTTTTCTGACCAAACATAAGCAGGAGGCAGACGATTTATATCAGGATACCTTTTTGCGGGCGATAGAGAAAGATGACATTAATGGCATGGCAAATCCTAAGTCTTATCTGATTTCTATTGCGATAAACATATGGAATAATAAGAAAAGAAAATATCTCTGGCGAAAGAATAAGGCAGATATGCGATATTCCTTAGAGGAAGAAGCTGTAGAACAGGTTGCGGATCAGTCACTGCCCACAGATGAACAGGCAATTCGGAACGATGAGCTTGAAAATTTAAGGTGCAGAGTAAGGGAATTGCCGGAAAAAATGCGTATTGTAGTGCTGATGCATTATATGGAAGATATGCCTGTTGAGGAAATTGGCAGGCTGTTAAAGATACCTGTCGGAACAGTCAAGAGCAGACTGTATCATGCCAGAGAAATATTGAAAAAGAAAATGGAGGAAAACCAACATGAAAGATAAAATGGATGGATTATTAAAAAAAGCCCTTCTTCCAACATTGGAACCTGACACCAGCTTGAACCAGGAAATATGTAATTACCAGAATACAAGGAGGAAGACCAATATGAGTAAATTAAAAAAACTGCCAGCAGCAGCCGCGATAGCGGTCTGTGTTTTATGTGCTGGTTCTGTGACTGTTTTTGCAGGGAATCATTTCTTAAAAAATATGCATGCATTTCAGTTTGGTGTGTCTACAAATGATAATCAGGATGCTGTATCGGAGGAAGAATCCGAGTTTGATGCAACGGCGATGAAAGAGCAGCCAGAGGATAAGATAGAGGATATTTCTGTTGAGAGCGGAACTGCCGGCACTGCATGGCTCTCTAAAAAGGTGCAGAAGGTTACCCAGCACGTTCAGACTTCGGATGACAGGGTTAACTGGGAGGACTATGCTTATGATGTTATATATACTACTTATGAGTATGCAGATTATAATACCGCGGTAAAGGATAAGGGAATGGATAACTGGCTGTCTGAAAGTTATCAGAATATAGGTAATGTTCAATATGTAGAAAGTGTAGCAGAAAGCGAAGACAGTAACGAGCACAGCACAGGGGGTACATTTATGTATGGTTCAGGCACCTTTGAACTGTCGGAATCGGTTACAATGGATATGGAGGGGAATCCACTGGAGATTGACAGTTATACCGTTATTACCAATGAAACCTTCAATGAACGTACTTATACTAATAAAAAGGGATATACATTTACATTAGCAGATGATGAGACTGACGGGAACAAGAAGACAACAGTGGCAATTACTTATGGTAATTACAGCGGTACTCTTACCTTTCATGGAATGACAGAAGAGGAAATATATCATGTGCTTGATACATTGCAGCTGAAATAGGTGCTTGTCAGGAAGTTTATACCGTTGTAAAAGAGCTGTCATGTTAAAAATTTTCTTAATGTGGCAGCTCTATACGTTTATAGTTCAGGCTTTTTGGAGAGTTTTTAGAAAAATGGAAAACCTCTTTTCTTTTTATATCCTGACCGATATAATATATTATCAGAAATGGTTTTTAATGGGGAAAGAAGGAAGAGATTTGAAAGCATTTATATTTGATTTTAACGGGACTTTGGTGATGGATTCTTACATGCATGAGGCAGCATGGCGGCAGTATGTGGAAAAGCTTTGTCACAGGGGGGTAACGGAAGAGGAATTTAAGCAGCATGTGCATGGGAAAACCTCAGCGATGATTTTAGAGCATTTTCTGGGAAAGGAAAAGCTGACAAAGGAAGAGATTATAGCATACTCGGAGGAGAAAGAAGCCTGCTACCGCAAGCTCTGTATGGAAAACAGAGAGAGGTTTTGTCTGACAGAGGGTGTGGAGGAATTTTTGGACAGGGCAAAGGAAGCCGGAATTCCGATGACGATTGCTACTGCGGCAAATCTTGCCAATATGAATTTTTATTTTGAATATTTTTCTCTGGAAAAATGGTTTGATATGGAGAAAATAGTCTATGATGATGCTTCGTTAAAGGGAAAGCCCGATCCGGATATTTATCTTAAGGCTGTAGAGAAATTATCCGTAAAAGCAGAAGACTGTATAGTGTTTGAGGATGCTGTGTCTGGTGTGACAGCCGCCGACAGGGCAGGTATTGGAAGTATTGTGGGAATATATTGTGACAGCAGCCGGAAATTACTGGAAGAGACAGGGAAAATAGACATCTGCATCCGTGACTTCAGGGAAGGCTTGTCAGTTTTTTTCTGATTTTGGCAGATGATTAGGCAGATGATTTTTCTGAAAAGATATAATATGGGCAGAAACTTACATATATCAAAATAGAAAAAGGACTCGGCATAATGTATAAAATTGCATAAGATATGGAGAAATTCTTGTAGCATTAGGAAAAAAGCAGGTTTTTTGTAAAAAAGTCTTGCTTTTTTTTGGTTTGCTTATACAATAATAGTTGGTTTAGTGTGTCAGCAGGGGATGCTGCATTAAAGTTTTATTTTCCTGATACGTTTGTCCCTGCTGGACGAATCCCTTTTCGTTATAATAATAAGGTTAAGAGAGTTTCACAACTGCCTATACGTTATAAAATGAAAAGGAGTAACAGTTAATATGGTGTGGTGTACACCGGTAACAGTTAGGAGATTGATTATGGATAAGTTAGAACTTCAAAAATGTGCGAATCAGCTGAGGAAGCACATTGTGACTTCCCTGCATGCTGCAAAGTGCGGTCATCCGGGCGGCTCACTGTCAGCTGCGGACATTGTAACCTATTTATATTTTGAGGAAATGGATATAGACCCGAAGGCTCCGGATAAGCCGGACAGGGATCGTTTCGTACTGTCAAAGGGGCATGTGGCACCGGCTCTTTACGGTGCACTGGCAATGAAAGGATATTTTCCGGAAGAAGAGCTGGTGAAGCTCCGCAAGACAGGAGAGATGCTTCAGGGACATCCGGATATGAAAGGAACTCCCGGTGTAGATATGTCAGCAGGCTCTTTGGGACAGGGGATTTCTGTTGCAGTGGGTATGGCGCTTTCTGCTAAGCTGTCAAAGGAGAATTACCGTGTATATACGTTGCTCGGTGACGGTGAGATTCAGGAAGGACAGGTCTGGGAAGCAGCAATGTTTGCAGGACATAAGCAATTGGATAACTTAGTAGTGATAGTAGATAATAATGATTTACAGATTGACGGAAGCGTAGCGGATGTCTGTTCCCCTTACCCCATTGCAGATAAATTTAAGGCATTTAATTTTCATGTGATTGCTGTGGACGGGCATGATTTTGATGCATTAGACGCTGCGTTTAAGGAAGCAAGGGAGACAAAAGGAATGCCGACGGCTATTATTGCAAAGACCGTTAAAGGTAAAGATGTTTCCTTTATGGAGAATCAGGCATCATGGCATGGAGCAGCTCCGAATGATGAACAGTATGAAACTGCAATGGCAGATTTAGAGAAAGTAGGTGAAGCATTATGTCAGAAGTAAAGAAGATAGCAACAAGAGAAAGTTATGGAAATGCTTTGGTAGAGCTAGGAAAAGAGCATGAAGATTTGGTGGTTTTGGATGCAGATCTGGCTGCTGCTACAAAGACCGGAATTTTTAAAAAGGAGTTTCCGGAAAGACATATAGATTGTGGAATTGCAGAGTGTAATATGATGGGTATTGCAGCAGGATTATCCTTGACAGGCAAGGTGCCTTTTGCTTCCAGCTTTGCGATGTTTGCAGCGGGACGTGCTTTTGAGCAGGTTCGTAATACCATTGGTTATCCGAAGTTAAATGTAAAGATTGGGGCAACCCATGCAGGAATTTCTGTAGGAGAAGATGGAGCAACCCACCAGTGCAATGAGGATATTGCGTTGATGCGTACAATACCCAATATGGTAATTATCAATCCTTCAGATGATATAGAGGCAAGAGCGGCAGTAAAAGCAGCTTATGCACATCAGGGTCCGGTATATCTCCGGTTCGGGCGTCTGGCGGCACCTGTTATCAATGATAAAGCAGATTATAAGTTTGAGATTGGAAAGGGTGTTACAGTAAGAGACGGAAAGGATATTACCATCGTGGCAACAGGATTAGAGGTTGGCTTTGCATTAGAGGCAGCTGACAATCTGGCAAAAGAAGGTATTGATGCAAGGGTAATTAACATCCATACCATCAAGCCGATTGATAAGGATATCATAATAAAGGCTGCCAGGGAAACCAAGAAGATATTCACTGTTGAGGAGCATTCCGTAATTGGTGGTCTTGGTTCCGCAGTCTGTGATGTGCTTTGTGAAAATGCACCGGCACCGGTATATAAGATTGGTATGAGAGACCGGTTTGGAGAATCTGGTCCTGCAGTGGAATTGCTGCATAAATATGAACTGGATGCAGAAGGAATCTATAAGCAGGTGAAAGAGAACTTGTAATTATTCCCACAGTTGTCTGTATTTTGTTTAAGTGTAACTTTTTTATCAAACGAATAAGATCGAGGTGGGATATGCAGATATCAAGCAGATTTACGATTGCTATTCATGTTCTTGTATGCATTGAAACATTTAAAAATGATTACAAAATAACAAGTGAATTTCTTGCATCAAGTGTAAATGTAAATCCTGTGGTTATAAGACGTTTGTTACAGCAGCTTAAAAAAGCAGGAATAATAAATGTTAAGAGAGGAAGCGGAGGAGCGGATATAGAAAAACCCTTAAACGAGATTACATTATTGGATGTATACAATGCAGTGGAATGTGTGGAAGAAGGGAAACTTTTTCATTTTCATGAAAATCCCTAATCAGCTTTGTCCTGTGGGGAAAAATATCCACGCTCTTTTAGATGTAAGACTTGAAGAAATCCAGAAAGCAATGGAAAAAGAAATGAGGTCAGTATCGATACAGGACATCATGAAGGATACAAAAATATTGATAAGGGCATAAATAAAATATCCCGTAGTTCATTATGTTAAAGGACTATGGGATATTTTTTTTGAAAACTTGTTGTAACTATTGACAGTACAATGGAAAGATGATAATATAGATGTATCAATAAAAGTTACAACGAATGGAGGTAAAATATGGCAAACTTTAGCAAGGTTAGTGTAGGACAGGATGCAAGAACAGAACTTCATGACAAACTTTCATTGACCGGAGCAGAGATAAGCATTAATAATCTGCCGGCAGGAGCAAGTGTACCTTTTATCCATTCCCATAAAAATAATGAAGAAATTTATGCTGTTCTTGCGGGAAAAGGGAAAGCTGTTATTGATGGAGAAGATGTGGAACTTGCGGCCGGTGACTGGATTCGTATTTCTCCTGCAGGGAAGAGGCAGTTTTTTGCGGCAGAAGATGCTTCAATCAGTTTTGTATGTATTCAAGTGAAAGAGAATTCACTAGGCAGTTATACGAAAGATGACGGAATCATTCAGAATTAAAAGAGGCTGATTAGGGTTTGGAAGAAATAAAACGGCTATAGATTAAAAGCGATAGAACATCTTCAGTTCTATCGCTCTTTTCTATGCTTGCGGGCAGCTTTCAAGATTTAGAATAATCATTCTGGCAAATTCAATTGTTTTATTAGCATATCAAAATTTTAATCAGTTGTTTCCCGCCGTATTAAAATAGGAGTTATATTTTTGTGTACCAATTCTGTTTGTGGCTTTGGACGTCGTTTTTTTCTCTCATTCATTTGTGTCACTAATAATTCCATTGCTTCATATGCTATTTTATCAATTTGCTGGCCGACGGTACTGGTCGGGATGATTGCCTGATTGGCAATAGGAGAATCATCAAAGCCAATGATACGGTATTCATCCGGCAGGGTTCCATATTTCCGAAATATAATATTCAGCATACTGTTGGCATGGGTATCATTTGCCATAAATAATCCTTTTTTCTGATTTGGATATTCCTTTTCCATGTATTCAAATATTTCCAGCATGCATTTATGGATTTCCTCATGGGAATGTCCTAAATTTCTTAAAATAATCTCATTTCTGATATGGTTCTTCTGGCATATATCCTGAAATCCCTGGATACGTCCATAGGAAGGTACAGATTTTGGAACATCGGAGTTAATATGCAGTAAAATGTCACAATTATTTTTGAACAGCAGGCTGGTTGCCTGGACAGCTCCCATATAATTATCTGTGTTTACACTGTTTATGTATTCATCCTCCCGTTCAATGGCTACAATTGGAATATTATAGGAAGATAGTTCTTTGGAAGAAATGGTATGGCTTAAAATAATCATGCCTTCAATTTTATATGCCAGTAATTCCTGAATATATTTCCGCTCTGTTTCTTCATTATTTGTGCTGACAAAGATTAGAAATTTATAGCCAAACTCTTCATAAGTAGCTAAAATCTGATTTAACATTTCTGCATAATAATGAAGATAAAGATTTGGAATGATGATGCCGACAAATTCACTTTTTCCATTAGCTAATACTTTGGCCAGTTTATTTTCCTGATAATTTAAGTCAATGAGTGCCTGTGCAATAATATCCTGATTTTTTACAGTAAGGGAATCAGGATTGTTAAAGTACCGGGATATTGTTGTCTTTGAAAAATTTGTATATTTTGCAATGTCATCAAATGTTACTTTCTTTTTATCCATTGGAATGAACCTCCTCCCAATTATTCTAACTGGCATAAAATAGTTTTTTGAATGTCTTTAGTATATCAGTATGGATTAAGGAAATCAAGAATATAATAACCGGTTAAGTAATTGGTTAATTTATTGATGAAAAGCCCTTGACAGCTAGTTAAAACCATGATATTATGCCAATAAAGTAACCGGTTATGCAACTGGTAACTTGACCGATTATAATTACTGTGAGTTGTGCACTGACAATTGCAAATAAAGGAAGGGCGAGAATATGGAAAAAGGAAAAGGCAGTCAGCTTGACATAGTTCGTAAGATCGAACAAAAAGCAATATCAGAGATTTCTGTGGAAAGCAGACCGGTTTATCATCTGTCGTCTCCGGTTGGATGGATGAATGACCCTAATGGTTTTTCTATTTACCAGAATGAGTATCATTTGTTTTTTCAGTATCATCCGTTCAGTAATGCATGGGGACCAATGCATTGGGGACATTGTAAAAGTGATGATTTTGTCAGATGGGAATATCTGCCGGCAGCGATGGCACCAGATGAGAGTTATGATGCAGGAGGATGTTATTCAGGAAGTGCAATAGAAGTGGAAGGAGAGCATGTACTGGTTTATACAGGTGTAATTGACCGCTATCTTGAGGATGGTTCCCATGATTATCGTCAGGTGCAGTGTATGGCAAAGGGGAACGGCATAGTCTATCATAAATTTGAAGGGAATCCTGTCATTACGGGAATGAGCCTTCCGAAGGGAAGTAGTACGGAGGATTTCCGGGATCCTAAAGTTTGGAAAGAAGAGGACGGTTATTATCTGGTAGTCGGCAGTCGTGCAGAGGACGGTTATGGTCAGGTTCTTTTGTATCGTTCAGATGATTTAGAAGAGTGGAAGTTTTTGAATGTGTTGGACCAGAGCCGGGGAAAGTATGGGAAAATGTGGGAATGTCCGGATTTCTTTCCTTTGGGGAATAAACATATTTTGTTGGTTTCTCCCCAAAATATGAGGGCAAAAGGATATGAATTTCATAATGGTAATAATTCTGCATTTATATGTGGACGTTACGATAAATCAGTACATGAGTTTGAACGGGAGAAAATTACTTCGGCAGACTACGGATTGGATTTTTATGCACCACAGACGTTACAGACTACAGACGGCAGACGGATTATGATTGGATGGATGCAGTCGTGGGATGCGAAGTTCATGAAGGATTTTTTAGACTGGTCTGGAATGATGACTCTGCCAAGGGAACTGTCTATAAAGAATGGTCAGATTTATCAGAGTCCGGTCAGGGAATTGGAGAAATACCGTCAAAACAAGGTAGAATATACAGGGAAAAAAATAGCAGAAACGACAACTTTGGCGGGTGTCGGAGGAAGAATTATTGATTTACAAGTTGAAATTACGGAATTTGATTTCCATCATTTTGCGATACATTTTGCCTGTAATGATGAATATGAAATGCTTTTGCAGTATAACCATATGAGAAAATGTCTGACAATCGACAGAACACATTCCGGTCTGATACGCGATGTGGTTTGCCGCAGAAAGATGATGGCGGAGCCATTTGTTTCAAATGAACAGAGGGAAGTGCTGAAACTGCGGTTACTGTTAGATCGATATTCGGTTGAAGTGTTTGTAAATGAAGGGGAAAAAGTGATGTCTTGTGTTTTCCATACACCAATGGAGGCAGACGGGATTGTTTTTGATACAGACGGAACTGCCTGTATCAATGTTATAAAATATGATATTTGTGTTTGAGGTAAGGAAGGAGGAGGCTATGGAAATACAATATTTAGGTACTGCGGCAGCAGAAGGATGGCCAGCTCTTTTTTGTGACTGTGAAATCTGTAAAAGAGCAAGGAAGGTTGGTGGGAAAGAACTTCGCACCAGAACACAGTCGATTGTGGATGGGAAAATACTGATTGATTTTCCGCCGGATACCTATACACATGCCCTGAACTATTCATTACAAATGGGGCAGATTCAGCATTTGCTGGTTACACATTCCCATATGGATCATTTTTTTCCAGTTGAGCTGATTCACAGACATGAACATTTTGGTCATAATGCGAAGGGGATGCTGCATGTATATGGGAATGAAGCGGTAGAAAGGGCATTTTACGATGCTGTATTGATTGACAGGTTTAAGGCACATCCTTTGGATGAGGCGGTCAAATTTGTAAGACTGGAGCCTTTTGTTGGTTTTATGGCAGACAGTTATCATATTGTTCCGGTTCCGGCAGACCATGATAAACGGGAAATCTGTTTCATCTATATTATTGAGAAAGACGGAAAATGTCTGCTATACGGACATGACACAGGAATGAAGCTGAGTGAGGAGGCATGGGAGTGTATTTTCAATCATAAATATGATTTGATATCTCTGGATGCAACTATGGGTGAGAAACATAGTGATGGTTATCATATGGGGCTGCCAGATGGAATAGCATTTATTACAAGGTTGGAAGAACGTGAATGCATCCAGCCGGATACGGTCAAAGTCATCAATCATTTTTCACATAATGGTGGGATGACGCATGGGGAATTGGAAGCATTTGCACAGGAGCATGGATTGATTGCAGCTTATGATGGTATGAAAATCTCAATTTAAACTTTAAAATTTATTCCAGTAAAATAATTAAAAAGGAGGAAAAGAGATATGGAAGAAAAATATTTGAAAGCGGCACAGGATATCCTGGAGTGTATGGGAGGAAAGGATAATATTGCCAGTGCTGCTCACTGTGCAACACGGCTCAGGCTGGTTCTGAAAGATGAATCCCTGATTGACAAGGATGCATTGGAGAACATTGAGCTTGTAAAAGGCAATTTCAATAATGGCGGGCAGTTTCAGATTATTTTGGGAACAGGGATTGTGAACAAAGTTTATGCTGAATTTATCAAAATGGCCAATATTACTGAAATGACAAAAGAGGAATTAAAACAACAGGCAGCTAAAAAGATGAATCCGGTCCAGAAGTTGTTAAAGACTCTTGCAGATGTGTTTGTTCCGATTTTGCCGGCATTGGTTGCGTCTGGTTTGTTGATGGGAATTAATAATATTCTGACTGCTCAAGGTATGTTTGTTGCTGACAAGTCACTTGTTGAGGCGTTTCCGGCGATTAAAGATTTTGCGGAAATGGTTAACCTGTTTTCAAATGCCGGATTTACTTTTCTGCCAGTATTGATTGGGTTTTCCGCTGCTAAGAATTTTGGTGCAACACCGATTCTTGGGGCGGTTATCGGAGCGATTATGATTCATCCGGATTTAATGAATGGTTATAGCTATGGGCAGGCGCTGCTTGATGGAACTGTTCCGTACTGGCATATTTTCGGGTTGTCTGTAGCTAAAGTGGGATATCAGGGAACTGTTCTTCCGGTTATTGCAGCATCTTTTTGTCTGGCCTTCGTCGAGAAAAGATTGCGTAAAATTGTTCCTGCAATGTTAGATAATATTGTTACACCATTGTTATCGGTTCTGATTGCTGGGGCAATGACTTTCCTGTTTATTGGTCCGGTGATGCGGGGTGTGGGTGACGCGATGACAAATGCAGTTATGTGGCTGTTCTTTGATTTGGGAGCCCTCGGAGGTTTGATTTATGGAGTTACATATCCGCTGCTGGTCATCACAGGTATGCACCATAGTCTGGTAACGGCTGAGACACAGATTCTTGCAAATATCGGGACATTGGGCGGTTCTCCTACATTTGCAGTTGTTGCGGCTGCAAACTGTGCACAGGGTGCAGCTGCATTAGCAGTTATGTTCCAGATGAAGAAGAATCCCAAGATGAAAAGCCTGGCTTCTGCTTCCGGTATATCTTCTATGCTGGGAATTACGGAACCGGCAATATTTGGTGTCAACTTAAAATTAAGATATCCTTTTTATGGCGCATTGATTGGTGGAGGTATCGGGGCTGCTTATGCAACTCTGGTAAAAGTATTATCTGTTTCCCAGGGACCTTGTGGCGTCATTGGCGTTATCTGTATTCGGCCGGATTGTATGCTTCAGTTCATGGTGTCCATGGCTGTTGCAATTGTGAGCGCATTTGCTGCCACCATGCTGCTTGGCAAAGCATTTGGAAAAAAGGAAGATGGGAAGGTGGCAATATCCAGCCAGGCAAAGGCGGAAATGGCAGCTACAGATACAATGGTAGAAGACGAAATAGAAAAAAATACCGCAGAAAATGTGGAAATGCTGCTTTATGCTCCGATTCAGGGTAATGTGATCCAAAGAGAAAGCATTCCGGATGAGACGTTTGCTTCAGGTGTTTTGGGAGATGGTGTAGGCATTGAGCCGGAAAAAGGAGAGGTCACAGCTCCTTTTGATGGGGAAATTTCTTCTTTGACGGATACACGTCATGCAATTGGTATCAGCGGTCCTGGCGGAATGGAAGTCCTGATTCATGTTGGTGTTGATACAGTAAAGATGAAGGGGGATGGCTTCAAACTTTTTGTAGATGAAGGGGAAAAAGTCAAAGCGGGACAGAAACTGATGGAATTTGACATCGAAAAGATTAAAGCGGCAGGATATAGCACGACAACAGCTGTCCTGCTGACAAACAGTGATGATTATAAATCCTGTAATGTGATAAAAACAGGAGAAGTGAAACAGATGGAGAAAATAATCTCTGTGGATAAGTGATAAAACAGGAATAAAGAGATGAATAATGGGTGCGTGTGCGTTAGATAGCGTTTAAAATGGATGATATGGGAGGTCAGAAATTGAATCAGGAAGTAATAAAACAAGAATCTATATATGAAAAGCGGTTAGCACATCATCATGATGAACTGCGTTGGCTTTATATGGAGTTATACGATAATTCTTCTATGTTTGCGGAACTATGCGACAATTTATATCTATTTTATGAAGAAAGGAAAGCAGAGTTAAAAGAAAGGGATTTGAGCAGGGAGGAACATACTGACTGGTATAAACACAATGACATGCTTGGCATGATGTTTTATATTGACAATTTTGCAGGGAACATGCGCAGTGTGGAGACAAAGCTGGATTATCTGGAAAAAAGCCATGTAAATTATATTCATTTGATGCCTTTTTTAGAGACACCGGAAGGGCGGTCTGATGGGGGATATGCAGTTTCTGATTTCCGTAAGGTGCAAAAAAAGCTGGGGACAATGGAGGAACTGGAAAGCCTGACTACAGCATGTCATAAAAAGCATATGAATGTCTGCATGGATTTTGTCATGAACCATACTTCAGAAGAACATGAATGGGCAAAAAAGGCCCGTCAGGGAGACGGGGAGTATATGAGCCGCTATTTCTTTTATGATAATGATACGATTCCGCAGATGTATGAAAAGACGGTGCCGCAGGTATTTCCAACGACGGCGCCGGGAAACTTTACATGGCTGCCGGATGCCGGACATTATGTTATGACGTCATTTTATCCGTATCAGTGGGATCTGAATTATAAGAATCCAAGGGTATTTAATGAGATGATGTATAATTTTCTGTATCTGGCAAACCGTGGGATTGATATTATCCGTATTGATGCTGTTCCTTATATCTGGAAAGAACTGAATACAGCGTGCCGGAATCTGAAACAGGTACACACTATTGTGCGGATGATGCGTATCATCAGTGAAATCGTTTGTCCAGGCGTATTACTGCTGGGTGAGGTTGTTATGGAACCGGAAAAGGTGGTGCCATATTTTGGTACAGTGGAAAAACCGGAATGTCATATGCTCTATAATGTAACCACTATGGCAACAACATGGCATACTGTAGCCACCAGAGATGTGCGTCTGCTAAAGAAGCAGCTGGATATTGTCAATGGTCTGCCGAAAGAGTATGTGTTTTTAAATTATCTGCGCTGCCATGATGATATCGGATGGGGGCTGGATTATGATACATTACAGTGTGAAGGAATAGAGGAACGTGCCCATAAACAATATCTCAATAATTATTTTCAGGGCTGTGAAGGGGAAAGCAACAGCCGGGGAGAACTTTATAATGCCGATCCGGTGACAGGAGATGCAAGGTTTTGCGGAACCACTGCATCCATGTGTGGGATTGAGAAGGCAGAGTTTGAGCAGGATGAGGAGGCTATGGAAAAGGCGATACGGTTGGATGTCATGCTTCATGCCTATATGTTTATGCAGTCTGGAATTCCTGTGCTCTATAGTGGAGATGAGATAGGGCAGGTGAATGATTACACTTATAAAAAAGATCCGGCTAAGAGGGAAGATTCCCGCTATATCCACCGGGGTGCCATGAACTGGAAACTGGCAGAAAACATCAAGGATAAAACCAGTGTGGAAGGCAGGATTTTTCAAAGACTGAATGCATTGGAGAATATAAGAAAAACTGAAAAGGTGTTTGTCTGTCAGGCAGATACATGGACGATTGACACATATGATGCCAGCGTATTGTGTATTGGCAGATATTATGAAGGTGAAAAAATTATTGGAATCTTCAATTTCAGTGAATATGATAAAACGGCATGGGTCAATGAGGTGGATGGGATGTATACCGATATGATATCTGGTAATATAATGGAAGCGTCAGAAGTGAATATTCCTGCATACAGTTTTATGTATTTAAAGAGGAATGGGGAGATACAGGATGCAAAAATATGATGTAGTTACATTAGGGGAGTCCTCTGTTTAAGGCAAATCATGGAGGAGCACTTTGCACGTCTTGTCTATGCTGCTTCCGATGAAGACCGCGGCTTCTATTATCATAACAAGAAGTGGTGTGTTGAAAGTTATGCTGTAAAAATGATATGAAAAATTAATACAGGAAAGGAAACGATGAAAGATATGAGTGAAATAGTAATATTGCTGGATAGTATTGATAAAGTGAAAAAATTTGTTTCCCTTACAACAAAAATTGAATCAGAGTTGGATTTAGTGAGTGGCAGATATGTTGTTGATGCTAAATCCATTATGGGTATTTTTAGCACAGATTTGTCAAAGCCTATTATACTAAGGATTCATGAAGAAGGAAAAAAGGCAGATGGTATCATAAAGACATTAGAGGAATATGTGGTAGAATAAACATATTCTGGTTTTTGGGTAAAAATTGAAAGAAATGGTTTAGCTTGTTATTTTAAATTGCGTATGTTATTCTACTTAATAACAGGGATACGGATGGTTACAGGATTCAGAAAGGGGATACATATGCGAAATATTTTTAAAAGTAAATTTATGCAAACCGGTATTTTAATGACAACGTTAGTATTTTCAATTGCTGTTTTTGGTAATTCGGCTCAGGCTGCGGCAGGAATAGACGTAAAGACGCATACACCAGAAGAAATCCGCAGTTATATTAAGAATTATGGAGGAGATATCACCAAAGCTTCTGTCTATGCAGATACACCTGTAACTGTGGCACCGTATGCAGCGGGGGCTTTGTCGGATGAGACCCAGCAGAATGCATTAGCAGTGTTAAACAGTGTGCGGTATATTGCAGGTATTCCTTATAATGTGACATTAGATACCACGTATATATCAAAAGTTCAGGCAGGTACTCTGATTAATTATCTGAATCAAAAACTGACGCATAGTCCGGACCGGCCGTCAGGGATGAGTGATGATTTATATCAACTGGGGTGTTCGGGAACCGGCAGCAGTAATATTGAGGGTGGTTCGGGAACCAGTGCCCGCCCCCTTGGAAACTCTATCGTAAGCGGCTGGATGGGAGACGGGGATGCTTCTAATATAGACCGTGTCGGTCATAGGAGATGGTGTCTAAATCCATCAATGGGAAAGACGGGATTTGGTTCAGTATGGGGTCCCAATGGCTGTTACAGTGCAATGTATTCTTTTGACAGATCCAATACCTCGCATGGGGTATCGGTTGTTGCATGGCCGGCGCAGAACATGCCCACAGAGTATTTTGCTGTAAATTCACCATGGAGTATTTCCAGACAGGCGGCATTTGATTCGGGAACTACCATAAAACTGACAAGGGCATCAGATCAAAGAGTGTGGAATTTTACTTCACCGGGTACAACGGGTGCAGATGGTTATTATAATATCAGCAATGCCGGATATGGTCAGACGGGTTGTCTGATTTTTCGTCCTTCGGGCATTACGGGTTATTATGAAGGGGACAGTTATCAGGTACAGGTAACGGAAAACAGTCAGGTGGTTATCGAGTATACGGTAGACTTTTTTGATATTGATACTACTTCGGATGATGTGACGGTTAATCTGTCTGCTTCGTCAGGAAAAATTGATGTGGCTACGGACAGCTATTATTGGAGTGGTCCAAAGATAACCCTTTCGGATTCAGGAGTTTCCTTTAGTAAATTAAGTGTTGTATCCTCTGATGAGGATGTCGTGAAAGCGATGATTAAAGAAGAAGATACAGGTTCAGGCTATTTGTTTTTAAGGGGAATCAAAGACGGTGTGGCAACGATCACCGTATCCCTCTCAAAAAATGCATATGCGACCTATCGGGTTACTGTAGGAAATGGTGGAGGGCATACACATGTATATAGTCAGGAATATACGATATATGAAGCACCGACCTGTGGTAAAGAGGGAAAAAAAGCAAGATTTTGTACCGGATGTGGTGAAAAAACGGATGATACAACAATACCTGCGACAGGTTTACATACCGGAGGAACAGCTACCTGTAAGGAGAAGGCAATATGTACGGTATGCGGCGTGTCATATGGAGATTTTGCGGAACATATATCAGGTGAATGGATTATTGATATAGCGGCAACCGTGGAAACAGAGGGAAGCAGGCATAAGGAATGTGTTGTTTGCCGGAAGGAACTGGAAAAGGCAAGTATCCCCAAACTGCCGGAAAGTGGAGATCAGGAAGGAAACACTGGTTCTGATCAAAACGGCAATGTAAGTACCAATCCACCCGCCGGGGATCATACTCCTTCTGATCAAAATCAGCCGGATTCCACTCCATCCAAAGAGGATACCGATAACAAAGATGCCGATATGGGATCTGTACTTGGTAAAATACAGGTGACAGCCGGAAGTTTATACAAGGTGACAGCAGATAATAAATCCGGTGGAACGGTAACCTATATGGGTCTGGAAAAAAGTAAGAAGACCCGTAAAATAAAAGAGGTGAAGATTCCTGATACGATAAAGATTGGGAACCGGACTTACAAAGTGACAGCGATTGGGGCTAATGCCTTTAAGAATAACAGGGTATTGAGAAAGATTACGATTCCGGCATCGGTTAAATCTATTGGAACAAAAGCATTTTACGGCTGCTGGTCTTTGAAAACAATTACTGTTAAAACCACGAAGCTGACCAGTAAGAATGTTGGAAAAGCTGCATTTAAGGGGATTGCGAAGAAAGCAGTGATTAAAGTTCCAAAGAGTAAATTAAAATCATACAGGAAACTTTTAAAGAAAAAAGGTGTGCCGTCAAAAGCGGTTATCCGTAAATAGAGTCTGGTCATTCTATTAATGCAGATAAGCAGGAGGTACAGATTATATGAAACAGGGCAGAAAAGGAATCAGATGGTTGTGTATGACTGTATGCGTATGTTTGGGAATTTTGATCAAATCCATCCCGGCAGATGCAGCATCACAGACTGGCTATGATTATGTGGTTACAGATGCCCAGTACAAGGTAAATCCGGCAGATGAGATTTCAGATGCAAAAGAAATTCAGAGTATTCTGGATAAAGCCATAGGTTCGAAAAAGATGATAACGGTCTATTTTCCAGCAGGAAAATATTGTATAGATAAAACTCTGAAGGTCTATTCCAATACACATATTATTTTAGACGAAAATGCAACAGTTTACCGGATGGATTCTCTGGTAGACAGTGCATTACTGCATAATGTGGATCAGAATGGAAAACGGAATGCAGTGGGCGGATATGATATGTCAGAGAATATCATTCTGGAGGGTGGTATCTGGGATGGAGGTAACACTAAGCTGGCGAAGAAAGGGACAGATGTGGTCCGTATTGACCATGCTAAGAATATTACGATAAAAAATTGTGTCATCAAGAATACCTATGACTGTCATATTCTTGAACTGGTAGGGGTGAAAAACGGATTAGTCAGAGATTGTATGTTTACTGGTTTTCGATATAAAAAAGGAAAAGAAAAAGATTATACATTTGCCAGGGAAGCGATACAGTTAGAATCTGCATGGACCAGTAATGAATCGAACTTAAAAGACACGAAATCTGCATGGGCAAAGGGTTCTGTGATTGACGGAACTTCCTGCCAGCAGGTGACCGTGACGAATAATAAATTTATCGATGTGCCTTGTGGTGTGGGACAGCACCGTTATACAAAAAGCGGAAAGCATCGGAATAAGGATATAACGATCAGTGATAATGTTTTCCAGTGTTCTAAGGAATACAAGTATTGTAAAACTGCCATCACATGCAGCGGAACCAATAATCTTAAAGTGTTGAATAATTCGATTAAGGGACCTTACCGTTTTGCCATGCATGTGATTGCATCTGACAATGTAACGATTGCATACAACCAGATAGACGGTATCAAGATGAATGGAATCATGGTAGATAAGGGTAAGATTACCGCAATCAGTGAAAACCAGCTGAAAAATTTGGGAAAGCATGGCATTTCAGTGGGCGGCGGTACAGTGAATTCTATTATCAATAATACGATAGATGCGGTGGGTCAAAATGGTATTTGTACGGACGCAGGAAAGATTGCTGATATTTCAGGAAATGTAATAAAAGATGCCAAAAAGCATGGGATTTCCATTGCGGGTGCATCAAGTGGGAAAAACATGGTTACAGTGAAAAATATTTCGAAGAATACCATACAAAAGGCAAAACAGAACGGTATTGCCGTGAATGCTGGAAAGATTACCAATATTGCAGACAATACCATAAAAAATGTGAATAAACATGGTATTTCCATTATTGGAGGAACGATAGGAACAGGCAGGAAGAACAGTAATGGAATACAGAAAAACCGTATCACCACATGCAGACAGAACGGTATCACCGCTTCCGGAAAAGCAACGGTTTCTGCTATCGGAAATAATCAGATTACAGGTGTTAAGAATAACGGGATTTCTTTAACAGAAAAAGCGAAAGTATATTGGATAACAAAGAACACGATAAAGCAGTGCAAAAAACATGGTATCTGGAACGGTACGAAGACAAAGACAAAAATAAAAGGGAATAAAGGAAAAACAAAATAAGCTGTTATCTTATATGGAATGCACAGGCATACGGTATTATAAAATCTACCGGATATGTTTGTGCATTTCCTATGCACGACTTGTATTCTGCCTGAATATTTTAATAATAAGTAAGGAAAGCAGCGGAATTTGTTATGGCATTTGAACACATTAACATCAGAAAAATTGTAGCAACAGCACTTTCAAATAATGCCATTATTGTTGATGTAAGAAATGCAGAGCGGTTTTGTCAGGGGCATATTCCAATGGCAATTAATTTACCGCTTGACCGGATTGAGAGAAAACAGGTGAATCTTCCTAAGGGGAGAACACTGATCGTATATTGTGATACCGGTGGAGCCAGCATTCAGGCGGCTTGTATTCTTTCAGATATGGGATATAAGGTCATCAACTGTATTGGTGGATTGAAAAATTATAATGCCTCTTTAACGAAATGAAAAAATCTGTTATAGTAGAGAATGATTATGTAAATAATGAGAAGAAGATTGCGGGATTTGCAGTCACAGGAATCGGAAATAGGAGCATACAAGTATGGATAAAAGGATACTTGACATTAAGAGGAGAAACACATGCAGGATTTAGAATTTATTGCCCCCTGCCATTTTGGTCTGGAAGCAGTGTTAAAGAGGGAAATTACAGATCTGGGATATGAAATTGTTTCAGTGGAGGACGGACGGATTATTTTTAGGGGTGACCAGACAGCGCTTGCAAAAGCCAATATTTTTATCCGGACGGCTGAAAGGATTATGATAAAGGTAGGAAGTTTTAAGGCTGAGACCTTTGATGAATTATTTGAAGGTACAAAAGCGCTGTCCTGGGATGCATATCTCCCGAAGGATGCAAAGTTCTGGGTAACTAAGGCGGCAACCAATAAGTCTAAGCTGTTCAGCAGTTCTGATATTCAATCCATTGTGAAGAAAGCGATTGTGGACAAACTACAGGGGATTTATCATACCAGCTGGTTTGAAGAGACCGGTGCCGAGTATCCGATTCGGGTATTCATTTTAAAGGATATGGTGACGATTGCGTTAGATACGTCAGGAACCTCTCTTCATAAGCGGGGGTATCGTCAGTTGGTTGGAAAAGCCCCTATCTCAGAGACTCTGGCGGCAGCACTGCTCATGCTGACACCATGGAATAAAGACCGTATTTTGATAGACCCATTTTGCGGAAGTGGTACGTTTCCTATTGAGGCGGCCATGATTGGGGCAAATATCGCACCGGGGATGAACCGGGAATTTACAGCGGAAAACTGGAAGAACATTGCACCGAAGAAAATCTGGTATGATGCAGTAACGGAAGCAGAAGATTTGATTTTACGGGATATTGAAATGAATATCCAAGGCTATGATTTGGATTCCGGAATTATAAAATGCGCAATGCAGAATGCAAGGGAAGCCGGTGTGGAAGAATATATCCATTTTCAGCAGCGGGATATGAGGGAACTTTCCAGTCCTAAAAAATATGGATTTATTATAACCAATCCGCCCTATGGTGAACGTCTGGAAGAAAAATCTGATCTGCCAAAGCTTTATAAGGATATCGGGAAGGCATTTGGCCGGCTGGATACATGGTCCAAATTCATTATAACCTCTTATGAGGATGCAGAGCGTTATCTGGGGAAGAAGGCGACGAAAAACCGCAAGATATATAATGGAATGATTAAATCTTATTTTTATCAGTATATGGGACCGAAACCGCCAAAGAGAACGTAATGCAAGAAAGTGATTTGTGTGCATAATAAGCCGGATAGGGATGTTAGAGAGGAATATATTATGGAAAAATTAGTATTTGCTACAGGTAATGAAAATAAGATGAAGGAAATCAGGATGATTTTAGGGGATCTGGATTATGAAATCTTATCCATGAAGGAAGCCGGGATTACAGCAGATATTGTCGAAGATGGCAGCACTTTTGAGGAAAATGCGGCGATTAAAGCAACGGCAATCAGTAAGCTTGCAAACTGTCTGGTGCTGGCAGACGATTCCGGTCTGGAGGTGGATTATATGGACAAGATGCCAGGCATTTATTCTGCAAGATGGCTTGGGGAGGATACCTCTTATACAGTGAAGAACAGGAAGATTATAGAGAATCTGGAGGGAGTCCCCGATGAAAAAAGGACTGCAAGGTTTGTCTGCGCAATTGCAGCGGCATTTCCAGACGGACGTGTACTGACAAAGCGGGGTACGATAGAAGGAATCATCGGTTATGAGGAGAGAGGCAGTAACGGATTTGGCTATGATCCGATTTTCTTCCTGCCGGAGTATGGAAAAACAACGGCAGAGCTTGACCCTGAGGAAAAGAATAAAGTCAGCCACAGGGGTAAGGCATTGGAGATGATTAAGAAGGAGCTTTAGATGATTCGGGCAGGATTGCTGATTTTGCAGACCGGCTGCCCATACCGGAGGGGTAGAAATGGGATTAAAGGAATGGGCAAAAAGATTTAAGGAATTGTTCCGTAAACGGGAAACAGGGCGGGCTGGGGACAGGCAGAAGCCGGTTGAGGCAAGGATAGAATTTAAGAGTCTGGATAGGAAAAGCAGAAAGAAGAATGAGGAGATAGAAATGCGAATACTGGTGATTAGTGATTCACATGGTAAAAATGACGACGTGAAACAGGTGTTGGAACAGGCGGGAGATATTGATATGTTCATCCATCTGGGAGATATTGAGCGTGGACCGGAGTATATCAGGGAACTGGCAAAATGCGAGACACATATGATAGCAGGTAACAATGATTATGATATTGCACTGCCGGATACAGATTCCTTTATGATAGCGGACAAGCGGGTATTTATTACCCATGGACACCGGTTTTACGTCGGTTCCGGTGTGGAGCGGCTGAGGGAATATGCATTGGAAAACGGATATGATATTGTGATGTACGGTCATACCCATATGCCGTTTTTAGAGATTGGAAAAGATGTGACAATACTGAATCCCGGAAGCATTTCTTATCCCAGACAGGATGGGAGAAAGCATACCTTTATGCTGATTGAGGTGGATAAAGAGGGGGAGTTTCATTATTCCCAGGGACTGCTAAAGTCTTCCCTGCGGGATTTTTACGAAGGATTTTATTAAAATTGCAGATGGATTTATGGTTTGCATTTATTTTAAGAATTTTCAGATGTATGCTGGTAAAAAATACTTAGCAGCATATTGTAAAGAAAATAGATACATATATGGTTGAAAAGGAAAAGGTATGGAATATGAAAAAAGGTCAGATTTGTGAGGGAGTGGTAGAACGTTATACATTCCCCAATAAAGGATACATAACAATAGAAGACAGGGAAATCTGTATTAAGGGCACACTGAAAGGACAGCGGGTCCGTTTTTTGGTTAAAAAGCTTCGGAAGGGGAGCGGGGAAGGGCGGCTGCTTGAGGTACTGGAACAGGCACCGATAGAAGACGTGATACCGCCTTGTCCGCATTTTGGAGTTTGCGGAGGATGTGCCTATCAGACTATGAGCTATGAGAATCAGTTAAAGCTGAAAGAAGAGCAGGTAAAGGAGCTGCTGGATAAGGTTATTACCAATTACCAGTGGGAAGGAATCAAGGGAAGTCCGGTAAGGGAAGGATACCGCAATAAGATGGAGTTTTCTTTTGGGGATGAAAGAAAAGATGGTCCGCTGGCACTTGGCATGCATAAAAAAGGAAGCTTTCATGATATTATTACGGTTGATCACTGTCGGATTGTTGATGGAGATTATAACCGGATTTTGAGTGCTGTCCTTGATTTTTATTCAGAAAAGCAGATTTCCTTTTATAAGAAAATGCAGCGTAAGGGTGTCCTCCGGCATCTGGTAATCCGTCAGGCAGCATGCAGCAAGGATATACTGGTAAATCTGGTGACCACGACCCAGGATAGAGATACGGGAGAACATCTGGATGATGAGGAGCTTGCAAAAAGCCTGTGTCTGGATGAGCTAAAGGATAAGCTGTTATCTCTGGAGCTTCATGGCAGAATTACTGGTATTTTACATACCCATAATGACAGTCTTTCTGATGCAGTGATTCCGGAAAAAATCGTGACAGTATATGGGCAGGACTTTATTTATGAGAAAATTCTGGGACTTACCTTCAAGATTTCCCCATTTTCCTTTTTTCAGACAAATTCCCTGGGGGCGGAGGTACTCTATGAGACTGCACGTTCTTATGTGGGAAATACAAAGGATAAGGTTATCTTTGACCTTTACAGCGGGACAGGAACCATTGCCCAGATGTTAGCACCGGTGGCAGAGAAAGTGATTGGTGTAGAGATTGTGGAAGAGGCAGTGGAGGCAGCAAGGGAAAATGCGGCCCTGAATGGTCTTACAAATTGTGAATTTATTGCCGGTGACGTATTAAAGGTGATTGATGAAATAGAAGAAAAACCGGACATTATTGTGCTGGATCCTCCGAGGGACGGTGTGCATCCTAAGGCACTTGAGAAGATAATCGCATATGGTGTAGATGAGATTGTGTATATTTCCTGCAAACCTACCAGCCTGATCAGGGATTTGGAGGTCTTTAAGGCTAGGGGTTATGAGGTGGTCAAAGCCTGTGCAATTGACCAGTTTGTGAATACGCTGCATGTGGAGACGGTTGTACAGCTTTCCCACAAAAAACCCGACAGCGTAATCAACGTAAAAGTCGAGTTTGGCGAGGGCAAAGTGCCGCTTGATAATAAAGGAAGAAGATATTTATGGGAAGAAAGTTGTTCAGATACAGGTCATTTAATACGGAAAAGCTGAATGATTATAGTTATATTCATCAGAAGACAATTAACATTGAAAAATGGAAGTTTGAAGCTTTTGAAGGATTAGTATATCCATCATCACCACTTTATTTCAACGACCCCTATGATTGTGAATTTTGTTTTCAGTCAGATGTATTGGAAAGTGTGTTTGATAGGGAAACGTATATACATCTTTTGGAAAGAGGATTTTCACTAAAGCAGGAAGAAAAAAATAGAATTCTTTATTCTGAAAATATTGAAAGGGCGATGCAGATAGTTTTGCAAGCTCATGGAGGAAGGCTTTCTGACTCTTGGATAAATATTTTACAAAGCGGATTAAACGATTGTATGAGTACAATTAAGGATATAAAATGGAGGAAAGTAATATGTTTACAGAGAAAGAAAGACTTCTTGCAAATGAAGCATCATTAACCTCGTCGTTATTGGGAAATGGTTTAAATTCGCTTCGAAAAGCTAATATTTACAATAAAGGGTTATATTATCAAGCATTTTTTTCACTTTCGATTGGAGTAGAAAGACTGTTAAAAATGATTGTCATTACACAATATAGGAGTGAACACGATGGAGAATTTCCTGTAGATATTGATATGAGAAAATTAGGACATAACTTGAATAAGTTATGTCAAAATACGAGTATAAAATTTAAGAAAGATTCAATACATGAAAAAATAGTTATGTTTCTTGATGATTTTGCTAGAAAATCTAGATATTATAATATTGACAGTATGATAGATGAGAATATTCAATATTATGATCCTCTTTATGAGTGGTCGTTGATAGCAGAAAACATTTTAGACTCTAGTAAAAAAAGAAAAGTAATAGGAAACAAACAAGAGCTTGCCGAACTTATAGATAGTTGTTCTTTATTTAGATTTTATGATTTACAAGGAAATGAAGTGAATGATGCGCTAGGTGTGTTAAGTATATATGAAAATCAAGAAATTATACAAGCGTATTCTGTACAATACATGTTTGAGATTATTACTAATTTAGTTGAGGAAATACGAAAGTTGCAGGATAAGAAATATATGATGCCAGTTTTAACAGAGTTTTTCCCTTTATATCATACATATTGGAAACCATATGAGATTAGAAAAAAGAAAGATTGGCTTCGTATATCTTAAATATTTTTGATGTTGAATGAGAGTATATTTTCCTTGACTATTTGTTAGATTTTGCCTGCGATAAAATAATGTTGGGTTTATATAAAAAGGTGTGCAGAACGTATTTGTATATTTATCCGAGTTGCATTAATTCTTATATTGATGCATATCGGAATATGTGGAAAGATGAAAATGTATGTTTAGCAGAATATCTCACAGAAGGAAATCAATGCTAAGATAAGAGGGATGAGAATAATTGTGATATAAAGGAGGAACAATGGAGAAAATAATTAAGGACACAATTCATGCAAATGGGATAGATATTGGTATTTATACACAGGATTTTGAAAATGAATTTATTTCATTGACGGATATAGCCCGATATAAAAGTGATGACCCAACAGCGGTTATACAAAATTGGATGAGAAATCGAGATGTGATAGAATTTTTGGGATTATGGGAAAAACTTCATAATCCAGATTTTAAACCCCTCGAATTCGAGGGGTTTAGAAAACAGGCAGGAGCAAATGCATTTACAATGTCACCAAAGAAGTGGATAGAAGCTACAAATGCTATTGGCATTGTTTCAAAAGCAGGGCGTTATGGTGGAACATATGCTCATAGTGATATTGCTATGTCTTTTGCAACTTGGATTTCTCCAGAATTCCAGTTATATATTATGAAAGATTACAGGAGATTAAAGACGGATGAGAATAGTCGATTATCTTTGAATTGGAATTTGAATAGGGAAATTTCCAAGTTAAATTACAGAATACATACGGATGCAATTAAGGAAAATTTAATTCCGCCAGAATTGACACCAGTACAGATTGCTTATACATATGCAAATGAAGCAGATATGTTGAATGTTGTTTTGTTTGGAAAGACAGCGAAGCAGTGGAAAGATGAAAATCCGACTGAAAAAGGCAATATGCGAGATGTGGCAACGATAAATCAATTGTTAGTACTTGCAAATTTGGAAAGTTATAATGCTGTTTTGATTAATCAGGGAAAGAATCAAAAGGAACGAATGGAATTGCTTCGGCAGTTGGCAGTACAGCAGTTACAGACATTAGAGGAAGTAAACCTAAATAATCTTCCGACAATTAGCAGAAATTAGAATCCTAAAAAATGTGTTATGTGATAATATAATGAGAAGGTGATAAAGATGAGAGGAAAAACAATTCGACAATTTCTAATTGATGGACAGGCAGATGGTAGATGGGCTACTGAGCTTTCTAATTGGACGGGAAAGGCATATAAAATTCCACGTACATATGTTAATCAATGTACGGATAGAGATGATTTGAATAATACTGGCGTGTATTTTTTGTTTGGACGCAATGATGAAACAGATGAAGAACAAGTTTATATAGGAGAGGCTGAGAATATATTCCATAGGATTAAACAACATCTTTCTGAAAAAGATTTCTGGACAGAGTGCATAGTGTTTATTAGTAAAGATAATAACTTAAATAAAGCACATATAAAGTATTTGGAAAAACATCTTTATATTCTGGCGAAGGAATCTAAAAGATATGAGGTGGTAAATAGCAATGTGCCTGCAGAAGCATCAATATCCGAAATGGATCGCGCAGAAATGGATGAGTTCATTGATAATATGCGTTTGATTTTAGGGGTATTGGGACATAAAATTTTAGAACCTTCTATAAAGAAAAAGAGTGATGAGAAAGAGATTCTTTACATTTTACAAGACCGTTCTGGAATTAAGGCGAGTGGGAAGCCAATCTCAGAAGGTTTTGCGGTGTTAAAAGGTTCTAAAGTTGCTGATAATGTAGCGTCTTCTTTGTCAAAGTCTGTTATCAATAAACGACAGGTATTATTTGACAAGGGTATTGTTGATGAGAACTTTATTTTTACTCAGGATTGGGCATTTACGAGTCCTTCACTTGCAGCTGCTATAGTTGTAGGGTATAGTATTAATGGTAGGAATGCATGGAAGAATAAAAAAGGTATATCATTAAAAGAAATAGAAGAGAGATAAAAAATGATTTTTGCGGGAAAAAGGTAATACCGTTGAGTGTGCGGTTTTGATGTCAAGGGTGTAAATTATGAGGAAGGATAAACATATGAATATGGAAACAGAAAGACTGATGCTCCGTCCGTGGACAGAAGAGGATGCAGAAAGCTTGTACAAGTACGCAAGCTGTCCCGATGTTGGACCAATTGCAGGTTGGCCGCCTCATCAAAGCGTAGAGGAAAGCAGGGACATCATAAAAAATGTGCTTTCGGGTGCAGAGGCTTATGCTATTTGTTTAAAAACAGACAGCAAGGCGATTGGTGCCATTGAACTGAAACTGAATGGTCATACAGATATGACTGACCGTGATGACGAGTGCGAACTTGGATATTGGATTGGTAAGCCGTTCTGGGGTCAGGGACTTATGCCAGAAGCTGCAAGTGAATTGCTGCGTCATGCCTTTGAAGATATAGGCATGAAGACAGTCTGGTGCGGCTATTATGATGGAAATACCAAATCAAAGCGAGTACAGGAAAAAGTTGGATTTGCTTATCATCATACTTGCAATGAGATGCTTGTGCCACTTATGAATGAGGTCAGAGTTGGGCATACGAATTTTATGACAAAAGAGCAGTGGGAAAATAATCGTAGATAAAATTGAGGATTTATAGGAGATATTATTTGCTCCAAACGAACAAATTAATGAAACTATGCGGAAATTCGACACGGGTTTCTATGTTAAGCAGAGTTTATTTGTCGATATTTCCTTATAACGTTTAATTCTTGGATATGTTTCCGTATATGGCAGGTACGGTCGATGGTTTCTGATTATGACCGACATTCATCTTATTGTCTCCGTGCATGTAGAGACGGTAGTATAGCGTTCTCCTAATGTGGTAGAGGAATTGAAATAGCCGAGGAAACATCCGACAGCAGAGAAAGTGGATGCCACCAAAGATGCTCTTAAGCATTTTGAAATTATTTGATATGTATTTAAGAGATTGGAGACATGAGTATAGATAATATACAAGAATTGTCGGATGATGAAAATAGAAGTGATTAACAGAAAAAAGCTTTTTGGAATGTTCTGCTATGTGTCTAAGAAGATTACGGACGAGGGCTGGAAGGTTGGATATATGGTCAGGGAAGAACCGCAACGAGAGGGAGATAGTGGATGGAGTTTTATGGCAGGTAATGAGGACGATGAGTATATAGAAGATTATAAAAACATTAAGTTTTTATCTATAGCAGTAATATGTCAGTTAGCTCCGGAAATTCAGGAACATATTGATAAGCCGGTAGGAACAGCACTTATCAGGGTTAATTCAGATAGATTAGAAATTGATCAGAATGATAGAGAAATATATTTGGAGTAGCCGTGATATATGCTTTGTTCCGAAAGTTGCAGGGCGGAAAGCTGAAGCTGTATTTCTTTGCAGGAAAGAAGTGGAATCAACGATTTGACTGCAAAGTAAGTGATAATACGCAGATATTTTGTGTTTTTATGCGTGATCTGAATATAAATGCAGAAAATACGGAACAGTTTTCATATGAGTATACAGTATTTGGATGATATAGTTACAGGAGGCTGGTTTTATGGGATTATTTTCAAAATTAAAATCTTTTATGGAAGGTACAAAGTACAGGATTAACAGAGAAATTTTAATTGAATATATTAAAGGGTCAATGAAATTATCGGTAGAATGTGACTTATGCTCCTGCGATGAATTTTATCTTGCACCTGAAGAGGGAGATGTTGAGGAACATATTTTAATAATTAATAATGATGCGACCTGTAAAAATCCAATGGAGTCTGAGGAAGGCTTAAAGGGCTTTATTTTCTATGTGAACAGAGATTCTTATTATAACCCTGAAAAGGATGAGAAGTATTACAGTATAGAAGACCTGATTGCTTTTAAACTGGAGGGTTATCCAGAGTGGTTTATCATGCGGAATGATTTGGGTGAGCCGGCAGAATTAGAGCCATACAAAATAAAATAGTGTAAATGTAGCGACATTTTTAAAGAAGATTTAATTGAAAAGTAACTAAAAATTATTTGATAGAATGGGGATATAAATTTTGGTTACGGTTTATCCGGCATAGGAGATGGTTTTTTGAATAGACAGGAAGAAAATTTACAGCTGTTGCGTGAAGAGGGTTTGTCTTACCGGCAGCAGGTTTGGATGGTAATCCGTCTGAGTATCCCGGCGATTCTGGCAGAAATCAGCTCCATTGTGATGCAGTATATTGATGCGGCAATGGTGGGAAGCCTGGGAAAGGATGCAACGGCATCCATTGGACTGGTAACCAGTACTACATGGTTTGTAGGTGGTTTATGTATCAGCACTGCCATGGGGTTTTCAGTACAGGTGGCACAGTATATCGGTGCAAAGGAAGAAGCGGCGGCCAGAAGCGTGCTGCGGCAGTCTTTAATTGTTGCTGCTGTATTTGTCTTACTGCTGTCACTGACCTGTATATCTATCAGCGGCATTTTGCCAAGGTGGCTCGGAGGGACACCGGGAGTATGTGAGGGGGCATCCAGATATTTTCTGGTATATGCCTGTGCACTGCCTGCGGTACAGTTCCGGCAGCTTGGAGGGAGCATGCTGCAATGCAGTAGTGATATGAAAACTCCAAGTATTTTGAATGGGTTAATGTGTCTGTTGGATGTGGTATTTAACTTTTTCCTGATTTTTCCAACAAGAATAGTGGAAATCGGAGGTATAGAAATTTCAGTATATGGTGCAGGGCTTGGTGTGACAGGGGCAGCACTTGGAACGGCACTTGCTGAAGCAGTGACAGCAGTATTGATGCTGTATATGCTTTGCTTCCGTTCTGAAATGATGCGGATCATGAAAAAGGATAGATGGACCTGGAATAAGAGTTGTTTGAAAAAGGCAGTCTGCATCTCGCTTCCAATGGCTTTTGAACATGGAGTACTCAGTGGGGCACAGATTGTTTCCACGAAAATCGTCTCTCCTCTGGGTACGGTGTCTGTAGCTGCCAATTCCCTTGCGGTGACGGCGGAAAGCCTGTGCTATATGCCGGGATATGGGATTGCAGCGGCGGCAACAACATTGGTGGGACAGAGCATCGGGGCAGGGAGAAAAGAGCAGGCAAGGAGATTTGCAAGGCTTTCAGTATTGCTTGGAGCAGTGATGATGACGGTGACAGCCGTTTTGATGTTTGTATTTGCACCGGCAATGTTTTTTATGCTCACACCGGATAAAGCGGTGCGGAATCTGGGTGTCCGGGTACTTCGGATTGAAGCCTTTGCAGAACCGATGTTTGCCTGCTCCATCGTTGCCGCTGGGGCATTAAGGGGTGCCGGGGATACACTGGTGCCAAGTATCATGAATCTGATGAGTATGTGGGGGATTCGGATTACCATGGCAGTTTTTCTTGCACCCCATATAGGACTGACAGGTGTGTGGATTGCTATGTGTGTAGAACTGTGTATCCGGGGAATCCTGTTTTTGATACGGCTTTTCCGGGAGAAATGGCTGGGAGAATAAATATATTGAATCTGACAATATTTTAGCAGACAGCTTATAAAATAGAAAAGGGTGCTGCTTTTTGAGGGCAGGTTTGTTAGGAAGAAAATAGCAGCTATTGGGGAAAAGCATCCGAATAGCTGCTATTTATAATTGTGTCACAGTAAAAATAAACCC